>Ga0114996_10007798_pt1 | contig 12037 bp, 11 predicted proteins | sample ArcticOcean_MG_C_4_FD_87039 | JGI IMG/M metagenome (GOLD analysis project Ga0114996, IMG submission 87039) | Marine microbial communities from western Arctic Ocean - ArcticOcean_MG_CB4_134 | ecosystem: Environmental > Aquatic > Marine > Oceanic | place: Arctic Ocean: Canada Basin | collected... | reverse complement strand
TCGCCAATACCCAAGAGAAGTTCCCGGAGGAACGGCGGCGGAGGCAGCGACAGGGGGAAACGGGTCAGGGCCGGGATGCCGGGCGACGCTTGTCCCGGCCCTGGGTGGTCGTGTTCGTTGGTTGGGGGGGGGTGGGGGGGGGGGCTTCACGCGCTGATGTCCTAGATCTATGATCGATCGGGCTGACCCTAAGAATCGGCTGAAGGCGCGAGAAAATGAAGAGCCTTTTTGCGCACCGGTCGCTGCTGCGGGTCTGGGTCTGAGGCGACCGGCATCAGGGAGTTGACGAATCCCCAGGCAACGGTATTCTACAATGTAAGTATTACATTGTGTGAATGTGTGGAGCTGTGGTCTGTCAGGCCCGTAGGGGGGTGGAAGATGGGGATGAAGAACCTGTGGATGGCCGCGTGCGCGCTCGCGATCGGTGCATCAACCGTCGCTGCGCAGACCCATGACTCGGGCCCGACCGAGGTTCCGCTGAAGTTCGAAGCGGGTGATGCATGGGCTCTTCGTGGGGCTCGATGTCGAACTCAACGGAACCGGCTACCAGGGTATGTTGGATTTGGGCACGTCTGCGCTGCTGGTAAACGCACCCGTGAAGACAGCGGAGCATCTGGATGACGAGGATGTCGGCGAGCTGGGACTGGGTTATGGGACGCTTCCGGATCTTCCCGTGCAGGTGAGCGATCACCCTCTTTTCGCGGGCTGGGACGCCGACAACAACGGCTTCGTGGTCGTTGGGGCTCCCTTGGTCCAAGACTGTGCATTCTCCATCAGTTGGGTTCACAGGGAAATCAGGACGTGCGTACGATGAGTCAGGATTACGTGGGCGAGTTCGAACAAATGGTTTTGCTCACCATCATGCGGCTCGGCGAGGGCGCGTATGGGCTGGCGATTAGAAGCGAGCTGGATACGGTCGCCGGTAGAATGCCGTCGAGTGGGTCGCTGTATACGACCCTGGATCGCATGGAGAAGAAGGGGCTTCTGGAATCGTCTGCGGGTGAGGCCACGCAAGAACGGGGAGGGCATCCACGCCGGTATGTGCGTGTAACCCCCGCTGGCCAGGCACAGCTCGCCCGCTCGCGAAGCACGCTGTTGGCGCTGTGGAATGGGCTGGAAGGAGCGCTCGACCGATGAGCGGCTATCGTCCCCCCCCGTTGGTTCGAGAAGACGCTGGAGTGGGCTGTCCCCCCGCGGATTGTCGGGGCAAGTCTTTTCGGTTGTGGATGGCACGCTTCAGAATACGAGTTGGTGGGAGAGCCCTGACGAGACCGTCGCAGTTTGGCCTGACCGCACGTTCTCGTTTGGCACCATCGAGCTCTACCGTGATGAGCAGTCCGGCCGACTCCCCCCCGCCGAAGTATTAAGAGCAGACTGACGCCCTAAACCCGAGCCCACCAGTTCTTGCGTTTGCTCCCTTCGACTCGCTTGAAGCCCACGTCCTTCAAGTCGGGTCGGAGTGCGTTGGTCAGGCGTTCGGCTTCCTTGGCGGTGAGGTCGCCCTCTAGCTTCAGGACTGTCTCTCCGTCGCCCCCGATGGAGACCTTCACCTCGCGCTCTCGATCGCCGAGTTCGCTGAGCTGGCGGGCGAGGTCTTCTGCGTAAGCGCGTCGGTCGTCCTCGGTGACGACCCTGTCTTTTCGTTCTTGCTTCTTCTCAACGTTCGCGCGGGCATCCGTCCAGGCTAGCATCACTCCTGGCAGTGACATCGGTAGTCCGATTGCGAGTCCGAAGAGCAGTAGGGCTCCCGCCGAGGCGAGCTCCGGTTGCCCGCCCACGGAGTCGAGCATCGAGGTCACGATCCAATAGATCGCACCTCCGCCTAACCCTATGGATACGATGGCGAAGAGCGCGATCCCGGGCACCTTCGCGCTCAGGAGCATCTCGTGCCCACGGGGTTTGCGCACGAGCCACGTGGTTCCGAGTGACGTAGTCAGGCCGCCGAGTAACATTGCGACGATCTGTGGCGCGTATTCTCCGAGTCCGTTTTCCATTGAAGAGAAGTTAGCTGACGCCGATGCGAGGCGGCGGCCTCGCGCGAATCGAGCTGCATTCTCATCTTGTCACGGTACGCGACCTTACTACGATCTCCCCGCGTCTCCTCCGGAGCTGGAAATGAAGCGATCCGCAATCTGCCGAGTTCTCCGTAGTCTGACGGTAGTCCCGATGCTGGCGGTGTTCGCCGCCTGCAGTGATGGGGCGCCGCAGAACTCCTCGATCACGCAGGGGCGGCTTTCCGCTGACTTGCACGTGCTCGCGCACGATTCGATGGGTGGGCGGTTGGTGGGCACGCTGCAACTGAACGCGGCATCGGACTGGATCGCCGGACGGTTTCGAGAGCTGGGTCTTGCGGGCGCGGGAGACGGAGGAGGGTACTTCCAGCGGTTCAGTCTCATGTGGTTCAGCTTGGGGCAGGGAAATCGCCTGACCGTATCCGGTTCTGGGTCGGCTCGCGCGGCGGGCGAGGGCTGGACCCCATCAAACGCGAGCGGGACCGGTGCTGCCACCGCGCCGGTGGTCTTCGCCGGCTTCGGAATCGTCGAGCCCCGGCTCGAGCACGACGACTATCTCGGCCAGGACGTGAACGGTCGCATCGTGTTGATCTTGGAAAGCGAGCCCGGGGTCGGGGATGTCTCGAGTCCGTTCGACGGTGTCGTGACCGCCGAAGCGTCGCGCGAGTGGCGCAAAGTGCTCGCGGCGCAGGAGCGGGGGGCGGTCGGTGTCCTTCTGACGAGGGACATCCATAACCGAGGTGCTGTGGAGGACTGGGACGGTACGCATGCAGGGAGTTGGCCCGAGCAGCCGCGCCGCATCGAGCGCTTCACGCTCGGGGCCTGGGCGGAGCAGATCACGATTCCCGCTGTGAGCATCTCGACCGAGCTCGCCGAAGCGCTGGTGGCTCGGGCTGGCCGATCGCTCGAAGAACTCAGCATGGAGGCTGAGGGCGCTGAAGGCGGTATCGGGCCTCTCGAGCTGCCGGGTTCACAGGTAAGCATGAACGTGGCGGTGGATCGCCACGACGTTGGGGGCACCAACATCATGGCGATGATCGAGGGCTCCGATCCTGAGCTACGCGACGAGGTCGTGATCATTGGAGCGCACCACGACCACAACGGTGCGACCGAGACGGAAGTCTTCAACGGGGCGGATGACGACGGCTCCGGCACCGTCGGTGTAATGGCGATTGCGGAGGCGTATGCTCGTGCCGCGGAGCGAGGGGACGGGCCGCGTCGAAGCGTGATCTTCGCGATTTGGGATGCCGAGGAGCGAGGCCTGCTTGGTGCGTGGTACTACACGCTTCGCCCGCTTTTTCCACTGGGGAGCACGGTGGCGAACCTCAACATGGACATGATCGGACGCCACGAAGAGGTTCCGGCGGACGGTGGCGGGCGTTTTCGTGGGCTCGAGGTACAGAGTGCTCAGTCGAATTCGAACGCGACCAACATCCTCGGCTATAGTCGCACGCCCGACTTGGCTGCGGTCGTGGAGGCCGCTAACAGCTACGACCTCACGCTGCGTATGCGCTACGATAACAACGCTTCGAATCTATTGCGTCGATCGGACCATTGGCCGTTTCTGCAGAACGACGTACCGGCGCTCTGGTTCCATAACGGTCTACACCCGGACTATCACACCCCGAGGGATACACCAGACCGCGTCGAGTACGAGAAAATGACGCGCATCGTGCGGTTGGTGCATCAGACGAGCTGGAACGTGGCAAACGCAGATGGACGGCCGACGATCGAAGGCATGAGGTCGAGGCCCGGCTCGTGATCTGCTTCCGTACTCCAGAGCGCGTCGCGGTAAGCGCTCCACTGTCCCAAGCGTAGCCGTCCCCCATGGCCCCGACGGCGACGCTATCTGCTGGGCCCCTGCGGGTGCAGAACGTAGGTGTGTCCGCTGACGGTACGCGCATCCTCAACAGCGTGAACCTCACGCTGCATCCTGGGGAGATGTGTGCACTGATTGGTCCGTCAGGGGCGGGAAAGAGCACACTCATCCGAGCATTGCTTGGTCTCAACGACCCCGACGAGGGATCTGTGACGATGGGGTCGCGACCGGTCGCAGACGTGGGTCCGGTCGGGTATGTGCCGCAGGACGACGCGCTCCACCGGGCGCTCACCGTTCAGCGTGAACTGAACTATGCGTCTGAGCTGCGCATGCCGTCGGTGAGTCTCGACGAGCGTCAAGCGAGGATCGCAGAGGTGCTTGAACAGGTGGGCCTCAGTGACCGCTCGTCGGTCCGCATTCGGCGCCTGTCAGGCGGCCAGAGGAAGCGGGTGTCGGTGGCGCTCGAGCTGCTCACGGGCCCGTCACTGCTCATCCTCGACGAGCCGACCTCGGGCTTGGACCCCGGCCTGGAGGCGCGCACGATGGCGCTCCTGGCCGACGTCGCTGCAACGGGGCGAATCGTGCTGGTAGCCACACACGCCACGGAGAGCATCGAGCGGGCGAAGGCGCTGTGTGTGTTGGTTGGTGGGCGTGTCGCCTTCTTCGGCCCGCCCCCGATGGCACTCTCGTACTTCCGGGTCGAACGGTATGCCGAGCTCTTTAGACAGCTCGAGAAGCAATCGCCGTCGGCGTGGCATCTCACCGCGAGTGCCGACCCGGACCAGCGGGCGTTTCTGCGACGGCTAGGGGCTGAGTCGCCATGAGCGCCCCCCGAGGTCACTCTCGGGTCTTGGCCGCCCGCTACCGAGACTGCTTGCTCGGTGACGCCGGCAGTCTCGTCCTACTTCTGGCGCAGGCGCCCCTCATCGGCTGGCTCTGCGCTGTGGTATGGGGGTCGATCGAGCCCGACACGCCCCCTCTCTATTTCATGCTGTGCTTGGCCGCCATGTGGTTCGGGTGCATCAACGCGTGCCGGGAAATCGTGAAGGAGCGTGCGATCCTCGAAAGGGAGCGCCTCTTCGGTCTGCGGCCCCGCGACTACGTCCTGTCGAAGGTATGGGTGCTGGCGTCGCTCGGAGCGGTGCAAGTCCTCCTGCTGCAAGGCACGGTCGAGTGGCATCTCCAGCTGCGAGGTCCCATGCCCGTGGAGATGCTGGCTCTCTTCGGTGCCTGCGTGGCGGGCTCTGGACTCGGTCTGCTCGTCAGCGCTGTGGCGTCGACCCAAGAGCGAGCCGTGTTCGCGGTGCCGCTTCTCCTGCTCCCCCAGATACTGTTCTCCGAGCTGGCGATCCCCAATAATCTCTATAGCGATGTCGTTGGTGCCGTGGAAAAGGCGATGCCGGTACACTGGGCCTTCCGCGTGTTCGAGGAGAGCACCGCTCTCGAGCCTCGTTGGCACATGGTCGCGGTGTTCCTGCTGGTCTTGTTCGCTATGGCAGCGGCTCTCGTCGGCGCCGCTGTGGTTGCCCTGCTTCCCAGGCGTGAGGTCGTGACATGAAGAAGGCCCTGACAGCCCTGCTAGTGCTCAGCCTTCTCTTTGGAGGCTACCTCGGTGTCGCACACGTCTCCGGGGGTGCCTTCTCGATGCTCGGCCTGGCGCTCGGCGGGGATCGCGGAGCCCTGCGACGCATAGCGCTCGCGTTCCTGGAGGACGTCCAGTTCAAGGACTTCGTGAGCGCGGCGAACTACCACGCCCCGGACCTGATCGACAGCGTCGACATTCCGTTCCTTCTCCAGCGTCTGTTCGCGGTGAAGCCGGAGGCCCTCGACATCATGGACTACGACATCGTCTTCGCGGAACTCGACTCGAGTAACCTGCACGCCCGCGTGAAGGTGCGAATCAAGGTGAAGTTGCTGCTCGACGAGACGATCCGAGAGCGCGAATTCATACTCTACTTCGATCGCGACAGCGCTGGCGATCCCTGGTACATGAAGCTGGAAGACAGTCTCCGGCAGCTGGCGCCGGACTCGACCAAACAAAATTGATGCGGCCTGGAGCCGCAGCCGCGCTCGAACGTCCGACCTCGGAAGTAGTACCCTGCTATGCGCGCAGATGCGCCGAAAGGAAACCTCATGATCGACCGTAGACGCTTCTTGGGAACGACCGCCCTCGGCGGGGCGGGTCTCGCCTTGGGACCGACGGCTTGCGGGCCCGCAGTTTCGGATGACGCGAGCGCTGAGCGAACCCAGTCGGTCGAGCCGTTCGAGCTCGACGAGGCAACGGTCGCCCAGCTCCAGCAGGGCATGGAGTCGGGCGAGCACACCGCGCGCTCGATCACGGAGCTCTATCTCGGCCGCATCGAGGCGATGGACCAGCAGGGGCCCGAGCTCCGGTCGATCATCGAGACGAATCCCGAGGCGCTCGCGATCGCCGACCGACTCGATGAGGAGCGTCGGAGCAACGGACCGCGCGGCCCGCTACACGGCATCCCTGTCGCGATCAAAGACAACATCGATACGCACGATCAGATGACGACCACGGCTGGCTCGCTCGCGCTGGAGGGCTCGATTCCCCTGCAGGATTCGTTTATCGCACAGAGGCTTCGGGAGGCCGGCGCGATCATCCTCGCCAAGGCGAACTTGAGCGAATGGGCGTACTTCCGCGGTGAGAGGGCGACGAGCGGGTGGAGTGCACGCGGTGGACAGTGCCGCATGCCGTATGCGCTGAATCGCAATCCCTGTGGATCGAGCTCCGGCTCGGGCGTTGCGGCGTCCTCCAGCCTTTGTGCCCTGACGATCGGGACGGAGACTGGCGGATCGATCATGTGCCCTTCCTCGACCAATGGCATCGTGGGCATCAAACCCACCGTCGGCCTGTGGAGTCGCTCGGGCATTATCCCGATCTCCCACTCCCAGGACACGGCCGGTCCCATGACCCGGACGGTGCGAGATGCGGCGATACTGCTCGGTCCGCTGACCGGCACGGACCCGAGGGACGTCGCCACGTCCGCGAGCGCGGGCAACGCCCAGGCCGACTACACGCAGTTCCTCGATCCCGCTGGTCTACAGGGTGCACGCATCGGTGTGGCTCGCAGCTTCCCCGGCTTCGACCCTCGCGTCTTGGCCCTGTTCGACGACGCGGTGGAGGCGATGCGGGCCGAAGGGGCGATTATCGTCGATCCGGCGAACCTCGATGCCGCGGCCTGGAACGATCCTCTGTCTCTCGTCTTGCTCGAGTATGAGTTCAAGGCCGACCTCAACGCCTATCTCGCGACGCTCGGGCCGGATGCTTCGGTCAAGAGTCTCGCCGACATCATTGAGTTCAACGAGCAGAACCGTGGGCTGGAGATGCCGTACTTCGGCCAAGAGCGCATGCATGCGTCGCAGGCGAGGGGACCGCTAACGGACCCGGAGTACCTGAACGCAGTGCGCACCATTCAACGTGCGACTCGTGAGGACGGGATCGATCGCCTCATGAACCAGCACAACCTCGACGCGATCGACGCGCCCACGCGGGACCTCGCGTGGCCGACGGACCACATCAAGGGCGACCGGCTCGACGGAGGCAGCAGCGCCGGCCCCGCCGCGATCGCCGGATATCCGGACATCACGGTCCCGATGGGCTTCGTGTCGGGGCTCCCGACCGGTGTCTCGTTCTTTGGGCGGGCGTGGAGCGAGCCTACGCTGCTCAGGGTGGCGTACGCGTTCGAGCAGACGACGAACCACCGTCAGGCGCCGACGTATGCGCCGACGTTGGGGTAGCCGTGCCGAGCTAACCCGCGGGGCACACCCAGGTTAGCAACCGGATGTCGGGCGCTGCTGTCGCACACGCCCCGGCCGGCGATCGGGTGGCGACCCCCACTTCGACGAAATCCTCTCGGCATGTGCCGTCCCCCGAGCCGTCGCACTGCTCGACGTGCCATGGCCCACCGCTGATCTGCTGCGGTGAATCGACCATCGACGCGCAGGACAGGTCGATTGTCGTCTCCACTCGCTGTCCTCGTCGGATCCGAAAATCACTCTCGCTCGGTTCCATCGCCAGATCCAGGACACCGATCCCGACTTCCTCGAACTCGCGCTGAGGCACACCGGGGATAAGCGGCTCCTCCGGGGCGTCTCCGGCCTGGGGGATCCGCCAGTGACCGGTACTCACCGAGATATGTGCACTCAGGATGCCGATGAGCACGTCTCGGAACTCTCGGTCGATGAATACGAGTCGCAGGCTCTGAGAGACGTACGCGATGGGGGGCTCGGACATCGGCGTGACAAGGTGGGCAGCGTCCGGGGCGTAGGACCGGATGATCGGATCCCCGGCCGTGGGGCGGGCCGTAGTGGCCGAGCGGTCGCTGCAGGCGGCAAATGTGAGAACCGGGGCAGCGAGGCCCACGGCGCCCAGATGGCGCACGAAGCTTCGTCGGTCCCAGGAGGCCCCCTGTTGCTTCGTCATCGGCGTTTCCCGGACCGACATGAATGCGCTGTTCTGCTAGAGCCCGGACAGCGCCCGGCGTTGTCGTTCTAAACGTTCTTCTCGTTCCCGGGCGAAGCGAGCGATCCCGCGGAAGATGGCGTCCGGATCGAGTCCGGCTTCCGTGATCACATCGTCTTCGGAGCCTCCGGACAGCCAGCGATCGTCTTGGTCCGCGTACAGCGAGTACTCCTCCGTGAGCGGGCCGAGGTCGGGCAGGGGCGGCACGCGCTTGGTCATCGTGCTGACGACCATGCTGTCGTAGCGTGAAGCGTCAGGGTAAACCTGATCTTGGTAGTCCGAGGGCTGATCGGCGAAGAGTTCCGGACTGATCACGGACGCGATTCGCACGTTGATACCTTCCGCGCTCAGCCGATCCAGGATGCTCACGATGTTGACGGTCGAGCTGGAGCCTTGAGCCCAGACGGTTCCCATCGGCGGCAGACCCGGATCGTAGTCCCGGATCAAGTAGATGCCCTTGGCGGCTGCCTTGATATCGGTGTCTGCAAACTGTGTGCGGTCTGCGACGGGAGCGTCGGGTCGAGCAACATGGATCGCTATGATACCGATCTCGGGAGTCCTCGCGGCCTTGGCGACGGCTGCGAAATAGCCTGGGGCGACATCGTTGTAATCCCAGAAATACAGGTTGATGATCTGACCGCGTGGGAAGAGTGTCCACACCTGCGGCGCGAAGATTCCGAAGTGCGTGCGCGCATCCGCGGCTGTCTCGGGACCGGAATGACCTGCCAGAATCGTGATGACGCCCATGCGAAAGGGGCTGTCTTGACTCTGTTGACTGAACACGCGCGCCGGCGTGTACATGAGCGGGGTGAATGCGCCGTACGTTCCGGAGAGACCCCAAACGCCCGAGTGAACCGACGGATCGTTGGACGTGTTTTGGCTCACCAATCCGATGATCGTGGAGGCGTTGACGGCTTCCTGGATGGGAGCCTTGAGGCGCGTTCCGCCTCGGTTGTGCACCGGATCGTAGTGCCCGAAGAAGTGTGAGTTCTCGACGTTGATCGAGCCGGAAAGATCGGCCGCTATGGTCAAAAAGCGTCCGTGGGTCACGTAGTTGAGCCAGCGCCCAACTTCGCTGATCGCGCGACGAGCTCCTTTCTTCTGTCCGGCCGGCAATATGAGGTTGATCGTGCTCTCCACCGCCTCACCAGAGTGTGGGTCGGTGAGCGTGACCTTCTCCGGCTCTGTCGGAAGGCCGGCGGGCGTTAGCCGTTCGTCGAGGAAGGGATCGGCCGTGGTATCGATGTCGACCGGGAGTTGGCGGTCCACGCCCTCCGCAATGCCCACGAGTCGATCGGCGACCCAGTCCCCGAGCTCAGGCTTCCTGTCGAGGACCGACAAGGCCACATCGACGTTGGTCTTGAACTGAATGAGTCGCTCGGACTCGGATTCGGGGGCGCCGTCTCGGATTCCCTCGAACTCAACGCCGAATCGTCGCTCGAAGGACTCGGCTAGTGCGATGAAATAGGGCGAGTTGGTGGAAAAGCCGTATGGGTGGCTCGGGTAGCCGACGATTTGTTCATCGCCACTGGCTAGCGCTCCATCCACCGCGCTCGGCCACCAACCCTTTACCGTGGGGCCGACCAGGATCATCGGGCGGCGGTCGTCTTCAGGCCAATCCTCCATCAGCTTCAGCGCGCCGAAGATATCGTCGAAGTTGTTGCCGTTCTCGACGCTCAGCACATTCCAGCCATAGGAACTCCACTGCTGCGCGATGTCGTAGCCCTCGTACTCGGACTTGATGACGCCTCCGATGAGGGAGTCGTCGATACCGGCGTTGTTCTCACTGAGCAGAATGCGGAGTCGCTTACCGACCTGTTGGGACAGCGCCGCGGTTTTGAGCTCCTGGGCATGCCCCTCGGTCATGGCGAATTCGCCTTCGAGCGCGAAGACCTTCAGGCTGGGGGGAGCGCCGACGAAGTCCCAGAACATCGCCTTTCCCGCTGCGGTGGCGAGGCCTACACCCGACGGGCCTCCGTTGACGTCGTTGGTCACGTCAGTGCTCTCGGCGTGCCCCATCAAGGGACGGATCCCGCGGAGTTTCGCCTGGGAGAAGAGCGGGTGGTCCGTGAGGCCGTTCTGTTCGAGCAACGTGGCTGTGGCCCCACCGCTGCGACGGAAGCCCAGGGCGTCGACGGCCAGAATCGCGACCTCGGGGTCACACGCGTACCGTTCGTCGCCGGTCGCCTCGTGCCGGCGTGCCATCGCCTCGTAGAGGATCATCCAAAGCGCGTAGCAGGTTGGGATGCAGTGTCCGCCAGCTAGTAAGAACTTGTCGCTGAACGGATGCTTGGGAGCACGGATATCGTAGGAGAGACCGCCCGCTTCCGCTCCTCCCAGGTGTAGCGCCACGTTGTACGGCGTGTACGCGAGGGGGCCCCCGAAATGGCCGGAGCCCCGGTAGTTGCCGAGCAGCGTGATCAACATTGCGGTCATGAAGGCCACGTCGTCGAAGTGCTCCCGCCCGTACTCCGGGAGTTCGACGGCGTGAGGCGTCTGCTGCTGTTGAGAGCCAACGGTGGTCACAGTGGCCACCTTGGGCCCCGGCGCGACTTCTGGGGTCATGTTCTTTCGGGTCCGGTCTCGGTCAACGATTAGTCGGTCAACGACAAGGAAAGTGCGCCGCCGCAGTCAGCGACGACACGTTATAGCGTCAGTTGTGTGCCCGCTTGCATGAAGTCCTGGAAGCCGTCGGCATCTTTGACGGCGATCGCTATTCGGCTCACGGCCTCTGCAAGCTCCTCGTCCGCATTAGCCGTCGAGATCCTGAGGAAGTGCTGCCCTTCGCTGCCTAGCGCGTTGAACGAGCGGCGATCCATTGTGGCGACCTTGTGGCGGTGTAACAGAAAGAGCTGGAAGAGCGTCGCTGGACTCGACTCGGAGCGGATCGACTCCGGCAGGCGGTCGTAGGCGTCCAGGACCCCCATACCTTCCAACGCCCCACCTACGTTGGGGAAGGCATAGAACGCGCCCTTCGGGTTTTGGCAGGTGACTCCGTCGATTGCGTTCAAGCCCCCCACTACGAGATCTCGGCGACGCTGGAAAGCGTCCACCATTTGCCGGATCGCGGGGTCGCTCTCGGGAGACTCGAGTGCCTCGATCGCACCCCACTGGTTATACGGCGGGATCGACGCGAAGAAGTTGATCGCCAACTGACGGTGGATCTGGGCTTCCTCCAGAGTGGGGTACACCGCCCAGCCCACCCGGCCCCCGGTCCACGCGTACGTCTTCGAGCAACCGGACGCGATGATGGTACGCTCTTCCATACCGGGCATCGACGCGATCGAGACGTGCTCGTCTCCGTCGAACGTGATCGCTTCGTACGATTCGTCCGAGTAGACACGTACGTCCGGCCCAGTTTTCTCCAGGATGAGCTCCGAGAGTTCCGCGAGCTGAGCCCGTGTTGCGACACCACCGGTCGGATTGGACGGAAAGTTCAGGAAGATTAGGCCGGTTTTCTCACTCAGCAGTGGCTCGAGCGCCGCTCGGGTCAGGCCGAAGCCCTCCTTTTCCTCGAGTACGACCGGCACCGGTGTGCATCGGAAGTACGGGATGAACGATTCGAACAGAGGGTATCCCGGCGAGGGGTAGATGACCTCCTCTCCGGCCTCGCTATATGCCATGTGCGCGAAGCCGATCGGGGGTCGCCCGCCGGGATAGACCACCACGCGCTCCGGGCTGATGTCGAGCCCGTGCTTCTCGCTGAGGGACTTCGCCACC
>Ga0114996_10007797_pt1 | contig 12040 bp, 7 predicted proteins | sample ArcticOcean_MG_C_4_FD_87039 | JGI IMG/M metagenome (GOLD analysis project Ga0114996, IMG submission 87039) | Marine microbial communities from western Arctic Ocean - ArcticOcean_MG_CB4_134 | ecosystem: Environmental > Aquatic > Marine > Oceanic | place: Arctic Ocean: Canada Basin | collected... | reverse complement strand
GGTCAGCGTCGCTTCCGAGGCGTAGGTCACGTTGCAGGATGGCAAGGTCGGCTCAAAATAGTAAAAGAAGCTGACGGCGTTCAGGTGACCGACACCATGTCCCTCGGCGCATGTTTCGCCCAGCCGTGCGAAGAGATCGCGCGGATCGGCAGGAACTTGCACGTGGAAGGATTGATTCAAGAAGTCGCTGGGCGTCTTGCCGGCATCCTGCAATTCCTTGTACGTCACGAGGCTGTCGGCGGACATAGTGTACCGTGCGTGGAAGACGGTGTTGTCGGCGTTGACACCCATCTCCAACACCTGGAAGTCGCCGCCGGCCAGGTTGAGGTGGAGTAGGTTCGCGTTGAACTGATTCTTACCCAGTTTGACTTGGTCCATGGCCATCTGCCGAAGACTGTTTGGATCGGCCATGTGTTGACTCACAAAGGCCTGTCTGGCCGCATCATCCAATGTGCTGATGTCCAACTCCAACACCGAGACGAACTCGCCGCTGAGTTCCGTGGCCAGGCTGGAATAGTAGCCCGAGTCAACCTTTCCCGCCGGTGCGACCAGGTCGTCTGTTTCGTCGTGGCCGTTGGTCTGGTCATTGACGGTGGCCGAGCATGCGAAGAGGCCCATGCCGAATAGGCTGGCCACGAGGAATGTCATCGTCTTGGTGAGCGTTGTCATCGCCACAACTCCTTGGAGTGCGTGAACTTCAATATGGGCCGGTTTCGGTTTTTTCTCAAGGGGGGTGACCGAAGAGGCCACCTGCTTCCCCGGGAATTTTTTGAGGAACTCGGACGGGTACACGTTCGAGATGCGTCGCATCTCAGCATGCGGACCCATTTTTCAGCACACGTTCCTTTTATGGCGGTCGGAATGGGGCCCAGTGCGCTGCTTTTGTTCGGCAGTGTGTTCCTAGCTGCCGGGATTCGGTTGTTGGATTGCGGTGCGGAAGAAGTGGCACAATCCGGCGCCACTCAGCGTGGTTTCATTTGCGGTAGAGGGGGCCTTGTGATACCCGCCATGGGCCATGATTGTGTTGCGTATCATATGGTCCCCGATCGCCTGGTCAATCGCTCTTGTCTGGATGGCGGTGATTTTTGTCATCGCCCTCCCTTTCCTGCCGTTTGTTTCCTTTCAGGCCATTCAGAAACGGGGCTTTGCGCAGTTGTTTGGCCTTGTCCCCTACGTGACGCTGAGTCGCATGTCGACACAACATCATCCGGACTTTCGCCGGTACGCGCCCTCTGTGTTTGTGCAAAATCACAGCTCGGTGCTGGATGCCCACGTGGCGCTCGCTACGATCCCGACCGTCGTCTGTGGTTTGCAAAACGAGGGCCATCTTCGTGTGCCCATCTATGGGTGGTTAATGAGTCTTGCAAAAGGGATCCCTGTGCCGGCCAATCGTGATGGCCGGTTGGCGGCCATCACGAAGGTCGCCAAAATGCGTGCAGCTGCCGACATCTCCATTTTGGTCTTTCCCGAAGGCCACCGCACGCGGGACGGTCGGGTGCGTGCGTATCGGACCGGAGGATTGATCATGGCACGTGACGCGGGGCTGCCCATCGTGCCCCTCTGTGTGCGTGGATTGTACGAGGTGCTACCACGCAGGGAGTGGATCATTCGCCCCGGTCACATCGAGGTGTATTTTGGGCCTACGATTGAAACGACCGGTCTGAGCGACGAGCAGATGTCAGTGTTGGCCGAGAAACTGACAGCGTATGCGCAGACGTGGGTGGATGGGCAAGAGCCCGAGCCCATTCGAATGGGTCCGGCTTAGAGATGCATCGTGACCACCGCGGTCGCGGTGACCACGGAGATCTGCTCGCTCAATAGATCGATGCCCAAGGTGACGCTGTCGCCCGGGAGTAGCCAACGAAAACCGAGTCCGAGCTTGGCCCAAGCGACCACAGAATGATCCATGTCCAGGGACGCAGAGAGAATCGGCGGTCCTGTGCCGGCGCCGAACCCGAAGTCCAAGTCCAATCCAAAAACGTTTCCATGGTAGAGCGGGGTGCTGCCCACGATATAGCCGCCCATGAGTCGGTACCCGGTGGAATCGGCGATCACCCCCACGGCTTCCACGCCCAGAGAGAGTTTCTCATGCCATTGATTGAGCGCCTCCAATCGAACATTGGGTTTGAACAGGTGAGCGAGCGTCTTGGACCGTGAGTTGGTGAAAAAACTCATGCCGCCTTTGGCGGAGATCTCCCAGGACGTGTTGTCCGCGAAGGCCGGCGGTGCCAACAAGACAACGCAGATGGCCAAAAGCAGGTGTACTCTGCGAAACGGCCAAGGTCGAGTGGTTTTCATGGCCCCATGATAGCTCAAATCCTCCGGAAGCGGAACCGCCGGCCGTGGCCATTGACAGCGATCTATGTCATCTCGTAGGGTCGTTCCAGAGGTCTCTCCATGATTCGAATCGTCGCGTTGTCCTTTGGATTGTCTCTGGTGTTGTCGATGGGGTGCACCACGTTGCCCGACGACATCCCCGGGTATAAGGACAACTGCATTCGAATGAACGCCGAACCCATCGCCCCCACGGACGACGATCCCCACGAAGGGTACAAAGAAGTGTACGCGTGTGACGTGGAGAAATCCGCTCTCAAGGTGCCCTATCCGGATGGGACCGTGATGGTGAAAGAGTCCTGCCCTCACGGCCCGTGCAGGGACGGGGAGCTGGTGTGGTTGATCGCCACTGCGCGCAAGGCCAACGGCAGTTGGTCTTGGAACGAGTACACCCGGAACTTTAAGGATGAGGATTTTGTGGAGATTCTCGCTGACGAGAGCGTGTGCACCAATTGTCACAAAAAAGTCGAAGTGTTGGACTGGATCTACACCCTTTATCAACCCAACTAGTTCACCACGTCACTTGCTGAAAACAGTCCGCGAATTTGTGTTCATTTCCGCTTGCGTCTTATGCCTTGAGAGAGGCATTCTCTTGGCATCATGAAAGAACGTGCACCACGGATCATTGGGAGCATTCGGAACGCCATCATCGGCCAAGATCAAGTGCTGGATGGACCCTATGGACCGCGGCGGGTTACGTACGCGGATTACACCGCATCGGGCCGCAGCCTGGAGTTCATCGAAGAATATCTTCGGGATGAAGTGATGCCTCGTTATGCGAATACGCACACCGAGACATCGGGGACCGGACGTCAGACCACACGCTTTCGTGAGGATGCGCGCGCGATCATTCACGACGCTGTGGGTGCTGATGAACGTGATGTGGTTATCTTTTGTGGCTCGGGTGCGACCGGTGTCATCAACCGGCTCATCGATGTCATGAACCTTCGGGTTCCTGCTGATTTGGACGCGAAATATGCGCTTACAGAGCAGATTCCGCCTGGGGAGCGGCCCGTGGTGTTTATCGGGCCCTACGAACATCACTCCAATGAGCTGCCTTGGCGCGAATCCATTTGCGATGTGGTGACTATCGACGAAGACGCGGATGGCCACATCGACCTGAACCAGTTGGAGCGTGAGCTCAAACAGTACGAAAAATGTCCGTTGAAGATCGGCAGCTTTTCGGCGGCATCCAACGTGACCGGTATTGGATCTGACACAGAGGCGATAGCGATTTTATTGCACCAACATGGGGCGCTGAGCTTCTGGGATTTTGCGGCCGCCGGACCCTACGTGGAAATCGAAATGAACATGAAGGGGAAAGGCCCCGACGGTGCTTTGGCGTACAAAGATGCGATCTTCATTTCGCCCCATAAATTCATCGGGGGACCCGGTACACCCGGTGTGCTCGTCGCGAAACGTGCGCTCTTTACGAACAAGGTGCCGGCCGTTCCAGGCGGCGGCACGGTTGCGTATGTGAACCCCGAAGAGCACCAATACCTTACGGACATTATACAACGGGAAGAGGGGGGTACACCCGACATCATCGGGTCCATCCGTGCAGGGCTGGTGTTTCAGCTCAAGGAAGCGGTGGGGCACAAGACCATCGCCGGCTTGGAGCACGACTTTATCCGGCGCGCCATCGAGAGTTGGTCGGCCAACCCGAGCATCTTTATCTTGGGCAATCCCGATTCCTGGCGGTTGTCCATTGTGTCGTTTGTGATCGTGCACGGGGAACAGTACCTGCACCACAACTATGTGGTGGCATTGTTGAACGACCTCTTTGGTATTCAGGCGCGTGGAGGATGCTCCTGTGCCGGACCCTATGGGCATCGGCTCTTGGGGATCGACCTGCAGCAATCCAAGGAATTTGAACGGGAGATTTTGCGAGGTTGCGAAGGCGTCAAACCGGGCTGGGTGCGCGTGAACTTCAACTACTTCATCTCCGAAGAGGTCTTTCAATTTGTTCTAAACGCGGTCCATTTTGTGGTGAGTGAGGGTTGGAAGCTCATGCCGGACTACATGTTTGATCCGGAGTCGGGTTTGTGGCGTCATCGCCAAGGCCCACCAGAGCCTGTCATGCGTTTGTCGGACATCACTTACCGATCCGGCAACCTCGAGTATCGTTCACGCCACGCCACGGAACCCGAGTGGGCATTGTCTGGGTATCTGGACGACGCGAAAGAGGTTGTAAAGGCCGCTTCAGAGCGATTTCATATGCTTCAAATACAAGATCCGGACCTCAATGACGACTTTGAGCAATTGCGTTGGTTCCCTTTGCCCGGTGAGGTCCTTTCAGAGTTGCACGGTGGGACGAAGACCGATCAGCGCAAAGCCCTCATTGAAATCGGCTGACCCGTTCTGGAGACGCTTGGGTGAAAGGGGCGTCCCTGCTTCGGGGTAAAACAAGGAGAGGACGGGCGTGTCGAAAGACTCACCAAATCGTGGGCGGGAGTGGCTGAAGCGTTTGGCGCTCATGGTGGGCGGCCCTGTGGTGTTGTTCCTTGTGTTGGAGTTGATCCTGTGGGCGCTGAATGTGGCCCCACCCCATACAGAATCCGATGCGTTTGGTCCCGATTTTGACGAGGCGAGCGTGGAACAACGGTTGGGGACGCCCGGGCCCGGGGGCCGAGTCGTGTGTCTGGGCGGATCGACCATGGCCGGCGAACCTTTTGATTACGAAGTCTCTATGTGCGGTATGGTGGGTGACGCGCTTGGATCGGATACCACCGTGGTGAACTTGGCCGGTCGAGGCTTGGACAGCAATCAGGTGCTGACCTTGGCGCGAATTGCTTGCCGACATCCTCAGACCTTGGTGTTGGTCTACATGGGGCACAATGAGTTTCTGCAGCTTGCATACTTTCATCGGGGGGCGCCGCCCACATGGCTGTCGGATCTAGGGGACACATTGAGCCGTTTTCGCGTGGTTCGGTGGGTCGCCGGCGTTGTGGCTTCGGACGCCCCCGGGAGTGTGGGTGAGCTGGGCAAGAGCAATGTGGCGGATGAGGAAGTCTATCAACGCTTCGAAGACAATATTCATGGTGTAATCGATGCGTGTCGACAGCAGCCTCTGGTCCTGTCGACGGTGGTGAGCAATGACGTGTTTCGATTTCCGCGACCCGGGCGAACCCTTCGTGAGAGCGTTCGCGACGGGGCAGATCCCAGCGAGGACACGTGGCAGTACCGGATGAGAGCGGCGCCCACCATCAACGAGATGCTTCGTCGGGTGGCGAAAGAGAAGGGAGTGGCTTTGGTCCACACCGAGCCTGTGGTGCGTGGTCGCGCTGCGCATTCAGTGTTTTGGGACCATGTGCACATCAAGCCGGACATTCATCGGCAGATTGCCCAATTGATGGTGGATACGGCCACACGGCAGGGTTGGATTGGACCGACGGGCTCACCTCATTATTCTTTGGAGCCGGATCAATTTTCCGAGGCGCGATTGGAACGGGCCCGTTACAGCATGTCTTTGGACCCCGTTTGGGCGTTGGGTTTGCTTCAGCGAGCCACAGCCGTGCGTGACGCGGTGGGTCGCGCTCTCGGCATGGTGGTGGCGACCTTCTTAGCAGACAGAGCCGCTGATTTACCGGCGCGAATGCGCGAACTGGAACGTGCTTTGGACAAGACCGGCGATCGGGAACGAACGCGCTGGGCGGCCTGTGCGAAAGATACTCCGCAGGGCGAGCCAGACGGGTGCCCAACCAGCTGTATGCCCTGGTGCTTTTCGGGGTTCATGAGCGCGGCAGAACGTGCGGAGTTCATGGGCGCTCTTGGACCGTCCAGCCACGCTCTCGCTCCCACCATTGTGGACCGTGCTGTGCGCTGAGAAATTGTTCTGAACAAACGTTCGTAAAGTGTGTTACGATGCGCCCACCAATGGCGGCGGAACTGGAGCTGTTGGGTGCAGAAGTGGAACGCGGTTGTTGTTGGTTTTGCGCTGCTGTGCGCTGGATGTGATGGTTCTCAAAACACTGACTGGGACTGGCTGAGCCCCAGCCCGGTACTCACTCCAGAAAGAGCGGATGGTGTGTCCCCGACGGATGGGGGAGGGGCGATTGCGTCGGATGGAGGCATGTCGGTCCTCTATGACATGAGTGATGGGGGCGGCTCCGGCCGCAACGCGGATGTCATGGGTTCAGATCCTCTCTTTGGCATGTGTGTCGATGGCCTCCAAAAGAAGACGTCGATAAGCAATCAAACGAGGGTCTATTACGGCACAACCGTGCCGCAATTCTTGCCCATGACGCCCGGGCAGATCATGGCCGTGGGCAATTTCTGGGGCTGTAGCGGGCTGCTTATTGCGCCCCGATGGGTGTTGACGGCTGCCCATTGCGGCTTGTGGGACAACACAGAATTTTGCATGGGGGCACAGCCCCACGAACCCTACGATTGCATGCCTGCCCAACAAGTGATCAACCATCCAGCGGCGGACATCGCGCTGGTGGAGCTGGCGGTGGATGCGACCGAATGGTTGCCGGGTGTCGAGCCGGTTCCCCTTCTAACAGAGCCTTTGGACGCGTCCTGGATCGGGACCTTGGCCGAGGCAGCGGGTTACGGCCAAATGGAGACGGGGTACACCGGCGTGCGCAAGTTCACGGCCGAGCCCATCGTGTATTTGGGTTGGGACACGCTGACCCTCGATGGGAAAGGGAAGCAAGGTGTTTGTTTTGGTGATTCGGGTGGACCGGTCATGGTCTTGGCGTCTGATGGGTCCGTTCGTGTTGCGGGGGCGCTCAGCGAGGGCGACGACAGCTGTGTGGGCCAAGACAATTTCACACGTGTGGATGTGTATCGCGATTGGTTGGAGAGTTACACGGGACCCACCATGCCCGTGGGCCCGCAGCCTTGCGGGGACTTGGACAGCAAAGGGAAGTGCAACCAAGAAGGCACCTGGGCCATCTATTGTGGGGCAGACAACACGCTTCAAGTGGACGTGTGTCCATCCGGTGAGCGTTGCAGTTGGAATCAAGGGTTGAACGCGTGGCGCTGCATTGATGCGGCCCAAGACCTCTGCAATGGCCTGACCTATTGGGGGAAGTGCTTTGGAAATGTTCTCCAATGGTGCGACGAAGGGGGCCACCATGCCCGCAATTGCGCCTTGTGTGAGGAGACCTGCGTGCCCAGCGAAACCATGGGATACTTCTGCGTACCCAGCTCGTGCGGGTCGCTGGAGTTTCACGGCCACTGTGTAGGGAACGTGGTGGAATGGTGCAACCGTGAGGGGCAACCCGAGTCTCGGGACTGCACCGCTACGGGTGAGATCTGCGCCTACGTTAGCGACGATATGGGCTACTGGTGTGTGGACCCGTGAGCGACCCATTCCGGGGACAGCAATCCCTTGTCATTTGATAGCACCGTGGGTATCGTTGCGGCGCGGATAGGCAGCTTTCACCTCGATCTGTGGAAGCGGCTTTCAAATTGGCGGCGGATTGTTGTGTGCGGCGCATTCTGTGTATCGGAATGCCCAAAAGGAGCGACATGATGCTGCGAATTGTACGAGAAAAATCCATTCATTCTCTTGGGTTGTTGGGTTGTGTGATGGCCGTGCTGGCATGTAGTACGAACACGGGAACTGGGGCTCCCTCTTCTCCACCCCATGAGCCCGGCACGGACCCACCGCCTTTGAATTGTACGCCGGGCGATTCGTTGGCGAGTGACGACCCGTGCGTCCTTTGTACCTGCTCGGAGGGCGGAATCGCCGTGTGTGAGCCCCGGGAAGTGGGGAACGCTTGTTTTCCCATGGATTGTTGTGTGCAGGGCGCTGTCTGCTCAACGTGTACCAACCCCGAGGACTGCGGCACGTCTGGGTTGACCTGTGGAGGCGGTGTTCGTCCCGATTGTGTCTCGGATAATGCTTGCATGGAGGGAGCGCCGGTGTGCGTGGATAGCCAATGCGAATGTACGTATGGCCCTGCGGCCGATGGGATGTCCTGTGACGCTGATTCCATTGACTGCACTGTGAACGACGTGTGTGAGGCGGGGACGTGTGTGGTCGGAGATGCGGCGGACATCGACGATGGCAACCCCTGCACCGCTGGGGTGTGTGTCAAAGGCGAGGTGGTTCAAAAAGCGTTGGGTGGGCCTTGCAGCGACGGCGATCCCTGCACGGTGGGAGACACCTGCACTTTGGCCCAGTGTGTGCCAAGCGATCTGAAAGACTGTCCAACCAAAGCGTGCACTCAATCGGCGTGGTGTGATTCCGCCGAAGGTGGATGCGCATATGAACCCGAATCCGATGGCACACCCTGCGTGGTAACGGGCGATATCTGCGCGAGCACGGGCCTCTGCCAGGCCGGAGCGTGTGTGGGCACCGGAGTTACTGACTGTGACGACAGCAACGTGTGTACGACCGACATCTGCGACCCCGTGAGTGGTTGCCAAAACACCGCGGCGCCACCTTGCGATGACGGCATCTGGTGCACAAAAGACACCTGCGATGCCGAATTGGGTTGTGTGCTCTCCTATGTAAACGCCTGTGATGACGCGGATCCCTGCACGGTGGATGAGTGTTCTGCTGACGTGGGGTGCCAGTACACAGTCTTGCCGGATTGTGGCACGACCAGTGGCATGTCTTGGAATCCCATAGACAAACAAGAGAACATCGTGCTCTCCAATGGCAATCTGACGGCCACGGTGTTCAAGGACAGCTTGAATGACACGGTCCGGGCGACGAGCGGAAAAGTCAGTGGATCCTGGTACTGGGAGATCACGTTGGAGGCATCGTCGGGCGGTTCGTACAACGGAGTGTGTGTTGCCGACGAGACCTTGTGGCTGGAGATTTCACCCGGTTGCAGCGAGCCTGGCGTGAACTACGAGCGCGACGGTTCCACGTGCGGCCAAGGGAGCAACCCCTTTCTGAAGCTCGCGTCGTACGGCCAAGGCGATGTGGTGGGCGTGGCGCTTGATGCGGATATGTCTCTTGTTTACTTCCATGTCAATGGGGTGTGGCAGAACGGCGCTGATCCTGCGCAGGGCAACGGGGCCCTACCGCTCGGTCTCCCGGGTGGTTCGGAGTGGTATCCGTGCATCAACCTCTCAAAGGGGGATGTGTACACGGCGAATTTCGGGCAATTGCCCTTTGTTCATACACCCCCATTGGGTTTTAACGCTGTCGCCTTCTAGTTGCGGGATCATACCAACCTGTCGACATTACAAGGGGTTTTCCGACTCAGCATGGTGTGCGGAGCTTGTTTCTGGTAGAGTCCCTAGAGCAGACATGCAACGATGAAGCTTGGGACCGTTGGCTCGAGACGTGAGGACGCCGATGATGGGACGCGCAATTTTCTATTGGCTCGTGGCCGCTGTGATGTGTTCTTCAGCATGGATGGGTTGTTCGGACGGCGCCAACAAAAAGGGCATCGTAATCAAAGTGATCCCGGCCGACACGGGCCCGACTGATCTGAACACGACCGATACGACGACATTGTCCTGCACTACGGACGAAGATTGTTCGGGAATGACCGGGGAAGATGTCTGCCATCCTGTGGGCTGTGATCAGCTGACAGCCACTTGTATTCTCTGGGAGAAGCCGAACTGCTGTCTGTCGGACGCCGATTGCGACGATGGTAATCCCGGTACCTATGATGCGTGCCAAGAGGACATGGCCGTGTGTACGCATGCGGACAGTGAGTCTCCGTGCCAGACCGAGGCGGATTGCGTGACGGGAGAGCCCTGCATCACCTTTGAGTGCGATGAAATCTGCACGTATTGGCAGTCGCCCGGCTGTTGCATCACGGATGACGAGTGCGAAGACGGCGACTCCTGCACCGACGACCACTGTGAGGTATTTGAATGCCGGTTTGAACCCTCAGATACGCCCGAATGCGCGCCCGAGGGATGCACCACGGCGGCGGACTGTCCCGACGATGGCAACGCGTGCACCATTGAATACTGTCAAGCCGATGGCATCTGCAGTCAGGAGGTGGTCGACGGGTGTTGTGATGGTGTGGCGGATTGTCCGCTCAACGGCTGCGCGACCATTGTGGGTTGTGATGACAATGTGTGCGAATACGATTACGAGCCTCCCTGTTGTGCGCTGGATTCCCATTGCGACGACGACGATCTGTGTACGACCGACTCTTGTGCCGGCGAACAATGCATCTTTGAGCCCATCGACGGGTGCGGTGCGGCGTGTGAGGGCGATGATGTTTGCGATGACTTTGATCCCTGCACGTTGAATGCTTGCGAGGACGGCCTGTGCACGCTTTCTCCCTTTGAGTGTAACGATGACAACCATTGCACCAACGACCTCTGTGTGCCTGATGTGGGCTGTGTGTTTTGGGACATTCCCGATTGTAAGGCCGAGTGTGCGGTTTCGGACGATTGCGACGATGAGGAACCTTGCACGGAAGACAGCTGTGATGATGGCGGCTGCACAAACACATGGATCGACGGGTGCGGGGCGCAATGCACGACGAACGGCGAGTGCGATGACGGGAACGTGTGTACCGACGACAGTTGTGTGGACGGTGGCTGCGCCATCACGGTGATTCAAGGCTGCTGCCAAGCCGACGGTGAATGCCCCGGTGCAAATGGCTGCACGACCACGGCGTGTGTAAACAACGAATGTATTGTGACCACCATCGCCGGCTGTTGTACGAGCGCCACGGAGTGCGATGACGGAGACGCCTGCACTCAGGACGGATGTGATCAGCAGAAGTGCGTGCACAAGGGGATCCCCGATTGCTGTACGTCCGAGACACAATGCGGTGACAACAATGTGTGCACAGACGATCACTGCGCAGGCAACGTCTGCATCAACGTAGGTATCGCCAACTGCTGTGTCGACAGTGAGCAATGCGACGATCAGTTTGTTTGCAGCAAGGATGTGTGTGCGGACAACAGCTGCATCAACAATCTGATTGCGGGGTGTTGCACCACGGCCACCGAGTGCAGCGACGGCGACTTCTGCACCCAGGATTCCTGCGAGAGCAACCAGTGTGTGACGGCAACCATCGCTGGGTGTTGTGTGAGCAATGGGCAGTGCGAAGACAACAACGTGTGTACGGCTGACAGTTGCTCCGCCAATGAGTGTGCGTTCAAACCCATCACGGGCTGTTGCACCCAAGCCAGTCAATGCGACGACAACAATGTGTGCACGCAGAATGATTGTCAGGCCAATCAATGTGTGACCAACGGTATACAAGGGTGCTGTCAGTCCGACAGCCAGTGTGACGATGGCAACCCGTGCACCGTCAGTGGCTGCGAAAACAACATTTGCGCTTCAAAGCCCATTGCAGGTTGTTGCGTGTCGGACTCGGAATGCGACGACGGCAACGCCTGCACGAAGGACGGCTGTTCCGCCAACAAATGTATGGCCAAGCCTATCTCGGATTGTTGCTTGTCGGACGGCCCATGCAATGACGGCAACGCGTGTACAAAGGATGCGTGTACGGCCAATGCGTGCGTCAATACTTCCATTACAGGCTGTTGTCTGACCGACAACGACTGTGGAGACAGCAACCCCTGCACCACCGATCAATGCGTGGACAGCGCGTGTGTGTCCAAGTCCATCACCGGTTGTTGCACCTCCAACGCCCAATGCGATGATGGCAATGGGTGTACGACCGAATCGTGCCAAGGGAATATTTGCTTCAGCTTGCCTGCTCCTCAGCTACCCGGATGCTGCGCGACCCCCTGGGACTGCGACGATAGGGATGCCTGTACGATTGAGACGTGCAGCGCTTCGGTCTGTGGGAATACGCCC
>Ga0114996_10007796_pt1 | contig 12040 bp, 14 predicted proteins | sample ArcticOcean_MG_C_4_FD_87039 | JGI IMG/M metagenome (GOLD analysis project Ga0114996, IMG submission 87039) | Marine microbial communities from western Arctic Ocean - ArcticOcean_MG_CB4_134 | ecosystem: Environmental > Aquatic > Marine > Oceanic | place: Arctic Ocean: Canada Basin | collected... | reverse complement strand
TGGAGACGTACGGTGGAGCCCACCGCCGGATTGACATTACGGAACGTCGGTTCAAGGAGCCGATGGGAACCCTGCGGGTGACGGTTCGAGCCGACGGCGCGCTCGCGGCCGCTCGTGTTATGCTGACGGCGGCGGACGGAAAGTCTTACGCCCCAACCGATGCTTACGCCCGCATTGCTCAGCCAGGCAGGTTTCACATGTTCCACACGACCGGAAGCTTCACCGTCGAGCTTCCGCCCGGTCCGACGGACCTCACCGTCATGAAGGGTTTCGAGCTCTACCCAGAACGCAGTCAGGTCGAGGTGAGGGCCGGAGAAATGACTGAGGTGGAGGTGACGCTTAGGCGGATGGCCGACCTCTCGGCCGACGGCTGGCATAACGGGTCTACCCACGTCCACACCAACTACGCGGGCAACCTCCACAATACGCTGGAGAACATCATGATGATGTCCGACGGTGAAGATCAAGACATTGTCAACGAACTGATCGCAAACAAGGACAACCGGATTCTCGACTACCAATTTTTCATCCCGGGGGGTGAGGCGCATCCGCTTTCGACGCCGGACCGTGTGCTGATCGTGAGCGAGGAGTACCGGCCGCCTTTTTATGGTCACGTGTTCATGTTGGGCTTGGAGGACCACCTGATCTCGCCGTTCACGACCGGATACGAGGGTACAGCCATCGAGAGCCTGTATCCCTCCAACACAGACATGCTCAGGAAGGCGAAGGCGCAGGGTGCGACCACGGGTTACGTGCACGCGTTCGGTGGGAGCGCCGACCCGCTCGAGGGCAATCTCGGTGGAGCGAAGGGGTTTCTCGTGGATGCTGCCCTGGGAACTGTCGACGCGTTGGAATGGTCGAGCGCTGGCTCAGCCGGGTTCTATCCCGTTTACGCCGCTTGGAATAACGACATGCGAATCACTGCCGTGGGGGGTGAGGACGCCATCAGTAACCTACACATGACGGCTACCATCGGCGCCATGCGCACGTACGTCCGACCCGACGACGGTCGGCGAAGCATGGACGGCTGGCTCAATGGGCTACGGGACGGTCACGCCTTTGTCACCAATGGGCCTTTGGTAGAGATGACAGTCAACGGAAATATTGCCGGGGAAACCTTGGAGCTGGCCGCCGGAACCGGAACGGTCTTGGTCTCTGCACGAGTCCGATCCATCACCCCGCTCACACGGGCATTCCTGGTTCACAATGGGCAGGAGGTGGCCGAGGTCTCGCTCTCCGAGAATCGCCAAAGCGGTGAATTTCATGGCGAAGTGGAGATCTCCGGAAGCGGCTGGATCCACCTGAGAGCGGTGGGTAACCCCGAGGAGCACTTCCCCTTGGACGCCGACTTTGCTCAAGGTTTCACGAACCCCGTGTGGATCATCGTAGACGGTGCGCCCATCCAAGACCGAGCCTCGGCCGAATACGGCATCCGGTGGGTCGACAAACTTACGGAGATGGCGCTGGAGTGGCCCGGCTGGCGTTCACAGGACGAGATCGACCACGTACTAGGCCAGTTCCAGGAAGCTCGGATGGTTTACGAACGGCTGGCGGAGGCGGGGGGGGAGATGTAGGGCCCGCTCTAGATCGCGTATGCGCTGCCGGGCAGCGCGGAGCTCGCTCACCGGCACGATCTCTTGGTTCGCGCCCACGGCTGCTGAGCTTCCGCTCGCGATCAGATGGTGCCACCGCCGCACGACCGAAGGAGAGATCGCCAGCTCCCGCACTAATTCAGCAACCGTCAGCTCCTGGCGGACGACCCGCGCGATCTGTTTCTGCTTGAACTGTGTTGTGAAGATGCGGCGACCATCCGAGCCCCGCCGATGCGTTTCCATCCGACGATCCTCCGTTGAGAAATCAATTGACCCTTCCCAAGCTGCCTCGTCGAATTGGGGTACAGAGTAGGGTACAGAGCAATTACGTTGAGATAAGCCACATAAACTATGGTATGGTCAAGCACAAACTAAGCGCTTTGATGAGTGCCCTCCATTTCCGTGAACATACCCGGTGAATCGTTTGCCTACTGCATCTAACCAGGATGATCTACACAGCTACTGTAGGACTTTCAGCTGCGTACTAACTTTGTTGAGCCTTTTTGTGCTCCTAGGGGCCTGTAGCGAGTCATCTACTGAGCCCAACACTGACAGCGAACCGAGCGAACTGAATCTGATCGCCCTTTTCGCTGCACCGACAGAGGATGAAATCAGTGCAGTGATGGATAGTTGGGCTTCTCGAGATATTTCCGCTAGCGGAATTGAAGTCGCAGATAGCTCCGACACCCCACTGATTGCTGGCGGAGCAAAAATTGGGGTCGTCTCGCATCTAGTCGGTGATGTTCGCCATTTCGGTGCGATTATCTCCCCGGTGGGGGCTGATTCGGCTTCGCTACCCATTCTCGTGTACGCCCACGGGGGTGACGATGGCGTCGACGTTGACGAACTCTTCCAGGTTACAGCTGGATTGGATTCACTCGCGAACAAATTTGTGTTTGTCGTGCCCTCCTTTCGAGCTGAGGAATTGCGCTTCCAAGGCTCAATTTTTGTCTCCACTGGTGAAGCCAGCCCTTGGGACTTAGACGTCGATGATGCTCTGTCCCTAATCAACGTTACTCTCGAGTTAGAGCCGGCTGCCGACTCAACACGCGTCGGTGTACTGGGATTCAGTAGGGGGGGGGTAGGGTTGCTGATGGCTGTCCGAGATCCTCGGATCGATCAGGTAATCGAGTTTTTGGGACCCACGGATTTCTTTGACGACTACGTGCAAAACGTCGTCAAAGAGGCGCTGGCTGGTCAGCTGCGAGATCTGCCTGGCCTGTTGACCTTAAGCGAAAAATTCCTCCAGCCTTTCAAGGACGGTGTGCTTAGCATATCTGAGGTGCGCCCCGAACTCATTCGGCGCTCCTCAGTACTGTTTATATCGTCACTACCAGACGTGCAAATCTATCACGGTACAGCGGATTCCGTCGTGTATGTGAGTCAAGCAGAGAGCTTGATCGCTGCATTGAGTGGGATCGGACGTGAGGCCCCTGGGCTCGAGTCCTACCTATATACTGGAGGAACGCACGACCCTCTAACTCTATTCGGTAGCATAGAGCATGCTCGCGAGTTCGCAGCACGCCTGGTAACGCCTGTCAGTTGATAGGCGTCCAACTCAAGTTCGAGGCTATCGGCAAGGGTCCCGGCACTGCAGCGATCAGAGCAACACACGCTGGAATTACGGGTGTTGGGTCACTAACGGTATTCGGGGGAATCTGATTTCAGATCGCTTGGAACTCCTAACCACAAAATACTTGCAGAAATTTCAACTCACTTGAGTAGACAGAGTAGCAAAAATCACACCAAAACAATCTGACGGCTTAAGTCTATGTCATAGTATGAACGAGCGTATTCTGAGCTGTATCTTGCGTGGGTGCTTGACCTAGCAAAGTGTCACTCCAACAGGACGTATTTTGGATGGTGAAATAAGCTTCTGCCAATGACCCCCCGTCGCCAGCAGAAGGGGGCGGTACTGGTGCAAGGCGACAGATATCAGTGCCAGTGAAAAGGCGTTCCCGACAAAAATGGCTATGGAGCCGACACTCAGGTAAGGTTTGGCCGCCGTGGCCCCGGTTACTGTTCGCGTAGCTGACGCTCCACACGGGCGGTGCGTGGTCCCCAATTCGAGGAGGTGGCGGCAGTGCTCGGGAAGGTGCTGACGCTCCACACGGATGGCGCGTGGTCCTCAATATATTTCTCCGTAAGCAGTTTGACGGTTAGACGTTCCTTGGCTTCCTCGGTCCGTTTTTTCCTGGCCTTGGTCGGATCAATACCAAAGCCGTAGAAAGCCTTACGGGCCTTCCTAGCTTCGGCTCGGGCGTCCTCAAGCGTCCAGTCGCCCCAGCAGCCTATCCTATAGAACTTCCTGTTCATCGATGCCCCATACGCTAAATAGAAGAGCTTGCCGGATTTGCCGTTGCCCTTGGGCGGATAGAGCCTGACGTGGTGCCCTTTCACATCGGGATCATTATGGATCTGATGTTTCGGGATGTTCCCTGAACGGGTGCGTTTAGAATGGTCCCACTTCAGCCTTCTGATCTTGTCTTCGGTCAAGGTTGCCATCTGGATATCTCCCAAAATACCACACAGAAAACCACACACCTTGGGGGCCTAACCGTCACCCGGAAAATACCCGCAGAGATACTACTGGGCAAGCTATTAGCGCTGTGAACACTGAGATTTTATGGGGCAAGCGAGGAAGTACGAGGGAGTTACAAGGTGAGGTTACCTGCTACCGGCTGTAGAACAGCTCCAGCGGTGGCGGTCCGAAGTGGAGCATGTTGATGCCCGCTCGCATCGCATTCCCACCTTCGATAAAAGACTGTCTCTTCTCTGGTGGAAACAGGCTGAAGCGAGTGAGGTTGACGCACTGCTGGTCAACCTCAGTCTGCGCGAAGTCCGGGGTGACCGTCAGGTCAACCGTGAGGTTGGACGTGAGAGCGAGAGCAGCGCGCCCCACTCAGGCCGGCAACTCAGGACGCGCAGAACACTGTTGCTGGATGCGCTAGGAGTGCCACCCCGGTAGAGAGGGGCAGTACCCCACTGGGGGTTGCTACCCCACCCTTTCACTTGCGTGAACCACGAGGCGGACGCATCTACAGAGCACGCAATCCCGGAGCAACACCAGTAGAGTAATATGTACCAAGCGACTGACCCTCCACACAGTGATCCGAAAGGAGAAAAACATGGCTAGTCTCCAGGACCGTATGATTCGCGCCGCTAAACTGGACGTTCAATTGTATGAGGAGGTGGAGGCCGATCAAGGTGCGATGGCTCAAGCCATGACCGTGGTCATCCTGTCCTCATTAGCCGCTGGGATAGGAACCGCAAATGTGGGCCTGCTCGGAATGGTCTTCGTTCTGATTTGGGCTCTGCTGGGATGGTACGCCTGGGCCTTTCTCACCTATTTCATAGGAACAAAATTCCTGGCAGAACCACAGACCAGGGCAGACCATAGGGAATTGCTGCGCACGATCGGCTTTTCCAGCGCGCCGGGATTGATTCGGGTCTTAGGGATCATTCCAATCCCAGGCTTCCGCATCCTGCTCTTTCAAGTCGCGGCCATATGGATGCTCGTAGCGATGGTGATCGCCGTCCGACAGGCCCTTGACTACACAAGCACGGGACGTGCAATCGGTGTTTGCGTGATCGGTTGGGCGGTTCAGATCCCATTCTTACTGTGGCTGTTTCGATAATTTCGCCGGGAGCGTGACATCGGACGCGCAAAACAGTGCTGTATAGGTCAGCGGTGGGTACGCTGAAATAGGGGGGGGCGTACCCCACTGGGGATCGTTTTGCTGGCGGTTCTGGGCAAATTTCTTGCATCTTCGGCGCAACGTGCCGCTTAAGGAGAGCAAGAGGCTATGAGCATTCCTGTCACCGTCAACTACTCTATCTGGGTTCGACCTCTGTGGAAAACTCTGGCCGTCTTGTTACTAGCTCTAACGGTGAGCGGATGCTCGTTTGCTCTAGTACGAGGCCCCCCAGAAGGGCATGAAAGCATGGCGTACTTCGCCTGCGACGACGACCGCGAATGGCCCACATACGATCTCTTATATGCGGGAGCGACAGGTTTGTTGGGTATCACAGTGATACTGGCTGGTAGAAGTGATATTTCCGCGTGGGACCCTGAAGACGGCCTCGGGGTGATCGTGATATCTGGCCTGCACGGGATAGCAGCCAAGAGGGGCTTGCGAGAAGGTCAGCGCGTGTAGACAGGCGAAGCTAGAGCAAGCTCAACGAAACGTGACGTTGGCCCCTGTAGTTGACTGGCTCGATGAGCTTTTCCTAGTGACTGGCTAGCCGCATCTGCCTATAAAAGCGAGAGCCCCACAAGCTCGGAAGTTCTTGTGAAGCTTCACTTTGTTCGAGTGCCCTGCCAGGGACTCGAAACCCCCTTCTGTCCCTTCCTCCTGGTTGCCTGCATGCTGCGGAAGCTGTGCGGGCCAGAGACCAAGAGCGAAGAAATCTACCCGGAACCGCCCCGGCCCAATTCTAGAGACCGCAGCCTGTGCCCCTGCAACACCCCAGAACAACTCAGTTGCTAGTAGCCCAAGCTCCGGCCCACGAGCTTGCTCGGATCGGCACTGGGCTTCGGCACGAACTTGTCCACGTGCCCGCTGGTCCAGTTGACCACGTATAAATTGCCGTCCTGGTCCACATCCAGCTGGTGCGGCCGGTTCATCCCGCCGGGCGTTTTTGCCGATTCGGATATCCCGATTGCTTCGCGCCACCTCTCCGGGGATCCCGATGGCCCGAACCCGTCCGTGACTCCCGATGGCCTGAACACGGGCCCCGTAAATCCGTACGTGCCCCACGTGTATTGCAGCTCGCCGCTCGTGTTGTACTTCATGATCTTGTTCAACAACGCAGACACCACCCAGACAGCGTCGTTCTCGTCGATGCTGATGTCGACAGGGAAGAAGACATCGGGCCACTCTTCGATGTACTCGCCGTTCGAAGTGAAGACCTGTATGCGGCTGTTGCCACGGTCGGCGACGTAGACGCGGCCGTTCCGGTCCACGTCCACGCCGTGGACGAGGTCAAACTGGCCGGGGCCGGTCCCGAGCTCCCCCCACTCCATCACGTACTCGCCATCTGCATTGTACTTGACGATACGGGAGTTCCAATATCCGTCGGCGAGGAGGAAGCTCCCGTCCGGGAGGAACGCTAGCGACGCGTTCGCACCGAAATCGAGCGGGCCCGGGTTATTGTTCGCACGTGCCTCCTCCCGTGTCCCCACGGGATTCGGATCCCTGAGCTGCATCACCAACCGGCTCCCGTCGTTGCTGAACTTCAGGATCTGCTCATGGACCCCGTTTCCACCGCGCTCCGACACCCAGATATGGCGCTCTGGATCGTACGGGCTGATGTAGATTTGATGCGGTGTGTTCAGGATCGAGTCCCACTGCGACCACCGCTCGATGATGTTCCCGTCTCCGTCGACAACGACAAGATAGTTGCTGCTGACAGGCCTCCGCTCGAATGATGCCGCGCCACCCGGAAACGCCCTGTCCCCCCACGCCGCGATGATGATCCGGTCCGGGGTGTCAGCCGCGACACCCCCAATTGCGCCCCAACTCCATGTCTCGTCATGGTCTGGCGCGGGCTTCCACCAGCCCGGCACAGCGTTGTATTCGCCGGTCCTCTCGTCCCCTCCCTTCTCGGTCACCCGCTGCGCCGTAGCAGCTGCGTTCTCCCCGGTGCAGCTGGACAGTGCGACCACCGCACCGGTGACGGAAAGGGCCACAACAATGGCTACCGTTCGTTTCACGCCTCTTTCCTCCCTACCCGGTGGGCCTCCGTGGAGGACCTGCAGGGCATCTTGATTGTGAACTAGGTTTTTCAAGATCAGAAGCGCTGTGCGCCGCGCCCTCGATCACACGCCCCTTCGTGGGCCGACCCGAACGCTAGCTTGTCAGGGCGTTGGCCACAGTCTTCAAGTATTTTTCATACTGTCCTAAATAGGACCCGCCCGCAACCGACCCCAGCCTCTCCTCGCTCAACTCACCATTGTCCTGTCGTCTATCCTGTCGATCAGGGGTGTCGGATCACGACGCGTAGGGCGGGTCGCCTCACGCTGCGTGGTATTTTTGTGCCGGACTCCACAGCTGAGCGCGAGGCCCTGGTGGCTCTCTACAACAGCACGGACGGCTTGAGTGGACCCAAAAGGTCGTGACCGTCGAGCCCAGCGCCGAGTAGATTGAGAAGGAGATGATGGCGCTGCTCGCCGGCGTCACGCCGATCACCACCACGTAGAGGTCGATGGACGCGGGGAGGTAAGGACCGGAGGTGATCGGACGAGTGAAACAATGCTGGATAGTTAGGTGTGGCTGGATGCCACGGAGGGGGGCCGGGGCTAGTTGCCGCTGGAGGGATGCGCCTCTATCCACTCGCGGGACATCCGCTGGGCTTCGCCTATTTGTTCGCGAGCCATCCGCCGTTCAAGGATGTCTTTGTTATCCTGCGCCGGCCCATCTTCCTGAGCCTGAGCAAGATTGTACCACATATAGGCAAGCACGCTGTCCTCCGGGACGCCATCACCACCGGCGTACCTAAGCCCGAGATCTGAGAAACGCCAAAGCGGGGGTTACTTACGCTGAGGAGCCCATTGTGACGGTGAGCCCCGCGTGGGCCAGCACCTTGGCGACGTCGTTCCTGCGGTGGTCCGGCAGCGGCTGGAGAGGCGGTCGCGGGTCGCCACCCCTGAGCCCGAGAAAGTCCATGGCTGCCTTCAACCCGGGAACACCCATGCCACCCACTATCTCCCGGTGCACCGGTCCGATAACCTCCTGGATCCGCCCGGCTTCGGCGGAGCCTCCGGCCACAAAGGCTTGGTGAATGGCCACCGAGCACTCTGGGGCCACGCAGGCCACCGCCAAGATGCCGCCCACGGCACCCAGCTCGAGCCCGCCATAGAAGATTTCTCCACTCCCCACCACGACCTGGAAGTGGTCGCAGGTACGCGATACCGCCTCACCCACCAGATCGAGGCTGCCCCTGGAGTCCTTCATCCCGATGATGTTGTCCACTGTGGACAGATCGGCCAGGAGGTTGGCGGAGAACTCGAGAGTGCTCAACCGGAGAGGTACCTGGTAGACGATGACCGGGACCGGAGAGGCCTTGGCCACGGCTCGGTAGTGGTCCAGAAGCGCCGCATCCGTCATGGCCTCCCGGTAGAATGCCGGAGGCTGGACCAAGACCGCGTCGGCGCCCGCGTCGGCGGCTACGTCACAGCGCCGGATCGTGGCCCGCGTAGACTCGGCCCCAGTGCCCGCCACCAACAATCGGTCGTCCGAGATCAGATCCCGAGCGCCCTCCAAGATGGCGGCACGTTCGCCCTCATCGAGCAGGAGCGCCTCTCCCGTGGAGCCACCGACCACGATCCCCCGGATCGAGTGGGCCAGCCAACTCTTGAAGTTCGCACGGAGGCCGACGAGATCGACCTCACCGGTGACAGAGTCGAAGGGTGTTGTGCAGGGAATGAGCACTCCAGACAAATCCACGCTCATCCGCAAAACATCCCCGCACCGCTCGGAAGCAGATCTCCGTGAAGCTGTGTCTGGAAGAAGTCACCGGTCTTGATGTGGATGGCGCTGGCTCTGATGGGGTTAGGACTGGGAGGGCTAGAGGCGCAAACAACATTGGACCTAGTCAACAAAATTTACGCAGCGAGGGACTGCCGTCGCTCGGCTCTGATGGGGAGTCTGTCTTGCTAGTACACAGTAGGTGAAGATCTAGAATTTGAGATCGCTAATGTAGGAGATCCGAAGGTGTTTCTTAACGTGTGGAGTGCGGCTATGACGGATGGAGGTTTCTTCATAGGAACGACACCGCTTCACGATCCGGGAGATGAGGTCTTTGATGATTACCCTTGTATCGTGATCAAACAGGGAACTAGCAATCCTACCATATAGGATGATCATTCATCATGTGTATGTGTCACCAAGGACAGGTGACGTATACGAACGCGAGGTCGACTGCAAAATTGACGGATAGATCCGTGGACGTCGGATGTCCACCAAGTCACCCGTAGGACCCATTTCGAGCATGAAAAGCGTCTGCCGGTCAGCCCCCCCATCATCGCCAATCGGGGGCCGGTCACTTCCTGAACATGAGCGAGAGGTTGTCATCAATCCACACAATCTCATTGCCACTGACAACCGCAATTCTTATGGGCACAGCTACGTAAAGATACGTAAAGGTCACTTGGTTTCCATGCTGGGTCCAGGTCCCATTTTCGGTCTCCGTAACTGTCTGAGTAGACCCTGCAGTGGTGGAGCTCATGATGATCGAAAATGTGAACGTCCCGTCCGAATTCAACTGGAGGAACCCCGAGGTGACCTCGGAAGGTTCGTTGCCTAACTGGATGATTGTGAACGGCAACGTGACGCCGTCGATGGTCCGCAACTCGTAGCGGCCGGAGATGTCATCGGTGCCCGTCCCACTGTCCCCGCAACCAGCAACCGCGAAAAGGGGTACCAGTAACGTTAAGCACGCTCTCATTCTCATCATGCACCCCTGTGTTCCGCTGTCCTGTCAGGAACCCTTGGCCGCTCAATCTACGGGGCAGACACCCGAACCGCTCACCCACCTCTTTTCTTGTCGCAAGCACGTAGCCGAGCACGGGCCAGAAGAGCCGCGACTGTAGCAATCGCTCGTTAGAGAGCGCCGGCCTCGTGTCTTCAGTGATCCGACCTAGCCTGACGGCGGCAGAATGGGATCCCTGACGACCACGAATGGGACGACAACACTGTTGAAGGCGGAGAACACGCCCAGGCCATTTCTGATGTTCGACGGCGGCTCATTCAGATCCCTGGAATCCTGGGTCCGGTTCTCATAGAGCTCCTGGTACTCTTCGTTCACTCGGTACACGCGGACCTGATGCTCACCCATGTCCTCGAGCATCAGGACACTGACTCCGAACAACGGGTCGAGGGTCGGCCGAGACACGAAGCGGAACCGCCGCTGAATCTGCTCAAGAACTTGGTCCGGAAAGATCTGCGGCACGCTGTCCTCTAGCGATTCGACGACAACGAAATGCCATAGCTCATCCGGATTGAGCCAAGTGACCTCGGTGCTCCGCTCCCCCGGGGCGCTCCGGTTCCTTCGTGGGCCGAAGCGCGGGGCGAACACGGTGTCGCGCTCAATGGCCACCCCGACGGGCGGCGGCGGAACCGTCGTTTCGCCTACCGCAGTCCGTCCGTAGTAGTCCACCTCGAGGCCAAAAACGTCGCCCTCCTCTACGACGAGGTCTCGGCCGCGGTACTCATAGCGCCCGCTGTCGCCAACCGCGTCGAGCGTGTATGGGACGCCGTTCTTGACTAGCCGCACATCGGCATCGTTGATGGCCGCCGCGCTATCGGGGTCACCGCCCAGAGCGAACGTGCCGCCCACGAACACTTCGGTGATCGGCTCGTTGGCGAATAAGAAAACTTCGACCACTACTCGGTCTGTCGAGTCCAGCCCCGTCGGGGTCGTGTCACACCCACCTGTCCCGATCATGATGACTACCGATCCGAACACCACAGCAAGGCTCTTCCTGGTCCGATCCATCAGAATGCCAGCCTGAAGGAGATGAGAGGCGTCATACCGAGGTAGGTTACATCGGTCACCAGGACCGGAGTCGAGTTAAGATCGAACTCGCGATACCAGACGTTCGTGTGGTCGTAGAGGTTGAACACTGAGATCCCGATGTCGCCCTCGAGTGGCCCGATCGGAACCCGATAATGCGCCGCCACGTCTGCTCGGTGGTAGGCCGGTAAGCGCAACGAATTCTTCTCGCTAACGTGGATGTAGCCTTGCTCTCGGCCATCCAGGAGCGTTAGCGAGTATTCCGACTCGGGTGCGGTGTACGGTTTTCCGGACCCATACGTCCATGTACCCGAGAACGTGAGCCGGCCCAGGTCCATGGTCGACACCATCTTCAACTCGTGGCGCTGGTCGTGCAGCGCCGGGAAGGGCACCCCGCCGTTGAGTTTTGGGAATGTGTGCTCCACCTGGGACAGCGTGTAGCTAGTCCATCCAGTCCACCGACCGACCTTCTTCTGCAGGAGGAATTCGGCTCCGGTTGCAACGCCGGTGCCTTCGAAGAACAGATTGAGGGGATCAGGGTCGCGGGCACGCTGGAAGCGGAGGGAGAACTCCGACAGCCCACTCGTGTTCTTGCGATACGCCTCGATGTCCAGCAAGAACCCATCGGTCTCGAATGCGACACCGGCAACGAAGTGGTCGGAGCTGGTGACCTGTACCAAGTTGCCGTCAGCCAACAACCAGAAATCACGAGCTCCTTCGGTGACGTTCTCGTTCACGACTCGGTTCACGAACTGGTGGTACCGACCGATGCCACCCTTGAGCGTGACGCGAGGACTCACCGCGAACGTAGCGGATGCGCGTGGCTCCCAGTACTGGCGAGAGGTCAGATCGTCTAAGGCAACCCGTCCACCGAATGTCAGCGAGAGACGGTCCCGCAGTTGCCACGTATTCTGTAGATATCCAGAGACCCG
>Ga0114996_10007788_pt1 | contig 12046 bp, 10 predicted proteins | sample ArcticOcean_MG_C_4_FD_87039 | JGI IMG/M metagenome (GOLD analysis project Ga0114996, IMG submission 87039) | Marine microbial communities from western Arctic Ocean - ArcticOcean_MG_CB4_134 | ecosystem: Environmental > Aquatic > Marine > Oceanic | place: Arctic Ocean: Canada Basin | collected... | reverse complement strand
TCCTCCACGTGCTCCAGGACCTGATTCAGCTCCTGGGTGATGTGCCGGAGCTCCTCATCACCGAAGCGCAGGCGGGCGAGCGCCGCGATTCGTGCTGCTTCGTCGAGGTCGACGCTCATGGCCAATCCCTCTCGAGGGACGCGTATCGGAGCAGGAGCTTCTTCTGGCCGATCTCGTCGAAGTTCACGGTCACTTTGAGGTCGCGACCGAAACCGGATATCTCCACGACCGAGCCAGAGCCGAACGTGCCGTGGGTCACCCGCTCCCCCTTCACGAACCGAGGCGCATCCTGATTCATCCCGAAGTCCGGATCGGGATCGGCCTCGAATTGTGACTCACCCATCTCATAGGCGCGCGGGCTCCGATGCGGTGTTTGATGAGCAAGCACGGACAGTCGCTTGGTGCGTTGCTCATCTAGGAGATCCTCAGGGATCGCCCCCAGAAACGTCGACTGAATGTTGTGTGTGAAGTCGCCGGCCCGCCGCCGTTGGCGCGCCCAAGACAGCGTCAGCTTGTCCTCGGCTCGGGTGATGCCGACATAGAAAAGGCGACGCTCCTCCTCCAGAGAGTCGGCCTCGTCGTAGGCCCTGGACAAAGGAAACAATCCCTCCTCCATCCCCGCGATGAAGACCACAGGAAACTCTAATCCCTTCGCGTTGTGCAACGTCATCAGGGTAACAGCATCGGCGTTCGGGTCCAGACGGTCGACATCCGCGACAAGCGCGACTTGCTGCAGAAAGAGGTCGAGCTCGGTGAACGTATCGACCTCCTCATCTGCTCCCGCCACCAACGTGACATCGAAGTCCAGCGCCCCTGCGATGAGCTCCGCGACGTTCCGGGCGCGATCTTCTCCGTCGGGGCCCTCCTCGTGCAGATGGCGCATGAGATCGAGGTCTTCGATCAGCTCCTCCAGGAGCTCCCCGATACCGGCCTGCGCAGCCCTTATGATGAAGCGCTGAATGAGCTCCGCGAAGTGGCGTAGCCCTTTGGCGCCGGCTGCCCTGGCCTGAGGCACCTCATCCGCCCGAGCGGCCGCTTCGAGTAGCGAGAGTCCCTGCGCCTCAGCCCAGCGACGCAGATGCTCCATTGTAGTTAGGCCCACGCCCCGTCTCGGATAGTTCACCACGCGGTCGAAGGCGATCTGGTCCCGGGGGTTCGAGACGAGCCGAAGGTAGGCCAGCACGTCCTGGATCTCGCGGCGTTCGTAGAAGCGCACGCTGCCCACGACCTGGTAGGGCACACCCGAGCGACGGAGCGCGTCCTCGAGCGCTCTCGCTTGGGCGTTCGTTCGGTACAGCACCGCCATCTCACGGTACGCCAGGCCCGCTGTCGTCTGGATGCGGCCCTCCATTTCGTCCACGATCCAGCGTGCCTCGTCGCTCTCATCGAGCGACTCCACAAGGGTGATCAGCTCGCCCCCCTCGCGTTCGGTCCGGAGCGTCTTCCCCTTCCGATTCACGTTCTCCGCAATCACGCGATTCGCGGCGTCCAGGATCCGCTGGCTCGAGCGGTAGTTTCGTTCGAGCCTCACGATGCGCGCTCCGGCGAACGACTTCTCGAAGTCGAGAATGTTCTTGATGTCCGCGCCTCGCCAACCGTAGATCGACTGGTCGTCGTCCCCGACAACCATGAGGTTGTGGTGCGCTCCAGCCATCAGCTCGACGAAGCGAAACTGAGCACGGTTCGTGTCCTGGTACTCGTCGACGAGAACGAATGAGAACCGCTCCCTGTAGCGATCAAGCAGCTCCTCATTCTCCTCCAGCAGCTGGACCGGTTTCATGAGGAGGTCGTCGAAGTCGAAGGCGTTCTGGTGCGCGAGCGCCTTCTGGTACTCGGGATACACCCTCGCGACGTTCCGCACGAAGAAGTCCCGGGTCCCCTCGTTGTCACCTGCGAACGTCTTCGAGTCGATGAGGCGGTTCTTCGCGTTGCTGATCTCGGCCCTAATTCCCTTTGGGCTCCACCGCTTGGGATCGAGACCCTCCGACTCTAAGACGCCCTTCACGAGCCTGAGCGACTGGTCTGAGTCGAAGATGCTGAACGTGCGGTCCCAGCCGAGGCGGTCGGCGTGGCGCCTCAAGAGACGAGCGCCTAATGCGTGAAACGTCCCGACCCACATACCCTTCGGATCGCCTCCCAGGAGGCGTCCGATGCGGTCGCGCATCTCACCCGCAGCTTTGTTCGTAAACGTCACTGCGAGAATTCGGTCGGGCGAGATGCCGTGCTCGTGAATCAGGTGACACACCCTCGCCGTGAGAACCCGCGTCTTTCCCGAGCCCGCGCCCGCCAGCACCAGCATCGGACCCTCGAAATGGACCGTCGCTTCTAGCTGCTCGGGGTTCAGTCCAGCGAGGTGTGGGGCATCATGCATCGGCAGCGGGCAGGCGGATCTGAATCGTGGTGCCCTCTTCGGTCTCAAGGAGCTCGATCTTGCCCCGGTGCGCCCCCTCCACGATCCGTCGCGAAAGAGCGAGTCCTACCCCCCATCCGCCTGACTTGGAGCTCACGCCCGGCTCAAAAATCTTGTCGCGAATCTCCGGAAGCACTCCGGGTCCGGTGTCGCGAACACGCACGCTCACCCACTTCCCGCCGATGTAGCGCACATAGATCGTGATCTTGCCCCCGCGGCCGGCCAAAGCATCGAGCGCATTCTTCACCACGTTCTCGAGTGCCCAAAACAGAAGTACCTCGTTTCCCTTCACCCTGGGTAGCCCCTGCGGAATGTCCACGACCAGGTCGACACCCTTCTTGGTCAGGCGCGGGATACGCGCAGCCAGATAGTGCTCGAGGTCCCGCACGACCTGTCGCACGGAAAGACTCTCTAGCTCGGGCTCGGTACCAATGAGCTCAAAGCGGTGACTGACTTTCTCGAGACGCTCCAGGTCTTCCTCGATCGCTGACGCGATCTCGGCGTCGTTCAAGTCGCCTGGTCGTTCGGGATGTGGTAGCCGTAGGACTTCGAGCCACCCCTTCAAGGACGAGAGCGGCGTGCCGAGTTGATGCGCCAGCTCGCGCGCCATGGCAGTCCAGGCCCTCTCGCCCTCAGCACGCCGTTGGGTCTGCACCACGATGAACCCGGCGAGGAGGGTCAAGAGCAGCCCGGCGACCTGAAGCGGCGGAATCCACACGAGTCGCCGGACGGCTGGTGTTTGTCCGTAATGAATGCTGTTAAAGTCGGGGTCACCCACCGGCTCGTTCACCGCGTCTAACCTCTGGACATACTCGCGGATCCGATCCTGTCCCTGAGGGGTTGTTTCGTCGACCTCGAAGGGCAGGTTGGCGTGGGAGATTACCGTGCCGCCGAAACCCGTCACCACGAGCGGAACCTCGGTTCCCAGGATCATCGCCTGTAGATTGGCCAGTGCCTGCGTTTCGCCCGTCGGATCCAGCGTGAGGAGGCCCTCCTGCACTTCCGCGTAGATACGGGACAGGAGCACCGCGTTCTCTTCCACTCGCTGAACAATCAGTTGCGTGTAAACAAACCACCAGCCCAACAGCAGCACGAAGACCGTCGCGAGTGCAACGGGCCATTTCACGCGAATCATGGCTGGCCTCGACTCTTCAGCGGTCTGCTAGACCGGAACGGTCAGCCGGTCGGTTCCAACGTACGAATGCAGAACCTCCGGGAGTGCGACGCTGCCGTCCTCGCATTGATGCGTCTCGAGAAGAGCCGCCATGATTCGTGGAAGCGCCAGGGCCGATCCGTTCAGCGTGTGCACGAACTCCGGCTTCTCCGATTGCTTTCGTCGGAAGCGCAAGTTGGTCCGCCTCGCCTGGTAGTCCGTGAACGTCGTGCAGCTGGAAACCTCGAGCCACTGCTCCACCCCGGGTGCCCACACCTCGAGGTCATAGGTCTTCGCCCCACCGATCCCGAGGTCTCCTGTGGCGAGCATGACCCGCCGGTACCGAAGGCCGAGCCGCTCGATGAGCACCTCCGCCTGCCTCGTCACCTCCTCTAGCGCTGCGAGGCTACGCTCGGGCAGCTCATACCGAACAAGCTCGACCTTGTCGAACTGATGGACCCGCAGGAGCCCGCGCGTGTCCTTGCCGGCCGCGCCCGCCTCACGACGGAAGCAGGGCGTGTACGCTGTGTAACGCACCGGAAGGTCCTCGAGCGTGAGCGTCTCGTCCCTGTGCAGGTTCGTGATGGGGACTTCCGCCGTGGGGATGAGCCACAGGTCGTCTCGTTCCGTCTGGTACGACTCCTCGGCAAACTTGGGGAGCTGGCCGGTGCCCACCATCGAAGTATGCGTCACCAAGTACGGGACCCGCAGCTCCGTGTACCCGTGCTCGGTCGTATGGACGTCCAGGAAGAAGTCGATGAGCCCGCGCTGAAGGCGCGCGCCTGGTCCGCGAAGCACCGGGAAGCCCGATCCCGAAATGCGCGCCCCCGCCGCAAGGTCGAGAATGCCAAGACGCTCGCCGATATCCCAATGAGCGGACCGGATAAAACCGACATCCGGTGTCTCGCCCCACTCCGCCATCACTTGGTTGGCTTCCTCACCCCCGGCCGGAACGTCTTCGAGCGGAGTGTTCGGAATCATGAGGAGTTCTGCCTGAATCTCCTCGTCGCAACGGCGGACGAGATCGTCAAGCTTCGTAATCTCTTCACCGGCCGCCTTGGTGCTCGCGATCAGCTCCTCGGCGTCCTCCCCGGCGCGCTTCAGCTCACCGACTTTCTTCGACGACTCATTCCGCTGCGCCTTGAGGTCGTTCACGCGCGAGAGTGCGTCGCGTCGCTCGACGTCCCGCGTCAGGATGCGGTCGATGGCAGCGGGAAGCGTGGCGTCTCTCTTGGCGAGGGCGGCCTTGACCGAGTCAGGCTCCTTCCGAAGCCGCCGAAGGTCCAGCATCACCGAGGCGGTACGAGATCGCGGCTGTTACAGATTGGGCTGGTGATATAGCGGAAGGTGAGCGCCCCGCCCGCCACATCGATGATGAGCGGCTCCATCTTGGCGTAGTACGAGCACGTCGCACTGAACGAGCCTGGGCGGAGATTCGTGCGGATGATGTAGATCGTTCCAGCCACAACAGGCACCGGAGCGGAAGCCTCGTACAGCAGGGTATCCTCCGGTGCCTCCAGGATATCCGCGTATGACGCCCCGGCCAGCGCCGCGATGCGAGCTCGCGACGGCACGCCCAGAGCTCCCGGGGGCATCAGCACGAGGGACCCACCCTGCGTATCCAACGCCGCGTCCCATAGGCCGGTGGAGGCAGCAACCTCCACCGAGAGCCCGACGCCATCGAAGAAGCTGAACGCGGAGACGATGTTGAGCTCCGGGCGAGCGAGCGAATAGATCTGTACCGTGTCCGGCACGTCGCTCCACTGGAACGCGAACGGGTCGTCACCACATGCGGCAGCACTGACCACGAGGGCCGCCATGACCGCAGTGACCCGGGGGGCCTTCCATCGCTCGAAACTAGCGTGCTTCGTCAAGGGCCTGCGATCCCTCCGAAGGGGCGGACAAGTGAGCACGAACTTGTCGGGACGGGACGTGAGGGTCAAGCCCGAAAAGTCGCGTGGTTACTTGACTTTACCCCATTCTACCCGTAGGTTCCACGCGCGTTGCCGGCGGGTCCCGGCGCCCATCGAGGCCGGTCGGCCGATGGCCCTTCCTCCGAGGTGCACGTGCCCGACGACCCAGCCGATTTAAGAGGCGGGCGCATCCTCGTCGTGGACGACGAGCCGCACATCCGACGCATTTTAGGCACCCTCCTGGGAATGGAGGGCTTCCAAGTGAAGCTCGCTCGAGACGGTACGGACGGCCTGCGGGCGTGGACCGCCGGGGTTTTCGACCTCGTGATTCTCGACCTCGTGATGCCTGGAGCGAGCGGCCTGGAGGTCTTGGCGAAGATCCGCAGCGATCCGGACCGGGGCGCTACCCCGGTCATCATCCTCACTGCGAAGGGCCAGGACACCGACCGCCAAGCCGCATTGGCCGGCGGGGCCGACGACTTCCTGACCAAGCCGTTCAGCCCCAAGAAGCTCGTGGCCCGCATCCGCGAGATCCTGAGTGGGGGCTAACGACCACGTCTGGGTCGTCGTCCTGGCCGGGGGGGTCGGCTCGCGTTTCTGGCCGGTCAGCACTCCCGCGAGGCCCAAACAGCTCCTCCCGCTTGCGAGCGAGCGCCCGCTGATCGCGGACACCATCGACCGCGCCCTCTGTCTCGCTACGGCAGAACGGGTCAGCATTCTCGCGGGTGAGCACCTCGCGGCTCCGTTTCGCGCGGCGTTGGCTGACTTCCCCGAAGACGGCTACTGGATCGAGCCGCGCGCCCGAGGCACGGGGCCCGTGCTTGCATGGGCCGCGAAACGGCTTCTGGAGCTCGACCCCGACGCCGTAATGGTCTCGTTGCACGCGGACCACCTCATCGAGCCCCTCTCGGCGTTCCGCGCGACCGTTGACGCCGCCGTGACCGTGGCGGCCCGAGACAGCCTGCTCTGTTGCGTGGGCACGGTCCCGGACCGAGTAGAGACTGGATACGGGCACGTAGAGCCGGGCCAGCCGCTCGAGGTGGAGGGCGACGCTAAGGCCTACCGAGTGCGGGCGTTCCACGAGAAGCCCGACCTAGACACCGCACGGCGCTACATGGACGCCGGATACCTCTGGAATACCGGCATCTTCGTGTGGAAGGCCTCGGTGCTCCTCGAGGAAATCGAGCGACACGCACCAGAGATCGCCGAGTATCTGCCGTTGCTCGACGAGAGTGCGGAAGCCTTCTTCGACGCGGTCCCGGTAAGTGTCATCGATCGAGCGGTGATGGAACGCAGCGAGCGGGTCGCCACCGTGGCGGCGACCTTCACGTGGGACGACGTGGGAAGCTGGGAAGCGTTGTCGCGCACGAGGCCGGCCGACGGCTCGGGCAACGTTACGGTAGGGAACGCACGCCTGGTGGACGCGCGCGGGAACGTGGTCTTCGCGGAGGAGGGCACAGTCGTCCTTTTCGGCACCGAGAACCTCGTAGTCGTGAGGGCCGGCGACACCACCCTGGTGCTGCCCAGAGAGCGCGCCGCCGACCTCAAGTCCCTCCTGGCGACGCTCGAGGGTGAAGACTCGTGAACACAGTCCGTCTCTTCCTTTTCGACGATCGGCGCGCCCGGCGCTGGGCGCCGTTCACACTGACTCGTCCTGCCGGCGAGATACTTTACGGGTGTCTCACCCTCAGGGAGCGCGCTGAAAGCGTCTTCGGGGCCGTTTGTGCGGGACACGTGTCGAGGAGCGCGTTACGAGGGTTCGACGAGGTCGGCGGCGCACCTACGGTTAAGCTCGAGGACATCGGGACCCACGGGACCCGCATACTTCTCTCGAGCCGTGCAGCACCGAAGCTCGGTTCCGTGGCGGTCCCGGACCAGGCCTCGCGCCTGATTCTCGACGGAGAGACGGTTGGGTGGATTCTCCCCGACGGAGTCGCCCTGCCCTCGGAGCTCTGGCTAAGGGATCCGGATGCCGCGCCCACCGACCTCGGGGAGGCGTTCGCGCTCCAGGGCACCCTGCTCGGTCGCCCCTGGGACCTGGTGACCTCCAACGCGGCCTGCATCCTGGAGGACGTGGCCACCCTCTGGGGGGAGGCGGACGACGCTCCCGACGTCATACGCGTAGGCGAGGGCGCTATCTCCCTGGGTATCGGTGCCGAGATCGAGCCCGGGGTGCACGTCGATACCCGTGGAGGGCCGGTCCGGCTCGCGGAAGGTGTGCGCGTCGAGGGACCGGCGCGGCTGACCGGCCCGCTCTTCGTCGGCTCGGGAACGCGCATCCTCGGGGGCCACGTGGGAACGTCGTCCATCGGGCCGACCTGCGTCGTTCGAGGGGAAGTGGCGGACAGCATCCTTCTGGGCTTCGTGAACAAGGCACACGACGGTTACATCGGCCACGCGCTGCTCGGCCGCTGGGTCAACCTGGGCGCGTATACGACCAACTCGGATCTCAAGAACAACTACCGTCCAGTACGCGTCTGGACACCGGAGGGCGACGTCGACACAGGGCTCATGAAGGTCGGATGCTTCCTCGGCGATCATGTGAAGACGGGCATCGGGACGGTGATCAACACTGGAACGGTGATCGGCGCAGGGAGCAACGTCTTCGGCGGCACGATGCCGCCTGGTGCCGTGCCTCCGTTCAGCTGGGGGTCGGGCTCGGACCTGCGGGACCACGACCGTGACAAGTTCCTCTCCACCGCCGGCCTGGCGATGGGTCGCCGGGGCCAAGAGCTCACGGCGGGCGTCCGACGCATCCTCGAGGAGGCGTGGGACGCTAAGGCCGGGCCTCGGGCCTCGGGACCGTGACGATCGCATTGGTTCGATGAGGGTAGCGGTCCTCGGCAGCGGAAGCGCGGGCAATTCGGTGCTCTTATGCGCCGGCGGCACACGGCTTCTGATTGATGCGGGATTCAGCGGCCGCGCCCTGGCCGACCGGCTAGAGCAGATCGGCGTATCTGCCGACTCCATCACCGGGATCGTGGTGACACACGAGCACGGCGACCACACGCGCGGCATGGGAGTCTTCGCTCGCAGGCACTCGACACCCCTCCACTTGAGTGAGCGGACCCGGGAGGCATGTGCGAAGCTCCTCACCGGAGAGGAGAACGTCGTCGAATACAGGCCTGGGACGCCCTTCATGATCCGCAACCTGCGCGTCGAGTCGTTCTTCACCGTCCACGACGCGGCTGACCCCGTCGGCATCAGCGTGGTCGACGAGCGGAGCGGCATCCGCGTCGGCGTTGCGACCGACCTCGGCCGTCCGACCGCAGAGATCCGCCACGCGCTCTCGGGCTGTGACCTGCTGATCTTGGAAGCGAACCATGACGACGTCATGCTGCGCACAGGGCCGTACCCAGCGGCAGTGAAGCAGCGCATCGCATCCAGCCACGGACACCTCTCGAACCAAGCGGCCGCCCGGCTTGCGGTCGACCTGCTGCACCCCCGGCTCGCCGCGGTCGTGCTGGCGCACCTATCACGCGAATGCAACCGTCCCCTGCTCGCTGAACGCGTCGTGGGCGACGCGCTACGAAAGGCTGGATGGAAAGGCCACCTGGAGGTAGCGATGCAGGACAGGCCGACGGAGTTCCTCGACGTCGAGGAGATCAGGTATCGGTCGGGGCCGCTTCAGCTGAGCCTCCTCTAGAGATCCGGCCGTCGGCGCGCACACCGTGGGCTTAAATTCCGAACAGCCTCAAGACATCGTTGGACAGCGCCCACACCATGAGACCGATGATAAAGACGAAGCCCACGTTGCTCCACTTCAGCCTCTGCTCGACAGTCAACCCGCGTCCGCCGCGTACGGCCTCGATGCCGAGGAAGACCAGATGCCCGCCGTCGAGCACAGGGATCGGCAGCAAATTCAAGACCGCAAGGTTGATGCTGAACATCGCCATGAACTGCAGAAAGGTGTCCAAACCGGCCGCGGCCGCCTGACCGGAAAACTGGCCAATCGTGACGACGCTTCCGAGGGACCGGGGAGAGACGCCGCCGGTCACGAGATCCTTAAGGAAGCCGAGGATATAGCCCGTAGTGAACACCGTGTCGCTGTAGCCCCGCGCTACCGCCTCGCCGAGGGAAGCCTCTGTGAACGCGACTGGCCCATTCGGCGGCCCGATGCCGATCTTTCCGACCGCGACAGAGGTCCCACTGCGACTTTCCTGCTCCGAGTCGATGACTACCGCGCGGGTCAGCTGTCGTCCCTCACGGTCCAACCCGATCTCCGTGCGCTCACCGGGCCGACTCTCGATCTCTCGCACTAGGTCGAACCAGTTCTGGACCGGTGTACCGGCGACTGATGTGATGCGGTCGCCCGCCTCGAGACCTCCTTCCTCCGCGGCAGAGCCTGGAATGAGGAGTCCGACACCCGCCTCGATCCAAGGCTGGACGGACCCGGCCAGTGCCAACCGCTCGGACTCGTCAGCAGAGACGAGGACGTCAACGCTCTGGGTTGGATCCACGAGTTCGATCGTGAGCGGCCCCTGGGCAGACCCGAGAAGGCCGTCTATCACACCATTCCAGTCCTCGACCGGTTGGTCTCCGATCCGCACGATCCGACTCCCCGGCTCGATCGTAGCGAGGGCTTCGGCCCCGGACGGAAGCTCAGCAGTAACGATCTCGCCGATGCGGGTTGTCGCAGAAACCGGGATGCCCCGGTGCGCAGCGACGAACGAGTACGTTGCGAAGGCGAACAGCATGTTCATGATCACGCCCGCCGAGATGACCAGCGTGCGCGCCCAGATCGGCTTCCGATCGAAGTCCCGCTCGCTCGGCACGCGCGGCGTATCGGTGGTACCTCCCTCGACGCGCTCCATCACCTCGTCGTCCATTCCGCCCATCTTCACGTACCCACCGAGCGGTATGGCGCTCAGTACGTACTCGGTCTCGCCGTACGTGAAGCCGACGACCTTAGGCCCGAGCCCGATCGAGAAGCGCTGGACCTCGATGCCGACGAGCTTGGCGGCCCCGAAGTGCCCCAGCTCGTGCACGAAGATGAGAACTCCCAATACGACGACCGTAGCAAGCACCGTCATGACGCGGCTCCCGTCCGGGCTTCACCCAACTTGCGTACGGTTTCGTTAGCGACGTCGCGGGCCGCACTGTCCGCAGTGAACACGTCCTTCACGTCTCGGACCACCGTCGACCCTACCTCCTCCATAGCTTCGTGCACGACGTCCACCATTTCCGGGAATCGAACTCGTCCTTCTAAGAACGCCTGGACGGCGATCTCGTTCCCGGCATTGTACCCCGCCGGGGCGCACCCACCACGCCTACCTGCCTCGACGCCCAGCCCGAAGAGAGGGAACGCAGCGTGATCGATCTCCTCAAACGTGAGTGGCGACGCGGCGACTGGGTCGAAGGTCCGCAAAGCGACGTCGTCGACCCGCTCGGGAAAGCTTAATGCGTAGAGGATAGGCAGCTCCATCGTCGGAAATCCGAGTTGCGCGAGCACCGAGCCATCCACGAACTCCACGAACGAGTGAATGACCGACTGAGCGTGAATCACCGCGTCGATGTCATGGTAGCCGAGTCCGTACAGGTGATGGGCCTCGATGACCTCGAGAGCCTTGTTAGCCAGAGTCGCCGAGTCGATGGAGATCTTCTCCCCCATGTCCCACGTGGGATGTCGCAACGCCTCCTCGGGCCGTACGTGCCAGAGATCGCCGGAGTTCCGCCCACGGAACGGTCCGCCCGAAGCGGTCAGCACAACGCGCTGTACCTCCGAGCTTGGATGTCCGTGACAGCACTGTAAGATAGCGCTGTGCTCGGAATCGATGGGCACGATCTCGCCTCCGCCCGCGCGAGCCGCGTCCATGACGAGGCGGCCTCCGGCCACGAGCGACTCCTTATTGGCCAGTGCGAGGCGGTGGCCAGCTTCCAGGGCACACAACGTCGGCTCGAGCCCCGCAGATCCCACGAGCGCGTTCACGACGACATCGATGTCCGGATCGGCTGCTACGTCCAGGACTGCGGACCAGCCGGACTCCCACCTGGTGCCATTCGCGTCGGCGGGAGGCACGGCTGTGTCGTCGCAGAGCACGGCTCTCGCCGGCCGGAAGGTCCCCACCTGGGCCTCCAGTTGCGCCGCACTTCGGTTGGCAACGAGCGCGGCGACCTCGAAGCGGTCGGGATGTCGCCCTATGACCTCTAACGCGCTCCGGCCGATCGACCCCGTCGATCCCAGCACGGCCACACGAATCACTGCGCCGCCTCTAGCACGACGAGCGCAACGTAAGCGGCCGGCAACGTGAAGATCAGGGCGTCGAGCCGGTCGAGCACGCCGCCGTGCCCCGGGAAGAACGAGCCGGAGTCCTTCACCCCCGCATCGCGCTTCATGAGCGACTCGGCGAGGTCTCCTACGATTGCGGCGATCCCGAGCAGGAGCCCGAGCAGGACGGCTATGAGGGGACCCGGAACCGGCATCCCAGGCAAGTGCTGGTCCGCGACGACGAACCAGACGACACCTGCGAGGACGGCCCCCGCTAGGCCACCCCACACACCCACCCAGCTCTTGTTCGGGCTTATCGTCGGCGCCAGCCCGCCGTGCCCCCAAGCGGTGCCCACGAAGAG
>Ga0114996_10007783_pt1 | contig 12052 bp, 8 predicted proteins | sample ArcticOcean_MG_C_4_FD_87039 | JGI IMG/M metagenome (GOLD analysis project Ga0114996, IMG submission 87039) | Marine microbial communities from western Arctic Ocean - ArcticOcean_MG_CB4_134 | ecosystem: Environmental > Aquatic > Marine > Oceanic | place: Arctic Ocean: Canada Basin | collected... | reverse complement strand
TCTTTCAAATCGTGGAACACTTGTTCGAAAGTCTCACCCTGGACAGCAATATCGAATTCGAGGCATATAGCCTCCCATTCTCCGTCACGTCCTTCTGCATAGCATCTGAGTAATTTATTCATGCCGATGCTCCTAGATACGGGTTAACCCCCATCGCAGCCCTGGGCATATAGCCCTCCCCGGAAGCGCATTTTCGCGCCATTTGTTTTTAAGAACGCCATTATATTCTTACATTACATGGTTATTAAAGCGTAAAAATCAATTTCTGGCCTTGATCAAAATCATTTGTGCCACAAATTGCCCGCCGTCAATGGCGCGCACAAGCACCGGGGCCATGTCTTGAATTGTGAATTTAAGTCTACGCACGTGCCGCTCTGGATACCCCGATCAAGTCGGGGTATGACTTGGGTGTGGTAACCGGCCTAGCGTCATGTCCAATCGACCGGCCCTAAGTGAAATCGGGAGTTTTGCGGCAGTATTATTAATTGTCGCTAATTTCGTTCACCCCCTTGCGCCGAGCCCACAACAGACTACTTAAGTAACAGCGCATGCGGGCGCTCGTGCTCTTGGAAATTGTGAATATGCAGACTTGATCCCACGCGCGGCGGTGGCCTCGGATCGTGGCCTGTTGTGGTGTGCGCTGGGCCGATTGTCCATAAATGTCCATTAATGGTGATGATGTACATGGAAATTCGGGTGTTGCATGTCGCACCCACGGGCAAAAACCGTAACAAACCGTCATAAACCGTCACGAATAGTCATAACCGTAAGGGGGGTGCAGGCCATGTCGCGCGAGTTGTTTTCGGAATTACACGTTTTACGGAGACGGTGAGAAGAAAGGGGATTTAACACAGAGGACACAGAGAGCGCAGAGAAGAACGAAGATGAGAAGAGAAGGAATTATTGCGCTGCGCGCGGCACGCTTCCTCTGTGTCCTCTGTGATCTCTGTGTTGAAAAATCTTTTTCTTTCTTCTTCTCACCGTCTCACTGTCTCTGTGGTGAAAAATCTTTTTCTGGATGGCTGTGGGAGCGACTAAATTCCCGAGGTGCCTAGATCGACGCGGGTCTGGCCAACCATGCCATCCCCAGACCCGCTGGGTACGTGGCAAGCGAAAGAAGGGTGCCTGGCAGCACGGGCGGTGCTTATCGTCTCGCGCGGTGCTATTCCCGGTCCGCCTGTTCAACGCGGGAGAAGAACCGGTCAATGCCCTTGGTGACGGCGCCCGCCAGACGGCGCCGGAATTTGGCGCTGCGCAAACTGCGCTCGTCGCGGGCATTGGACAAAAAACCCATTTCGATCAACAAAGACGGCACGTCCGGCGCCTTTAAGACGGCAAAACCCGCGAACCGGTGAGTGTTGCGCAAAAGCCGGGTGACGCGCTTCAACTCGGCCACCAGAAAACCCGCCGCGCGCGCCGACTCGTTCATCGATTCCCGCTGCGCCAGATCGATCAGGATATTGGTAACCCCGGACGCCTGGCCGGAAAGATCGATGCCGGCAATCAGATCGGCCTTGTTTTCGCGCATCGCCAATTCCCCCGCTTCTTTGTCCGAGGCCCGCTCGGACAGGGTATAAACCGAAAGCCCACGCACCTTTTTGTTGCGGATGGTATCGGCGTGCAAGGAGATGAAAAGCTCGGCCCCCTTGTCGCGGGCGATGGCGACCCGGTGGCGAAGCTGGATGAACATATCCCGGCCCCGGGTCAGCAAGACCTTGTAGCGCCCGGTCCGGTCCAGCCCGGCCTTGATAGCGCGCGCCGCCGCCAGGGTGATGTTCTTCTCGGCAATGCCGCTCGGCCCGATCGCGCCGGGATCGATGCCGCCATGGCCGGGATCGATGACCACCACATGGCGCTTGGCTCGCCCAAGATAGGGTTTGCGCGCCGGCGAGGGAAAACGAAGACGCGGCTGGCGGATCGATACTTTGTCGCGGGCCGCCGGCCTTGTTTTGGGCTCCGGTTTCGGGCGCCGCGCAGCCGGGGCGCTGGCAAGGCTTTTGCCCAACGATTGGCGGCCGGCGGCGATATCGAGAACGAAGCGGTACATGGCGCCGTCGCCGGGCGGCAGCAGGAAGGCGCCATTGATATAGCCGGGCCGTTTGAGATCAAGCACCACCCGCGAGGTGCCGGGGCGCACCAGACCGAAGCGGAAGCCCTGGACAAGGCCTTCGGCGCGGCGCACCGAGCCGGGCCGCATGCGCCAATCGATTTCCGGCAGATCGATCACGATCCGGTCCGGATTGGCGAGCGCGAAGGCGCGGTAATCGACCGCTTGCGACAATTCGATCACCAGGCGGGTCTTTTTCGCGTGGATTCCGAGGCGGAAGTCCGACGCCACGGCCAACTGGGCGCGGGCCTGGCTGGCGCCCGCCAGAACGGCGAAAGCGACAATCAGGGCCAACCCGGCGAGGCGTCCGGCCAGGGGCATAATTTTGGTGCAAAGGTTTAATGTCAAAGCCATCAACCTATAGCGCGCGCCGGAGGTCTTCATCAACGAATTTCGCAGCTTTTCGGGCGAAACAGCCGGTGCGATATATTTGGATTGTGGAATGATTGTCGTGACGTTATGTTAACGGCGTTGAAATGGTCCGGACGGCTGCTCGGCGGGACCAGAAAAGTGATCGCCGATGCCGCTGTGATGATTGTCCGCTTGGAATTTTTTTATCATCACCGAATCCGTCCGCTCCGCCATCAACGGAAGGTTTAATAATTCTCATGCCGGTGACGCACGCCCATAAAATTGCAAATGCACGCCCGCCGATACTGTTGCGGTCGATGACCGCCAGCCAAGGCCGGCGCGATGCGGTGCACGTCAACGGATCTATCTCTATCTACAAATTTGGCCGCAGCGCGCCGCAAAAATCTGGCGCCGATAGCGGGCTATGGAGTTTACATAACAATGGCACAAAAACGAATGTTAATCGATGCGGCCCACCCGGAAGAGACCAGGGTCGCAATCATGGATGGGAATCATCTCGAAGAGTTTGACGTTGAATCCGCATCCCGAAGGCAACTCAAGGGCAACATCTATCTCGCCAAGGTAACCAGGGTCGAGCCGTCCCTGCAGGCCGCGTTTGTCGAATATGGCGGCAATCGCCACGGCTTTCTGGCGTTCAACGAAATCCACCCCGATTATTACCAAATTCCGGTCGCCGACCGGGAACAGCTTCTGGCCGAGGAAAATGAAGGCGACGACGACGCCGACGCCGAAGCCGAAGCGGTAACCGGCGAAAATGGCCAAACCGAAGGCGACGGCGAAGGCGACGCCGGGCTTGAGAAAAGTGTCGAGACCATCGGCGGCGATGATATCGACGAAGTCGAGGTTGCCAGACGGTCACGCCCGAACCGGCACTACAAAATCCAGGAAGTCATCAAGCGCCGGCAGATATTGCTGGTGCAGGTGGTCAAGGAGGAGCGCGGCAACAAGGGCGCCGCGCTTACCACCTATTTGTCGCTGGCCGGACGCTATTGCGTGCTGATGCCGAACACCGGCAAGGGCGGCGGCATATCGCGTAAAATCGGCAGCGGTGCGGATCGCAAGCGGCTGAAATCGATCATCTCGGACTTGAAAAACCCGCCGGGCATGGCGGTGATTGTGCGCACCGCCGGCGCCGACCGCTCGAAGGCGGAGATCAAGCGCGACTATGACTATTTGATCAAGCTGTGGACCGATATCCGCAATCTGACCCTCGAATCGAGCGCTCCGGCGGTCATTCACGAAGAGGCGAATATCATCAACCGCTCGATCCGCGATCTTTATTCGCGCGATATCGAAGAGATATTTATCGAAGGCGATCAGGGCTACCGGATGGCCAAGGACCTGATGAAAATGCTGGTCCCGAGTCATGCCAAAAAGGTTCAGCGCTACGACGACACGATTGTTCCGTTGTTCTCCCGCTACCAGATCGAAAGCCAGCTCGAAGCCATGAACAACCCAAATGTTCAGCTCAAATCGGGCGGCTATATCGTCATCAATTCGACCGAGGCATTGGTCGCCATCGACGTCAATTCCGGGCGCGCCACCCGTGGCCGCAACATTGAAGAGACGGCGTTCAAAACCAATTCCGAGGCGGCCACCGAGATCGCGCGCCATCTGCGCCTGCGCGATCTGGCCGGGCTGGTGGTTATCGATTTCATCGATATGGAGGTTCACCGCAATCAGACATCGGTCGAACGCAGGCTCAAAGATGCCATGCGCCGCGACCGGGCGCGCATCCAGATCGGCCGTATCTCGCCGTTCGGGTTGCTGGAACTGTCGCGGCAAAGGTTGCGCCCGTCGATCACCGAAACCATCGCCGATGTCTGCCCCCATTGCGCCGGCAGCGGCATTCGCCGTTCCACCGAATCGGCGGCCTTGCATGTGCTGCGCGCCATCGAAGAAGAAGGCGTGCGCAAGCGGGCCAATGAAATCGACGTCGCCATCCATCCGGAATTGGCGCTCTATCTTCTCAACCACAAACGCGCCGCGCTTGGCGAGATCGAGAAAAAATTTGAATTCAGGATTCTCATCTCCGAAGACGAAACGCTGATCCCGCCGAACTTTGTCATCAAACGCACCATCGACAGGGAAGGCGCAGCCAGCGACGAGCGCGGGGGCGCCGATGATGGTCGCCCGGAAGAAGAAGAAAAGGGCCGCCGCCGCTCCAGGGGCCGCAAACGCAATGACGAAGATGCCGGTAACGAGGTTCGCGAAGATACCGATGCCGTTGCCGCCGAGCCCTCCGAAGATGCTCCGGCCCAGGAGGCCGCCGCCGATGCGGCTGGCGAGGATGGCGAAAAACCGGCCCCCAGGCGCCGGCGCGGACGCCGGGGCGGACGCCGCCGGGGACGCGGATCGGACGGCGAGGCCAATAAAACCGAGGCCGGCGCCGAGACCCCGGCCGAGGCGACCGAAGCGGTTGCCGGCGAAGCCACTGCCGATGCTGCGGGCGAAGCCACGGCCGATGCTGCGGGCGAAGCCACGGCCGGTGCTACGAGCGAAGCCCAAGAAGAAAAGCCCAAACGCCGCCGCCGCGTGCGCAAAAAGGCGGCCAAGCCCGAGGCCGATGATAACGCTGCCACCGAAGCGGTGAGCGACGCAGCCGCCGAGGCTGAGCCCACGCCTGAGCCCGAGGCCGCAGCGGCGGAGCCTGAAACTCCGGCGCCAGAGCCGGCGCCCGAGCCGGAAGCCGAAGAAGAGCCGGAGACTGCCACTGCGGCCACCGATACGCCGGCGGCCCCTGTTGAGCCCGAAACGCCCGCCGAGTATCCGTCCTTTCCGGGCAGCAATCCGTCGATCAACGAGCCGTCCGAAAGCGCTGGCGATGCCTCCGATGGATCGCGCCGGGGCTGGTGGCAACGGCTGATCGAATAGCGGCTTATTTCAGCCAGGCCTGCAATTTATCCGCCGCCCGTTCCATATCATGCGTAGCGCCGGCGTAGGAAAATCGGACATAACCGGCGCCGCGCCCGGGATCGAAATCGATCCCCGGCGTCGCCGCCACGCCGGTTTCGGCCAGCATTGATGCGCAAAATTCCTGGCTGTCGTTGGTCAGGTGGGCGACGTTTGCATAGATGTAAAAGGCCCCGTCCGGCGGCGCCAAGTCTTCAAACCCGGCAACCGGCAAGCGCTCCAGCAGCACCGCCCGGTTTTTGGCATAGCGGGCCACGTTGGCGTCGAGCGCGTCATAACAATCAAACACCGAGACCGCCGCGATCTGCGCCAAAGTGGGCGGTGAAATAAAAAAATTCTGGGTCAGACATTCGACCGCGCGGGCCAGGTCTTCGGGCAGGATCATCCAGCCAAGGCGCCAGCCGGTCATCGAAAAATACTTGGAGAAACTGTTGATGATGATCGCCTGTCCGTTCAACTGCAGCGCCGATACGGTTGCCGCGCCATAGGTTATGCCGTGATAAATCTCGTCCGAAATCAGGCGCACGCCCTTGGCCCGGCACCAATCGGCCAGCAACTGGAATTCGCCCGCGTCCAGCATCGAGCCGGTGGGATTGGACGGGCTGGCGACAATCAGCCCATCCAGGGGCGTATCCAGCCGATCCAGGATCGCCGCCGTCGGCTGAAAGCGCGTCGCTCCATCGACCGGAATTTCCACGACCTCGATATCGAGCGCGGCCAGAATATTTTTGTAGGCCGGGTATCCAGGCAGGGCCAGCCCAACCCGGTCGCCCTGATCGAATGCGGCAAGGAACGACAAAAGGAAGGCGCCCGACGAGCCGGTGGTGACAACGATGCGCGCCCAATCCACCTCGGCCCCGTAGAAGTCCAGATAGTGGCGGGCGATGCGCGCCCGGAGCTCTGGGATGCCTAGCGCGTCGGTGTATCCCAGCCGGTTGGCGTCGAGCGCCGATTTGGCGGCGGCCAGCACCGGCCCCGGCGCCGCCGTGTCCGGCTGGCCAACCTCGAGATGGAGCACGTCTTTGCCGGTGGCCTCGCGCCGGTTCGCGGCGCGCATGACGTCCATCACGATAAACGGCGAAATATCGGCGCGGTTGGAAACTTTTAACGCCACGTCAGGGCCCGTTGACGTTGATCGAAAGACCACTGCCGCGCCGGTCGGACGATACCTCGCAGCTATCGGGCGCGCGCGGCAGGCCTTCGGGGCAGGATGCGGCGTTGACGATGCCAAGGCGCGGTGTCGCCGCCACGGTGTGCCCACGCCGGGTCAAGGCGGCGATGGTTTCGGCCGATATTCCGGGCTCGTAATAGGTCAAATCGGGGGCGCCGCCGTGATGCACGCGGCGCCGGTCCATGGCGCTTTGCAACGGCTCATCGGCCAACACTGTGCGCGCCGCGACATTGGCGAGGGCGGTCGGCGCCGCAACACCGCCAGAGGCCGCGCCGGCGAAATGGAATTGTCGGGTAAATTCATGCACGATGATCATCGGCCCCATGGATATGGGCCCGCGGCCAAGATTGTTGGACACCGCCGCCAGCATGACGCCGGTGCCCTTGGCGATACGGCCGATGCCGAAACGATTGTTCATGGTCAAAACGCAGGCCACCGCCGATCCATTTTGGTCGACCACGACAAAACTCGTAGCCGATGGATTTTCCGGGCGCGGCGCGGGTTTAGGGTTGAAGCTATGCGGCAGGGTGTGCTTCCGGTTGCTGAATGTGGAAACCATTTTTTTGAGGCGGGCCTCGCCGAGCAGTTGTTCGGGGGCAACGCGGCTTTGATAGTCATCGGTCAGCCAGCCTTGGCGGTCGGCAAAGGCGCGCATGCCGGTCTCGGCCAGCAGGTGCAGACGCGCATCTTCAGGCGCGCCGTCAAAACTGTCTTCGGTGTCGAGCATACCGATCATCTGCCCCGATACGATGCCGCCGGCCGCCGGCGCCGGAACGAAAAAGGCGCTGCGATTGTTCACCTTGTATTTGGCCGGTTTGAGCCAACGGGGCGCGAAATTTTTCAAGTCATCCAGCGACAGCGTCCCGCCGGCACGCTTCGCGCCGGCCACCAGGGCGGCGGCCAATTTCCCGCTATAGAGGCCAACGCCGCCAAGCTCGCGAATTATGCCCAAGGTTTCGGCCAGCTCCAATTGCACGATCTTGGCGCCTTCGCGCACGATATTGCCATTTGCATCGGCGAACAAACGGCGGCTCTCGGCATCTTCGAACAGGGCCGAGGCAACCGGTTCCAAATCATTGACCAAGGTACGCGCCGCCTTGGCGCCAAAGCGGGCCAATCGCTCACCGGGCGCAACCAATTGCGCCCACGGCAGGCTCCCGAATTTCGTATGCAGGGCGAATATACCCGCCGGGCTGGCGGGGATGGCGCTCGGCCGGTCCGCGCCGCCGCCGACATTTTTGGGCGTCTGCAGTACAAAATCCAAGGCCAGGGTGGTCCGCGCCGACGCATCGTGAACCAGACAGACACCGCCGCTGCCCAAACCGGCCGAAGACGGCAGGGTCGCGCTCAATACAAAATACAAGGCGGTCGCCGCATCGGCCGCATTGCCGCCGGCCTTCAGGATATCGCGCGCCGCCAGCACCGATTGCGGCTCATCGCCGGCAATGCCGCCGGCAAAATTATGAACCTCGACATTCTCGCCGTCCTGCAGGTCGAACAGCGAACATCCCGATAATATGATCAAAGCATACAGCACTACCGATTGACGGAATTGCGATACAATTTTACGTTGGATTGAGTGATTGGAAATTAGCACAGTGGGTTTACGCCTTTTTCTTTCGGTATTGATCGGCCTTGCCGGTATCTTAAGCGCTATCGCGCCGCCGGCAAATGCGCAACGAATTTCGCTTATCCGGGACGCAGAAACCGAAAATACCATCCGCGCGTACGCGACGCCACTCCTCCTGGCGGCGCGGCTTGAGCCTAGCGCCGTCCGCATTTTAATCGTCAACAATAAATCGCTTAATGCGTTCGTTGCGGCGGGTCAAAACCTGTTCATCAATACCGGCCTGATTATGCGCGCCTCCGACGCTTCGGAAGTTATCGGCGTGCTGGCCCACGAGACCGGTCACATCGCCGGCGGCCACCTGATCCGCTCCACCCAGGCCTTGAAGGACGCATCGGCGTCAACCATCCTCGGCTACATTCTGGGCGGCGCTGCGGTAATCGCCGGGCGGCCCGATGTGGGCGCTGCGGTTATCGGCGGCTCGCAAAACGCCGCCATTCGCTCCTACCTCAAATTCTCACGCACCCAGGAATCGGCAGCTGACCGCGCCGGGGTGCGCTTTCTCGATGAAACGCGGCAAAGTTCCGGCGGCATGCTGGACTTCATGAAAACCCTTGGCGAGCAGGAATTGTTGAGCGTCAGCCGCCAGGACGCCTATGTGCGCACCCACCCGCTGACCCGGGACCGCATTGAGTTTCTCGAACATCATGTTGCCCAGTCCCGCTACACCAAAATTCCAACGCCGGAGAAATTCAAAAAGGCCCACGCGCGGATGGTCGCCAAGCTGCGCGCCTTCACACTGCGCAAGCGCAGCACCTTTCGCTATTACCCCGATAGCGACACATCCTTGCCGGCGCGCTACGCCCGCGCCATCGCCAATTTCCGAAGCGCCGCCACCGCCAAAGCGCTCAAAATCATGGCCGGGCTTATCGCCGAAAATCCCCGCGATCCCTATTTCCATGAGCTTAGAGGGCAAATATTGTTCGAAAACGGGCGCATCGACGAGGCCATACCGGCCTATGAGAAAGCCGCCGGATTGTTGCCCGGATCGGCGCTCATCATGACCGATTTGGCCCGCGCGCAAATCGAAAAAGACAGTCCCGAAATGCGCAACCGCGCCATTCGGCACTTGAAAGCAGCCATCCAGCTGGAGCCGAAACGGGCCTTCACGTGGCGGCTTTTGGCGACCGCCGCGGGCAAAAACGGCAACATGGTCGAAAGCTGGCGGGCGCTGGCGGAAGAAGCCCTGCTGCACGGCCGCTTCGACAATGCCATCAGCCTGGCGAAACGCTCCCAATCACGGACCGAGGTGGGCACGCCCGTCTGGCTGCGGGCCGAGGATATTGTAGCCGCCGCAACCGAGGCCAAGAACAACCGATGAAGCCCTGGCTGGCGATCATGTTGGCGATGGTTTTGCTTGGCTGTGCGCTGCCGAGGGCCGAGGTCAGCCCGGAAGGCACGCTGGATATATTCGGCCCGGGCGCGCTCGGCGCCAACGCCAGATTGTCCGGCCAATGGATCATCGAGGGCGGCGGCGGCGATGCCCAAGCCAAACGGCTGGTGTCTGTGCAACAAGCCGGGCTTGAGGCCAGCCTGACTTTGAAATCGGGACCCCAATCCTTCGCGCTGGTGCGCAGAACCAAGGCGCAATTGCTGGCGACGCCGTTCATGTCGTGGTCCTGGCGCATGTCCGCCGAAGCCCATGCGCCGGGCGCCATTCGCCTGATCGTCGGATTTTATGGTGGTGATCCGAATAGCCGAAGCTGGGGCGCGCAACCGTTCGTATGGCTGGGCACCCAATTGCCGCCCCATGACCGGGTGATCGCCATTCAGTGGGGCAAACGGGCGCTGGAGCGCGGCAATCTTTACACCGACGGTAAGGTGCCCCGCTATATCGCCCGGGGCGGCGCCAGACAGCTCGGCGAATGGTGGCCCGAAAATCTCGATCTTGCGGAGATTTACCGGAAAGTCTGGCCCAAAGATGATATCGAGGACGCCGAGATTATGTTTATCGGATTTGCCGTGCTAAAATCCGACGGCCCGAGTGAGGGCAGCTTTCGCAAACTCAGCCTCTATCGATAAAGGGATATGCGCGTGATTTTAAGCAAGATTGGCGGAATATGCCGGTGAAAAATGCGGTAGCTCTGATCGTCGCGGCGGTGCTGTTTACGGCCGCCGTGTGGTTTGCGGCGCCCCCCGGAAATCCTGGCCCCGATGCGCCATTGTCCGCCAGCCAAACGCAGGAAATCGAAGGCCTCATCGGCCGTTATCTTCGCGAAAACCCGGCGGTCATTGTCGAGGCTATCCAGAACCTGCAACGGCGGGAGCGGGATAATCGCAACCAGCAGGCGGCCAAAAATCTGGTGCGCTACCGCCAGCAATTGATCAACAACCCGGCCACGCCGTTTGCCGGCAATAAGGACGCCAGCGTCACGGTGGTTGAATTTTTCGATTACCGCTGCCCCTATTGCAAAAAGATGCTGCCCGCCATCGAGAAACTTTTGCGCGACGATGCCGATGTCCGCTACGTCTTCAAGGAGTTTCCGATTTTAACCGCGGAATCGCGCCTTGCCGCGCAAGTGGCCCTGGCCGCCTGGAAAATTGACCGGCAGCGGTATTTTGCCCTGCACGCCAGTCTTATGGGCGCGCGCGGCGCGCTAAGCCGCGAGCGCATCATGCGGATTGCGGAGGAATCGGGTTTGGACATGGCGCAGCTGCAGGGCGCCATGAAATCACAGGAAGTTGCCGAAGAAATTCAGGCCAACGCCCGCCTGGCTGGTCAGATGGGGATCACCGGCACGCCGGCTTTCATCGTTGGTGAGCGCATCGTCCCCGGCGCCATCGACTATTCCACACTTAAAAGAATGATCACCGAAGCCCGCGCCAAATCCGGCTGAACGGCCGGGCGCGAACGCCCAAATTCACCGGCAGGGCCGAGTAGCGTAATCCGCGGGCGCTTTTGATCAGGAGCAGGACGCTCGGCAACTTATCGGCGCGCGCATTTTCGATCTGCCGGGTCAAATGGGACGGCTTCCAGATTTCTTTCAAATTGGCCTGAACAATGACATCCCCCGGCGCCAGTCCGGTCACCACCTTGCCCTCTTTATCGACCAGCGTCACCACCAGCCCAACCGATCCCCAAGGCAAGGCAAACTGCTCAGCGATTTTGGCGTTGATGGCGGAGACGGTGAAGCCGATCAGCGGATAATTCTTGAAGCCGGCTTTTTGCACCCTCCACGATGACGGCCGCTTGCCGAGACGCATGGTGAGGGAATGCCTTTTGCCGGCCCGCATAACCACCACCGAGACTTTCTTGCCCGGCTTGGTTTTGACCACGGCGGCGATCAGGTCTTCGAATTTTTTGATTTCCCTGCGGTCAAATTTCACAATCAGATCGCCGCGCCGGAAACCGGCCAGAGCGGCGGCTTCGCCAATGGCGACGTCTTTAACCAGAACACCGGTGATCTTCCTTTTGAACGCCGCCTGGGCGCGTTCGCCGACGCCCTGCACTTGCATGCCGACGAAACCCGGCTCGGCGCGGGCGTCGGGGCCCGCGGCGATCATCGCGCTCAACAGGACCAGAAACGGCGCTAGGCGAATAATACTGATCATCTTGCCGATTGCTCCCAACCGCCGGCGGACTTCGTAAATTTGCCGATACGACAAATATTAAACAGGTTTAGCGGCAGTATTCAACTTGGCTGATAGAACCATTTCCATAAGGAACTCTTAATAAGCACCAATTCAGGCCGCAATATGGCCAAGATAGGCGCCTTGGGGCTGATTAATGGGAAGCAGAGATATGGGAACGCGATGCGTTTATTGTGATGTCTCACAGTACCCGACTCTTTTCAAAACACCAACTCTATCAACGGTTTCCGAGGATTGTTTGGTTTGAATAGAGCCATCATATAGTCGCGGA
>Ga0114996_10007782_pt1 | contig 12054 bp, 7 predicted proteins | sample ArcticOcean_MG_C_4_FD_87039 | JGI IMG/M metagenome (GOLD analysis project Ga0114996, IMG submission 87039) | Marine microbial communities from western Arctic Ocean - ArcticOcean_MG_CB4_134 | ecosystem: Environmental > Aquatic > Marine > Oceanic | place: Arctic Ocean: Canada Basin | collected... | reverse complement strand
TGGCCGTCATACGAGACAGTCACCGATGACATGTCACTCGCACTTACCTCAACCGCTGGGTCGCCATTCCCCGGGTCGACATAGAAGGTCGCCATGTTGCCCTCTTCAGAATAGGTCTCGTTGAAGTCGAAGGTGAATTCAACCTCCACCAAATCTGCTGTTGTATTTTGCGAACCGGGCACCATCGTATGCATGACAGTCCCAGAAGTCGCATCCGCCCCCCACACAAGATGCACCTTGCTCGGCTTCTTTTCGTCGTCATCACCACCAAGGCAACCTGACAGGCCCGCACACAGGAGAAGTAGCACGAGAGCGCCCGTGGGAACCATTCGGCGGCCGTTCATGGAGAAGAGGGGGGGGCCCATGAGGGAAAAAGGCAGCGTCGGATTCCCTTCGCGCGCGTAGCACGAAAACTCGGAGAAACCACCTCAAATTCACCAACTTGAAACTCACGAACTGCAGAACAGTCCGGCAGTAACGCGGGCCTGCGCACACGGAATGGCCTTGAAATAGGGGGAGTCTCACGGCGAGCCAGCGCTTTGGAGTAGTCAGGTCATCTCGTCGGGCTCATAACCCGGAGACCGGTAGTTCAAATCTACCAGGCGCTACTTTATTCATTGATTCTGGATGTGCCAGCGTTTGCCTGATTCGATAACAGTAATCATCAATGGGTAGTCACCCGGAGAGGCCGGGCGAGGGAGCAGATGGGGGCAGGAGACTTGCTTGTTCGCGGCGCCGAGATGGTGCTTCCCGACCGCCTCGTCGTTGGCGATTTGCGAGTGACTGGGGGAGTGATTTCCTCGGTTGCTATTGGAGGCGACCTCTCTCCTCTCACAGGAGAGACGGTCGTCGATGGCGAGGGCTATCTGTTGATGCCCGGAGCGATTGACCCGCAAGTCCACTTTCGTGAACCGGGACAGCCAGAGAAGGAGACGATTGGCTCTGGCTCACGCGCTGCTGCGGCAGGTGGAGTCACCTCTTTTCTCGACATGCCGAACAATGTTCCCGCAGCCACATCGATGGCCGCCATCCAAGCCAAGATTGACTCGGCGGCAAGAACTGCCGTCACCAACTACGGCTTCTTCATCGGCGCTACACCGAACAACCTCTCGGACCTTGTAGACGCGGTTGGCACTCCCGATTTCCCAATATTAACTCCCGGAGTCTGCGGAATCAAGGTCTTCATGGGCTCATCGACCGGCGACCTTCTCGTCCACCAACAAGAGCACTTGGAGACCATTTTTGGAGGGACTGGCGGAATCATCGCAACCCACGCCGAGGATGAGGACCGGCTAAACGCTCGCAAGGCCGATTTTCAAGACAGAACTGACATCGCTGCACACGCCGAATGGAGAGATGACGAGTGCGCTCTAATAGCGACAAAGCGGGCTGCTGCACTGGCCAAAGACCACTCGCACAGGCTTCACGTGCTGCACTTGACATCAGGTGTGGAGGCGGATTGGCTAGCCCAAAACAAGGGGAATCTCATCACCACGGAGGTCTGCCCGCAGCACTTGACTTTTGACGACGAAGATGTCGAGAGATTGGGTCCCCGCCTGCAAATGAATCCTCCAATTCGCTACTCAAAAGACAGGGAAACGCTGTGGCGGCGGCTGCTCGACGGTACCATCGACTGCATCGCCACCGACCACGCTCCACACACCCTCGAAAACAAGGCGCTCGGCTTCCCAATTGCACACTCGGGAATGCCCGGTGTTGAAACTTCGTTACCGCTCATGCTGACCCATGCAGCGAATGGAAAATGCACGGTCTCCGATGTCGCGCGGTGGATGTGCGAAGGCCCAGCCAAGGTCTACGGAATGGTCGGAAAGGGACGACTTGAACAAGGGTTTGACGGCGACCTTGCTTTGGTCGACATGGAGAACAGTCGCACGATTTCTGATAGCGACACTTGGACTACCGTCGGATGGACTCCTCTTGCCGGCATGGAATTGACCGGATTTGCAAAGATGACTGTTGTCGGTGGGATTCCAGTGCATGGGCGGACTACCGGCGCAAGTCTGCGCGGTGAGCCTTTGTGCCAGCCTAGTGGGGCTGGTAAAGTCCTCAAATTCATTTGAGTGAATTGGGCTGGTCGCACCCTCAAGTTCGCTTGAGCGAATGGTGTTGGTATCTCCCTCAAGTTCTCTTGAGCCGGGCCAACAATCATTTTCCCGCTCCCTCTTGGCTTCACACATGGAAGACCTATGGAATGACAAACAGAGCCTCGCCGGCGCGGTTCTGATGCTGACAAGCGCGACGATTGCAATACTCACCTATCTCGGCAAGGTGGATGCTGGAGCGATGGCATTGGCGCTCGCTGCGGGAATGCTCGGTGCGCTGCTCCTCTTACTGAGCACGCGGGTCACTGGCGACGGCTCTGAGAACATCGAAGGACTCGACGAAGTCTTCGACGCAATTGCAGCCATCAAAGAGATCCGCGACACGATGGTCGAAGACGAAGACTCTGATGATGAATCCTAATCTCTTGAATCATCTTCTGCTGGCTCGTCGCTTGGCTCAGCTGGGTCGCTCTCTCCGCTGCTGCCTTCAGTCTCTTCACCATCTGAGGCAACTACATCATCTTCGTAGTAGTAATTGTTGTAATAGTTGGTCGGCTGTACCATCTCGGGAAGCTGGACAGAGTCAGTTAGTGCCATTGTGCTGTAGTTGGTTACGGTAACTCCCTCACTTGAGAAGGCGTAGACAAAGTCACCCATGAAGATGGAGCGCCGGATGTTCGGGTTGCCGTTGTAGTAGTACTCTCGGACACCAGAATCACCGTTGTAGAATTGGGAGTGGTCAATGGTTCCGTGGATGCTCAGCGTCTCATTCTCGACATCAACATCGAGTAGCACTAGTTGCGAGACATATTCGTAGCCGTAGTAGGAGTAAGTCCTGCCATCGATTACCACTGTGTCGTAGGTGTATCGGTAGGTCGAAAGGGGTACTGCGAGCAGTTCTGCGGGTGCCCAATAGGTGAACGCCTTGTGCTCGTACGAAGCCTCTGAATATGCCCAATTCCACCCAAAACCGTCATCTCCTCCTTCGTCCACTGGGGAGAGTTGCTGTGTTGCCGCCAAGTTAGGGTTAGCGAAGTCGGATACATCGAACATCGAAATCTGGGTGTTGCCCCAGTCGAGTCCGAGGCCATCCTCGCCGCCGGCCATTCCGATGGTCAGCAGGTGGTCGTCACCGAGTGGGTGAATGTAAGTCGAGACTCCGGGAACTTCCAACTCGCCGATTATTTGCGGGTCTGTCGGGTCCGAAAGGTCGATTGTCCAGAGTGGGTCGACATTTCGGAAGGTGACAAGATATCCCTTCTCGCCAATAAATCGGCTCGACCAGATGGTCTCTCCGGGCGCGATATCGCCGATGTGACCGATGGTCAGCAAGTCGTCGCCGCCCTGCTCATCGACTGCAAGAACATAGACATCGTTTGTCGGTCCAGTCCACTCTTCGCCATCTTCAAGCCACCAGCGGCCCCAGACATCTTGAGTCGTTGCGACACGGATTGTATCGTTGTACTCGGATAGTGAGAACTGGTCGTTGACCGTACCTGTAACACGGCCTGAGCCGATGTAAGTGGTCATTCCGACCTCACTGATATCGAAGGCGTGAATGTTGGTAGCCTCTTCAAATTCGGTGTTTCTCCAGTACCACCACCAGTCGTTTGCAGGCTCTGCAAGGACTAGCATGTCCTGGCTTGCATAGACCTCGACCCAACTCGAAGAGATGTGGTCGAGTTCGTATTCGATTCCTTCACCAAACAACTCGAGCGTCATGATGGTGGTGAAGCCGCGACCGACAGAGTCGGTCGCCGCTGCGAACTCTTCGCAAGTTGCACTTACAGTCGACAATTCTGTTACTGTTCCGTCAGCCAACCGCTCGTGCATTCGTGGAGTGAAGTCAGCCAAAGTCAAGCCAGCGATTATTTCTAGGTTAGTCTCGATGGTAGAATTGATGCTTTGATTCCAGATATCCTGCCTTTCTGGGTCATCATAGTCGATTCGGTAGTAGTTATCAGGCAGAACAGGATAGGTTGACAATCCATAAATCTCAGCGTATGAGTGTGAGACAGCACGAAGGCTGTTTCCGACCAATCGGGAAGTCTGGTAGGAACCGTCGAGGTAGAGCTCGCGAGTAATTTCGGGAGCCGAACGGTTGCTGACATCGATTACCGTGAATTTCACCATGTTTGTGTAACGGTAGTACGGGTAGTAGGACATCTCCATATCTGCGGACATTCCACTGGCATCCCCGCCGCCACCACTTGAATCACCATCGACAAGCATCGCTTGCCTGATTGGGTCATCGACTTCCAAGTTCCAATAACTGACATAGGAGATGATTACGAGTTGGTCGCCGGCGAGAAGCATCTGCATCGGGTTGCCTTCGAGAGAGATGTTGGACTCAAGGGTCACATTGCCGAATTCTGGCACGCCGAGAATAACGAGTTGTCCATTGTTGATCATGTAGATGTGGTAGCCATCGGTCTTGATGAAATCCGCCTCATCGACCCCTTCCTCCTGGTTGTTGGTCTCCGAATACTGACCTTCACGGTCACCCGTTCCAGAACTGCTTGGTGGTGCTGAACTGTCGGAGCCTACCGAGGTTTCTGCCCCTCCAGCTTCATTCGATGACTGATCTGCAACTGCGCCGCCGTCCATCTCCATCACCATGTCATCTACCATGCCGCCGCGCCAGCCGTAGGAATACCAATGCCAGTATGAGGCTTGGTCGAGGGATACGAGCATCTCTTCTGCGAGAGAGTTTCGTAGGTCCTCTTCGAGTTCGCCACAGTTGTCGTAGGTGTCTAACGCCGGTGATGAACGGGCCCTATATCCAAGGTCCAATTCGGGCGCTATCCAATCCATTACTGGGTGATTTTCTTCATCTTCAGCCCATTCTTTCACCCCGCCGAGGCAGCCTGCAAGCAGCATCGAGGCGAGAACAAAAAGCACCATCGTCGGTCTTCGTGTCATGGTTGTGCGACTGTTGTTACTACATTAAGCGAGTTGGTTCACCGTTTTTACGTTCTCTTGATACAAATTAGGCTAAGGCAGATTCACGAACGACACTAAGTTGCCCTACGCCATTCTCAGAGAGGCTCCATGTTGCCTTCCGGCCACGGCCATCCTTGGCGATAAATTCGCGCTCAGTTAGTTGTCCTAGGTGGTAGGCCATCAGTTGGCGAGACGCCTCCAACTTAACTCCGAGTTCAGTGGTGGTGATACCGAGTGTTCCCGAATCTGAAAGAATCTCGAGTATTGCCCTCTGCATTCCAGTGACTGGGTGTTGAAGTTCATGCAATCTCTTCGGGTCGACACCGCTCACGGCGTAGCGGCGGCGGCGGCCATCCTGCCAAGAAATCGCTTCACCGACCTTCTCTAATTGGTGGAGGTGGTGGGCTGTCACCCCGTTTGCAAGGCCAAGCGCATCGCGCAGTGCTGAGAAGTGGATTCCCGGGTGCGCCTCGACATATCCGAGGATTCGGCCGCGGGTTTGGACATCACCCTCCTTGCTGTGCAACTTCGCCAAAAGTGGGCCAGCCAATGCCAATAATAGGCCAGTTTTCACCCCTTCACTTAGTAAGACCCCAACCCCTAAACTGCCGACCAGTCCAACGGTCATGAGTGCCAAGAGAAGTGCTGCGAAGATTCCGGTCAAACCTAACGCCAGACCTGCCTCGTCACCGTCACCTCCGGTATCTTCCGCCCGGGCAGGTGCCGCAGCGAACTCTTCGCCACCGCCCGATTCTCCAGAATCATCTTCGTCGGCGGTAGCGCCATCCATCGCCATGTCTGCGGTGGCGTCATCGTTTGATGCAATTTCATCAGTCGGTGAAAGATAATCAGCGATGAGCGCGGCATTGAGAATGGTCACGACAAGGCCGAGCAGAGTTAGCAACGCGAGGCCGCGATACGCTGTCATCCGGTCCATGTCGTCTCCCGAGAACGGGATGGCGAACATAACCGGGTTGGTTCAACGATTTGACGATGAAGATAGCGAGTTGCCGGCGTTTAGTTGAAGAACGGCAGCCGATTATGGTAGGTTGGGGCGACCATGGCGAAGAAGAAGGCTCAGTCGGACGGCGGCTCAAAAGGCGGCTCAAAAGGCGGCTCGAAGGTTGGCTCAAAGGCTGGCTCCACAAAGGGCTCGAAAGGCGGCTCGAAAGGCGGTGGCCCGAGGCTTGACGACGACAAGTTGCAGAGACGGTTGCGCGCTTCGGCGAAGACTGTGGTGAGAAATTGCATGCAGATTCGGCCTTACGAAAATGTGCTGGTGCTGACCGACCCCGCCACCAAAAAAATTGGCCAGGCGTTGTACGAGGCTGCCTCACTGGTCTCCGAAAGGGTCCTGATGTTGATGATGCCCTCCACCCGCCAACATGGTGACGAACCTTCAGGCGCGGTCGCCGAACTGATGCGAAAGCAGCAGATTGTGCTCGCTCCTACCAGATATTCGCTGACTCATACGCGCGCCACGCGCGTCGCTCGAAATGAGGGGGCGCGCATCGCGACGATGCCTGGAATCACATTGGATGTGTTCACGGAGGGAGGCATGACTGCCGATTTTGATGCGCTGAAAGAATCGATTACAGAGGTTGGAGCCCGCCTCAAACGGCGCCGCTCAATCCGCGTCACTTCCGAAGCAGGAACTGATGTTGAATTTGAAGTTGAACCCAGACGATGGAAATTGGAAGACAATGGAATCTGCAATCGACCCGGGCAGGTCACAAACCTGCCAGCGGGCAAAGTGTTCACCATGCCGAGTCAGGGCAAAATGAACGGCAGAATCGTAATCGATGGTTCTTGGGACTCCAATCTACTAGAGGAACCCCTAACCCTCCACATCGAGGAAGGGCTCGTCAAGAAAGTCGAAGGTGGGGATATGGCAGAGTTGGTGCGTGAGAGTTACGAAGAGGCGGCTCTACGGTTGAAACCGAAGGACCAAGGCGCTGTTTGGACTGTCGCAGAATTTGGTTTCGGGATGAATCCCAAGGCCCGACTGACCGGAAATGTGCTCGAAGACGAGAAAGTTTTGGGCACTTGCTACTTCGCAATCGGTGACAATTCCACACTCGGGGGGTCCGCCCATGTCGGCATCCAAGTTACCGGTGTTCTGAGAGAACCGACCGTCCACCTTGACGAAATGTTGCTACTTGATGGCGGTGACCTTGCCGACTGACCATCGCTCGCTGGCGCAGCAGGTTGCTAGGCAACCTTTGCACCCTAGTACTTCCCTCGCTTCGCTCAGTCCAGCGACTAGGACGCAGCGAGCGATTCGATTTTGCTAGTAGCGAGAAATTTGCTTCCAAGGCTCTACGACGGGAACGCTACGCGGAAGTGAACGGCTCAAAGTGCTGAACTGCAAACCGGACAATGCACCCACGCGTGTTCGACTCCGATGCCGCAGCGACCGCAATTCTTGCCGCTTTGGACTACGTGATGCACAAATCCTGCCGGTGGCGCTACTCTAGCCGCTCCAACTCCCCCTCCGACTTCCTTTTGCGCACCAACAGGACCTACACCATCGATGAGATGAGCGACCGAATCCATAGCAGTTGGAGGCTTCTTTTCCAAAGCGGGCGGCTCCGGCTGACCGCTTTGGACTACTGGTTGTCGCTTCGGAGTAACTGGTGGACCTGCTGATTCAAACGCCGAAGCGAGCGGGTCAGATTGAGGTTCGACCGCTGGTTCAGGAGTCACCTTTGGAGCTGGAGAAGGCTTTGCCACTGGTACTGGCTGGGGTGCCGGAGCTGGCTTGGCCACTGGTACTGGCTGGGGTGCCGGAGCTGGCTTGGCCACTGGTGCAGGAGTGGGCTCCGGAGTCATAGCTGAAGGACGAGGCTCGGTCACTGGTGCTGGCGCAGGGGCCGGAGCGGGCCTGGCCACTGGACCTGGTTCGGCTGCTGGAGCGGGTTTGGTCACAGGTGCAGCCAAAGGGGCCGGAGCCGGAGTAGGATCGGGCTTCACTTCAGGGAATGGTTCCTCTTCGGGCTCACTCTCAACCCGTTGGGGAGAGAGACCGGCCGCCATCACATGAGATGGGCCCGCTGGCGCAGGCGCAGGCGCAGGCGCTGGAGCAGGTGCTGTTGCAGGACTTGGCGCTGGAGCTGGTGCAGTTACAGGCTCATGCGCGGGCGCTGGCGCAGGTGCTGTCGCGGGCGCGGGCGCTGGAGCGGTTGGCTGGGGCGATGTGGCTGGAGGCTGGGCCTCCGGCTGAGTTGGCGGAGGTGGTGCCACGGTAGGTGAGCCGAGAACTGTGAGCGGGCTGATTGAGCCACCTTTTGCCTCCTCGATCGCCTTGGAGAGTTCGACCGAAAGGGTGAGCAGTTGTGTCTTCGATGCAGCCGGGTTAGCCACCCACGAACTGAAAGTCGCGAGGTAGTGGTCGAGCAGTGGAAGTCCGCCGATTAGATGAGAGATACCGAACATCCGCATTAATGTAAAAACATCATTCAAGGTGTCGAGTGCAGCGATTTCATGCTCTGGAAGATTGGGTTGAGTGCCGGGTTCACCAAGCGAATCCTCCTGTCCCAAGTACCTTCGAAGTGGGTCTGTAAGCGAGATTAATCCGAACTGCCCTGTCAGTAGATAGTAGATTTCGCCCCCTTCGCAACCGAGCCGTTCCGCCGCCGCCTCAAAATCAAATTCTTCTTGCAACACAAGGTCGATTGTCAACGAGAAGAACGCCCCCATGCCGTTCAATGGGTCGGTCTGACTGAGTTGTATCACGAAGTCGGAACTTGAGGTTACACCAAAGTAGGCTGCTGCCTCGTCAACCTCGATTCCCTCGGGCATACTCGCCCCTTCGAGTTCAACTCCATCCTCACTCATTCAGGAAACCTCGTTGCCGTGACCTTCTCAAGACTGCTTCTTGGCAACCTGTGCGACAGTCCACCCGTCATCAAGCCTCCGCCGACTCGCGGTTGATGACGAGGTCATCAAGAGTTGCGCGCATCATCCAAAATCCAACGAGATTGCTTTGCAGACCATCCTTCGGTCTGAAGAGTTCGAAGCAATGACCTATCTTCGCCACCGGCATCAATCGCCTGCTTTGTCTCGCCGATAGAGCGAGTGTAATTTGCTGAATCTGCGCCGGTGAATAGGTCCTCCCAATTACTTGGCGCGGCCTTTTTCGCCTTACTTTTACGCGTCTCCCTCTTAGGAGGTTCTTCGACCGCCTTCGTCTTGCGAACTTTTCGAGCTGGATGGTCATCCTCTTCTGGTGCTTTTGCGACTTTTCGTCGAGCGACCTTCGCTGCACCTTGATTACTTTGGCCGCCACCACTTGGGCCACCGCCACCGCGACTTGGTGGGCCTCCTCGACCACCCGGACCGCTTGGACCACTTGGGCCTGCGCCGCCTCCGCGACTTGGTGGGCCTCCTCGACCGCCGGGACCGCTTGGACCACTTGGGCCTGCGCCGCCTCCGCGACTTGGTGGGCCTCCTCGACCGCCGGGACCTCCCGACTTGGCAGCAGGTGCCATTCGGCCTGCCCCTTGAGAGGGGTCTTGAGATTGGTCTAATCCGCCGCCGAAATCTTGTACAGAACCGGGGACACCCCATGCAGAACTGCCTTTGCGTGTTTGAGTCGGGCCATCATCGAAGAAGTCGTCATCAAGGTCATCCTCGTCCCATTCGTCTCCACCGCGTAAGAAACGGACCGCGACCAGCGTGAGAATGAGCATCAATAGTAGGGCACCACCGATGCCGCCAATCATCAGATAATTCGGACCTACTTGTTCTCCCACGCCATACCAAGTGAGATACCAACTACAATCATGGTAGGTGGTCGGAATTTCAGATGCGTCACCGTTCCATGTTGCAGGGTCATAGATTGACATGGCGAGTGAGCAGTCGTCTGTTGCACCACCGCCTCCAGTGGTTGCTGCTGGACAGCCGACTCCAGCCGCGCCATCACTGACACCGGCATCTGTTGGACATTCGTCGGCTTCAAAGCCATCTCTGTCATCACCAAACCCGTCATCGTCGGTATCCCGCCATTGAGTAAGTTCGTCGGGGAACGCGTCCGCTAAGCCGTTTGGATGAGCCAGCCATGAGCCATCTGGATTACTATAGCCGTCACCATCGTCGTCAGGGCAGCCCAATCTATCCTCTGTCGAGTTTCCAAACTCAGGAACACAATCATCTGCGTTGACACCGGACGAGTTGTCACCATACCCATCGTTGTCCCAATCGGTCCATTGAGATGGTTCGGCTGGGAATAGATCTACATCGTCAGTGTAACCGTCGCCATCACTATCCATATCGCTGCGTGGACAACCCACATTGTCGACGACTGCGCCAACAGCGGTTCCGGGACAGTCGTCGAGTGCGTTTGACACTCCATCTTCATCTTCGTCTAGTTGTTCTGGCGCACATCCAACCGGGTTGATTGCTAAGCCAGCAGGTGTATCTGGACATTCATCATCGATGTCGACCACACCGTCTTGGTCGCTGTCAATAGTGAGCTGCTCTTCGCTGCATCCAACTTCGTCGACCGTAGCACCGGTGGTTGTGTTAGCACATCTGTCGAGAGCATTTGCAACTCCGTCATCATCGAAATCTTTCTGATTTTCAGAACATCCAAGCCATGCGCCAGAGGTATCGACCGTCTCACCCATTGTGGTATTTGCGCAGACATCGAAGTCGTCGATGATTCCATCACCATCCTGGTCCTCGTCTGGTAGTGGGCAACCTCGCCCACCCTCGCCGTTTAGGTAACCAAACTGATTCGGGCATTGGTCGCCGTTCAATTTCTCCGAGAAATCACCAAACCCATCACCATCGCTGTCACGCCACTGTTCTGAGTTGGTTGCGTTAGAATCTGAGTCACCATCAGGGTGAGCCGATGAACTCGAATCGGCGTTTGAATAGCCATCGCCATCGGTGTCGGGACAACCGGTTCTGTCGTAACTAGAATTACCCCAATCGACTGGACAAGCGTCAGGAGTCGTGGCATCAGCATCCTGATTGTCACCAAACCCATCTAAATCGCTGTCATTCCACTGAGTGACATCTGTTGGGAATGCATCCTGCTTCCAAGCACCAAAAGTGCTGTTGTCACCATATCCATCGCCGTCCAAATCGTGCCACTGATCACTACAGTTGGATAGGTTAGAGCACGGCTCACCAGTATTGCCTCCACCGGGCCAATTGTCAGCGCAGCCATTGTGGCCGTTGCTTGAAATCCCATGACATTGAGACCGATTGTAAAGCCAATCTGAATCGGTTGGACCGATTGCAAGATGTGGGTCAGACCACCCATCACCATCCGAGTCTGGGCAGCCACCGCGATCGTTGGCGGAAAAGCCCTGTTCCCCTGGACACTGGTCACCATCCCAGTCGGTGTCGTAATAGTCGTAGATTCCGTCACCCTCAGAGCCATCACCATCATTCGTGTTAGGAATGTCATCCCGCCCAAAGTCGCGGCCGTGTTGCGCTTGCAGGGTCAGATTTGCTATGGAAAAGTCAGATTGGTCACCCCAACCGTCATCATCATCATCCACCCACTGATTCCCATTGAGTGGGTAATAGTCGAAGCTACCACCGCAGCAATCTGGTCCGTGGTTATCCATCCGATAATCACCGTCTGAATCCTGTGATTGGTACCAATTGAGTGGGTCGGTATCAGCGGAGCCGGGTGCAGTCGTCTCATCCCCACTGCTCCAGCCGTCACCATCCGGGTCGGGACATCCGGTTCTGTCGATGTATGAGTGGCCGCTTCTGTCGAAGCAGGCATCGGGCCCATTCGCCCACCCGTCACCATCGTAGTCAGCGCAGCCGAAATAACCCCACCTGCTCGTTCCCGAGGTGGTTGTGCACACATCCGGCACAGGTCCATCCGAGTTGTCGCCATATCCGTCGCCATCACCGTCGTTCCACTGCCCTCCGACCATCGGCACATCGTCCCAAGGTACTGGCACGAAATCGCGGTCCCAATCTTCGTAGATTCGGAAACTGTTCATTCTGTGAAGTAAGCCATCGCTCTCAACCAATGCAAAGCGGACGACGCCTTCGGAATCGACCTCCATGTCTGCGAAGA
>Ga0114996_10007780_pt1 | contig 12056 bp, 9 predicted proteins | sample ArcticOcean_MG_C_4_FD_87039 | JGI IMG/M metagenome (GOLD analysis project Ga0114996, IMG submission 87039) | Marine microbial communities from western Arctic Ocean - ArcticOcean_MG_CB4_134 | ecosystem: Environmental > Aquatic > Marine > Oceanic | place: Arctic Ocean: Canada Basin | collected... | reverse complement strand
GGCCTTGGCCTTTTTATCGGCCTTGGCCTTTTTATCGGCCAAGGCCTCGGTTTTTTTTTTGATCGCCAGTTTTCTATCCGAATTCAATGTTCTTTTCTTTTTAGCCTTTCTTTTCATTCGATCTCTAAGAAATAGTCGTTGTTTTTCTATCTTTGGTGCATCCTCCTTATTTTTCTTTTTATTGGCGTCTTGAATCTTCAACCGTCTGGTCTGTGCAATTTTAATGTTTTTGTTGATTTCAGTCAGAGGCATATACTTGATATCATTGTTGTAGACATTGTCTGTCAAAGTGTTGAGTAATTTAATACGACGTTGTCGTTCATAAATTTCCTCCCAGCGACTATTTATCACATCAGACGGTACGTCGTCGTGCGCCGGCGGAGACAAAAACGGTATTTGCGGGAGCTCAATCGTTAGCCTGTCCATTTGGTTGACAATACTATCTTCTGAGTGTGCCCGCTGCCGCTCCTCGGTTCTGGCACGGATCCTATCGATCTCCTCAGTTGTTTCAGTTGTTTCTCGAGTGAAAGGTCGATTAACTTGTGATTGTCTTCTAGGAGGAAGCGACGAAGGAAGCGGTTGGGACGAAGGAAGCGGTAGTTGGGACGAAGGATACACCGACTCGACACCTTGTAAGTATGTTCTTCTAAAAGGATTAGCACTATCGGCGGACGGACGCCGCTTCCACTTGCTAGTAATTCTTCTCGGAGAACGCGTTGGAGAACGCGTTGTCTGGCGCCTGCGCCCGGACATGCGCGGATGATTCACGCTAAGCTCGACGTGCTCCTTGGTACTCCTACGTTGGGGGCTCCTCATTTGTTGCGCCTTCAGGAATTTTTTACGTTGCGCCTCCAGGTCTTTCATACGTTTCGCATCCAGGGCTTTCATACGTTGCACAGCAGCAATGTTTTGCCGGGCCTGCTCTTGAGAAATGAGAGAAACATTTCTAGCTTCTTTCAGCATTTGTTGTTTTAGTGAATTCATTTTATTTATACAAAATGAAAATATCCAGATGGATCAGTGTTAATTTACAAAATCAAAAAATTTCATCATTTTTAAAAAAATGAAATTTTTAAAAAATGATGAAATTTTTTAAAAATGATGAAAAGTAAAATCTTATAAAATATGGCATTTTATAACCTCAACCATTTCATCAAGAAAAAATTCCAGGATATCCTAAGCAAAAAGTATGTAGACATCCTTACAGACGATACCAGTATGAAGGCATACAGTCAGGCCTTTACATCGTGCACGTTCAACCCCTCGTTAAATTACGAGTTCTTCGAGCAGATGGGCGATGTGAGCGCCAACAAATTTCTTGTTTACTACTTCTACCGGCGGTTCCCAGTCCTAAAATGCGCTCAAGGCGTGAAAGTAGTAGCTCGTCTCAAAATCAACTACGTTTCCAAAGACACTTTCAGCCGGATTGCCAAACAGGAAGGTTTCTGGCCGTACATTCAGGCGTCCGATGAATGGAAGGACAGGCGGAGCAAAGATTTGCTAGAGGACGTCTTCGAGGCGTTTATTGGAGCAACTGAGTACCTTATCGATCACCGCGTTAAGCAAGGGTTAGGAGCGGTCGTCATCGGCGAATATTTGACGAAGGTGTTTGACAATGAGAACGTGTCCCTCGCGTACAACGATCTGTACGATTCTAAGACGCGACTGAAGGAGTTGTTCGACAAATACGGCGGAGAGCTCGGGCGCATCAAGTACACCCAAACCAAACAATTTGATTCCGATGGCAATTCGACGACTACCAGTCGCATCATGCGGTGCTCAAACGGCGGGAGAGGCGCGCCTGAAACAATTGGAATAGGCATCGGGCGATCAAAAGCTGATGCTCAGCGCGCAGCCGCCGAGGAGGCGATTTTAAAAATGAGGCAGCGTGGATTTTACAAGGAAGAGCCGCCTGAATACGCCAGATTTAGAAATGGATAAATTTAATGTTATGAATTTTAAATGAGTATACTAGCCAACAGAGCCGTAAGTGACCGAGATGCCGTCATGTTTGACATCGATAACACTTTAATATTTACAGACGGTCGACCAAACGTTCCAGTCATTAAATTACTTTACAATGCCCTTGATTTGGGATACAAAATTATCATTATCACCGCCAGGCCTGCGCAGCGCAAGGTCATGGAGTATACCAAGAAACAACTACATCGTTATGAAATTCCGTACCATCGATTGTACGTAACGCCTGCAGAAAACAAGGGTAACGTGAAAATAATGACTGGGCTCAACTACGTATTGTCTGTAGGCGATCAATACACTGATTTAACAGACAGCATGTACGTTTTGAAGATTGACTAATAAAAACGATTTTCTATTCACAAAATGAAAGTATGCGGAATGTGTAAAAAAAAACAAAATAAAGACGAAAATTATTTTTAATTATTTATTTATTTTCAGATATGAAAATAAATTATGTTAGCATCATCTATTCTACTAATTATTTACATTGTGATAATATACCCAGTCGCTTCAATCGGATGCCACTGCTGTTTGAAATCTGTGTGCCCGCTTCAACGAGAAAGGGAAGGCTAATTCTTACTTGATGGATTATGATTCTCAGGCGCCCCCTCAAGTTCTCTGGCGAGGTCTCCACCTAGTATCCGGTCTCCCACTCGGTAAGAGATGTTTAAAGTATTGCAGTGATTAGAAAAATGTCATCACCAACCGAAGAACAAATCCATCGTGTCAAGACCAACTTGACCAACATGATTGCTTTTAATCAACAGCTCCAGACCGAGGGCAACGTTAAGATTCTGAACGCATTCGCGCTTCTCTCTATCCCTGACAACAAGGATCTTGGGATGCAGATCGGTCTCAACCTTCTTTGCGGCTCAATCAGTGCCATCAGCGGACTCGCAGGTCCAGTCGGAGCAATCGGCGGTCATTTCCTCGACGGAGTTGTCGGTCACTACGCAGACCAGACTCCACCTTCCCTTTTAGGAACTTTTGCCAGTCTTCTTATCAGGTTTCAGAAAACGAGTGAAGCGCTTCAGAAAACTCTCGAGGAGTTTTATCAGGATCCCTCTGCTAATTGGAACACCGTATACTCGGGCAAAGTCAACACTCCGTTCACATCCTACACGGCATCGGGTTCTCTGAATGAGTTGTCGACTATCGATTTCCCCTCCCAGGAGGATCCGCAGTTCACCGATCTTCTCGAGGCCGCTCAGTATTCTCTGGACCAGTGCGCATGGAATCAGCTCCTCCCAAACTTTGTGATTACCAAGTACTATCCAAGTTCCATGTACAAGTGCAGCAGCTACAGCGAGCAGAATATGGAGGACAACGCGGCCAGTTTCTATGGCGTCAACCCGAGCTACTACAACACGTGGACGTACGTTAACCACGTGCACAAGGGGAAGGACAAGTCTTACTACGACTACAACCAGAACAATATCGGCGACGGTCCGTCCGCCTTCTCCGACGGGCATCTGAGCGACCAGGCATGCCAATACATGTTTATCGACTCGTACAACAACGTGATTATCAATCCGCACGGCCTGTTCGAGCGCGCGTTTGTATTTACGCAGATGACTGGCATCGCGCACAAGACCAAGACGTACCCGCACGCGGCGGAACAAAATTTCACCGCATCTGCAGCAGCTGCTTTCCGATCACGGGGCGTCATCGAGTAGTCGAGGAAACCTGCTGGATTAATTTTCATACTCTCGAGAGTATAAAAAATTAATTTTTATTTATTTTTTTGCAGACTTGGAATATTTGGAACTAAGTTCCATTGAAAATCGTCGATCTCAGGGTCACTTTCGTTACGCCATGTGACGTCACCCGTTGTACTCGGTCCAGCTCGTCCCAAAAAAAGCAGCGGTTTGTGTACCAAAATCAAATTAGATGGCCACAAATCATGCCATGTCATATCAATGTGTTGCATGCGATTCTTGGGAAGCTTCCAGTTTGCAACGAGTTTTTTCCCAAATTCGTGCTTCACCATGTACGCTAAGCCGCTGCCAACGCCGCCCATTAATCGATAAAATTCAGGCGAATTTTTTCCTCGGTTGATATTTTTTGGTCCGTCGACCATGTCGACATCGTAAGGGAAATTTTGAATGTTGAGCATGATCATGTCGGCCCCCGTCTCGCTTGATTTTTTAATAGCAGACAAAATCTTATTTTTGTCCATGTTTGCGTTTGGATTTATTCGTGCATCGTCTTCGAAAATAATATAATATTCACCTGGTTTTGTGCTTTTGATTCCGCTTTCGTTAGCCTTGATGTGGGCAAGTCTGCACCCTTCCCTTCCTACCGAGTGCAGTATTCCAGGACTGCGCTTCAGATTTGGAAAGATCGGCTTGAGCGTGGTTTCTGCTAATTTTTTATTTTTCACATCTCGGTCTAGATTTATGTAGAACGCGTTAATTCCGCCAGGAGGTATGTACTCCTCATCTTTACCGGCGTTGCGGCAGAGGATGAGTATGATTGATCCTGCAAAAATGACGGATAATGCTACAGATGCAGCTACTTTTATGATTTTATGACGTTTCATCTTAAAATTACAGTTTTATTATAATAAAATTATGTCTGAACAAGAATTTATAGAAACTCTCAAACGGATTGAGAAACGTTTGGAAGAGATAGATAGAAAATGTGACTCAGTGACTGCACACGCAAACTTTGTCGAAGGCGTCTACGAAACGATGAAGGCGCCGCTGAATTTTATTACTGAATATGTGAGCAGCTACATTCCCATCGCAATACACGACGAGCGGGCACAAAAAAGTAAAAGTTCCTGAAATAAATGAAACAATCGAGTTTATCAATAATTGTAGTAGTGATAATAGTTCTCATAGCGCTGGTAGTATTTAGTGTTGAAAAATTCACTTTGCCCTCAGTCGTTCACCGATTTGTTCCGCACCCGTCGGCAACAAAATATTTTCCAATCAAGGACGACCCTTACGAAGACCTGCGAATAAATTCAGCCATCTGCATGACTGAAAATAAAACTTTATCGCCTGTGTGCACGCCAGATGTGGACGACCCGTCTAACCAAGACGTGGCTTCGTTATCATGCAAAGGTCCTCGAAAAGACAAGCAGACAGGAAAGGTTGTTGTGTGCGAGTACAAGAGTCCCATTTTAAATTCAAACTTTCTAGATAACCAATTGTGCGTCACTAAAATTCCAGGAAATATAGAGGCAGGATGGAGAAAAGTATATTACACGCAGGACGACCTTGTCCCTCAGATATGCTCGAAAGCCTTGGCAGATAATTCTGATAATAGGTTAAATATAGTTGAAATGCTTAAGCTTGTCCAGACTAGCCCTGGCAGTGGTTACCCTAATGTATCCAATGCTCTTTTCAGAACGACAACACGTAATGATGGTGTAGGCTTGGAAATGTTGGCAGACATTCAAAACGGTAGTGTTGGTAGGTGGTACATCTCTAATATGGGTCACGGGTATAAAGTAGGCGATACTATAACTTTGAGTGGAGGGAGAGAGAATGCTGTTTGGAAAGTTATTAATGTAGACGTGTTTCCAGCAGTGCTTCCTGTGAATGGGAAAAATATTATCATACCCGATCAAGGCGAGCACCCACGTGAACTAATCAAGTACCTCTACAATCCTTATAATCTGGACAGACTAGAGTCTGAAACTGCTTTTCAAAATGCGTGCAATGCGGTCTGTACAAACGAGATTGATCGGTGTTACGACAACTGCTTCTCAGCTCAAGGCGATGTAGAAGAATAACTTTCCGTCCCACGAAACAAACTCGTCATTGTGCTCGAGCAAATCTTCGTAAGAGCCTACCTTCTCTACATATTCTTCGGTGTCGTCTAGATAATACCATATTCCATCTACAATTACGTACACGCTGTAATGGTAGTCTTTCCAAACTACGACTGCTGTCAGTTCTAGTTGTTCTTCATCAAGTATCTCGTCCGGTACAACCTTCACGTTTTGATTATATTTTCCCCCTTCTAGTCTGGTGATGTCAAATATGACGAGTTCCGAGTTATCGAATATTTCTCCTGTTTTGTCCGCGTGCATGTCTACGACGTCGCTCAGCTCCATTCCGTTAATTTTTTTTAGAGGCCCTCTTTCCAGGTAGACTAGAGGACTTTCGCCTGAATTTAAATTTTTCATACACGGGAAAAGCTCGACCAGGTAGTCGACGAAGACCGACGGGTCGTTCATTCCGTCTTTGTCAAATCTTTCAGGATCGTTTAAAACCGGGCATGCCTTGGCAGAATCTCGAATATCGTCCAGAGATAAGTAGTAGTTTACCCCTTCCCTGTGCATTTTTAAATTGTCGGCGACGTCTCTGATTGTAGACTGTATGTCGCGTGTAGCTTGATGAGAAGTAGTTCCGCATACATTGTTAGCGGGAACACAGGTTGAAATATCTTCCAACGAGTTTTCGACGCCTCTCGACGGGTCGAGAAAAAGGGCATTAAGAACGACGTCCATGTAGCACGAGTCGTCTTTGTTTTTTAGAGGTTGCAACCATTCATACATTTCTTTATTATGTAGTAGTTTTTGAAAATGATTATAATTTTCAAAAATATATTCAAAAAAAATGTTATCCGAAAAACAAACTTGGTCTCTAGTCAAAGAATGGATTCGAGACGAAGATGGACTTGTGAATCACCAAATCAGTTCGTTCAACCACTTTATAAGATACGGAATCAAAGATGTCATTGATCACGAAAATACAATTAGTGTAAATCACGAAACGTACTCGTACTCGATAAAATTTTCCAACCCGCACCTCGGATACCCGAGCGTTATAGAAGCCGATAGGAATTTACAGCCATTGTTTCCCAAGGCATGCAGGCTTCGTGACCTGACTTACGAAAGCCCGTTGTTTGTTGATATTGACGAAACTGTAGTGTGCGCGGCTACTCAGAGGTCAGATACAACCTATCACAAGCGCGTACTGATTGCGCACATTCCGACAATGCTTCGATCATCAAAGTGCCATTTGAGTAAGATTAGTAAAAAGGACAAAATTCAAAAAGGGGAGTGCGTCTGGGACAAAGGAGGGTATTTTATTATCAAGGGAAAGGAACGTGTCCTGGTTTCCCAAATGCGTAGCATGTACAATCGGATTACTGTATTCAAGAACAAAAGCAATTCTAAATATGTATTCTCATCCGAAATGAGAAGTATTTCGACGGGTACCGGACATTCAGTACTACTGAAGTGCGGTCTCGCAAACGATATGAGACTCTTTTTCTCGATGCCATATGTCAAGGACCACATTCCTATCGGAATAGTACTCAAAGTACTTATTGGAAATGACTGTTCTATAATGGATATCGTGTTTCCGGGAGGTATATGCGAGTGGGGTATAAATAAAGACGAACCTGCAAGTAAGGATATCACGCATATTATTACGTGCGCTACGCGAACTATGAATATGATGACAGTTGAAGACTGTCTAGATTACATCGGATCCAGAAGTATGTACGCCGTCCGTAAGGACGGTCGCCTAGAGTACGCAAAGCAGGTTGTGCATCACGAAATATTTCCTCAGTTGTTCAACTCGGACCCGGAAGAGGGTAAGCAGTGGATTTTAGGAGCATTCATTCGCAAATTGCTTCTTACTTACTCTGGGTCCAGAAAAGTAGACGACCGGGACGATTTTGAACTCAAACGAATTGACTCGCCTGGCCAGCTCTGCCTAGACCTCTTCCGCACACTCTTCAAAAGATTTTCCAACACAATCTACATCTACCTCGAGAAAAAGAAACATCGCAGCCCCGATGCTGTCTCCTTTCTTACTAGACTAAGTCTCATCACTAAAGGTATTGCATACTGTTTTCAAACTGGCAATTGGGGAGTAAGGAAAAGTAATTACGTCCGACAAGGCGTATCGCAGGTTCTGTCCCGGCTTACATTTGGAGCGACTCTCTCTCACTTAAGACGCATTTCCATTCCAGCCGCAAAAGAAGGAAGAAACAGCAAGTTGCGTCAGATTCACGGATCCCAAATCATGTTTGTAGCCCCATGCGAGTCTCCAGAGGGACAGGGAGTTGGGGTAGTACTTAACTTGTCTTTATTGACGACTATCAGCAATAATGTCCCGACTTATATGATTAAGGAAGAGGTCATTCGAGCGATAAACTCAAAAAATCAAGAACTGGGTAAACCATATGCAGTTCTTCTGAACGGAACTTGGATTGGTGAAACCTTCTCGCCGAACGATGTAGCATCACATCTGCGTCCTCTTTCTCCAAAAACAAACTTATTGAAAGACGTGTCTGTAGCTGTTGACCCTGTAGAACGAGAACTCAGAATCTGTTCAGACTCGGGACGATTACTCAGGCCTGTTCTCGTAACCGACAAGATTAGCCAAGTAAAAAAGTTAGTTTCTTGGGACGAGGCAGAAAACACAGGGCTTATTAAGTGGATAGACAATGCACACGCGGCGCAATCGAACATTTCCTTTGGAATTACAGCGCCGCAAAAAAATGCTGAATACACCGAAATTCACCCATCACTCATGCTCGGAGTAATGGGGGCGATGATTCCATTCCCAGATCACTCGCAGGCTCCTAGAAACGCATTCCAGGCCTCTATGGGCAAACAGGCTATGAGCATGTTTGCTCTCAGTCTGCACAATCGAGCAGATACGTGTGTCCACGTTCTCGATTATGTCCAAAGGCCTCTCGTGACTACCAAGGCTGCCGATATTATGGGATTTTCAGACATGCCTTCGGGGATCAACGCCATCGTCGCGATCGCATGCTATACCGGAATGAATCAGGAAGACTCTGTGATTATGAACCAGAGCGCCATTGATCGTGGACTCTTCAACGCAACTACATATAAAACGCACACAGCAGAGGAAAAAAAAGAAGGATCCTACCAGTACTACAAATTAGGACCAATCCCGCACCAACACAGAAAAAACGGTTGGGACTACAGCAATCTAGACGAGACCGGTGTCATTCGCATAAGAACGAAGGAAGGAAGGTCGGTCAAGGTTGACCGGGACACAGTTCTAGTAGGAAAGCTATTTATGCACTCGTCTAAAAATGCGCCGCAAACTATTACCGACTGCTCTCTAGTTGCGAAAAAAGGAGAAGACGGATACGTCGACCGAATAGAAGAATCTCTCTCTCCCGACGGGTACAGAATGGTCAAAGTAATAATCAGAAAATCAAGGATTCTTGAAATAGGAGACAAGGCCGTTTCGCGAGCCGCTCAGAAATCGACTATCGGCATGGTCTACAGACAAGAAGACATGCCCTTCACTTCGAACGGAATGGTTCCCGACATGATCATAAATCCGCACGCAATGCCCTCTCGCATGACTGTCAACCAGCTTCTAGAGTGCGCGCTAGGAAAAACATGCGTCGCCAAGGGAGAGTTTGGAGATTGCACAGCCTTTAGCAACCCGGACATTGCACAACATATTTCAGACGAATTAAAACGATTGGGATACGAAGACTGCACAGAAGTGTTGTACAATGGATTTACAGGTGAGAAGATGGATGCTCGAATTATGATGGGGCCTACCTACTACCAACGACTCAAGCACCTTGTGTCAGATAAGATGCACGCACGCGCCTGCGGCATGGTAACTACGCTCACAAGACAACCTCCTGAAGGAAGGTCGAGGAACGGCGGACTGCGAGTAGGTGAAATGGAAACATGGAGCCAGATGGCGGCTGGCTGTTCCAGATTCTTGAAAGAGCGCGTATTTGACTGCTCAGACGCATTTACAGTCATCGTGTGCAAAAAGTGTAGAAACATTACCAACTCGGCCAAAGTTTGCAAAACGTGCAAAACTGACGACATTCAGAAGGTAAACCTGCCGTACTCAAGCAAACTCTTGCTTCAAGAATTGCAGTGCGTAGGAATCAAAATGAAATTAATAACCAGTTAAAAATAACAAATAAATTATAAATAATAATATGTGTGGAATTTTTTATACATCTACCCCTGCTATTTCAAATGTAGTAGCTTCATCGCGCACGCTTTCAAACCGAGGGCCTGACGCCTCCTCCGAACAAATTATCGACGGAAAATTCTTCGCCTTTCACAGACTAGCCATAAACGACCTCAGCAGCGCCGGCATGCAACCGTTTGTAACGGAAAAATTTGTTTTCATTTGCAACGGTGAAATTTACAACAGCAAAAACCTCCGTAGCATGGTTGACGCGCCATTTATGTCCAACTCCGACTGCGAAGTTATCCCTCACCTAATTATGAAATACGGAATAAACACAACTCTGTCGCTGATTGAAGGCGTATTTGCCTTTGTATTTTTTGACAGAATTGAAAATAGAATAATCTCTGCCAGAGATGCGATAGGGGTGAAAAGTTTGTACATCGGCACGCGCGACGACGAAGTCACTGTGTCCTGCGAGTCTCCGATCGTTATAGCCAGCGAATTAAAAGCTATCCATCCTATATGCGCAACAGGGTCAGTCTCGCAGTTTCCAGCCGGTCACTACTACGATTCTAGCACAAAATCTTTGGTGAGATGGGCGAACCTCAACTTCAACCCTAGACAAGCGCCAGCAATAAACACGTATACAACTAGCGATTGTGTGTTAGATACAATCAGAAAATTGGTCATAGAGGCCGTGCGAATTCGCCTTCACACAACGGACAGACAAGTTGGATGCTTCCTTTCGGGAGGACTTGATTCCAGTTTAATAGCAGCTATCGCAACCAAACTAACAGTTGGTAAAAAAATTAAAACATTCTCCGTCGGAATCGAGGGCTCAACAGATCTCAAGGCCGCCAAAAAAGTCGCAACCTGGATCGGGTCTGATCATCACGAATTGATAGTCACTGAAGAAGAGATGCTCGCTGCAATCCCACGCACGATTAAGAGAATTGAAAGCTACGACGTCACTACTGTGAGGGCATCTACGCCGATGGTACTTCTTTCCGACTGGATAAAAGACAAATTTTCAACAACCGTCCTTTTCTCAGGGGAAGGTGCCGACGAATTATCCGGCAGCTACAAGTACTTTGAAAAAGCGCCCAGCAATCGCGAATTCCAAAAGGAAAGTGTTCGACTCGTCTCGGACTTGCAATATTTTGACGTTCTCAGGTGTGACAAGTCGGTATCTGGATCCGGACTGGAAGCCCGAACGCCATTCTTCGATATGAAATTTGTTAACTTTTATATGCGACTGAATCCAGGATTGAAACGGGTGAAAGGTACAAGAATTGAAAAACAACTTTTACGTGACGCTTTCCGATCTGGGGATCTGCTCCCTCCTGCACTGCTCGATAGGCGAAAGGAGGCATTTTCTGATGGCTGTTCAAGCTTGTCTAGACCCTGGTTTCAAGTCATACAAGAGCACGTGGACCAAAAACTCTCAGATTACGAATTCAAAATGCTAAGTGATAAGTTTATTATAAACAAGCCTTTGACTAAGGAAGGTTTATGGTTTCGTTCGATATTTGAAAAGCATTATCCTGACAGAGGTAACGTAGTCCCTTACATTTGGCGGCCAAAGTGGTGTCATGGCATGACCGATCCTAGTGCTCGTCTCATCAGTTAAACATATAAAAGGATATATAAAATGAATGATCTATCAAAAAAAGGACTCTACACCTTAGTTTATACTCCTAAAAAGTCAATGAACGAAAATTGCTACTATACGCATGTAAAAATTGGAAGAACGGGAATCTCGTTCAAGAAACGTTTCCAAGGTTATAAAGGAAGCAACAAAGTGACTAATGACGTGACGGTGCATCTCGTTCCATTGCACGTTCCGGACGGATGTTCTGAGAGTTACGGGTTTGAAGAAGAGGAAAAAATTCTTAAGCAAAAAATACAAGGTTTTGTAGATTGCAACCCAACACTTGTTAAAACAAAAACATCCATGTCGGAACATTATTTTGTTAAATCCGACCGATCTCATAAGTTCATCAAAATAATTTTGGACGGAATTGAAAGTATCAAAAAAGTAAACTCTAAGTACGCCAAAGTAAAGTCGAAATGTCAAGAAAATGTAAAACAAGCGTCATTGCTATCTTCACTGTGGAAATACGCATGGAAGGCGGTGGAGACCGAAAACTCATACTCATATGAGCAACCCGATAGACT
>Ga0114996_10007779_pt1 | contig 12058 bp, 12 predicted proteins | sample ArcticOcean_MG_C_4_FD_87039 | JGI IMG/M metagenome (GOLD analysis project Ga0114996, IMG submission 87039) | Marine microbial communities from western Arctic Ocean - ArcticOcean_MG_CB4_134 | ecosystem: Environmental > Aquatic > Marine > Oceanic | place: Arctic Ocean: Canada Basin | collected... | reverse complement strand
CTTCAATAATGAGAACACCCGCAAAGGTTGGAATAAGTTTTGTTCCGATTGACTCATATTGATCTCAAGTAATTTTGATATTTGCCTCACTGAATATGAAGAATCCCAACCAAAAGATATATGTTTAAATAGGGCGCTTAGGCTAGGGTAGTTTGGAACAATCAAAATTATTCGACCATTTCCTTTTAAAGTTCCCCAAGCCTCGCGCAGTATTAGGTTGATTTTTTTGGCTGATTCAACTGCGTGAATTATTAAAATTTTATCGATAGATAGGTCGCTAAATGGAAGGTTTAGCTCATAAAAAAGTGTTTTTAAGTTCAGTTCATTAAAAGTCCACTTAAATTTCTCTTGTCTAACTGGTGTGGCGGCTACTACTCTCGGACAATTTGAACGAAAGTTGGACAAATATGGTGTTGCATAACCAAGGCCCAGTATATTTTCATCTTTGACTGGAGGTCAGAGTAGACAGACTTTTTTATTAATAGTTTCACGAGTTATTCCTCTTAATTTAGAATTATAAAAATCTTTAAATTTATTTATATTGATACGCATAAAATCAAATCTAAGCTGAAAATTTTTTTAATGCCATAAAATTAAATACAATTAAAGTTGTTAATCCCAAGATTGTAGGGCAGAATTTTTATTTCAATTCACGCAAAACTCTAAACCCAAGCCAATAACTTTTGATATTAAATGGGTTCTTTGCACGATAAGAAGATTCTGAAACTTTGCCGAAATAGTAAAATGACCCCCCACGAATTACTCTAAAGTGACAGTTTCCGTTTAATCTGGGACTCCCATTTATGATGGTGTTGAAGTGATTTGGGTGCCAACAGTCTTCAACCCACTCAAAGGCATTGCCGGCAGTGTCAAAGACACCAAAAGGATTTGCTTTAAAAGATCCTACTGGAGCAGTACTTTTTGCACTCCAGTTACTTTTACAGTCTTTACAATTTGCGTTATTGATTCCAACAGAATTTCCCCACCAGAAACGAGTTGATGTTCCTGCTTTATGTATATATTCCCATTCAGATTCTGAGGGAAGACGATAGTTTTTGTCAGTAAAACTACTTAACCACCGCAGGTAAGTTTTTGCCTGATCCCATGTGATGTTGATAACAGGACGCCTTATTTGACCCCACTTATGGTCATCAGGACGGTGTCTGCAACCTGCATTTTCAACACATTGACTCCATTCTCTAAAAGTCACTTCAAAGCGGCCTATTGCAAAAGGGTATGGAATATTTACTGTATGAGCAGGTTTTTCTGCGGGACGTCCTAGGTCTGATCCCATAATAAAGGTTCCTGGTTTGACAACTATTAGTTCAGGGCACTTTAAGCAATCTCTAAAAATCTTCCCAGGGAAGAAAGTTAAATTTTTTTCTTTGCTGAGAACAATTGAAGTGATTAGAAGGCTTATGAGAAAAATGGAATTGGAGAAAATAATTTGGAGCCATTTGATTTTAGTTAATTTGAAAACCAGGTTGATCATTGCATACTATTAACCTCTTGAGGCCAATTTCTTAGCCTTTTGTAATTGTATAATCGCCCATTTTGCGGTTTTTGCAACAAGGGGTGATTTATCATTAGTTAAAACATCAATAATTGGGACAAGTGAGTAATCTTTGCTATTTCCTATTCCTATTAGGACATTGCGTATAAACCGATCTCTCCCAGTCCGTTTTATTGGTGACTTAGAAAACACCTTGCGAAAATCAAATTCATTCAGCTGAGCTAAGTCCTTAAGTTCTGGCATACATAATTCGAGGCGGGGTTCTAAGTCAGTAGAGAGTGTGGGAGTTGAAAACTTGTTCCAAGGGCACACAGCCAAACAGTCGTCGCAGCCATATATTCGATTACCCATTAAGGTCATTAGCTTGGGGTCAATGTCGCCTTTATGTTCAACAGTTAGGTAAGAGATACATTTTTTGCTATCTAGTTCATATGGGTTAGGGAAAGCATGTGTCGGACATGCTTTTATACATGCATTACACGACCCGCAGTGGTCTGGCTCTGGTAAATCAGGCTCTAGCATTAAGGTTGTAAAGATTTCTCCTAGAAATAACCATGATCCAAATTTCTTTGAAACTAAATTTGTATGTTTCCCCTGCCAACCTAATCCAGCTCGAGCAGCTAGTGGTTTTTCCATTATTGGAGCTGTATCTACAAATACCTTTATGTCCGTATCAAACTTTAGAACAAGTCTACGGCCGACTCTTTTTAGAGCCTTTTTGACAACATCGTGATAATCTTTTGAAGTTTTAGCATAACTACTTATAGTTCCATAGGATGGGTGTTTAAGCGAACCAAGCGGATCTATTCTCGGACTATAATTTGCTCCAAATGTGATTATACTTTTTGCTGTTTTCATAATTTTCTGTGGGTTAGACCTTTTTTGGTGTGATTCTGCAATCCACGCCATATCACCGTGGTGTTTCTTTTTTATAAATTTAGATAAGCCCTCAAAATCTTTTAGGTTGGGTTTTGCAGAGGTAATGGCAATTGCATCAAACCCCTCTTCTATAGCAATATTTCTTATAAGGCTTTTATTTTTTGCGCTCATTTTGATTTTCGTTAATATCTTTTAAGTTATATATTAGTTACTTTAGCTATTAATTTTCTTTTATTTATCTTTTAAAGCAGGGAAATCTCCACCGTCAAGTTGTGTCAAATATTCTGTTTCAAATGCTTCAATTGATTCTGAAGCGATTGCTTTTCTTAAAGCGTGCATTAGTTCTTGATAATAATGAAGATTATGCCAGGTAAGTAGTGTCGAGCCGAGAATTTCTTTTGACCTAATTAAATGATGTATATAGCAGCGGGAAAAATTTTCACATGCATAACAGTTACAGGCTGGGTCAATAGCGCGTGTATCGTTTTTATGGCGGGAATTGCGCATGTTGATTTCTCCCTTTCGGCTAAACGCTTGACCAGTTCTTCCTGAACGAGTTGGTAATACGCAATCAAACATATCTACACCACGCAAAACTGCTCCTATTAGGTCTTTAGGCTTCCCAACACCCATTAGATATCTTGGGCGATCGGAAGGCAATTCTTGAGTTATATTATCTACAATTTTTAACATCATGTCTTGGCCTTCTCCAACTGCCAATCCACCAATAGCATAACCATCAAATCCAATATCTTTTAAACTCTCTGCACTTTCAAACCGCAGCTCTGGATACATTCCACCTTGAACGATCCCAAATAACCCATGCCCCTCACGTGGGATAAAAGCATCTTTTGATCGAATTGCCCATCGCATTGATCTTTCCATTGATGTACGGGTTTTTTCAATATTTGATGGGAATGGAGTACATTCATCTAGAACCATTGTAATGTCAGCCCCCAGTTTATACTGTATTTCTATAGAGCTTTCTGGTGTTAATTCGTGAGATGACCCATCGATGTGAGACTGGAAAACAACACCTTTTTCAGATAACTTTCTTAGACTAGAAAGTGAAAGTATTTGAAACCCACCAGAATCAGTTAAAATTGGCCCTTTCCAATTCATAAATTTATGAAGTCCACCAAACTTTTCTATAAGGTTTGGGCCCGGTCGAAGCATTAAGTGATATGTATTTCCAAGGATAATTTCAGCACCTGTATTTGCGACGGCATCTGGTGTCATTGCTTTTATCGTTCCAGCAGTTCCTACAGGCATAAAAGCAGGTGTATTGATTTTCCCGTGGGCAGTATGAAGCACTCCCAATCTAGCCTTGCCAGTCGTTTTTTTTAAATCAAACTTTAGATTTTTCATTTCGATCTTTTTCAACTTTTGTTATTTAATTCTATGAGGGTAGCATCACCATAAGAGAAGAAGCGATACCTGTTTTTAATAGCATAATCATAAGCAGCTTTAATTTTTTCCAGTCCACAGAATGCTGCTACTAACATGAATAAGGTTGTTTTTGGAAGGTGAAAGTTTGTAAGCAAAACATCTATCGCCTTAAATTTATATCCTGGTGTGATAAAAATTTTGGTTTCACCAGAAAAGGCTGAGACCTTACCACTAGCATTTGTTGCAGTTTCAATTAGGCGAAGCACTGTTGTTCCCACAGCTATTATTCGTCCACCATTTGCTTTTACATCATTTATTACGTTAGCGTTGACAGCGCTTAGTTCTCCCCATTCGGAATGAATTTTATGATCCTTTGCATTTTTGACTTTAATAGGAAGATAGGTTCCTGCACCAACATGCAATGTAATTTCAACAATTTTTATCCCACACTTTTTCAGATTATTCATCAAAACAGGAGTAAAGTGAAGGCTTGCTGTGGGAGATGCAACTGCTCCATCGATTGCAGCAAAAATAGTTTGGTAATCTTGCCTATCCGATTGAAAATTTCCATTTGGACGTTTAATGTAAGGAGGGAGTGGCATATTTCCGTACTTGTGGAGCGCTGAAAAAAAATCGGTCCCATTAATGTTAAATTTCAAAATTACTTCCCCATCATCTAACTTCTCTTCGACATGCGCTGAAAAATTTTCTGAAAAAGTTATTTTATCGTTAGATTTTAATTTTTTAGCCGGGCGAGCAAAAGCTCGCCATACTCCTGGAGCTTCATTTTTATGGAGAGTTATTCTGATTCTAGCACTGTTTGGCTCAAGCTTTCCTGTGATGTAGACAGGGAGCACTCGGGTATTGTTAACTATTAAGAGATCCTTAGATGTTAGTGTTCTTGTAAGATCAGAAATTAAGAGATCTTCGAGTAACCCAGATTTCTGGACATGCAGCAATCTTGCAGAATCCCTCGGAATCGCAGGTGTTTGGGCGACTAGTTCTGGTGGTAGGTCAAAATCAAAATCAGAAACTTTCATAAACGAGTTAGTCTTTAGTTTCGTGTTTTATTAATTGATTTAGAAGCAAGCATTTAATTATGTTCATTTTGATAATTGATTTGGTTATTTTGAATGTCCAGACTTAACTTTAGAACTGTCAAACAATTAAAACTATATACTGATGATTTTAAAGTTTAACTTGGCGATTAAGCTTTGCTGAAGTCACTACAGCTTCAAGAATAGCGGTTGCATGTATAATATCAACATATGGAATTGGGTATGTGCTTCCTTCTAATATGGCATTAGCAAACGCCTCAAGTTCAGCACGTTCAATATCATGAAAATCATACTGGATGATTTTTTCTTCTTTATTTCGAAGAGCGATTGTAAGCTTTTCGTGACCGCGCATTTCAGCCCAACCTTTATCACCCAAAACTTGAATCCTCCAATCGCGCGAAGTTGCAAAACACGTAGACACATAGCCTGTGAAACCTTTTGCAAACTTTAATGTATAAAATGTTGTATCATCTATTGGTACTTTTATGACTTGTCGGGCGCTATGAGCCCGAAGACTAGAAATGGGGCCTAAAAGAGAAATTAGGGCGTCGATAGTATGAATCCCGAGACCAGTCATCCCTCCAGCTGGACTTTCGTTTTCCGAAGCGCGCCAATTGTCAGGCGTATATCTTAATCCACCATCTGAATGAAATTGGGCTTCAACGTGAAGAATATTTCCAAGGTCTCCTGACATTATATATTTTTTGAGTTCTTCCATGCTCGGAAGAAATCTACGATTGTGACCTATAGCGCAGATAACATTGGTTTTTTTACAACAAGCGAGAGCAATTTCTGCATCTTTTTTTGAAAGTGTAAACGGTTTTTCCACGAAAACGTGTTTTCCAGCATTGGCAACTGCAATTATTTGATCACGGTGTTGTTGGTGGGGTGTAGCGAGAATTATTGCATCAAGAGTTTCATCTATTAGCAAGTCAGATAGAGTATCTTGGAGCTTGATAGCATTTTCATTGCAGAAATTTAAGGCTTTAGATTTTTGGCCTGTACAAGCTTTTTTGAAAGAAATTAATTTGCTCTTATTTTGAACAGATTTTACAAGAACCTGTCCCCAACGGCCAAGGCCAACAATCCCAGCGTGTATCAAAAACTATCTCCTTTAACGAAATGCAAATTACTCATATTATATTTTAAATAATTATAACAAACTATTCTTAATTAGATTTGAAAACTTGAAAGCCCGGTTAATTTAAAAATTTTTCTAGGTGATTCCCCCGCGTTACGTAAGCTTTTTAATGTTAAAGATTTGTTTCTTTTTGAGAGGCGGGCGCCTTTTGTGTCTCTTATAAGTTCGTGGTGCTCGTATATTGGTGTTTTATATCCTAACAAAGCTTGTAAAATACGGTGGATATGAGTTGCTTCAAATAGATCAATACCTCGAGTAATACAATTAATATTTTGGAAATGGTCATCAGTTGTTGAAGATAAATGATAGCTTGTTGGGATGTCTTTTCTTGCAATCATGACGTCTCCAAAAATTTCTGGCCGAGCGAGTTGTTTTCCTTTCTTGAGATCCTGCCAAAAAAGAGGAGGACAGAATTTTATAGCTTTTTGGATATTGAGACGAATTGCATAAGGTTTCCCAATTTTAATATTTTTATTTATTTCATCAAAAGTTAATCGTTTGCACGTTCCAGGATAACGCGCCACTTCTTTCTTTTTTATGTTTAAATGGGGGGCGTGGCCTATACCATTAATTTCATTTAAAATTTCGCTCCGAGTGCAGAAACATTTATAAACTACATTTTGTGAAACTAGTTTCTGGAGTGCAGATTTATAAAGTTCTAGTCGATCGGACTGACGACAAACAGGGTCTTCCCATTTAAGACCAAGCCAAGCGAGGTCCTCAAAGATAGCGTCTTCATATTCTGATTTGCACCTTGTTTGATCAATGTTTTCGATTCGAAGAAGAAACTTACCACCAGTGGATTTAGCCATATTTGCCGCATGAATAGCAGAATATGCATGCCCAACATGCAATAGCCCAGTAGGACTAGGTGCAAAGCGTGTTATCATTTTCATAAACCCTAATACCTTTAAAAGGTTGAGAATAGCAATAGTATCTTTTTTTAAGTAGTGTATTATGGGTTTAGAGGTTTCATTATAATAAGGCGCCAAATTATGACACAAATTGAAGAACTTGAGGGGCCTTCTCAGGGACCTGCTTCAGGGACCCCCCCCAAGCAGTTAGTCGTCTTTTGCCATGGCTTAGGTTCGGATGGAAGTGACTTAATAGGTTTAGGTCATTACTTTTCAAAAACTCTTCCTGACGCTATGTTTCTTTCTCCTAATGCGCCGTTTCGCTTTGATCTGGCACCTACTGGATATCAGTGGTTTTCTCTTGAAAATGCATCGCCTGAAGCCCGTTTAATTGGCGTCCAAACGGCGGCCCCAATAATCAATCGATATATAGATAAAAAACTAAAGGAATATAATTTAGAGGATAATAAATTAGCTTTAGTCGGATTTTCTCAGGGAACGATGCTTGCTCTTCATATTGGGTTGCGGCGGGATAAAGAGATTGCAGGGATAATTGGATATTCAGGATCATTAATTGCTGAAGAATTGTTACGAACTGAGGTCGTTTCCCGACCTTCTGTTCTTCTTGTTCATGGAGACACTGATGAGATTGTTCCTCCTGATGCTCTAAAATCTTCAGTTGATGCATTGGTCGGTGCTGGTATTGAAGCAAATGGGGAAATGAGGCCAGGGCTGGGGCATAGTCTTGATGATCGTGGAATTTTGCTAGGGATGGATTTTTTAGCGCACTGTTTTGGGGTCTCACTTTGAGATTTATTAGACTTTTTAAATCTCAAACTTGAGGTGTGATAATAAAACGTAATCAGGGAACTATGAAGTTATAATGTATTATTGTGTCCCGTGGAGGAACAATGAACTATGTCAACAGCAATAGGGATATTCCCAGCATTGGTTTTGAATGCAGATTTTCGACCGCTGAATTATTTTCCATTGTCGTTATGGGCATGGCAAGATACCGTTAAGGCTGTATTTTTAAAGCGAGTTAATGTCGTATCAGAGTATGATCATGAAGTTCGATCTCCGAGTAGTAGAATGCGTATCCCGAGTGTTATTGCTTTACAAGAATATGTTTTAACGGCCCGTTCCCCAGCATTTACTAGATTTAATTTATTTCTTCGCGATGAATTTTGTTGTCAGTATTGTGGTGGACGCTTTATTGTTGAAGAGTTAACATTTGATCATGTTATCCCGCGTTTTCGTGGGGGCCGAACTTGCTGGGAGAATGTTGTTTCCGCCTGTGCTCCATGTAACCTTCGTAAGGGACATAGGCTAATTAAAGAAATTGATAGCTCTCCTTTAAGAAAACCGAGAGTTCCCACTAATCAGCAATTGCAGGTAAATGGGAGAGCTTTTCCGCCTAATTATCTCCATGAAAGTTGGCGTGACTTTTTATATTGGGATATAGAATTAGACAAAACATAAAGTTGAAGTAGACTTTTCATTGGTACGTTGACAAATAAGTTAGAAGTTCTATATTCCGCGCTTCGTTTCTAGATATGAGAATTGTTAACTTTTAATGCAATTCTCGCCTTAAAAAAGGCAACTGGAGTAATAACACCCATTAAAAGGGGACATAAATATGAGCAAGCGAACACAGACAAAATATAAAATTAATAGGCGTCTTGGAGTTAACCTGTGGGGAAGGCCTAAAAGTCCCATAAATGTGAGAGATTATCCTCCTGGACAACATGGCCAGAGACGAAGAAAACCCTCTGATTATGGGTTACAATTGATGGCAAAGCAGAAGCTTAGAGGCTACTATGGTAATATTACAGAGAAACAATTTCGCCGTTATTATTATGAGGCAACCAAGCGCAAAGGTGATACATCTGAAAATTTAGTAGGAATTTTAGAGCGCAGACTAGATGCGGTTGTTTATAGAATGAAATTTGTTCCAACAGTTTTTGCGGCCCGTCAGTTTGTTAATCATGGTCATGTTAGGGTAAATGGAAAGGCTGTTAATATTCCATCTTATGTTGTTAAAAATGATGATGTTATTTCTGTGAAAGAAAAATCTCGTCAGATGCCTATGGTTTTATTGGCTTTAGAAAGTGGGGAGCGTGATATTCCTGAGTATATAACAGTTAATACAAATAAGATGGAAGGTACATTCCTGCATGCTCCTAAATTTTCTGATATTCCATATCCAGTTCAAATGGAACCAAACTTGGTTATAGAATTTTACAGCCGTTAGATTAAATACAGGATAAAAATTAAAGAGAGATTGAAAAACCACCATCTATAGGCATTGCAATTCCAGTAACAAAGTCAGACGCCGGGCTAGATAGAAATACTGCGGCTCCCGCTAGGTCGTCAGGTTGCCCCCAGCGACCTGCGGGTGTTCGACTTGAGACCTTTTCATTTAAATCAGGAATGGTAATACGAGCTTCCTTTGTAAGGGCTGTATCAATCCAACCAGGTAGAAAACAGTTAACTTGAATATTATCTTTCGCCCAAGCAGTAGCATGTGAGCGTGTCATTTGCATGATTCCTCCTTTTGAGGCTCCATAAACTGATCCCCAAGAAGATCCAAATAATGATAACATAGATCCATTATTTAAGATTTTACCCCCCCTGCTTTCTTAAATTCAGGATAGCACGCTTTAGAAAATAAAAATGCACTTGTAAGATTGCTGTCCATCACAAAATGCCAGTCCTTTTCTGTGAGGTTTTCTGGTTGACTTCGAATAGTTGTTCCAGCGTTGTTAATTAGGATATTTATTTCTTTAAATGTTTCCTTAATGATTTTTAATGCTTTAGAAATTTCTGCTGCGTTTCGAACGTCAGCTTCAATTGAAATTGATTTTACATTATATTGAGTTAGGATTTTTATAGAATCTTCATTTTTTATTTTATTTCGGCCAATAATGACAACATTTGCTCCCGCCTCAGCTAGACCTTTGGCCATGCCAAGCCCTATCCCAGAATTTCCACCAGTTATAATAGCTGTTTTCCCAGATAGACTAAACATATTCATTGCGGGTTCCAGTTATACTAGTTTGTGAAAGTTATATTTTATACAAATAGCTCTATTTTAATTGAGGAGTTAATGGACATTAATTTTCCAAGTAAATATATTTTGTAGTTATAGTAATAAGTTAGGGTTTGAAACTATGCAGAGTTTTTTCAAGAGAAGTATAGTGGATAGGCAAACTTTAGGTTTGTATAAATACGTTCACGTATTGGTTGATCAATATTAGGAGCTTTGAATTTTTGGCCAGTGACTTGTTCATACAACTGAATATATTTTTTACTGAATTCGATTAAGGTGTCTTGGGGTATAGGTGGGATTTGATCTTTGTAAGGGTCACAACATGATGTGATCCAGAGTCTTAAGAATTCTTTATCTAAGCTTTCTGGATTCTTGCCAGTTTCCATGCATCTTTCATAAGATTTTTTAATCCAAAATCGACTTGAGTCTGGAGTGTGGATTTCATCTGCGATTGTTAGAATCCCATTCTGATCAAGTCCAAATTCATATTTTGTATCGACTAAAATTAAACCATTTTTGGAAGCTATTTTCTTTCCTCTTGTGAATAAAGCAAGAGCTTTTTGTGTTACTTCTTCCCAAGTTTCTTTAGAAAGTAAATTTGTTTTAATTATTTCTTCCGCAGTTATTGGTGTGTCGTGTTCCCCTTGTAATGCTTTAGTTGTTGGCGTTATTATTGTTTTAGGCAATTTTTGATTTTTAAGAATGTTCTCTGGGAAATTGTGGCCATATAAATTTCGGAGGCCTTTTTTATACATTGGCCAAATTGAAGTTTCCGTTGAACCTGTCATGTAATCTCTAACAACAATTTCTACAGGAAGCATTTGAAGGTGTTGGGTTATGATGACATTTGGATCAGGAAAGCTTAAAACATGATTAGGACAGATATCTTTAGTTTCTTCAAACCAAAATTGTGAGGTTTGGTTCAATACTTGTCCTTTAAAAGGGACAGCAGCTAGTATTAGATCAAATGCTGATTGACGGTCTGTAGAGACCATAATCCTTTGTCTGCCAGGAAGATTATAAGAATCTCGTACTTTACCACTTTCATGGTTAGGGAGTTCAGAAAACAGTCCATCGGTGAGGCAGTTTTTATGGATTTTATTAAATTCATTAAAATCTATCATTGGATTCCTAATATGTTTTTGTAAGATTGAAAGTAAATTAGAAGCATGTTTTTAGCTTGTATTAAGTAATAAAATGATGATTGCAATTATAATTGCAGTGATTCCGGTTAATTCAAGTAGATTAGTTTTTTCTTTAAAAAAAACCAAAGAAGCTATGAAGGTAAAAATTAATTCAATTTGTCCCAGCGCTCGGACGTATGCTGCATTTTGCGCTGTAAACGCGGTGAACCAGCAAATTGACCCTAGAACACCAGAGATTCCGACAATAAGAGCTGGCTTCCAATTTTTTATGATTGCTGAAATCTGTTTGGCTTCTCTAACTTTTAAATAGGCGCCCATTAGGATGCTTTGGATTGTAAGCGCTATAGCAAGAGAAAACGCGGCTTTCATTATTATTTCACTATCATTTAACGCAAGGGAAGCTCCGCGGTAAAAAACTGATGAGGCACCAAGGAAAGCTCCACACAAAAGCCCTATTAGGGTAGTTCTTTGCATTATGCCTTGAAATAATGTTCCAATTGTAATCTTAGATTTTGAGGCTGATAAGACCATTACTCCAATTACGCTAATTAGTATTGCTATTCCAGTTAGAATATTAATTTCATCTCCTAGGAGAATTAGACTTAGAAGAGCTACCTGTACAACCTCAGTTTTAGAGTATATCGTTCCTATCGCAAAACTTTTGAATGAGAATAGATATATGAGTAAAAGGGTGAAAATTATTTGTGAGGCTCCTCCTAGGAGACAATACAATAAAAATATTTCATTGATTTGTGGAAATGGATATCCTCCAAATTGGTTTAAGCTAAAACAATAAATTATAGAAAATGGCCATGCATACAAAAACCGAACATATGATGCCCCCGCTGTTGACAAGCTTCCCTTTAAATATTTTTGAAAAGCTGAGCGAAGGTTCTGAAAAAATGCAGCTAATATAGTTAGCGGAATCCATAGTTCCATTTTTGAGGAATCCTTTCTTAAATTGTCCTTATAATATATAGTAAGATGTTAGTAGGTAGAATAAATTTTTCAGTAATAGCATAAAAAT
>Ga0114996_10007778_pt1 | contig 12059 bp, 5 predicted proteins | sample ArcticOcean_MG_C_4_FD_87039 | JGI IMG/M metagenome (GOLD analysis project Ga0114996, IMG submission 87039) | Marine microbial communities from western Arctic Ocean - ArcticOcean_MG_CB4_134 | ecosystem: Environmental > Aquatic > Marine > Oceanic | place: Arctic Ocean: Canada Basin | collected... | reverse complement strand
TGGGCGGCGATGTGAAGGCGGCCGCGTTCCTTTTGGATCGGGGAGCAGATGTGAACGCCCACGCCGATACGTACACCTTTGGTGCTAGAGCCATACACGTGGCTGCTTCTGCCGGAGCCCCACTGGAGGTGATCGACTTGCTTATTGCGGCGGGAGCGGATGTGAACCAGAAGATAAACCCGGGGACGCCGGTGGAGGTCGCACTGCGGCATGGAAGGCCGAGGATGGCGGAGGCGCTTCGTTCAAAGGGCGCCAGCGGTTAACGGACAACAGGTGGTTTTAGCGGATTGTGAAAGGAGTCGAGTTTGCGTATCTGCATTCTGGCAGGGGCGGTTTTCGCTTTGCTTACACCGAATGTGAGGGCTCTTGTGACGGAAACGATCCCGACGGGACCGACCGTCGGTGAGACGATGCCGGCGTTCGCGCTGAAGGATCAGCACGGGAACCAGGTGTCATACTCGCCGGAGGATGGAAAGGGGAGGGCGCTGATTCTGTTTCATCGGAGCGCCTCGTGGTGAGGATTCTGCAAGACGCAGCTGGTCGAGCTGCAGCAGAATCTGAAACACTTCAAAGAGAAGGGAATTCGTGTTTTCGCCATTAGTCCGGATCCCATTCGCATTCTGAAGCAGTTCTCTGACAAGTACGACATCGGGTATCCGCTGCTTTCTGACGATGGCAGCGGGCTGATTCGGCAGTTGGGTATCCTGAATACGGGTGTTCCGGAGGATAATCCAACGTATGGCATTCCACATCCCGGAACCTACATGGTGGACGCTGAAGGTGTGGTGTTCGACAAAAGTTTCTACGAAAAGTACGCCGTTCGGGAGTCGGTTGCGGACATGCTAAAAGACTCGTTCGACGTGGCAGAGGCGTGGACCGGAGAGTGGGCGGAGGTTGTGACGCCGCACCTTGTCGCGCGGGCGGGTTTCTCTAAACGGACCCTTCGACGAGCCCAGGTGACCGTACTGACGGTGGAGATCAATCTGAAGGACGGGATGCACGTCTACGGCCAACCGCTCCCGGAAGGATACTTCACAACCACGGTCAGCGTGGACAGTGGGGCGGTGGTGAGCGTCGACTCTCTGGAATTTCCGGAGCCTGAAATCCTTAACTTGGAGGCGTTGGGTGAGAAGCTGCCGGTCTACGGCGGGCGATTTGAGATTCGGGCGAGGTGCAGAGGCGTAGGCCCGGATGAGGAACGGATGGAGACGGTCGGCGTGACGCTGCAGTACCAGGCGTGCGACGACAAGGTCTGCTACCCGCCGGAGCGTGTGCGGTTCGAGCTGCCAATTCAGCTGCTGCCGCATGATTGGGAGACGATTAAGTAGAGGAGGAAGGAAGAACGAGGATAGAGGCAGGAGGAACGAGAGGGACAGAGAAGCAGGGGTAAGACGATTGGCCGGAGGCTCCTTGAACGGGGTCTTCGGTCTTTTGTCATTTGGAGCAGTACACGGTACTTGGAGGAGCAGTACAAAATACAAAGTACAAAATGGACCTGGTCTGCTACATCGGTGGCCAGTGGATGCCGTGGCCCTGGCCCATGAAGTAAAAAACGTCCAGAACGAATCCGAGCAGGACGCCGAAAGCGTAGCCCAGGAGCATACCGACGAAGAAGGTGCGTGAGCGGTTGTAGAGACCGATGCCGCCGACGCGGAGGACGATGGTCTTGACGAGCCAGGCGATGAGGATGGAAAAGAAGGAAGCGCGTGTTGGCCACTGGAGGGAGACGGTGAATCCCACCGGATGCAGAGGCCACCAGCTGAAACGCTGGTTCATCATAATCAGGAAGGCGGTTCCCAGGATCCCCCAGGCGCCGAAACCCAGGGTCCACCACCACTCCCAGGTGGCATCGTCGCGGTTCTTGATGTCCGAGACGGTGTAGTCGTACTGGGCCCCGGTCCAGAAGTAGGTGTTTGACCAGTTCCCGGCGCCCGGGCCGATGTAGCCCAGCAGAAGGGAGACGACGATGAAGGTGATGAAACCGAGCATGCCGGCTATCAGGGCGGCGTAGCCGAGGCGGCGCCGGAAGCTGCCGGTTGATTCGGACGCTTTTACCGAGTTTGCCGAGCCCGGCATGGCGAATCCCTTGGCCTGGCCGTACAGGGTTCCCATTTGGTTCAGCGCGGCCACGCTGACGTCGTCCATGTTGGGAATGCCGATGAGGCCCTTCACGGGGCCCGTTGAACCCGACCCCCGGAGGCAGACGAGTCCGCTCAGGGCGACGATTTTCGCCATGCCGAGGTAGAGGACGAAGACGAACAGCATGAAAGTGAGGGCGACGATGGGCGACATTTCGGTGGTTCTCAGCCAATAGTAGATAAAGCAGACGCTGACGATCCACCCGAAGCAGGCGGTTCGATAAGAGAGCATCTCCTCTGAGTCGTCGACGTCGTCGCCGCGGCCGATGGCCTTCCGCCAGACGTCGTGAAGGTGGCCCCGCGCGATCCAGAGGCCCCATAGAACAAAAAACATCAGGCCATACGTATTCTGCGTGGTGATGCCGGATCCGTAGCCTTCCGGGCCAAAGCCGATTCGCTTGGAGATACCGTCCTGCGTCATTCCGATGACGTGGAAGAACCACATGGAGAAGAGGATGTTCAGCGGCGTAAAGTAGGCGAAGCTGATGATGTAGAAATCGAACCGCAGGTAGTAGGGCATGAAGTTGCGGGCGATGTGGAGAAAATTGTAGCTGTTGACGAAGGCGAATGTGGGAAATCCCGGCTGGAAGTGGCCGACGATGTTCCAACAGAGGACGGTGGCCGGAATGCTGAAGCCGATCCAGAAGAGCCGGTCGCCGACGTAGAAGGGGAAGCGCTTTCCTGGTTCAGGGTCCTCGATGAGCAGCAGGGGAAGCTCCACCAGGGGAAAGGCGAGTCGCTCGCGCTGCGACCACTGCTTGCGGAGGATGACGCTGGTGCAGACGCAGGCGATCATCAGGGCGGCGAACATGGCCAGCCACCAGAAGAGGGGGACCATCCAGATGTCCCAGGGAATCGGGTCGCCCGGGGCCAGTCCATCGTAGAAAGCGGCCACCCCACCCCGGGCGTTGGTGGGAAAGAGCCAGGGCCTGAGGTTTGGAATGACGTAGGTGGGCCACTCGTTTTCGGGCGAGGCGAGGTAGTCGGGCCGGGTGAGGGAGCCGACGAGCCATTGGGAATAGTTGGCCAGCCCGCTGCCGACGAAGGCGACGCACATGATGGCGGCGAGGTCTTTGTGTGTAAGCACCCACCGGGGCAGCAGCGTCCGGGCCACAGGATTGTAGACGAGGGCGAGCAGGAGGAGGCCGGTCAGCAGCGCGAACGGCATGTGGCTGTTGGTGAGCGCCGACGACCGGATCATGTAACGGGAGATCGGGTCGAAGCCGTTGATGGCGATGGTGAGACCAACGCCCAGGGCGACGGCGCGCCAACGGACCGCGGCGATGGCCGGTTCAGAGGATGGATGGGAGGTGGGGAGAGGCATGGACATGTGTAGTCACCCAAAGGAGTACAAAGTACAAGAGGGCAGTACAAAGTACAAAATGAACAGTACAAAGTACAAAATTGGTGCATGGTTCATACTTTTGATTCGGCAGGGGGTCGGACGTCAGAGAGGAGGCGCGTGGAGGGTGTGCCCCTGGCCGAAGAAGAAGAAGGTGTCGAGGACGAAGCCGATGAGGACCGAGGAGGAGTAACCGAGCAGCATGCCGATGACGAAGAGGCGCGATCGGTTGAAGAGGGCGATCCCACCGATCCGGAGGATGAGCGTCTTGAACAACCAGGCGAGGAAGACGGAGAAGAAGGCGGCACGGGTTGGGTACTGGATGGAGATGGTGAAGCCGATGGGATGCAGCGGCCACCAGGAAAACCGCTGCGTCAGCATGACAAGAAGGGACGTCACACCGATACCGAACAGGCCGAAGCCGAGGGTCCACCACCATTCCCAGGTTTCATCTGCCCGGTTCTTGATGTTTGTGACGGTGTAGTTGAAGAAGGACCCTGTCCAGGTGTAGGCGTCGTTGAAGTTGCTGGCACCGGGCCCTTCGTAGCCCAACAGGAGGCTGGAGACGATGAAGGCGATGATGGAGAGAAGGCCGCCAATGAGGATGGCCCCTCCCAGGCGATAGCGGGCGGGTTCCGTAGATTCGGAGGCTTTCCCGGCGTTGGAGGATCCCGGAAGGACGAACCCTTTGGCGCCACCGTAAAGGATTCCAGTCTGATTCAGAGCGACGATGTCGGTATCGCTCATGTTGGGAATCCCGAACAGGCCTTTGACAGACCCGGTTGGTCCGGAGCCGCGTATGGCGACCAGTCCGCTCTGGGCGACGATTTTTGCCATCCCCAGGTAGAGGATAAAGGTGAAGAACATGAAGGTCAGGGCAATGGGGAGGCTCATGCCTGTGGTACGCAGCCAGAAGAAGATGTAGAGCAGGCTGGCGCCCAGCATAATGGTGGCGACCCGGTAGGGAAGCAGTTCACCGGAGTCGTCGACGTCGGGGGCAGGGCCGACGGTCTTCCGCCAGACGTCCTTCAGATGGCCGCGCGCCATCCAGAGTCCCCAGAGGACGAAGGTGAGCAGGCCGTAGTCGTTCTGAGCAACAACACCGGCTCCGTATCCTTCAGGTCCGAATCCGATCCGTTTGGACATGCCGTCCTGGAGCATCCCCAGAACGTGGAACCCCCAGACGGAGAGCAGGATGTTGAGGGGAGTGAAGTAGGCGAAGCAGATAACGTAGAAATCGGTGCGCAGGTAAAACGGCATAAACCCGCGGGCGACGGTGAGCAGGTTGTTGCTGTGGAGGAAGGCGAAAGCGGGCAGACCTTCCACGAAAAAACCGGTGACGTTCCACAGCAGCAGAAACGCGGGAATGCTGAATCCGATCCAGAAGATTTTCTCGCGGAAGAAAGCGGGAAGCATTCTGCCCGGTTCCGGATCCTGGATGAGCATCATGGGCAGTTCGACAAGAGGATATGCCAGTCGTTCCCGTTCGGACCACTGCTTTCGGAGGATGATGGAGATGGAGACACAGGCGAACATGAGTGCGGCCAGCAGGCTGACCCACCAGAAAAGGGGAACCGCCCAGATGTTCCACGGGAAGCTTTCCCCCGGAGGCAGCCCGTCGTAGAACCATGCGATGCGGTCTCCGGTGTTCTCCGGAAAGAGCCACGGGCGAAGGTTGGGCAGAACGTAGGTCGGCCACTCGTTTTCAGGTGTGGCGTAGTAGTAGGGGCGTGTGAGTGCGCCGACCATGTACTGGGCGTAGCCGGATATGTTGCCGCCGACCATTCCGATGGCGAAGATGGCCGCCAGATCTTTTCGCGTGAGGACGAGATTGGGCGCCCAGGCTCGGACGATCGGGTTGTAGAAGTAGGCAAACCCCAGGACGGAAACGAGCAAAGCCAGCGGGAGGTGACTGCGGGTCAGCGGCGAGGAGTCGATGAGGTAACGGGCGATGGGATCGAAGCCGTTGATGGCTACGATAAGGGCGACGCCGAGGGATACGGCCCTCCAACGGACGGCGGATGAGGCCAGTTCCGGGTGAGGGGGTGTGGCGAGGGCGGGTTGGGTCATGGGGTGGGGTGGTTCCTTAGGATGATTTCTTCGTTTGTTTTTCTAGGATCTTCTTGAGTGTTCGCTGGTTGAGGCAGGGTCAGTTGGATCTCGAGTCTGCCTCCGGCGGCCCGATTTCTTTGACCCGCAAAGAAACCGGGGAAAGAAACGGGCCCCTCAAACGCTCCCTTCGCAGGTCTGACACTTTAAGTTGCTGCTAAGCCTCTACCGCTCGGGACAGGCTCGGAGGCTTGGGTCGTGGCCGCGTCACCAATAGAGAAAGAATAATAATGTGGGTAGCCCGGACCTCCTCCTCTCCACCACCGTCAGGATACCCCGGGGATCAGGAGATGGCCTCATCCAGCCCACCGGGACCCGCCCCCCAACCACGAATTCCATTCGCCCCCGCCTCTCTCCCCAACCCATCCACCTGTCCCGCTGACGGCCCGCTACCCCTTGGGAGGCCGGTGACCGCTGTTGCAAGCTAACGCTACACCACGGCCGTTGTCCCAAGTCAATCTGCGTTGCTCGTTCTTCCCACGCTTTGCTGGCGAATCAGAGTCTACGCCAAAATCCACGAGCTGCCGCTTTCTCAGATGGGTGGTGTGTGCATCGAGTGCCCCTGCCCGAAGAAAAAGGCGACATCCAATATAAAGGAAACGGCCACACCAAGCGAATACCCCAACAGCATTCCGAGGATGAAGACCTTGCCACGGTTATACGCCTCGATGCCGCCGATGCGGAGCAGGATGAATTTGACGAACCACGCGAAGAAGACAGAGAAGAAAGCCGCCCGTGTAGGGTACTGGTAGGAGATGACGAATCCGACCGGTGCAGCGGCCAGCCCGGCATCCGCTGGTTGAGGACTAGCAGAAGAAGGGTGACTGCTGCGCCGATGAGGCCCATAACCAGTTCCCAGACGTTGCGCACGGCCTCGGTCCGGCCCTTGATGCCGGTGACGACCGAGTCGTAGGCGAACCGGTTGCCCCGGTTGTAATCGTAGGAGCCGAAGCTCTCTGCCCCGGGACCGTAGTATCCCAGCACCAGGCTGGTGACGAGAAAGGCGACGACCCCCAGGACCCCGGCCGCGATGACGGCTGCTCCGAGACGGCGCCGCTGAGGGGCCGCGTACTCACCGGCCCTGGCCGCGTTGACGGTACCGGGCATGACGAAACCCTTCGCGTTCCCGTAGAGCGCCGACATCTGGCTGAGCGAAGCAATGGAGGTGTCGCTCATGTTCCAGGTACCTACGAGGGTGCGCGCCTCTCCTGCAGGATTAGGCCCTCTCACCGACACCAGCCCACTCAGGGAGACTATTTTGGCCATGGAGAGGTAAAGGACGAAGGTGAAACCCATGAAGGCGAGGGCGACAACAGGACCCATTTGCATCCTGAGCAGCGTGAAGAAGATGAACAGAAGGCTCGCCGCGAGGGCGATCACGCTAAATCTGTAGGAGAGAAATTCCCCAGAGTCGTCGACGGCCTGCGCACGCCCGATGGCCTTTTGCCAAACGTCGCGCAGGTGCCCGCGCCCGGTCCAGAGCCCCCAGACGACAAAGGCAATAAGGCCGTAACTGTTCATGGCGGGAACCCCGGCATTCCCAACTTCGGACAGGAATCCGATCCGGTTCGAAAGGCCGATCTGCAGTACGGCAAGCAGATGAAACACCCACATCGACAGCAGGATGTCCAGCGTGCTGAGGAATGCGAAGCAGATGACGTAGAAATCGAACCTCAGGTAGAGCTGCGGGAACCCTCTTCCGATGCTGGTAAGGTTGTTCGCATTCAGGAATGAGAAATGCGGCAGCGCATGGAAGAAGTGGCTGAATGTGTTCCATCCGAGTACCACGGCCGGAACGGCAAAGCCGATCCAGAAAGAGGCGGTCCCCGAAGAAGTCGGGGAATCGCCGTCCAGGGTCCGCGTCGGACATCAGGAGTATGGGGAGGTCGACCATGGGGTAGGCCAGCCTTTCATTCTCCGACCACTGTTTCCTGAGGATGACCGACAGGCAGGCGCATGCGATAACGAGCGCGGCGACGATGCCCATCCACCAGAAGAGCGGTTCGAACCAGACGTGCCATGTCGGCTGCATACCGGGCCCCAGGCCCCGGTAAAACCCTGATACCCCGCCCGTTTCGTTGGTGGGTACGAGCCACCTCTGGAGGTTGGGGATTACGTACGTGGGCCACTCGTTTTCGGGGTTTCCAAAGTAGTCGGGTGCGGAAACCAGCGCCAGGAAGTCGGAGCCGAAGGTGGGTACGCCTCCCCCGACGAGTCCAAGAGCAAACGCAGCTGCCAGATCCGTACGCGTGAGTGTCCATTTGTCCTTCCAGGTTCGAAAGACTGGATTCCAGAGGAATGCGACCGCAAGCACGGCGGCCAGCGCGGCGAATGGGAGCTGGCTGTTCGTGAAGGAGGATGACCGGATGAAGTACCGGGAGACGGGATCGAACACGTTGATCCAGACAGCGATGCCCAGGCCGACGGCGATGGCGCGCCAGCGGACGGGGGAGGAGGGGAGGGGGGTGAGGAGATGGGTGGGGTTGGTCATAGGGTGACGGATGAGGCGATGAGAGGCGTGTGATGAAACGGAAAGGGCTGTGATGCAGTTACGGCGATGAGAAGCAGAGACGAAAGGTCACGCGTTTGATCGACACTTCGACTATGCTCAATGTGACGATGTTTGGTGCGTGGGGTATGGCTTTGGGCGCCCCCACACGCGTGTCAGACTGAGCTGAGTCGAAGTCTCACCTAAAGGGTCTCCTTAGCACGGGCGGGGCAGTCAGTTAACTCTCAAATAGGCGGGGCGTGGAGGCTGTGACCCCGTCCCATGAAGAACACGATATCCAGGATGAAGGACAGGGTGACGACGCTGGCGTAACCGAGCAGGAGGCCATAGATGAAGATGCACGAACGGTTGTAGAGCTGATTACCTCCGATGCGGAGCAGGATGGTCTTCAGGAGCCATGCCAGGAAAACGGAAAAAGCAGACGCGCGCGTCGGCCACTGGATGGAGATGGTAAACCCCACCGGATGCAGGGGCCACCAGGGATAGCGCTGGTTGAGCGCAATCAGGAGGGTTGTGGTCACTGCCCCGAAGGCTGAGAATGCGACACCCCACCAGTCGCGCTCCACATCCGCACGGCCTTTGATCTCGGAGACAGTGTAGTTGAACCCGAATCGATTGCCAACCGTGTACTCATAGTCTCCGAAATTCTCCGCGCCCATGCCGGCATAGCCCAGAAAGAGGGTGATGCCGACGTAGCCGATGATGCCGCACATTCCGGCCATCAGGAGGGTTCGTCCCAGGCGGCGCTTGTCTTCCCCTGCCGCCTCCGCCGCCCGCGCTGCGTTCGCGGAACCCGTCATAGCGAAGCCCTTGACGTACGCGAACATGGCGCCGCCGACCTGGTGAAGGGCGGCGATCGACGTGTCGGACAGGTTGGGAGTCCCTACCAGGCCCAGGATCCCCGGTGCATTTCCCCGCAGCGAGATCAGACCGGATTGGGCGACGATTTTTGCCATGCCCAGATAGAGCACCAGTGTGAAGAACATATAGCCCAACGCTATGGCGGGTCCCATGTTCGTTCGGCAAAGCCAGAAGAAGATGTAAGCGATGGCGAACAGAAAGCCGAAAGTGGCCGCCCGGTAGGAGAGCAGTTCGCCCGAGTCGTCGATGTGGGAGGCCCTACCCCAGGCCTTCCGCCAGACGTCGAGCAAGTGATGTCGGGCCATCCAGAGGCCCCAGAGGACGAAGACCGTCAGGCCCCAGGCGTTCTGCTGGCTCACACCGGCATCCTGTGAGGCCGGCCCAAAGCCGATGCGGTTGGAAATCCCAGCCTGAAAAACGGCGAGGAGGTGGAAGGCCCAGACGGAGAAGAGGATTTCCAGAGGGGTGAAGAAAGCAAAACAGATGACGTAGAAATCGAACCGGGGCATCAGGGTGTAGAATCCACGACCCAGATCGATGGCGGCATAGCTGTTGATGAAGCCGAACCGAGGAATCAGGTAGAAGTGCCCCAGCGTGTTCCACAGGAGCATTCCGGCGGAGATGCCGAAGCCGATCCAGAAGATTCTGTCGCGCGTGAAGGCAGGAAACAGGCGCCCCGGAGGGGGTTCCTCGACCAGCCGGAGCGGCACGACGACGAGGGGATAGGCGAGCCGTTCGTTCTCCGACCACTGCTTGCGAAGAATGACCATCAGGCAGACGCAGGCCAGCACCACGCAGCCTACGAAGCTCAGCCACCACGCCATGGGCGTGATCCAGATGTCCCAGGGGATGGACTCGCCGGACTGTATCCCTCGGTAAAATCTGTCGACGCCGCCCCCGGCGTTGCTGGGAAAGAGCCACCGCTGCAAGTTGGGAAGGACGTAAGCGGGCCACTCGTTCTCAGGTGTGGCAAAGTAGGCGGGCGCAGAGATTACGCCTACGAAGCGGGCGCCGAAACTGGGAATCGTGCCGCCGATGAAGCCGACGGCCAGAACGCCGGCGAGGTCCCGGCGCTCGAAGACGGCCCCCGGCAGCCACGTGCGGGCCACGGGGTTCCAGACATAGGCTGTGAAGAGGATGCCGAACAGAACAGTGAATGGGATGTGGCTGTTGCCGAAGGTGGAGGAGGCGATGAGGTAGTTGGAGATGGGGTCGAAGATGTTGAGGCCGACGGCGATGACGAGCCCCAGGAGGATGGCGCGCCACCGGACGGGGGTGGAAGGGAGAGAGGTTGGGAGGGGAGCGGGATTTGTCATGAAGGGACGATTACCAAGCAAAGTCGATGAAAGAAGGATCGATAAAGGCAGAATCGGTTAGATCGGGGGGGTGTGCATGCCGTGGCCTTGGCCGAAGAAGAAGAAGGTGTCCAGTACGAAGGAGACGAGTACGCTGAAGGTGTAGCCGATGAGGACCCCAATAAAGAGGATTCGGGAACGGCTGTAAAGGCCGATTCCGCCGATCCGTACGATGAGGTACTTGATCAGCCAGGCGACGAAGATGGAGAAGAAGGATGCCCGGGTGGGGTACTGGATGGACACGGTGTAGCCGACGGGGTGCAGCGGCCACCAGGGGACTCTCTGGTTCAAGGCGATGAGGGCGGCCATGCTCACGGCTCCGAAGACGCCGAAGATGAGGGACCACCACTCTTCCTGGAGTTCCGAGCGATCCTTGATGGCGGTGACGGTGTAGTTGTAGAAATGCCGGTTCCCGGTGGTGTAGCTGTAGTCGCCGAAATTCTCGGCGCCGTTAGCGGTGTAGCCCAGATAGAGGGTGACCAGAAGGAACGCGACGACGCCCAGGAACCCGGCCAATGGGATGAGGACACCAAGCCTCCTTCGACCGGGCTCGGCATGGTCTGCCGATCGGACGGCTTCGGCTGCGCCCGTCATGGCGAAGCCCTTGGCATAGGAATAGAGGGCGCCCTGGACCTGGTTCAGGGCCGCAAGGGAGCTGTCGTCCATGGTGCGGATGTCGATAAATTCGGCGACCCCCGGTCCGGACCCTCTAATGGCGATGAGGCCGGAGAGGGCGACGATTTTAGCCATGCCCAGGTAGAGGATGAGGGTGACGAACATGTAGGCCAGGGCGACGCCGGGACCCATGTTGGTTTTGAGAAGCCAGAGGAAGATGAAGAGGACGGAGAAGCAGAAGCCGAAAAACGCCGCGCGATAGGAGAGGAGTTCCTCGGAGTCATCGACGTCGGGCGCTCGCCCGAAGGCCTTGTTGGCGACATCGCGGAACTGGCGCCGGGCCATCCAGAGGCCCCAGATGACGAAAACGGTGAGCGCCCAGGCGTTCTGCGTCCAGGTGCCGGCGCCATAGCCCTGGGGGCCGAAGCCTACGCGGATGGAGATACCCGACTGAACCATTGCTAGCACATGAAAGAACCACATGGAAAGCAGTATGTTCAGGGGTGTAAAGTAGGCGAAACAGATGACGTAGGGGTCGAAACGGATGAAGAAGTCGAGAAATCCCCGGCCGACGGGGAGCAGGTTGTTCCGGTTGAGGAAAGAGAATACGGGGAATCCCGGATTGAAATGACCGAAGGTGTTCCAGAGGATCATGAAGGCGGGGATGCCGAACCCGATCCAGAAGAGGCGCTCCTGGAAGAAGGCGGGCAGGCGACGTCCATCCGGGGGATCGTCGACCAGGAGCAGGGAGAGTTCCACCAGGGGATAGGCCAGCCGCTCGTGTTCAACCCACTGCTTGCGCAAGATCACCTGGAGGCAGAAGCAGGCCAGAATGATGCAGCCGACGAACCCCAGCCAGGCGACAAGGGGGCCCACCCAGATGCCCCATGGGATATCCGCACCGGGCTGAAGCCCGCTGTAGAACATGCCGATGCCGTTCCCGGTGTTCTTCGGATAGAGCCAGTCCTGGATGTTGGGCAGGACGTAGATGGGCCATTCGTTTTCGGGAGACGCGAAGTACTCGGGCGCCGAGATGACACGGAGAACACTTCCCTCCTTGCTGGTGCCGCCGCCACCGAGAAAGCCGACTGATAGGGCGGCCGCCAGGTCTTTGCGGGTGAGCGCCCAAG
>Ga0114996_10007776_pt1 | contig 12062 bp, 7 predicted proteins | sample ArcticOcean_MG_C_4_FD_87039 | JGI IMG/M metagenome (GOLD analysis project Ga0114996, IMG submission 87039) | Marine microbial communities from western Arctic Ocean - ArcticOcean_MG_CB4_134 | ecosystem: Environmental > Aquatic > Marine > Oceanic | place: Arctic Ocean: Canada Basin | collected... | reverse complement strand
TAGAATAGGCGCTCCAAGGAACATGCCCACGTCAATCGCCTGATACGCTTTCTCAAGCTCGGCCCGCTCGCCGCCGCGAGGATTGCCGAAGTTCGTCGAGACGGTGAACATCGACATCGACAGCCCATTGTCGAGATAAGCCCGGCGGACATCCTTGAGATATCTCGTCGAGACCGACTCCAGGTTGCGGACATGCAGGCTCGCGCATTCGAGGTCGTACTTGCGGCACTGCTTCAGAAAATTGAAGATCGTAAGCTTCCCATCCGCGATTTCACGCGAATAGTTCAGGGAATAGTCGCTAACTCTAATCATGCATGCCTCCGTACCGAACTAGGGTCCAGTCCCAAACCTGAGTCCACCCAGTCGTGAGTTCACGTTGTACCGCAAGACGCGCCCCGGAGCAACCAGCCCCCCAAACCAGAGCTGCCAAACTCACACCCGACACTCAGAGCCACAGCCGTAAGGCTGTGCTGACCAAACCGCGTGGGCCTGCATGCTTCTCACGAGCGCTGCTAAGTCAACGCTACCGGCAAAGCGCCATCCGGACCGAGTTGAATCTCCCGGACAACATTTCGCTCCGCCACCGGGGCCTCCGATTCGCCCGCCTCCCAGCGCACAACCTGCTCACCCGGCTTATCCTTATTCATCGACCAGGCCTGCTCCGCAACGTCCCCGCCACGAGAGTCCGCACCATCACCACCGCGCAACGATACGAAATCCTCCTCACCGTTCGCCCCCTGCTCGAACGACAGCAGAACCTGCGGCTGCGCCTCGTGGATGATCTGGTACGTCGTCTCAAGCGGGAAAAGGTATGGCCGCGCATAGTAACCCATCGCCGGGCTAAGCGCGATCCCTGCAAGCGGCACGTAGCGATAGAGAATCTCCTTGAGCTGAACGTGTGCGTACTTGATGTATTCGAGGAAATCCTCGTCCTGCTGAAACCTCCTTTTCGAACCGTCATCGCCCGGTGCCGCAACATAGGGCCAGTCAAGTTCCACCGAGTCCTGCGGATAGAAATACGGATGCCGCCAATCGAGTCCGTAGGCATACTCCAGGAACAGCCCCATCGAGGCCCTATGGCAAGCGTCGGTTACCTCGCCGACCAAGTCGCGGCCGGCCGGCGCGCTCAAGCTCGTGAACGAGGTTTCATTGGTTCGGAACAAGCTGAAGCCATCGCACAGCCGGGCAGGGAAGTGAACGTAAGTAGCGCCGGACTCCTGTGCGAACCGAACCAGCGCTTCCGCATCGAACGCCTTTGCCGTGAAGTCTTCCGTCAGCCTGTCGTAACGCGCGCCCGGAATGCCTTCGTGAAAGCGCACCCAGGGATCCGGCGCGAGTTGGCTATACACGCCGTACTGGAATGACAGCCCGACATGCCCTTTGCCTAACCACTCCAAACACGCTCGCCGTGGTTGCCTGATATGGACAGTCTGATGAGCCGAGAGGAACCCAGGCACTTCACTCTCCGATTCCTCAGCCCCGCCGCATCCAAGCAAAGCGGACGTCGCGACAAGAAACTCTCGTCGATTCAATTTGTGTTCGCGCAAACGGATGAGACCCAACGGGATTCTAGCCTACAGCACCACGCACCCGAATGACGTCGCGCCGAAGGAGTACAGCACTTTGCGTCTAGCAGTCCGTGTGACTTTCACCACGGGCTGCTAGTCCATCGTTCAGAAATTCGCTCGAATATTGCAGCGCACATAGGAAGATTGCGGGACGCTAACTCCCCCGGGAAAGCTGCTACACGTCTTCTGGCCGGGATCGGACAACCGCCACGGACGTCATTTCTCCCAAAGAATGGGAACCACGAATCTCGAGAACTGCCCTAGGCCTTCACTCGCTCCCTCTTTGTAGAAGAGCGACGCCCCCAGATCGATCCAGTGGATTTCTCGGTTGAGGTTCCTGATAGTCTCGGGATCCTCCAGGTCTAATCCCTCAACATAAGAAGCGACCCGATCCAGAATTGCGCGAACAGCGGGAATGTAGGCGGGTCTGTTCCTGAGCCGTGCTGCATAGTCAAAGCCATACTCATAGTAGAGCCGCACCAGATGCCTGCCTGCCTCAGTTTGCTGGAGAACCTTGTCCCTGAAGTTTCTAAAGGTATTGATCTTCTGTAAGTCGGCACCGCTGTAGGTGATGTGCGCAACGAAACAGTCAAAGTTGGCGAGCACGGTTTTCGCGGCACGAATGGACTCTTGTTTGTGAACGGCGGACCATTCAGGAGTGATGGGTCCGATGATAGCTCTTGCTGGACCTTCTTCCATCTTCATAAGACCAGAGCGTTGGCTGAACTCGAAGATCCGCAGGTTTTTTTTGCCTTTCAGTGTCGGATGAAAACCGTACATGTTCTCTTCGGAGGTGTAGTTTCCCCTCACCGTGAGCAGGACAGGAGTCTTCAAATCGAATGCTTGCCCGTCGGCATCGGTGCCGCTGTAGTCCACCTGCGTCACCCACTGAGAACCTTCAACGAATTTGTCCTTGGGATACCTACCGAGGGCTTCATCCGAGATGCGAACGACAAGGCTCGTTTTTTCAATCGCATTTTCCTTGAAATAGAAATCAGCAGAGGTCATGCCCAGATAGACTTGCTTTCTTCGTGACTGCCAAGCCTGATCGCTTTCACCCGTGCGCTTCCGTGGCTTCCTGTCCTCTTTGACCGCGGGGGAGGTGACCTGAAACAAGACGTAGTATGCGTCGAGCGGACCGATAATCTTCCCGATGCCACCGCAGTGCTGCGTTTCATCGCCGATGCGCGCCGCTGGACGGCCGTCGATGAGAACCCTGGGATCCCCTTTGGCGATCTTGAAGGTATTGGGCCCGTCGCAGGAAGCATGTACCCCGTCGTCCCCTTTTCTGGCAGCAGGCTTGCCACGAATGGTAACGTTCGGACTCCCGGAGATAATGGGGCCAGTCACGGCAAATGGGCCTGACGCTTGGCCATGGCCATCTGCGGGGCTATGGGCGAGATCGCCAACCGCCGCGTACTGAGGCCTGCCGGCCACATACGGACTCACTGCGTTGACGGAGACTTGTTCCGTGACGGTTTGCCCGTCAACCGTTACGGAGAGGGTGATGGAATTCGGACCCGGGCCGGCAAAGATGGGCCGGCTGCTCTTACCCACGGTCGGGTGAAAGGTCCCGCTCCCGGCCCAATGAACGGTGCTCGAAACGTCCCGCTCCGTTGGTCCTCCCGGATCGGCGATCGCCCTGGCGCCAAATACCCAACCCTCGGTAAAGACATTGGGACTCTTGCCGGCCGGATAGGTGAGCGTCAGGCTGACCTTCAGTTGTGCGTAGGCCGCGGGCGTTACGAGAAAACTAACGCACAAGACGAGTAGGCACCAGAGCTTGAGTCTTTTCACGAAATTCTCCGTTGGTTGACCTGGAGGGCTGGATCGTCCAGCGCCCCGAGGTGATCCGCTAGCGGACGTTTGAGGTTGGCGTCCTCCGCTCTGGGCACCACACCCATCCCGCCTTTACCGAGCTGTTCGGTGATCTTGTAGTGGCTGATGGCGCAGCTGGTCATTTGAATCCAATTCTACCTGTTCACCCATAAACTAGTGCAGTGCCCCGCTGATGGCAAGGTGTTGATCCATCGCCCCCACATCGAGGTCTTGTCTGCAACGCGGAGAATGGTGCACCTTCACTTCCCCGTCACTCACAATCATCGGGAAATACGTTAGCGAGCTTCTGCCATGACGTACTCAGTACTGGAAGCCCTTGAATCTGACTCGGAAGAAGAGCGTGTACAGAACCGGAACAACTCCCAGGGTCAGGACCGTCGCAAACGCTAGCCCAAAAATAATCGAGATCGCCATCGGCTCCCACATCGGACCGCCGCCCAGCCACAACGGGATCAACCCGCCGATCGTCGTCAACGTCGTCAATAGGATCGGCCGCAGTCGCCGCTGCGCGGCCTCGATAATCGCCCGCGCCGGTTCCAGCCCATTGTCATTGATTTCAATATTGATACGGTCGAGCAACACGATCGCATTGTTGATCACGATGCCCGCGAGTGAGATCACGCCCAACAACGTCATGAACCCAAAGTAGGATTTAGCGATTAACAGTCCCGCCGTCACGCCGATCATCCCGAGCGGAATCGTCAGCAGAATAATCAACGGCCGCCGAATTGAGTTGAACTGCCCGACGAGAAGCAACACGATAATCAGCAGCGCGATGGGTAACTTGTCACCGATCGACTTGTTGCCCTTGCCCGAGGTTTCAATCTCGCCGCCCAGCCCGTAAAAGTATCCGAGGGGCCACACGGCTTGCTGTTCTTCGAGCCACGGGGTCAACTGATCCGTAATCTGTGTCGCCGTGAGGCCTGGTTCCAGATCGCTATGCACCGTGATGTTCTTCAGGCGGTCGCGTCGAAAGATCTTTGCCGGTTGCCACACGACTTCCAGATCCGCCACCTGCTTCAACGGCACCGACCGGCCCGTTGACTGCGAATAAACGTTTAGGCTCTCCAGCTTGCCGATGTCCTGCCGGTCCGCGGCCACCGAGCGGAGCGTCACGGGAATCACCTCGTCGCCCTCGCGGTAGTCGGTTGCCTGGTATCCGGTCAGAACGGACAGCAGTGAAACGGCGATATCTTGATGCGTTGTACCGCTGCGGCGCGCACGCGGCTCGTTGATCTGGACGTTGATCTTCTTTGTTTGCCGGCCCCAGTCGTCGCCAATGTTCCTCGTGCCTTCGAGTGACCGCAGCTTCTCTTTGACGTTCTCCGCCAGCTTGGAGATCGTGTCCTGATCTTCTCCCGAGATCCGAACCGCCACGGGGTTCGCTACGGGTGGTCCCAACTGAAGCGGCTTGATCGTCGCGACGACATCCGGGAATGTTTCGAGAACGAACTCCTCCAGTTTCGCCATCATTGGCGCGAGCGAAGGCCGCGATGTCGCATTGAACAGCACAAACCCGTATTCCGGGCTCGGCGGCTCCGGTGTGTGCGTCAAATTGAATCGCGGCGACCCCTCGCCGATATACGTCGACCAGGAAACGACTCCCTCCTGGCGTTCATCGGTGACAAGCAACTCACGCGAGATAAACTCGTCGACAGCCTCCATCACCTCCTCGTTCCGTTCGATGGCGGTCCCAACCGGCGACTCGATCTCCGCCGTGAACATCGCGGTGTCCGAAGGCGGGAAGAAGATATTGGGAACGCGACCCAATCCGATCAACGACAAGTAGAACAGGCCAATGACCACGGCCAGTGTCAACAGTGGAAGACGAACAGCGAACAATAGCCCCGCACGGTAAGTGCGGTAAAAACGTGTCTGGAAGGCTTCGTCACCTTGCTGTGGAGGTACTTTCAAGAACACCACGCACAGCAGCGGAATCAGAGTCAGCGCCAGCACCCACGAGCACAACAACGTAACCGTCACCACCGTAAATAGCAGCCCGGTGTATTCCCCCGTCGTCGACTCGGCGAGATAAATCGGCAAGAACGCCGCCGCCGTTGTCAGCGACGAGGTTAGCAGCGGGATGCGCAGCTCGCGGGCCGAACTCACCGCTGCTTCCACCGGATCTTTGCCGGCGCCCATCTCGACCATGATCGATTCCGCCATCACGATGGCGTTGTCCACCAACATGCCCAGCGCGATAATCAGGCCCGCCAGGGACATCTGGTTCAGGCTGACCTCCAGGAACTGCAAGACCAGCAATGCCGCAAGCATCGCCGACGGCACGAGGCTCGCCACAACCAGTCCCGTTCGTAGCCCCAGCATCACGAGCATGACCACGAGCACGATCACAATCGCTTGGCCGACATTCCCCGTGAACTCGTCGACTTTCCGCTCGACGGCGGCGGTCTGAAACGCGACGAGTTCGAGGTTGATTCCAATCGGCAAGCGTTGACCGGTTTCCTCAATCAAGTCCTTGACCTCGTGCCCGAAAGTGACGATATTGCCTTCGTCCTTCATCGAGACCGCGAGTGCAATCGAGGGTAGGCCGCCCGAGCGCACTTTGGATCGCGGCGGGTCGATATAGCCCCGGCGGATATCGGCGATATCTTCCAGATAAAGAAAACTCTGGCCGCCGGGCACGCTGATCACCGTGCGTGCGAGTTCATCGACTGTCTCGAAGTTGCCCGACGGCTCGAGTTCGATTCGCTCGACGCCGGTCGTCACGCTGCCGCCCGAAATGATGATGTTCCGGGACTGCAACACCTGCTGGAGTTGCATCACCGACAACCCCAACTCGGCCAAGCGAGCGTTGTTGTACTCCACGAAAATCCGCTCTTCTTGTACGCCGTAAAGATCTATCTTCGCCGTATCTCCCAGCCGCAACAACTGGTCCCGCACGGATTCGGCGATATCTTTCAGACCCCGGTAGCCGACCTCCGGACGTCCTTCGGCATCCTTACCGGCCGTCACCGCGATGATGGTTCCGAAGACATCTCCGAACTCGTCATTGACGAAAGGGCCGATTACGCCGGTGGGAAGGTCGCCGCGCACGCTATCGACCTTGCGGCGCACGTTATCCCAAATCGGTCGCATGTTCTTGTAGTTTTCCTTGATGTTTACGTAGACAATCGATAGTCCGGTCTTCGACTGGCTACTGACAAAGTCGAGCTCAGGGATGGCTTGAATCGCCTCCTCAATCTTGTCGGTGACGAGATCCTCGACACGCTCCGGGTTGGCTCCCGGCAGCATGGTTCGCACCATCGCCGTGCGGATGATGAAACCGGGGTCCTCCGCCTGCGGCAGCGTGAAGAAGGCGTTGACGCCGGCCGCCAGGATCACCAGCACGGCCACGAATGTGACGCGGTTGTTTTGAATCGCGAACCGGGTGATATCCATCGATAGCTTCCTGGCTAGCCTTCAAACTCCGCGCTGACTCGTACTTGCTGACCCTCTTGAACCTGGCTCGCACCGGTGACGACAACCTTGTCGCCTCCGCCTAGGCCGTCGACGATCTCCAGGCCGTCGCGAACCAGCTCGCCCACGACGACCGGTCTGCGATGGACAATGCCTAGACCCTGCGATTCCTCCGAGACAACGAAGACGAACCGCCCGTCACTGTCCTCGACGACGGCGTGCGGTGGAATCACATACCGGGGTCCGCCTCCGTCGGAGCCGAAGTAGAACGTTACCTCTGCGGACATGCCGGGTAGGATCCGGCGGTCTGATTGATTGAGCTCGACCGTCACCGGATAGGTCGTCATGCCGGGTGTCGATGAGACGCCGATTTCGGTGACATGCCCTTGAAGAGATCGGTTCGGAATCGCGTCAAACCGAACCGTGGCCGACGCCCCCGGCTGGAACTCGCGGATCAGAATTTCGGGAATGCCAACTTCCACCTCGGGACGCGCCCCTGCGTTGATGATGGCAATCGGCTGGCCGACCGGTACGTTCTCATTCACCTCGACCGGTACATCCGCGACGGCGCCGTCAATCGGGGATTCCAGTGTTGTGTAAGAGAGCCTTAGCCGGGCCGTCTCAAGCTTCTTTTCGATCGACCGAACGTTGGCCCGTGCCGAGTCCCGCGTGGCCCGCGCCGCATCGTAGTCGGCCTGCGAAGAGTTGTCTCTCTCAAAGAGCCCGCGTATCCGTGCGAAATCGGCAGCGGCGCGCACCGCCTGGGCCTCGGATTGCGCTAGCGATGCCTGCGCGTCTTCGACCTGCAACTCGTAGTCCCGCGGGTCCATGCGCGCGATCAAATCACCTTCTCTGACGCGGTCGCCGACCTTCAACGTCAGCTCGCGAATCGTGCCACCGACCTTGAAACTGATCTTCGACTCGACACCGGCCTTGGCTGCGCCGGTGAAAGATCGCTCCCGCCCGCCACTCAGCGCGGTAACCGCCTGATAGCGAACCGGGCGGATGATCACCGGCGACTCGACGACCTCCTGCTCGCACGCGGTGAACCCGAGGGTCAGCGCGGTCATCAAGGCAAATCCGCCGCTTCTATACAACCCGCGGAAGAACCTCGCGGGAGTAATGTAGGGGCACGGCATGCCGTGCCCGCTTGGCCGACAGCGCCAAAGCGAGGGATTCGTTCGCGATGCAAACAAGGTCTTCATCCAGACTCCGTAGCTTCCCGTCACGGCTTTCGGACCTCCACATCCGCCTCAACAAAGTAACTCTCCAAACGCCCAAAGAATTCCTGACGGTCTTCAGCGGATCGAAAATAGTCAAACCGTCCTACCGCCCGCTGCATCCCCATCAGATCAATCAAGTGGTCAAATACGGCGTTCGCGGCAACGAGTTCCGCGACCAGCGCTTGATTCTGCGCGTCGATCAGCCGAATGATGTCAACGACGCCCTCCGAGTACGCGTCGCGTACAAGTTCAAGGTTGCTCTCGGCCGCTTCCGCTGCATCGCGTGAGAGCTGAATACCCGCGAACGAAGCGCCCGCCGCGTGAAGAATCGAGCGGATGCGTTGCTCGACGCGTTGACGTGTTGCCTCGCGCTGAATCGTGAACTCGTCCAGTTCGATTTCCGCCTGGGTACGCCGCGACCGCAACGCTCCACCTTGGAACAACGGCAGGGACGCGCCGAGCCCGAGGCTCCAATTCAAGGTATTTGGCTGCGGGAACGAGAATCCGAGATTGGGCGACAGCATCGGCGGGCTGCTCCCGGCACCCGCATTCTTGAATCCCGTCAGGTCCGCTTGCAGAGCCACCGTTGGTACGTAGAATGCCCGCCTCGTCGCGAGCAGCGTCCGCTCCTGGGCACGGATCGCATTGTCGAGTTGCCGCAGTTCCGGCGATGCATCGAGCGCCTCCACGACCATGAACCGTCGAAACGTGCTGAACGATCGCGGATTCTCGACGTACGGCCTGAGTTGCTCGAAGCTCGTCGCGAGTTCGGGGTCATCGAGCCCCGCTTCGGCCGTCAAGAAGTTTTCTTCGATCGGACGGTTCAGCACGCGGTTTACAACCATCTCCGCCTGGTTGCGTCCCGCGTTCGCGTCAATCACATCCTTGCGGTTCGAGGCGATCTGGCTTTGCCAACGGAATACCTCGTCACGCCGAGCGGCTCCCAGGTTTACGCGTGACTTCGCCAGATCGAGATTCGCGCGTGTCAGGCGCAAGTTGTCCCGCTGAATACGCTCCGCCGTCTTGGCACGCAGCACATTGAGGTAGCTTTCGGCGGCTTCGAACACGACATCCAAGCGCAACTGAATGCGCTCTTCGACGCGCAGATCCTGAAGGCTCTTCTCAATGTCATAGCCGGCGCGGGCTTGCTCTGAATAGATCAATTGCTCGAACCCAAGCGAGCCGGAAACCTGTGTCTGACCTTGACTGCCGAAGCTGGCCTCGGCCCGGTCTTTGTCGATCAATGTGCTGCGTCCGGATACATCCACTTGCGGCCGCAGATTTGCCCGCGCCTGCTGCACGAGTTCCATTCCGGCCGCAACAGTGCGGTCCGCCGCGGCAAGCTCAAGATTGACTTGGCTCGCCTGACGGACGACTTCCGCCAACGAGAGATGCTGGGCTGCTTGCTCACGAACCTCGTTGATGAGGTCCGCCTCCGTAAGCAGTACGAAACTCGGCGACACACCGATCGCCCGTGCCGTCGCCATATTGATCGTGATGCGGCGGTCGCGGTCGAAATCTACGGGCAGATCCCCGGCGCGCTCTCCAAGCAGGATGCGATGGATGTTCAGCGCCACACGGCGCGCGAGCCGGTCCATATCTACATCGAGCGCCAAACTCGCCAATAGCCCCTTCTCTACTTCCATGCGGCCCCACAGCGAAAACGTCGGCAGGCGGCGCTTGTTGAGCTCCGTGATCAACCGTTCGAAATCGCCGCGCGGCAATTGCAGCAAGGGTGCGACGTAGACAGCTTCCGTATCAGCCGGCAGAGCCGCGAGAATCTCATCCAGCGAATCGCTGCCGGGGATCTGCGTAAGCTCGATCCCCAGAGATTCCAAGTCCCCTCGGATGTTGTCGGCCAGTCGCGGCAAGGCGTCGCCCACCGACTCCGTCATCAGCATGGACAGCTTCTTGAAGCGCACGACTTCGAGAAAGGCTTCGATGTCATCGACCGCGTCCAGGTCGGAGCGGATATCGACGTAGCTCAAGTTGGGTACGCCACTGACGTGGAAACGCCGCGTCCGTTCCTGCCCCGGCAGTTTCTCCACGCGGAGTTCGTACGGGATGTCCAGCCGCTCCGGCAAAATGACATAAGGAGCGATGACCGGTTTTGGCAACGGGCCGCGCCGCGCGACGAGATGCGAAGCCATTACACCCGCGGCGAGAACGAAATCGACCTCTGGATCGCTGAGCAACAGATCGAGAGCCGCATCAACGCTCGCCGGCGTCCAGTCAGCCACAATGAGCTGGTCCGCACGGAACTGGGGATCGTACTCCCCTTCGAGCAACTGTGTGATCTCGCGCTCGAACGCGCCGCGAATCTCGAGATTGCGTTCCCAGGGGCCGTCCATGATGACGCCCATGCGGACCGGTTGAGTCTGGGCGGCGGTCGGGGTAACGAGGCCAAGACAGAAAATCGCCAAGCCGGCGATGATGCGGCGCGTTGCCGTAACTCTCATGTTTAGCCCCCCTGTCCTTTCCGCAACTCCCGCCGCGTGTTGACCCTGTTTAGCTACTCTCGCGCAACCGTGATGATGCTGACATCATCATCGTAGTTGTCGTCGCCGCGAAACGCGCGGCTCCGCTCCATCAGGCACTCGATGAACTTGTCGCCGTCTTGGCCGCACGTCTCAACGAGGGCCTTTGCGAGCTCTTCGTCCTGAAAGAAGCGGCCCTCCTGATCCCTGGTTTCGCCGAGTCCGTCGGACGCGACGATCATCAAGTCGCCCGGCTCGAAATCGAGCGTGCGCGAATCATAGCTATTGGGAAGCGCTTCGGGGAACATCCCCAGGGGCATGCCGCTGAGCGGCAGCTCCTCGGGTTTCTCTGCCCCTCGCCGCACCAGATAGGGGTAGGGCAGCCCGGCGTTCGTTACCGTCAACGTCGGTCCCGATGAGATCCACAAGACCGTCGCACAGGCGAACATACCCGAGGGTAAGAACTGGTGCAGTCGGCGGTTCATCTGTGTCAACAGGGCCTCGGCACCGTCCGCCTCGACTGCCGCGTCTTGAAAGATCGCCTTGATCAGCATCGATGTCAGCGCGGCTTGCGCGCCGTGACCGCTCACGTCGGACAGAAGCACTACATTCGCATCGTCGCGAGCGACAAAGTCGTAGTAGTCGCCTCCAATCGCCGTGCTCGGATGATAGAGACCGGCACAACGCCAACCGTTCGCATGGGGCAACTGGTCGGGTAGCAGGCTGCGCTGCACACGCGCCGCCATGTCGAGTTCCCGCTCCAGGCTGCGATGGCGGTCCGACAGGTCGGTGTGATCCCTGACGAGGCGGTTGAACTCTTCGACCTTGTCGCGGAGTTGCCGCCGCAGGCCGCGTTCCGCGAGCGCGTTGCGGATGATGATGAGTAGATCCTGGTTGTCCCAGGGCTTCTCAATGTACTGGTAGAGCCCAACCTCGTTGATGGCACGAATCGCGTTCTCTTTGTCCGCGAAGCCGGTGAGCAGAATCCGTACGGCCGAGGGTTGAACCTCACGGAGCCGCCCTAGAAAGTCGACGCCGTTCATCTCCGGCATCAGGAAGTCGGAGATGACGATGTCGATGGGCCGGGATTCCGCTTCGGTGAGGGCTGCCTTCGGGTCCGAGTGCGTCAGCACTTCATACTCGGTTTCCAGCAGGAACAAGCCCCGAAGCGCCGACAGAATCAGGTCATCGTCGTCGACGACCAAGATCGTGGCCGAGGTGTTCGATGTCGAACTCATGATTGGCGCTGTCGGAGACGCGCCCGGCGATCGTCGTGTCGGGTGGCTCGGAACCCCCCGATTATAGCCGGGCTGCGTCTATTTCATTGCGGCCCGAGAGCAAGTAGAATGGGGCATCCGGCCGATGAAGCAGACATGCGACTAGCGAATCGAGCGACGTGGACGACGATACTCGTCCTCTCCGGCGTAGCCGCCGTCAGCCTGTGGGGCAATCGTCCGGCTGCGGATCGAGCCGATCCGAACCCGGCGCGACGGCCGCTCGAATACCGCTCCGGTGCGTACTTCCCGGAAGGCTTTCCG
>Ga0114996_10007773_pt1 | contig 12066 bp, 11 predicted proteins | sample ArcticOcean_MG_C_4_FD_87039 | JGI IMG/M metagenome (GOLD analysis project Ga0114996, IMG submission 87039) | Marine microbial communities from western Arctic Ocean - ArcticOcean_MG_CB4_134 | ecosystem: Environmental > Aquatic > Marine > Oceanic | place: Arctic Ocean: Canada Basin | collected... | reverse complement strand
GCGCCGTTAGGGCGTCACTGGCAGCCAGCGAGGATGATTGTCCTGCTGTCCCAAAGCCTGTCTGCATGGGCTGTGGCCTGGAGATTCACTTCAACACAGTAACAACACGCATGAACCTCAACAACGGAACTGGGGGAGGCAGGCGTATTATCGAAAAACCAGGAGGACTTTAGACAAGGAGGAAAATGAATGAACCAAACATACCTGAGAGGGTTTACTGCTGATGAGCCAAGCGCACCTGATGCCTCTGGCTTTGTCGAAAGACCGTACCAACGCAACGCACGCATCGCTGTGGAGTCGGCGCTCGGTGACATGGATGCCGTTATCGTGGAGATGGCGACGGGCCTGGGCAAAACAGAAATCTTTACCCAGCTAATGAGCCGCTGGGAAAGAGGCAGGTGCCTTGTCATCGCCCCGCAGATTACCCTGGTGGCTCAAGCAGCACAGAAGATCGCCCAACGTACCGGCGTGTACCCAGGCATTGAGCAAGCACACAACTGGTCCGATGAGTCGGCGTGGAACCGTAGCCCCTTCGTCGTGGCCAGTAAGGATACCCTGGTGCGTGGCCGCTACAAACGGATAAAGGATGTGGGACTGGTCGTTGTGGATGAAGCACACCTGTCCATCACCAAGAGTTGGGCCAACCTCCTTGACCACTTCATGGGCCTCGGAGCCAAGGTGCTAGGTGTCACCGCCACAGCCAAACGGCACGACCGCAAGAGCATGGCCAACCTCTACGAGGGCTGTGTCTACCAGTACGGTATCGTGGATGGCATCCAAGATGGCTGGCTGGTCAACGCCCAAGCCCGTTGCATCCGCCTTCAGTCTCTCAACCTCTCGGAAGTTACCATGTCCTCCACTACGATGGGCAGGGACTTCAACCAGATAGACTTGAGCCAGCAGCTAGAGAAGTACGAAACCATCTACGAGATCGCTGAGATAGCCGCGAGGGAGACACGGGGACTCAAGACCGCTATCTACTGTGCCAGTGTCGCAGAGGCACAGATGGTATCTGAGAGGCTCTCAGACAGCTATGGAGTCAAGTCAGCGTGGATATGTGCCGATACCAATAGATGTAGCCCGCAACAGCGACACGACGCACTGGAGTCCTTCACCAAAGACCCTGATGGCGTAACACATCTCTGCAATGTGGGGATTCTCACCACAGGCTGGGACTTCCCCGGCCTTGAGTGTATTATCATGGCCCGGCCAACAAGATCCAAGATGCTCTACACACAGATATTCGGACGTGGCACACGGCCCCTGGAAGGGACGGTAGACTTCGCTGGCTCCACTGCCGAGTCACGCTGCGAAGCCATAGCAGCCAGCCGCAAGCCCCACTTCAAGATGATTGACCTCGTAGATGTGACGCTTGCCCACAAGATTATGACATCCCCGGATGTAATGAGTGGCACCTGGGGAATCGAGACTGTCGAGAAAGCCAAGGAAGCTCTTGTCGAATCTGATGAAGCCGTCGAGATAGACGAAGCACTCCGGGCTGCACAGAAACAACTGCAACTTGAACAGGAACAAAAGGCACGGGAGGAACGCGCCCGTGTCGCAGCCGAAGCACTATACAAGTCACGTTCGGTGGACCCCTTTGGTGACACCCCGGAAGGGGACGTCAAGACAAAAAACAAACGGGGCGCGAGGTTCCCGTTTGGACGCTTTCGCGGGGAGCTTGTTCGGGACACGCCGACGTGGTACTTGAGAGGCTGCATGGACGGTAAGCCACAAGTCACAGCAACATGGTTATGGAAATCCATATCTAGGGAACTGGAGAGCCGATGATCTTTGCCAAGAAGGTAACAGACGAAGCAGGAATGATATGGTGGCTGTTCTTCGAGAAGGACTCAGAGTCTTCACCCCTGATGATTATGTCAGGCGCCCAGGCCCAACGATTCGTAGAGGAATACGAACGCGAACTCATGGAGGAAAGCAGTGAGGATAATCCTGACTAAGACCCAGCGAGAGTATGCCGACAACGTAGGAATTAAGAGGCAGGCATACAACAACAGCATAAATAAGGCAGACGCCTATGGCTTCAAGGGGGATGGCACAGCCATTCATGTCGATGGAGCGAGGGCAGAACTCGCTGTCGCTCTGGCCCTCTCTAAAGACTGGGCCGACTTCGCCAAGGACTATGACAAAATCGTCGCAGATGTTGGCACTAACATCCAGGTTCGCAGCACGAACTACAGACATGGCAACCTGCTGCTCCACCCCAAGGATAGAGATGACCAGGTATTTGTATTGGTCAAGTCGCATGACTTCCCCACAATGGAGGTTGTCGGCTGGGTGCTGGGCAAGGATGCCAAGAAAAAAGTGTACTGGGAAGACGGGTCACAACACAAAGCCTTCACCGGGCGGCCCTGTTACCGCTACCCGCACACCAAACTTAACCCGATGGATTCCCTTGAAGACACAGAGACGTAACTGGGCGCTCGAACATCCCACTTGCTGGATGTGTAACAACAAAACCTACCGGGGATTCCCCCTTGAAACCCATGAGATTGAACGCCGCTCGCAGGCACCCAAGCGATGGTTGCATACATGCAACTACTTTCGGACCTGCAAGAAATGCCACATGGATGACCTGGCTGCCATGCCCCATGCACAGCAGCTTGCCTACAAGCAGAAACACGACCCTGATAACTATGACCTGGATGCGTGGCTCAGGCTTCGTGACCCTGACCTCAAAGCTCCGCATCGCGTTACCCAAGGAGAAGTGGACGAATGGACTCGAAAACTGTTCTGCTAAACTTTCCGTGGCCGCCAAGCGTAAACACTTACTGGCGTGCGCTTCCCACTGGACGAGTAATACTCAGCGCAAAGGGGCGTGATTACCGCAATGAAGTCTGCGAATACGTTATCGCAGAAGGGGTCCGCCACCATACCGAACGGCTAAAGGTGGAAATCTACGCATTTGTTCCTGACAGGAGACGGCGGGATCTAGATAATATACTCAAGGCATTGTTCGACGCTATGGAACACGCCGGGGTATATGAAGATGATGAACAGATAGACGACCTCCGCATTGTCCGTAGACCACGGATGAAGCCGGGTTGCCTAGCTATAGTAATAACCGAGTTGGAGAGCGGCTGGGATGACGAACTGGGAGATAGTCCCTAAAATTATTATCTGGGCATTCATACTCGTTGTCTTCATATGGGATGTTATCGCTAATTCAAGCGGTCACCATGAAGCCACCGTAAGCTATGTGCTGCTGACCACCAGCCAAAAGCATCCCGTCGTAGCTTTCCTGTTCGGGCTGCTGGCTGGGCACGCCTTCTGGCCCAACAAGTAAATATTGACCACCGCCAACCACCGCCAACCACCGCCAACCAAACCTAAAATAACACGCGATGGCCTTCCCCCCCGCAACAAACTACAATAGGTGAAACAAATCACCAGGAGAAGATAATGGCAATCACTGGACGTTCGATAGCGCAACCGGAGTATACGACGCAGAAAAACCATCTGCTCCACTCCTCCCTGGTGGATGGGCAGGCGTATGTTTGGGCAAACGCCACATACGATCCGGCTGCAAACGACACCATCCTGCTGGTGAAGAACACCTCCACTACGCAGAATCTACACATCGACCAGATATGGTGTCACTCAGATACAACAACTGTCGTCCGTGTCCATGTCCCAAGGGACGCCGCCAGCGCGGTAGTGACGCCCGCTGGGACAGCAGTTACAGGTGTATGCCTGAACTTCGCCAAAGGCAATACGGCCTCGGCAGACGCTAAGGCAGACGAAACCGATAATGATATTTCGGATGCGGCCACAAAAATTGTATGGGCAGGCTCTATTCCGGCAGACAACTCCACACCTGTGCTAATAAACAGTGGGCTGGTTATCTCCAGCCTTGAGTGTGTTGCAGTGGACTATGTGGCAGATGTCGGGGAAGCCTACGTCACTATCATTGGTCACTATGAGAACTCCTAATGGCAACCGCCACGATACAAGTAGAAGCCAATGCTGACGATGGCTACCGTGTTGATTCTGGTGGTGGCTTCGCTTTCGATAATAGCGCCGCCTTTGTCAGCACTGGAGCCGTAAACCCCGGCCCCGGGTCAACGGACACGACCTGCTACTTCCGCTTTCTGAGCGTGGACATCCCTGCTGGGTCGACAATTACGGCGGCCAAGATCCAGTACAAGCTGAATAGGGCTTACTCGGATGCCAGCAAGACGTGTGACATCCACGCCGAGGATGTAGATAGCTCTGGGGCCATTGCCAACGACAGCGCCATGACCACCTCTCAGGGCGCAGCGACTTCAGCCAAGACCACATGGACCCTGGCGACATCAAGCGATACCACCAACTTCCTCGACTCAGCAGATTTTGCTGCTGTCATTGCAGAGGTCGTCGCCCGAAGCGGCTGGTCAACAGGCAATAACATCACCATCCACCTACTCAACCCCACTGATGCAGGAATGATGGAAGACCGGGAGATGAGGATCAAGTCCCACGACAGTGCCGGGGCTGATGCCGTCAAGCTAGTCGTGACCTACACTGCCCCCCCAAAAGCGGGGGGTGTACCACAATCACTCATGCTACATGATCTACTCTGATGGCAGACATCATTGGTATCCACCGATTCGATGTGAACTACGATGAGCATATCGTAGCGCAGCTTACAGATGGCAGTGTTACTGTAAGCAAGGGGTACACAATCTCTCAGGCTGCTACCCCTAGCTCTACTACAAACTACGCTCTGTATGCCTATGAGAAGGGATCATCCCTGACAATTGCAGTGCAACAACTAGGCGATGGTAGCCTGAAAGCCAACAACGGCATCACATAGAGTACGCTGACGCCCGGCTTTCCTCCTCCTTCTTCCTCGCCCTCGAAGCCTTCGCTGCTTGGCTGGAAATCTGCTTGTACAGCAGGTACAAGGCGCGGCTCTCCTCATCCATGTTCTCAAGCTGCGCCTCCGGCACATAGATGTGCTTGAACGTCCTGATGGACTGGTTATGCCTGAGATGTTCCTCGATAGCCTCCTGCATGACCCTGTTCTTAATCCTCTCCATGTTCACTTCCGCAATCCGCACACCCATAATGGACGGCATCATGCGTGCAGCCAGGTTCAAGGATGACAGTTCCCCATCTACCGTAAGAGGTTTGCGAGGGTCAGTGAGCGAGCGAAGCGTGGATACCCCACGGCCAAAGAACGGCAACCTGCTTATGACGGACTCGGTAAGAGGGCCGGGGAATGAAGGCACCTGCTCTGCTCCGGTAATACCACCTATCAGTCGAGCCGTCGCAGGCTTGGTTTCACTCAGCGGCCTTTGCAAGAACAAGGACTGGCCCGTGCCAAGCTCTATGGGAGCCTGTAACAATGGGTGCATACGGCTACCGATGCCGGAAAGTGTTCTGCGGGTTGCCCCCATCGTTGTCCTGCCAGGCTTCAAAAGCGAGAACACATCTTCCATACCACCCAGCATACCGCCAGCCCTGGTGAGGTATCGCTGCTGCCCTTCCTCTCCGCCAGGGAGGGGGATGGCAAAATCTGACGAGATCCAGTCCGGCTGTGGGTTTTCCAGGTCTTTCATCTGACCCTTGATTCGGGAAATTCCCTTCACTGTCTGTGACACCGAGCCAGAAGGATCTGCAAGCTGCTCTAGAACAAACGGTATCTGCCGTCTGGTAAAGGTGTAAAACGGGATCAACCGACGCATGACAGTCTTCTCAAAATCTGTCAGCATGGTGTAATCCACCTGCGCCAGCTTGACCTTCTTGGCCAACTCATCAAGAGAAAACCCCTGCTTCAGGAAGGCGACCATTGGAGCCAGCCGGTTGTACCCTTCAACCTCATAACCCACTTCCCTGGCACCGCCCATCATTCGTCGATACCACGGCTGGTCATTGCTCCATGTATCTTTGAGCCTCTGCCGTAACCGCTGCTGGCCAGGAACATCAGCATAGAAGCGGGTCTGCATTGGGTCGTATTGTCCACCGGCCTCACCGAGGGCAACCAGATGTTCCCTTGTATGCTGGGGGCCAATGATATCGTAAGAGCGGGCGTTACGCCTGATCCACTCCGACACATACGCATCGGGGTCAGCCTTGGCCCATGTTGGGATGTTCTTACCCCCCTTGAACATGGGTATCTTGTCAGCTATTCCCTGGATTGTCCCGCCACGAAGAAGAACCTTCGCGTCCAGTACGGGCTGGTACCACTTCTTTGGCCCCCAATGATTGGGGTCGTAGGCACCGATGAAGTAGTTGTTCGCCTGGCCCGACAGGAAGTTGCGGAAATGGAATGCTGGCCAAGGGGTAGTGAATGACGATTTGAGAATATCTGTCATCCGGTCAAAGCCTTTAGCAAACTCACTCACCGTATCTGGGTCAGTAAACGACTTTACATATCTCGTTGCATCCGCAGCCAAATCACTAGGTAAGCGAAGCTGGTCAAGCATCACTGACATCTGGCGGGAAAGTTTGGCAGACTTCTCGGTCACATCTCCAGCGGCGTCCAGCACGACAAACTTCTTTAGCACTACATCCAGATCACCGTCAACGATCTCATCAATATGCTTGCCAAGCAGGGAGAACTGACTGTCACTGCCAATGTACGCACGCATCTCGTCCCAGTCACCATTGAGCTTGCGTAAGTCACGCAAAGTACGGATCTTCAGGACAGGCTGGGCACCTCTGTCCGCCTTGCCCCACCCACCCAACATGGCGTCAACTGTTTCACGGCTCCCCACCAACCCCTTCTCAGCAAACCTCGCCCCAAACATGGCGTGTTCCCCAACCAGGGAGGTAGCTATCTCCGTCGCGTGCCCGGCCCGCACTACATCCACATAGTACCCCATCATCGCCAAAGCAGGATTCATCTCAAAGGCAGACGCACCCTTTTCTATAATGCGACCGTCAAGTTCAGCCAAGAACCGCGCTAAGCCCTGCACATGAGAATTCCGATAGGCATTCGTAACAAACTTCGCGTTATCGTCGAGGATATTCAATGCCTGGTAAGCACGGATCGCATCGTCGCCACCAGCCACAATCATCTCCGGCAACTCTTTCTCCACAATCATCTTGGCAACATCGTCAATGATTGTCTTGGTGTCCGTGCTTGTCATTCCCGCCTTTGCAGCGCCGACATACTTCTCCTGCCGACTCAGGCGGTTGATAAAGTTTGTTCCCCCAAACCAGCCCGTCAGACCTGTGGCCCGCTGTATCTGGTGCTTCGTACCATAATTAGCATAGCTGCGACCCATTGCGGCTGCACTCTGCGCACCCTTGGGCGTTGTTTCGGGAACCCTAAATAGCATCCGGGGGGTAAAGAGAGCGTAGTTATCCTTCAACGATGTAATGTCCACACCGCGCCTCTGGGCATACTCAAAGGCATCTTTGTACTTCTGGGCAATCATATCCAGGTCGCCCTCTATGTCCTTCAGGTGTGGAGACAATTGGGCACGACCCCGCAATGTCTTAGACACCCCGCCCTGAATTGTCAGACCCTCATCAGCAAAGCGAGCCTCCTCCGTCATGGCAACCGCCTGCCCCAGGGACGCCTGATCTTTAACACCCTTGCGACTTACATCTGCCAATATCTGAAAATCTGAATTACGCACCTGCTGGAGATTGTTTATCTTTGCCGTCAGACGGTCTAAAGGCTCCGCAAGTCGGTTGACCTCCCTGACATTAACAAAGAGATTGCCAGGAGCCCTGGCGGCATTCCTCAATGCCGACTCCGCAGTTCGCTTCTCAAGCCTCAGTGCCTTTAATACCTTGTCTTGGGCTTCCAGCGATTTCTTAAAGCTCTTTTCGAGGCTCACGACCACCTCAGAATTCCAGTCGGGGAGCTTCATCGTCCCATCCTCCATCAGATGGTAGCCCTCCATGCGCGATGTCATCTCGTCCCAGTTCTGCCGAACCGTGTCCTTAGCGTCCTCAATTGTGGTGACACCCTTGTAAGCCTTGTTGTCGTCCAACATCTTCTGGGCATTGAAGTGGGGTGTATCCACCCACTTAGCTCCAAATTCATAGCCTGCCCTATGCACCTGTTGCGCCGTCCTCTCCATGAAACGGTATTCTTTGATCCTTGCCTGCTGTGCTACCTTGGTCACAGCGACACGGGTGCCCGATTCCGTCTTCCGCAAGCGGGGATCAAACAGCCTCGAAAGCTGGCGTCCGGGGACACTCCACCTGGCCGACGAACCCAGCTTATCCATAAGCTGTGCCCAACCCTCAACTCTACCACCAGGCTTGATGTTCATGGGTCGGCTTCTCAACCATTTAAGAGGCCGGAGATCCTTGAAGCCAACATTAGCCAGGAAGTTGGGCAGGCCAACATGCACACTACTGGTAAGCGGCTGATCCATGAGCTTCGATATATCCGCCCCAGTCTCAGCAAGCTCCCCAAGTATCGAAGACTTCCTGAGTGGCTGACCAAGACCACCACCAACAATCTTCGCTGGATGCCGAAGGCCGGGCATGCCAAGCATGTCATCCAGCCCACCGGAAAGCTCTGCGTTGACAGCCTTCCTTAGCGTTATGCTCATACCCGCCTGGCGCGGCCCCATCGCCTTTGGCAAACCAAGAGCCTCAGCACCCTTTGTTGTGCTGGCAAGGTCAAGTATGTCATCCAACTTGCCAATCTTATTGACCTGCTTGCCCGCAGCCGTGGCAGCCTTAGCACCCTTGGTCGCCAACCCAAGACCAAAGAACCAAGTAGATGGATCAAGAGCGACATCGGCACCAAACCCGGTGACATCTCCCCAGTCAAAGCCAGGCTTGTTTTTCCCAAGTATCCCGCCCTTCTCTAGAAGCTCACGGCCATAAATAATGTCCTCCTTCTTGGTCAGGCCAAGCTCGTCACTGACAAGTCCAAGGGGGCCGGTACTCAGAATCTCCCTGAAATTTCCGCCAAGTACACCCCTGACTGCACGGGCACCCGTAAGAGCATCCAGCTTCTCCCCCGCCCACGCCAGACCAGACAGCAAGCCACCGCCCGCCTTCTCCTTCGCACCTTCAAGCTGCTCTGGGGTAAGATCATCAAGTGCCGTGTGCGCAGAAGGCACGCCAATATCCTGCTGGGCAGGCGCATCAAAAGACAGGGGATCTAGCCCAACAGCCCTTAGCTGTTTGTTGACCCCGGTAAAGGGATCTGAAGGCGTATAGGAATTGCTCAAATACTTGAGCGGGTCAATGCTAAGTGACTTTAGAGGATCGAAGATAGGCATTGGTTAGCTCCATCCAATGGGCATCCCCGCCAGATGCTCAACCCCCGCAGGCATTCTGCCTGCAATGAGGTCATTGAAGAATTTCTGTACAACAGACCACTCCACAACATCGCGGGACATCCTCCCCTCTGGGCTGCCAAGCTCTCTCCGCAAAGCAGCACTCAACTTGGCCCCAATTACTGGCCCAACCATCCCTATGTTATCCTTGGTTATTTGGCCCGAAGTTATTAGCCCGGACAGGTTTTGTGCTAGGTAAGTAAGCTGGTCAGAGTTTGTTCTTCGGACATCTCCTCCAAGATGTCCGCTAACATTTTCTGCCAGATCCCCTAGTGAACCATAACCACCGATGTCAACATTAAGATCGTCCCCATCGGCAGCCAGGAATGCTCCGTCAAGCATGGCGCCCATGCCTGGGTTCTGCTGCTCCAGTTGTGCTGCCGCCTGACCGGCAGGAATTCTGCTGCCGTCGACGCCACCAGTGCCACCATCAGCGGCGATACCCTTCTTGGCCGCCCACTTCCGCATGGCTGCCTGTTTCAAAGCATAAGGAACTGCTGGGTTATTCATTATTTCCAAAAGCTCTGCGTCCGACTTGAATGCCAGAGCTTTATCAAACTGGCTCTGCTGTCCCAGCATTTGCTCTCGCGCAGTTCTTCCCTTGATCTGCTCTTGCATGACACCGCCGAACTGCTGAGCCATAGCAACGCCCATCGCAGCATCAGCCTTCTCATTACCTGTCAGGTTGTACCAGAAACGAGGCGCGTTCCTTGCCTGCTCTTTCGCCACTCGCCGTCCATGTCGAATTGAATCAGCATAAGCCCCCTTTGATTCCCGCTTTTTCTTCGTTGCCGCCTGCAACGCAAGCTGTTCGGGAGTGTAGCCCGGTCGCTGGAACTTGCTATTGGGATCTCCAAAAACCCTTGGACCCTCTGGTGCCCCGCCAGCTACTTCCTCTGGTGCCCCGCCAGCTACTCCCCCTTCCAATCCACCCACTGCCATGTCCGCCAAGCCCCCTTCGGGAACACCGGAAAGTGCAGTCGGATCTAAAGTGGGGATATCGGGCTGGGCAACATCAAGAGCCTCTTTGAATCGCAGACTTCGCACCAGTGCCTCGTCATCCGTAATTTCACCCTTGTCAAGAAGGTCACGGGTAAGTGATCTGAAAGCATCCTCCTTAGACATGCCACCAGGCGGCACATCAACAGCGGGCGGTGCATCAACACCGGGCGGCACATCAGCACCATCAGCCGCTTCCATTGCATCAACAAGTTTTCTGCCCGCAGAAGGTTTTTCAGCCAGCTTTGTCGGCAGCGACATCGGGCCAGCACCCTCTTGAGCCGCCTTCCCTTCCACGGTATCAAGCCACTCATCCATATCTGCACCCGTACCAGCCACCATGCTCTCATCTATAATCGGCTTGCCGTCCGCCCCCATCTCCGGCACCTTCTGGCCCAAGATTGGAACGCCACCAAATACCTGTGCGCCTGCCAACTGGTTGCGTATCCGCGATTCGCCAAGAGTCGTTCCCTCTGGCTGCAACGCCACGGCCTGGGGGCTACCACCGGCTGCTGCTTGCTCACCTGAAGATTCGTTATCAGAACCACCCACGCCATCAGGACTCAAATACTCATCTGCGATGGACCGTTCTTCGTCACTCAGATTATACTTGTACGGTGATGACCGTGATGACCCTTGATCTTCCGGCCCCGGAGGCGTTGCCATCGCCCCGGAGGCACCCTCTGGATGCTCACGGCCCTGACCCACGGCGGTATCAGAAATGCCCACTCGACCCTGCGGACGATCTCGCCCAGCGTCTAATGGATCTGTGAATTCATCAACCACGCGACTTCCAAAGGACTTCAAGTTATCCCAAAGCGACGGCCCCAAGGGTTTTGCTATGGGGGACAAATCTGGAACATTAAACGGTTGCGCAGGTTTTACAGCACCCGTCCTCGGATCTATCGGGTTGCCACCTTCGTCCGATGTGCCGGTTGGTTTGCCGACCTTTACCATCTTGACACGAGGGCGACCCTGCTTGTCTGTATAATTGACCGGCTTTAATTTACGAGGGTCATAGTCCTTATGCGCCTCCGTCATCTCCCTTTCACCAGTCTTGGGATTCTCCCAGTACAGCGGCTTGGTTAATGCTCGCGGCCCGCCATAGTTCAGATTCATCTCTGCCGGAGATAGCTGCGAATAAACCTCTACCTTCCTATCGTATTCACCCTCAGTTTCCTTCAAGCCCTCCGTTATGCCAGCCTCATAGCCTTCCTCGCGACCTTCCTTCTCAGCCGCCTCGGCAGCCCTGATGGCAGAAATTGTGTCCTTGCCACCCTGATCCCTCGTAGCCTTGTCAGCCGAATCATCACCATAGTAGTAACGTGGCATGTGCCGTGTGCCTGGAGCAGCGCTACCTAAATCGTCCGCTTCGACGCTCATGTCTGGCAGAGACTCCAATCCCGCAGGCTGAAGCGGTGCATTCCCCGCCTCTGCTGAAAGCCGGATACGCTCCTCCGGGGACAGCGGCGATGAAGCTCGCTGCCGCTGGGCCTTTCTCGCCAGACGCTCTTGCTCACGCAACATCTCCACCAAGTCTGGATCTGGTCCACGACCCTGTATCGGTGGGCCAGCAGGAATCCCGCTCGACGCCGGGCCGCCCTCACCCATCATGCCCATTACGCCCGCAGCATTCATAAGCGTTCCTTCCCGGTAGTTGCCGGGATGCCGAGGTGGAAATCGCGGATCATTTGCCATTGTTCTTCTCCTCTAGCCTTGTCGCCTGGACATTAAGGGGTTTAATAGGGTTTGGACTAAACCCCATCGTCGCTGCTGCTCTTGTAACTTAATTCGCGCCTGCTCGTAG
>Ga0114996_10007772_pt1 | contig 12066 bp, 12 predicted proteins | sample ArcticOcean_MG_C_4_FD_87039 | JGI IMG/M metagenome (GOLD analysis project Ga0114996, IMG submission 87039) | Marine microbial communities from western Arctic Ocean - ArcticOcean_MG_CB4_134 | ecosystem: Environmental > Aquatic > Marine > Oceanic | place: Arctic Ocean: Canada Basin | collected... | reverse complement strand
AATTTTTTTTACATGATCAATTTCATGTAGATGTTGGCTGTCAGTAATTAATGAAATTGTTTTACCATTAAATTTTTCGATGCATTTTGGTAAAACGTGATCGAATGAAATGTTATCAAATGCATCAATCATCACTACTTTATTTTCAAACGTGTCAAGTTTGTTAGTGTGACCAACGTTAAACAAAATTTCAGCACCTAACACCTTTGCACCATTTGAATTCAAGTCACATGTTCCCCAAGTTGTATCACCCAGCACAAATGCAGGGATGTCAAATTTTTCCATTATATGTTGGGCTGTTTCTTGAATTTTTGGTATAATACCATCTGGACCATTTATAGCAACAGAAATTGGCCTTTTCTCTGTAATTACATCAAATATTTTTTGTTCGTCAATTACTATCATTAGTTCATGATTTTGTATTTTGAATTTAAATTAAACTCAAAAACCGCCAAATGACTAAAATTCAAATTTATTCTGTATCATATATGGGATCTAAAACAATTCATATCGGGCTTGATGATACAGATTCTCCTAAGGGGATGTGTACTACATATCTGGCTTACAGATTGATCAATCTGCTAAAAAAAGAACATGTGAATTTCTTAGACTTTCCAAACTTAATCAGATTTAATCCAAACATTCCATGGAAGACACGAGGGAATGGAGCTGTAGGAATCAAAATTTCTACAACACGACCAGAGAAAATCAAACAATTGGTTAGAGAATTAGTTAACAAATATGCTGATACAAAGAATGGCGCTAATCCGGGAGTAGTGTTTTTTGAAGAAGAGAAGATTCCAAAAACCTTTAGTCAATTTAGTACGAAAGCACTTTGGAAATTAATTAAAAGAAACGATGCAAAAATTTTTATCAAAAAAAATAACATCGAATCATTTCATCTTGGTAACGGTCAGGGTTTAATTGGTGCAATCGGTGCTATTAGTTATCAATTTTTAGATAATACTTTTGAATTACTAAGTTACAGAAACAAATCTAAATTTGGCCTTAAAAGATCTATTGATAATAAACTTGTAAAAAAAATGCAAGAAAGAACATTTCCGAATACATTCAATAGTTATGACAATGAAAAAGAGAGAATTCTCATCAGTCCTAATGGACCAGATCCTGTATTTTTTGGTATTAGAGGAGAAAATCCTTCAATCTTAATTTCTGCGGCTGAATCAATAAAACCAGAAGAAAAATTGAATAGCTATCTAATTTTTAAATCTAATCAGGGTACTGGTGATCATCTAAAAAATAAAATAGATGTAGAAAGATTTGAACCATATACATCTGGTATCATTGAAGGAACTATTGAATCAACTCCAATTGTTTTACGTGGCGGACATGTATATTTTTCAATTAATTCAAAAAACAAAATTATCAATTGTTGTGTTTACAAACCTACTAACATTACTTATATTGCAAAAAGTCTCATCAGAGGAGATAGAATACTAATTGGTGGTGGAGTAAGAAAGGCTTCAAAGAATTTTGATAGAATTTTTAATATTGAATTTTTGAAACCATTAAAATTAGAAAAGCACACGATGCAGAAAAATCCACTTTGTAAGAAATGTGATAAGCGGATGAAATCAAAGGGCAAGAATCAAGGCTTTCAGTGCAGTAAATGTGGTAAAAAGTCAAATTATAAAATAACAATTACCATTCCACGAAAAATTTCAAAAAAAATGTACATTCCATCAGTTTCTGCACACAGGCATCTCACAAAACCTATGCAGCGATTTAATAGAATTAACAAAAAAATTTATTTTAGCGAAAAAATTCAATGGTGCTCCAAGTTTTAGGAATAAAAGTAGCGGGGAGTAGATTTGAACTACTGGTTTTCGGGTTATGAGCCCGACGGGATGACCTGACTTCCCTACCCCGCTGCATTAAAAATTCTTAGTGAGGTATATACGCGTTTCAAAATCGGAAATGAATAAAAGCATTCTCAAGGATTTGTGATTGTGGATAAAAGAATTCGAATTGGGGGCATAATAGGCGCTTTAATTTTTTCAGCTCTGGTTTTAACATCACCATCCTCAGATGATCCAACAGACACGTTATGGTCCACATTAATCCCAATTCCTGAACCTTTTACAGATGAACATCCAAATGAGTTTGTTGAAATCGTAGCTACAAATCTTGAAAAACCATGGGCGATTGATTTTGCAGATGACAGAATTTTCATCAGTGAGCGATCAGGAAAAATACAAATCATACAATCAGGTCAATTGTTAGACGAACCACTGATATCACTTAGAGTAGCTGATGTATTTGGTGGTGGACTGTTAGGAATTGTAACACATCCACATTTTTCTGACAATCATTTACTTTATGCATATTATACATACGAGGACGATGGAAAACTTTGGAATAAAATAATCCAAGTGAAAGAAATGAATAATGAGATTATTGATATCACAACAATTCTAGATAAAATTCCCGGTTCATCATTTAGTAACGGTGGTGTAATGAAATTTGGTCCAGATGATAAATTGTATGTTGGAACAGGTTCAGTTTCTGATTCATCGCATGAACCACAAGATTTGAATTCTCTTGCTGGAAAAATTTTGAGATTAGATGATGATGGATCTATTCCTAATGATAACCCGTTTGAAAATTCATTTGTGTATACATATGGACATAGGAATCTTACAGGATTAGCTTGGGATTCATTTGGTAAAATGTATGCAACTGAGTCAGGACCAACAAAAAATGATGAGATAAATCTGATAAAGGCTGGTTCTAATTATGGCTGGCCAGATGTACAATGCTTCTCTGACAACGAAGACTTTGAAAACCCAGTAAAATGTTTTGATCCAGCTATTGAACCAGGTGGAATTATTTTTTATTCAGGAGATAAATTTGAATTAGAAAATAACATGATTTTAGCTTCACAAAAATCTAGAATTCTCTTTAAGGTAACAATTAATGAAAATGATACTGACTTGGATGCCTTTATGAGTGGAATAGGCAGGATTCGTGATGTTGCACAGAGTGAAGATGGCTATATCTACATAATTACATCTAATACAGATGGAAAGGCAATCACAGTATATGATAACGATGATAAATTACTAAGGATTTTAAAATAACATGGTTGAATCATCAATTCCACGATTCTTTGAAAAAGATATCAAAGAAAAGCTCAACATAATTTCAGATTTTTCAAATCTGTCTGATGACGAAGTGAAAATTCTTGAGGATGTTAATGGTGGTTTAGATTTTGCAACTGCAAACAAAATGATTAAAAATGCAATTGGAACATTTGCACTACCACTTGGAATTGCAACAAACTTTCGAATTAATGAAAAAGACTATCTAATACCAATGGTAATTGAAGAACCCTCAGTTGTTGCGGCTGCATCAAAAGCTGCAAAAATTGCCAGAAAACATGGAGGTTTCAAAGCTGAAACAGAGGGAAACTATAGCATTGGTCAGATCCAAGTTTTAGATGTTAACATACAAGATGGAATGACAAAAATAATTTCTGGCTCTCAGGAAATAACTGAGTTAGCTAATTCAAAGAGTAACACACTTTCAAAACTTGGAAAAGGTGTAAAGGAAGTTACATGTAAAGAAATCAAAACAAATTCTGGTTCTATGTTAATTGTTGAATTAGTAATTGATGTTGCTGATGCAATGGGGGCAAACATTACAAATACAATGTGTGAAGCAGTTGCACCTATAATTGAAAAATTAAGCGGTGGACGAACTCTTTTACGAATTCTATCTAATTACTCAACTAAAAGAATGGTAACTGCAACAGGAACATTTGACAAGGATGAAATTGGTGGGAAAAAAGTGGTAGATGATATAATATCAGCATTTGAATTTGCTGATAATGATGTTTATCGTGCTGTAACACATAACAAAGGTGTAATGAATGGGACAATCTCAGTTGCTAATGCAACAGGTCAGGATAGCAGAGCAATTGAAGCAGCAGCTCATGCGTTTGCTTCAAGGACTGGTAGATACAGATCATTAACAGAATGGAAAAAAGATGATAATGGAAATTTAGCTGGAAAATTTGAATTACCATTATCTGTTGGAATTGTAGGTGGTATTACTAATAATCATCAAATTGCTAAAATCTGTACGAAAATGTTGAATGTTTCTTCAGCAAATGAACTTGCAGGTGTGATGGCTGTAACTGGACTTGCCCAAAACTTTGCAGCCATGCATGCACTTGCTACTGAAGGTATACAAAAAGGTCACATGAAACTCCACGCACGAAAACAAGATTGACAATTATAAACAAATTCAGTTTATATTACCTAGGTGAAGCATGATAAAAATTGCACCAGTAAAATTTGCTATTCCTAAAGGAAGTCTTGAAGAAGCTACATTCAAGCTACTCGAAAATTCATGGACAAAAGTCAATCGTAAAAGTAGAACTTATCGGGTATACCTAGATGACTCTGATATCAAAGTAAAGATGTTAAGACCACAGGAGATTCCTAATCTGGTTTCTGACGGTCTTTATGATGTTGGCATCACAGGTAAGGACTGGATCAATGAAACAAAATCAGATGTAGCATCATTAGTTGACTTGGAATACGGAAAGATCAAATTGGTCATTGCAATGCCAGACAATTACAGATACAAATCATTAGATGATATGATTCTGGATTATTCAAAAAAGAATAAAGTACTTCGAATATCCTCAGAATACTTGACGAATACTTCAAAATTCATCAAGAGCTGTAAAAGTTACAAGAAGCGATATGGCTCAAAGGATCCTATGATTGTCACGCCATGGTTACGAGTTGGAACAAACAAAAATATCCAAATTCATTTGTCATTTGGGGCAACAGAGGCAAAACCACCAGATGATGTAGATGCAATTATGGATGTTACAGAGACTGGCACCACTTTACAACAAAACGGATTGAAGATAACAGATGTTGTTATGGAATCTAGTGCACATCTCATTGCTAATAAGAAATCATTGAAAGATAAGAGGAAACGAGAAAAAATATTCGATATTGTCACTCTAATGAAAGGTGCAGTACAAGGAAGAAAATATTTGCACCTATACATGAACATTCGAAAGTCAAATCTGAAAAAACTACTAAATGACATTTCATCACTGAAGAAACCAACAGTTAGCCCTCTTAGCGAGGAGGGATGGTATGGCGTAAACACGGTAATCCTCAAATCAGATTTCCACAAATTAATTCCAAAATTGCGAAAGATTGCGCAGGGATTAGTTGTTCATGAACCAAGACAAATTCTTGAGCTTGAGGAGATAAAGCGTGACGAAGAGAATTGATCAAGATATTACAGGTTCGTAACGTAGACAGCTTCGTAGAATCCAGACGTCAAAAAACCTCACAAAAAGACAGGAAAACTGTTCAAGCAATACTAGACGATGTTCGAAAGAATGGAGATTCTGCTGTAAAGAAATACGAACAGAGATTCAATGGAAAAAAGACAACACAGTTGCGTGTTAGTGATAAAGAGATCATGGAAGCACGTTCAAAAATTAATGATAAACAGAGAATGACAATAGATTGGGCAAGACAAGATGTTTGGCGTAACGAATTATCTACTAGAGAATCTATTATTTGGAAAAAGGCAAAGAAAGACATTGATAGTGATATAACAAAATCATTTGTACCAATTCCAAGTGTTGGTTGTTATGTTCCTGGCGGTCAAGCTAGATACCCAAGTTCGGCATTTATGGCTGAGGCTGCTGCACGTGCAGCAGGTGTAAAGAGAATAGTTTTTGTTTCACCACCTGGTCCTGACGGAAAGATTGATCCATTAACAATTGTAGCAACAACAGCATTTGGAAGAAGCAAAGAAATTGAAATTTACAAAGTAGGTGGTGCACAAGCAATTGCTGCATTAGCATATGGAACAAAATCAATACCTAAAGTTGATAAAATTGTTGGACCTGGAGGAAAGTTTGTTAGCATTGCCAAAGCAATTGTAAGCGAAGAAACCTCTATTGATATGATTGCAGGACCAACCGAACTTGGAATTATAGCAGATTCAAGTGCTGATCCTGAATTAGTTGCATTAGATTTGATATCTCAAGCTGAACACAGCAATGATACAATGTGTTTTGTTATTACAAAATCAAAAACATTAGCAAAACAAATTCAAAAATCACTTGAAAAATTAATCCCAAACATTGAAAGAAGTAAAATTGTAAAACAAAGCATATCAAAGAATGGGTTCATTGCAGTTTGTAAGAATCAAAATGATGTAATTGAATTGGCAAATAAAATTGCGCCAGAACACATGGAATTGATGGTAAAAAATGCAAAAGCATTATCCAAAAAGATTACTGGTCCTGGTCTAGTTTTAATTGGAAATAATACTCCATCATCTGCAAGTGATTATCTCCTAGGCATAAATCACATACTTCCAACAAGTGGATTTGGTAGAACTAGAGGAGGATTATCCGTATTGGACTTTCTAAAATTACAAACTGTAGTTGAAACTAAAAAATCAGATCTGTTAAAAATTTCTGAAAAATTAAAAACACTAACAGATGCAGAAGGCTTACCAAATCACTACAAAGCAGTAATGAGGAGACTAAGATGAATCGTACATTTGAAAAAAGGCTAAGTGAGCTATCAAAGCTAAAGGGATATCAAAAACCAGAAAAGATTTCAGATGCAATCAAGCTTGATTCAAACGAAAACTTTGCAATCAAAAAAGAATTCCAAACAGAACTAATCCGTGAAGCACAAAAACGCTGTGATGTAAGGCAATATCCATTAGGTGATGTTGATAATCTTATTTTAGCACTGACAAAATACCTAAAGATTCCAGCTAATATGATTGGAGTTGGAAATGGTTCAGATCAGATTCTTGATTTAATACTAGGAAATTTATGTTCCAAGAAAACTAAAATTCTAACTTCTGATCCAACTTTTGGATTCTTCGAAGAACGATGCAAGCTTTATTCAATTCCAACGATTAAGATTTCATTTTCTGAAAAAATGAAGCTCAGCATAGACGATTTCATAAGAAAATCTAAATCTGCAGACATGATTTACTTGGACTCACCAAACAATCCTACAGGATTCCAATTCACAAGAAACGAACTAAAGAAGTTAATCAAATCATTCAAGGGACCAATAATTATTGATGAGGCCTATGTGGAATTTGCAGATTCATCGGTAGTTAGTCTTGTCAAACAATTTGATAATCTAATCGTAGTACGAACGTTATCCAAGGCATTTGGACTAGCTGGTTTAAGACTAGGATATTTTGTAGCAAACAAGAAAATAGTCGACGTCTTTACAAAAATTATACAATATCCATATCCACTTAACACATTAGCAATTCAATGCGGAATATTGGCTTTAGAAAAATCAACCAAGATAGCATCAATTTTTTCATTAGTAAAAAATGAAAGAAAGAAAATCATACAAAGTTTGAGAATAACTGAAGCATTTGATGTATTTGATTCGAATGCAAACTTTGTACTTTTTGATGCAAAAGGAGCAGATAGAAGGGTATACAATGCACTAATCGAACAAGGAATTTCTATTCGTAAACTTGGAACACTAGGTAAACACAATGGCTGCTTACGAGTAACTGTAGGAACTCCTGAAATGAACTCAAAATTTTTGTTGGCAATACGTGATCTCTTAGAATGAACATAAAAGATAATTCAAGCAATATGCTTGTCTCAGATTCAGTTGTTGATGATGTAAAAGATATTGATGCAATAATTTTTGATTGTGATGGTGTTCTTGTTGATATTACAGAATCATATGATACTGCAATAAACAGCACTATATCATATATCTTAAATGATATACTAAATGTTAAAGCTGAGAATATTGTCACGCCAGAAATTCTTTATGGCTTCAAATCAAAAGGTGGATTTAATGATGAGGTCGCTGTTTGTTATGCAGTAATACTTACTTCATATGCAGCAAGAGAATTAAAAAAACCATTTGCAGAATTAATTAAAGATGTAATTGAGAATTCAGATGAAAGGGGAATACTTTCAGTAGATGATTTTCTACAAAGTATTGATGTAAAAATTAGTAACATAAAAGAAAAATTAACCTATTCAAATCCACATGAAACAAGTTACATCTATACAGTATTTGATCAAATTTTCTATGGTAGTGAGTTGTATGAAACGATTTACAAAAAATCTGCAACATTATCAGAGAATGGTCTTATAGAACAAGACAAAGTTATATTCAATTCTGAAATACTTTCTGCATTACAAAAAAAGTTTGAGAAAAAAATAGCAGTAGTTACTGGTAGAGGCCGTTTCGCATTTTCATATTCATTAAAAAAATTCTTAGATAATTTTGATTTATCAAATTCTATTTTCCTAGAAGATGAACCAAAAGAACTTGCTAAACCAAACGTTGAACCACTTGTAAAATCAATAAAGGGTTTAAATTCAAAATGTTGTATCTATGTAGGCGACTCGATGGAAGATATGTTGATGGCTAATAAGGCTACACAAATTGGATTCAAAACTATTTTCTGTGGAATTTATGGAACAAGCAAAAAACCACAAATTAAACTTGAAATGTTCAAAGCCAACAATGTACCTATAATTTTAGAATCAATAGAACAACTTCCGAAGGCATTAAATCTGGTTTAATAACTTATCAAATTCGATGCTTTATGAATGCAAGAAAAACTAATCTAAAAAGAGAAACTAAAGAGACTAGTGTAATAGTAAGCCTAAACCTAGATGGTACTGGAAAAACTTCAATTAATACTGGCATTAGTTTCCTTGATCATCTAATCACATCTTTCGGAAAACACTCCATGATTGATCTTTCACTAAAGGCAAAATCCAAGGATGGAATAGAGCATCATTTGATTGAAGATACTGCAATTACTATTGGTTCGGCAATTGACAAGGCGTTAGGAAACAGAGTAGGAATCAAGAGATTTAGCTATGCATCTGTTCCTATGGATGAGTCACTTGCAGAAGTATCGATTGATATGATAAAACGTCCATTTAGCAGAATATCATTATCTATGAAGAGAAGTAAGATTGAAGGAATCTCCAAAGAAGATATAGAGCATTTGTTTCATTCACTCTGCCAAAATCTGAATTGCTGTATACATGTTACTGTAAAGTATGGAGAAAACGATCATCATAAGATTGAGGCAGCAATTAAATCCATAGCAATTGCATTGAGAACTGCATTGTCAAAAGATTCAAAACAAAAAGGAATTCCAAGTACTAAAGGCGCAATGTAATGGTAAATGTTGCAATATTTGATTATGGAGCAGGTAATATCTTTAGTCTAAAGACTTCACTTGAAAAGAATGGAGCATCTGTTGATGTTATAACTAGTTTTGATCAAGTAAAAAATTATTCAGGATTATTATTGCCTGGTGTTGGAAATTTTGATCCTGCTATTCGTAGTATACGAGATTATTCAGCAATTCAATTCAATGATTTTGTAAAGGATAAAGTGCCTGTACTTGGAATATGCCTTGGAATGGAAATGTTTTTTGAAAAAAGTGAAGAAGGAAAAGAACAAGGTCTTAATGTTCTAAATGGTGAAGTAGTATTATTACCAGAAAATATGAAAATTCCTCACATGGGTTGGAATGATTTACAGATCAAAAGAGAAAGTAAGATTTTAGACGGTGTAGATGACGGTTCTTGGGTTTATTTTGTTCATTCATACAGAGCAAAACCAACTAACGAACAAATTATTGTAGCAGATGCAGATTATGGAATTAAAGTTCCAGCAGTAATCGAAGATGGCATATATTTTGGTACACAATTTCACCCCGAAAAATCTGGAAAGGTTGGATCACTTATGATAAGAAATTTTCTTAAAGTGTGTAAACAATGAAGATAATTCCTGCAATTGATTTAATGAACGGTGAAGTAGTTCGTCTTGTCAAAGGAGATCCAAAACAAAAGACTGTTTATAGTAATGAACCTGTTGCTATTGCAAAAAAATGGGAAGAAGACGGTGCAGATATGTTGCATATAGTAGATCTTGATGCTACACTTGGATTGGGTGAAAATTTTGAAATTATAAAAGAAATTTCTAAGAATATCACAATACCAATTGAGATTGCAGGTGGAATAAGAAGTATTGATAAGATTTCTAATACACTAAATTTTGCACAAAGAGTTGTAATTGGAACTATAGTAATGGAACTAAAAGAAAATGATAAAGAACAAATCTTGGCGGATTTGGTTTCACAATTCGGAAAAGAACGATTAGTAATATCTATTGATCACATTGACGGTAAGATTGTGACCCATGGGTGGCAGAAAAACACCGGAATAGAGTTACTAAAGGCAACCAACGACTTTGTTAAATATGGATTTTCTGAATTTTTAACTACTAATGTTTTAAGAGACGGAACTTTGGAAGGTCCTGATATTACAACACTTGAGAAAATCTGTGAAATAAATGGAATTAATGTTATTGCCAGTGGAGGAATCTCAAAACTAGATGACATTAAAAAAATTAAATCTTGTAATCCATATGGGATAATTCTTGGAAAGGCACTTTATGATGGTATTATATCAATTGGGGAGGCAAAAACAATTTGACACTAACAAAACGTATAATTCCATGTCTTGATGTTGCAAACGGAAGAGTTGTCAAGGGACTAAATTTTGAGTCAATAAAAGATGCAGGTGATCCCGTACAATTAGCAGAAAAATATAGTAGTGAAGGAGCAGACGAATTGATTTTTCTTGATATAACAGCATCATCAGAACAACGTGAAACAATAAAATCACTTGTTAAAAAGATAGCAGAAGTAATTGATATTCCATTTACTGTTGGGGGTGGAGTAAAATCATTACAGCATGCAAGAGATATTTTGTTAAGTGGAGCAGATAAGGTGTCTATCAATACCGGTGCTGTAAAAAATCCTGGAGTTATTACTGAACTTATGGAGCTTTTTGGCAGACAATGCATTGTAGTAGCAATTGATGCAAAAAGGAATTATAACATAGAAAAAGGGAAAAATATTTTTTCTAATGACGGCAAAAAATTTTGGTTTGAAGTATTTATCTATGGTGGTAAAACAGGTACTGGTTTAGATGTAATTGAATGGGCAAAAAAAGTTGAAGTAAGCGGTGCAGGAGAAATTCTTTTAACAAGTATTGATAGTGATGGAACTAAAAATGGGTATGACATACTACTCATAGAACAGGTTGTAAATAATGTTGGCATTCCAGTAATTGCATCTGGTGGTTGTGGTAAACCAGAACATATGATTGATGTATTTAAGAATACAAATGTTAGTGCCGCATTGGCTGCATCAATTTTTCATTATGAAACTCACTCAGTTAATCGAGTAAAGCAGTTGATTAAAGAAAATGGGATAAAAGTTAGATACTAAGGAATTGATTCATTTAATTCTCGGTCAACAATTGTAGGATGTCCATATTCATTACGAACGCAGACATTTTTATTATATTTGTATGTCTCACCTGGAAGAACTATATCTAGCACGGTAACAGTTATTGGGTCATACATAACATCATTTACATTTCCTTTGAATAGCATCATAAACTTCCACTCACCGATTATATCATCGGCAACACAAAGTTGTTTACTCATTCTCATATCAGGCCTAAAATAAAATTTCCATGATTCTTTTTCTTCTGCATTAAATGCGTACTCAACATAGGGTTTGCCGTTTGGACCTAAAACTACCAACGTACCAACTTCAAAGTCATGTTTATGATCAATTATAATAAATATATTTTCTCCTAGAAGAAATTTATCTTTGTTTATCTGTAAAGATCCTGAAATTTGTGGGTCATCAGGATAAACAACATGTGCAACATTTTTGACATCCTTGAATGTGTTTACTTCAGTGATATATTTTTCAGGTGTTGATACATGATATGTCGTCTCATTAATTTGCCATGCTACAACTCCTATTATTATTAAACCACCTATAGCAGCTGCAATTAACGTAGCATACTTCATTCTTCAACTTGCTGAATTGTTTTAAAAAACCTTACCTACGAAAAGTATTTTTATTTCTTCAGTTTAATTTGGTAAATAGAATTATTTTCATAAAATTAATAGTGAAAAATTAAGTAATACTTAACTTCATATT
>Ga0114996_10007769_pt1 | contig 12069 bp, 9 predicted proteins | sample ArcticOcean_MG_C_4_FD_87039 | JGI IMG/M metagenome (GOLD analysis project Ga0114996, IMG submission 87039) | Marine microbial communities from western Arctic Ocean - ArcticOcean_MG_CB4_134 | ecosystem: Environmental > Aquatic > Marine > Oceanic | place: Arctic Ocean: Canada Basin | collected... | reverse complement strand
TAATGAATGCTGATGGTTCGAGTCCTACAAATTTGACGAATAATGCAGATCCCGATATGCATCCATCGTGGTCACCAGACGGAACAAAAATTGCTTTTGAGACTTCTAGAGATGGCAATTATGAGATATACGGGATGCTTGTTCCGTAAGGAGGAATATTTTTTGAAAAACAAGCGGTTAAAAAGTTTTTACGATTTGGAATTCTTAAGATTGCAGAACGGAATTTCATTGCTTGAATTAGCAGTTACTCTTGCAATCGTTTCAGTAATTTCTATCCCATTATTAGGTATAATTTCTCAGATTTTTTCATCACCGTTGCAATGGAATTCAGAAATGACAGCAACAAATAATAGTAGTCAGGCAGTACAGTTTATTAGTGATGATGCTTTGCAAGCTCAGAAGATCACGATTTTAGATAAACCTGAATATGTCACATTCGAATGGGTAAATCATAGTACTTTTCCTTCCATTGCTTATAACGTAACTTACTCATATGACGAGGAGTCAAAATCGATTAAAAGAACTGAAAAAATAAACGATGACCAAACGTCTGTATCTTCATATGATTCAATAGATTCATACGAAGACGTAGTTATAGAAAAAACAGGTTTTTTAGTCAAGGTAACAGCTATTGTGACTGTTGATGGTATATTTGAGAATGTTAAGTCAACTTCTTCTAGGTCAGTTTTAACCAGAGTCTTGGTTGCTGATGAACCGCCTCTGCCACCTACGTATTTTGTTGCTTGGGATGATTTTGAAACAAAAAGTTTTATTGGAGGAGACGGATGGGAAAATGACTGGGTTGTTAATGGAAATGCGTCAATAATTGAAGATTCAGGTACTCAGGCAATCAAAATATTTCGAGCAGAAAATGCACAAATATCTAGCATTGAAAGAAAATTGAAATTATCCGGGCACCCAAACCCTAAGCTTCAAGCCGTAATGAGATTTGAAAATTTTGACGCAGGAGATCTGGTTAATATACTAATTGGTCCATCAGGAGGAAGTTTAACAAATTTAGCAACATTTTCTAAAGGGAGTGATGTAGGGTCTTATCAGAGCTTTGTTTGGAATTTGTCTTCAATTTTACTGGGAGAAGAAGCGACAGTTAGGATTCAGGTTTATACCCCAAACATTGGGACATCTAATATTGGGGTTTTAATAGATCAGGTTGAGTTCATTAGCGAGTGGTCAAATGATTAATTTGGATAGAGTCAAAATTAAGCCAAACAAACCATTGAAAAAAGATAAAGTTTTTGATGAAAACGGTTCTGTTTTGATTATTGTTTTAATTGCTATTTTTGTTGGTGCAATTTTAATTTTTGTGTCTACGAGTCTTTTTTCAACAATTATGATTAAGTCAGGACAAAATGTGGATAATGCTAAAAACCGGTACCTAGCGCAAGCTGGTTTAAATTTGGTAGTGTCCGATATTTTGGAAGGTAAAGAAGTTAAAGCATCAAATTACACAGAGCCATTAATTTTGGATAACGAGGAAATTGTATTAAGTATCGAAAAACCGTTTTATGCTATGGGTCCTACAAATTCATATTATTATATAGATCCTGGCGTTGAAAAAGGATTGTCCTATCTTAGCTCACAAGAGAGCTACTTCTTTTTTATTGAATCTGTCAGACAAGGTTCTGATTTGAGAGTGAACTGGAGTTTTACTCCCAATAACAAGAAATGGAGAATTAGGCTGTACGAAGGATATGGTGTTGATATTAATCAGAATGTAACAGTGTTAGCAAAAGATGATTTTGAAACCGGAGATTATCTTGGAGGAACAGGATGGAATGCTGAATGGACTTCTTCTGAAAACAACGTATCTGTTGTAACCGATTTTGGCCCTGCTGAGGGAAATCGTCATTTGAAATTAGCTATGGGGGATGCAGAAATAGTTAGACCTTTCAATATTTCTAATTCGAGTAATTTGAGAATTCAATTTTGGGTGAAGTTTTTAAATTTTGAGCCAGGGGAATCCGCAGCCTTATCGGTAAGCCAAAATGGAACAGATTTTCTAACTGTTAAGGAGTGGAAGCATGGCGAAGATGACGGAATTTATCGATTTGAAGACATAGATTTGTCTCCTTATGAATCAGCCTCTCAATTATGGATCAAATTTTTTGCAGATATGAATTCGGTATATGACCTTTTATTTATTGATGATTTAAAAATTGTTTCTCGGGCAAACACTGGACATATTGAAGAATTTTTTGGATCGAAAGGACCTGCTGTTTTGTTTGTTCCTGGGGAAAAAATTAACGGCGGTCAATATACCGTTGAATTCAAAAATGATTCTTCTGTTGATTTGGTGTCTAACGACTTTTCTAATGAAGCCAAGCAATCAAAGACGTGGATATACGTTCAAGCTTATGAAGATCATTTGGTTACTGCGACAGTAAATTTCAATGAAGTCTCTGTTTGGATTAGGCAAGTTCCAGGGAAAACAGTTCCTGTAATTCCACAAGAAGTTTATTTTTTGAGTTTTTTGCCTTATGCTATCGAAGCTCTTCATTTAGAAGATGATGATGGGGATGGAATACCAAACATTATTGATGGTAGAAAAGTAGGATCGGCATTTGTAGACGAATCAAAGGTTTCTTCGAAATATTTTTCTGATTTACACGGACTGGGTACAAGTTTTGGAAGTATTGATAACCTTAACGGAATCAGTGTTAAAGTTCAGAATTTACCTGAACCGAAAGGGTTTTTAATAACGGCTTCTGGGGGACCAGGAATTGCGGAGCTTACTGTTTGTTCTAAATATCTAGCAATTTCAGATGGAGACGAAGTTGAAATTACTTGTTAATTATTTTTTTGAAATGTGAATATTGACATCAATATTATTAGAGGAAAAAACTTTGAAATCTCAAATGACAATATCTAAATTAAGAGAAGAGCTTCCCATAGCAAAAGATTCATATTATTTTTTAACTGGAAGCCATGGTCCTGCGCCAACTTCTGTACTAAATGAATTCCAAAAACAAATGGAATTTGAATCAGCGTTTGCTTTACAGGGGGGCTTGTATAAAAAAGAAATAATTGATCAAGAAAACAATTCTCGTGCTGCTTTAGCAACATTTTTAGGGGTTACTCCTGCAGAAATCTCTATCACTGGAAATACATCGGAAGCTATGCAGAAAATCATTCGATCCTTCAGGTGGGATATAAATTCTGAATTGGTTGTGTCTTCTTTGGAGCATGTAAGTACATTTGGGATTTGCAAAGAACTTTCAGATAAATTTGGAGTAATTGTTAAAACTGTGAAGGCAGATGTAGAAGAATCAAAATTTTTGGAAACATTTAAAGAATCCTTATCAGATTCAACTAAATTAGTAATCATTAGTCAAATTGCTTCTCCAGATGGAAGGTTATTGCCTACAGCGAATGTCGTTAAAATTGCGAGAGAAAAAGGAATTCCTGTTGCGGTTGATGCAGCTCAGTCTATAGGCCAATTTCCTGTAGATATAAAAGAAATAAAATGTGATTTTTTAGTTGGTTCTGGACATAAATGGCTGCTGGGGCCTATGGGAATTGGATTTTTGTATGTAAATAATGAATATGGTTTTTCAAATTTCAGGCCGGAGTTTGTTCCTTCTATTAAATTGTGGCATCAAAAAGAAGATCCGATTCCTCCATTAGATTTAAGACAAAAAGCAGAGGTTGGAACGTATAGTCATGCTAAAATCATTGCTTTGGGAAAAGCTATAAATAACATTAATCAAATTGGGTTTTCTCAAATCACAAATCATGTTGATTCTATGTCTAGCTTGTTGGGTAATGCTGTGTCAAAAATGGAAAATACTAGAATGATTACTCCAAGAAATATAAATTGTTCTTCAGGGTTAATTTCTTTAGATATAGAAGGTAAGTCTGCCAAAGAGGTGCAACATGCTGTTGCAGAAATGGAGAGGGAAAAATTTTTACTAAAGTTTCAGTGGTTGACTGCCCCATACGATATTGAGAAATTTGCAATCCGTATTTCTTTAGCGATGTTTAATACCAATAAAGAGGTTAATCATTTAATTGACGCTTTAAAAACTTATTTAGGATAAAATTATTTTTAACAAATGAAACATGTCAATATTTATGAATATAAATGTGATTTGTGTGGATCAGTAATGGCTGGAGTTCATTGCAAACTAAAATGTTTAATTTGTGGATTTATTCGGGATTGTTCTGATCCATAAAACATTGATAAAAAAGTTTATTAAGAATTTGAGAAAAGAATGTTTCAAAAACGAGTGTTGAATCAGTTTTGCATATGTGTATTCGTTACCTTCTTTTTGGCCGGATGTTCACTTTTTATTAAAAATGATGCTGCTGTAGAAGTTGATTCTGTTGAGAAAATACAAATTACTCCTGCGGAAATTCTAGAAGCTTCTTCAAAAGCAATGTCAACCTTGAATACTCTTAGATTTAGGATTACACATGAAGTTGGGGAGACGGAACTTTTCCCAGGTATATATATTGATAGAATGGATGTGTCTATAGTGTTTCCAGATGAATACCACATCAAGTTTTATGGCAAAGGAAATTCAAATCAAATTACGAAGGGAGAGGTTATAGTTACTAAGGGTAAAACTCATATAACTAATCCTTTTACTGGAAAACTAGAAGAGCTTTCGGGAACATCTTCTCCATTAAAATTTTTTAAACCTCAAGTAGGAATTCGATCTATATTTTCTAGTATTGAAAAAGTGACTTTTGTTGACAGCGTTCAAGAATCTCAACAACAAGTTTTGTTGTCTGGGGAAATGCCTGCGAATGCATTATTATCGATTTTTGGAAATTTAGTTTTGGATGAATCTGTAGGCGTGGAGTTGTTGATTGATTTAAAAACAAAATATTTAATTGAGACAAAAATTATTGGACCTATAGTTTCATCTGACAAAAAAGAAGTAGTAAGAAAAATCGAATTTGTGTCTTTTAATAAAAAGATTCAAATTAAAAAGATTGATTGAAATCGCAAAGCTTTATTTAAGGTTTTTATTTTAAAAATGAATAGAAAATATAAATTTAGCAATCTATATTTGAGCCTGATTCCTTTGGTTTTGGGTGTCTTTATAGCTGCGGATGACCAAACAGTAATGGTTACAATTTTACCCGAAATCATGCGAGATACTCATTCTCAAATCACTGAACTCGATAGTATTTCATGGATTATCACAGCATATTTACTTGGATATTTATGCGTGATCCCCTTTATGGGTAGTGTGTCTGATGTAATTGGCAGACAAAAATCTTTTCTTATTTCTATGGGTGTTTTTATTTTAGGATCAGTTTTAGTGGCTATAGTACCATTAGATTGGAATTTTATAGGCTTAAATTCTTTTGATTCTGATTTTACCAAGATCAGTGTAAATTATTTGGTTTTTGTGAGAGTGATTCAAGCTGTTGGAGCAGGAGCTCTTTTGCCCATTGGAATTGCTTCTATAGGAGATATGTTTACTTCGTCGAAAAGAGCTTTTCCAATGGCGATTTTGTCAAGTGCTGCTGAAGCTGGAGGTGTAGTAGGTCCATTTTGGGGAGGCATATTTGTTAAGTTTTTAAGCTGGAGATGGGCCTTTTGGTCAAACATACCGATTGGTTTTGGATTAATAGCAATATCATATTTTTTACCAAAATATACTCAGGAAATAAAACAAACGTCTGTAGATAAAAGTGGTTCGGTTGCCTTGGCTTTGTTTATCATCACTGTTACTTTCGCTTTTTCTAAGTTGGGCACAAGTACATTTATTTTTTTGATTTGTGCGTTAATATCGGTGATTTTTTTGGCAATGTTATTTTGGCTTGCCAGAAATAACTCTAATTTTTTAATACCTATAGGTTTAATTAAAGCTCGAGGATTTATTTGGTTAAATTTAACGCATTTTTTCGTAGGTGTTGCATTAATTATTGTAATGGTTACTGTTCCTTTAATGGCAACAACAATCTTGGAAAAAAATTCTTTTGAAGGGGGATTAATGTTGCTTAAAATAACACTTGCAATTCCATTTGGAGCTTTCATTGCTGGAGGGTTGTGTAGAGTATTTCATTACAAATGGGTTGTTTTGGCGGGATTGTTTTTTACAGGAATAGGCTTAGCCTTAATGCATTTTTGGATTTTGGGTTCAATTAATCCAGTAATTCCAATTCAGTTGATTGTTACAGGGTTTGGGTTTGGTGTAATTGCAACACCAGTATCTGTATTTGCAATTGAGTTAGCTAGTGCTGCAAACCGAGGTATTTCTGCGAGTTTAGTAACTTCGTCTAGACTTTTTGGAATGACTGTCGGGCTGTCGGCGATAAGCTCTTGGGGGAGTTATAGATTTGGAGAACTGTTGGTTAATGCGGGGATAGGACATTCTAGCTTTGGATCCATGCTTTCTACAGGTACTGGATCTACAGAAATTACAGCAGTAATTATTCAAGTCGGAGAACAATTGTTTAGCGAGTTTTTATTGATTGGGATAATTGTTTTGGCCGCAGGATTTGTTTCTGTAATGTTAATTAATCATGATAAGCAAGCTATTTAGATTAATTGATTTTTTCAGAAAACATTTCTTTAATTTTAGGTTTGATTATTTTTCCCATTGAGTTGCGAGGCAGAGATTCTACAATTAAAATTTTTTGGGGGACTTTATAATTGACGAGCTTGTTTTTACCCCATTTTCGCAATTTGATTATATCCAGGTTACTGCCTTTGCTTAGAACTATTGCTGCAGAAACAGCCTCGCCCCATTTTTCATCTTTTATGCCAACAACGGCACATTCTTTTATTTCTGGATGCGTACGCAGTACGTATTGAATTTCATTTGCAGAAACTTTTTCGCCTCCTGTTTTTATGATGTCTTGCGAAGCTCGGCCCCAAATTTTATAAACACTATTTTCTGTTGATGCTATATCACCAGTTCTGAACCAGCCGTCTTTTGAAAATGAGGAAGTGGTTACTTCTATATTATTCCAATATTCTAAAAAAACGTTTTCACCTTTAATTTGGAGTTCTCCTTCATGCCCGGGAAGTACTTCAACGTCAAGGCTGACAGGATTTTCGTTTGTGTCAAAATCAATTGAACAAACTCGTGTTTGTACACCTGGCAAAGGGGTGCCTACAAATCCAGGAATTCTTTTACCCTTTAATGGATTTGATAGCGCCATTCCAATTTCTGTCATTCCATATCTTTCAAGTAAAACGTGACCTGTAATAGTTTTCCACTGATTTAAAGTGTTTGGTAATAAGGCGTCTGATCCTGAAACCATCAAACGTAAATTTGACGATTGTTTTTTAATTAATTTTTGCTTTTCTGCAGGCAAATCATTCCAAAAAGAAATTAATTTTTCGTACATCGTTGGGACAGCCATAAACAGTGAAATTTTGTTATTTGATAATTTACTCCAAGTAGTTTTTGCGTCAAAACTTGGTAAAAATTCACATATAGCACCACTCCACAAAGCGCAAAGCATAGCATTAACGATTCCATGGACATGATGAAGGGGGAGGACGTTAAGTATATGGTCTGAATCGACCCATTCCCAAGATTTCACGAGAGCAGTAATTTGTGATTTTATGTTTAAGTGTGTTGTCACGACACCCTTTGGCTTATTGGTAGTTCCACTGGTATAAATTATCATTGCTCTACGTGACTCATCAATTTCAGGATATTTGCTATTACTGAAAGAAGTATTGATTTCATTTGTAGTGATAAATTCAATATCATTTTTATTGTTTAGATTTTCTAAAGTATCTGAATATTCTGGGTCCAATATGATTTTCTTTGAAGAAGTGTCTTGGATAATATGATTGATTTCTTCGGTTGGGTGAGATAAGGCAATCGGAACAGCAATCCCTCCTGCTATCCAAATTCCCCACTGGGTTGAAATATATTTGTGCCCAGGGGCAACCATGAATAGAATTCGCTCCTCATTCAGGTCCTCTTTGTTTCCAAGGAGTTTGTTAGCTGTGGAATTAGCTAAATTTAAGATTTCAGAATATGTGTGTTGCCCACTTGTATCAATCGCTGCTATTCTGTCAGCAAAATGTAGGGTGCGAGATATAATTTCTATAGACATGAATAATAATCTTATTCAAGAAAGTCACGTAGTTTTTTTGATCTTGTAGGATGTCTTAATTTTCTTAAGGCTTTGGCTTCAATTTGTCGGATACGTTCTCGTGTCACACCGAAAGTACGGCCCACTTCTTCTAGGGTTCTTTGCCGTCCATCTTCTAGTCCAAATCTAAGGGAAAGAACCTCTGACTCTCTAGGACTTAAAGTTTCTAAAACGTCTTCTACTTGTTCTTTTAGCAACTGGTATGAGGCAGCTTCAGCTGGAGCAACTGTGTTCCTGTCTTCTATGAAGTCTCCTAAGTGGCTATCTTCTTCTTCGCCTATAGGTGTTTCTAGCGACACTGGTTCTTGAGAAATTTTAAGAATTTCTTTTACTCGGTCTGTAGTAACCTCCATTCCTATTCCAATTTCTTCGTTAGTTGGCTCTCTTCCATATTCTTGAACGAGCCTTCTGGACACCCTAAGTAACTTGTTAATAGTTTCTACCATGTGCACAGGTATTCTGATAGTGCGAGCTTGATCCGCGATAGCTCGTGTGATGGCTTGCCTAATCCACCAAGTCGCATATGTACTAAATTTAAATCCTTTACGGTAATCAAATTTTTCGACAGCACGAATAAGCCCAATATTACCTTCTTGAATCAAATCGAGAAGAGACATTCCGCGGCCGATATATTTTTTTGCAACACTCACCACAAGCCTAAGATTAGCTTCTGAGAGATGGGTCTGGGCTAATTCTCCAGAATTCTTTATTTTATTGATTGATTGCGCTAGTAAAAATTCAAAAGAATTAAGCTTTGTTGTAAAAGCAACTTCGTTGATGGCTTTTTTTAGTGAATCCAATTTAGTGTTTGGGGCCAAGAGATCAAATATATTTTCAGGTAATATACTGGCATTCAAAGATAAACTTTTTAGTTGAGCTATTGCATCTTCAGGGCTTACGTTAAGAATTTCGGACATGAAATTAGTTAAATCTTCTGATATATCCCCGTCTAAAATTTCGCGAAATTTCTCATTTGATATTACATCTGAAATTGTTAGGTTTTCATCTATGCCGGCTTTTTTAGCAATAACTTGTGCCAAAGGAACACTTCCAGACAAGCTGTTTAGGAGATTCAAATAAATTCTCCATGCACCTGGCTTTCGTCCATCCGTACTGGTTAAAGTAGATTCAATAGAGCTAACGTGTGTAGCAATTTCCATTTGTCTAGCTAATGTGCGTTCTTGAGTAGCTTTCAGTAGAGGAACTCTTCCTATTTCTCTTAAATATAACCTCACAGGGTCGTCAACCATTTCTACAGGAGTACTGGGCTCAGCTTTCCCCCATGCTTCCTGAGGGGCTGGTTTGGTGGCAGGGATTGCGTTTGGATCAAATTGAGGACTGTTTTCGTCGCTAATTTCATCCATGTCTAGATTTTGGACAGGTAAATCATCTTCATGGACTTCGGTTTCGCTATCCTCTGTGATAGATTGAAGTTTTTTAGATCTCATTTCTGAGAGATGAAGAATATCCTTAGAAGCCCCAGACTGTTCAACCAGATCGGTTAGCAATGAATCCATTTCGGTTTGTTTTTTTTTGGTAGCCATATTTTATTCCGTAAACAGTAATAAGTAGTTAAGGTTAGGTTGTTTTTTGGTTAAATTCATTCAAATTAGCTTTAAGCTTTTGGTTTAAATCTACAATGACTTTTTCAATTTCTTTTGGATTTTGTGAGTCTGGCTGAATTGATGAAAGTAACTCCCTTTGCATGTTTTTAAGATGTTTTTGCTCAATCCTTGCAAGTGATTGTTTTAAGGCCTGAACTGCAGTGAATTCGTTAACAGGATCAAGATTTATAGAAAGTAGATAGTTTAATTGTTCCTTAAGTACTGGCGAAAGCATTAATTCTAACTCTTCTATTGTAGTGGAATTTAAATAACTAGTAAAGATTTCTCGGTTCTCTGTTTTTTGAAAAACTTCAACTTCGGAGACATTAATTTTTTCTTTAGATTGGGGGAATTGAAGCAATATAGCCATTATGAAATTTTCTGTTTTATAAGGGTTGCTTTGAAGGGCCGACAAAGTAACTGAAGCATTTGAACGATTTTTTTGCCTTTTTGAATTTTTTGTTAGGGGCTTTGATAATTTTCCAATGCTTGATTGGATAATCTCAGTTGAAACTTGTATTTTTTTTGAAAGCGTTTCTATGTAATGTTCTTGTTCAACGCTACTTTTTGATGAAGTGATGATTGGTAGTAATGCGTTAATTATTTGCCCCTTACCTTCAGGTGTCGTTTTTTCGTTTTTTTCGCATACTATATCTATTACAAATTCTTTGTATGGAGTTGCAGTTTCAATTAAAGTTTTCCATCCATTTAAATTGTTTTTTATTAGCGAATCTGGGTCTTCGCCAGGAGGCAGTGATGCAATTCTAATTTTTGGTGGTTTGCCTAGGTTTAGTAATGTGTTTTGAGAATAGTTGCTTTGGTTTGTTGAATCTAAAACATGCCATGCTGATTCTAAGCTGCGTAATGTGGCTGATTGACCCGCGGTGTCTGAATCCATGGCTAAAACGTAATCTTGTGCAATGCGTTTTATTGAATTAATCTGTTGTTCTGTTATAGCTGTCCCCATAGAGGCTATAACATTTTGTTGTTCGTTTTGGTGTGCAGTAATTACATCCATATATCCTTCTACAATTATTGCGCAATTTAAACTTTGTATTGAAGAGGAAGCTTTATTTAATCCATATAGTATTGACTGTTTGTCAAAAACTTCAGTTTTGGGAGTGTTTAGATATTTGGGGGTTGAATCATCTAAACTCCTTCCGCCAAATCCAATTACTTTCCCCTGTTTGTTATGGATAGGAAACATCACTCTGTTCCAGAAAAAATCTTTAGCGAATCCAGAGTTTGACATGTTAGATAATCCAGCTTTTTGAATTTGTTTTTCGTCAAATCCTAAGCTTAAAAGTTTACTGACAAGAGAATTGTTTCTGGAGGGGCTAAACCCTATTCTAAATTCAGATATTGTTTTTTCTGTCAGGCCTCGTTTATTAATATATTCTTTCGCTAGGGATCCAGCTTTTGTTTTTAACGATTCTTCAAAGAACAAAGCTGCCTGTTCATTCATTTCCAATAAGAAATCGGATTTTTTTTGTTCAATAGAAGAATTAAAGTTTATTCCTGCCTGTTGTGATAATTGTTTTATTGAGGTATAAAAATCTATATTTTCAATTTTCATCACGAACGATAGGATATCTCCTCCTGTAGAACAAGCGCCAAAACAACGCCATGTTTGTCGTTGAGGACTTACAATAAATGACGGAGTTTTTTCGGAGTGAAACGGGCATATGGCTTTATAATTAGAACCTGCTTTATTTAGAGTGATATATGAAGAAATTAAATCTACTATATCAATTCTGTCTTTTATGTCTTCAGTAATTGCCATTAAATTTTGCCAGGCTGATCAATTTAAAAAATATTGGGTATAAATTGTATTATTATTTTGAATTTTTTGTTTGACGGGACTCATGTTGTTTGTAAGCAAATTCAGCAGTTTTAATCATAGGCTCTAAGATCCTGTTAGAATGCCATGTTATGTGCTCAAGAGAGATTCTTAAATCAACTAAGCCATTGGCTAAATCACGATATGACTTTGCCTGAACGTCATCCATCAGTTTTTGCAGTTGAGTTGCGAGTTTTTTTTGGGAAGTCCATATGTCTCCTAAATCAACACACATATCTGACAGACTACTCTCTTGAAAGTCGGGGGATTCCATTTTTTGAAAGCATGACAAGAATTCATGTGCTACATTTGCGCTTTCTGTAGCAACGTTTTTGCTAGGATTTAATTCGTCTGTTGATTTTTTCATTTGACAGTCCTTTGTTATGGTTGCTGGTAGTGGGTTATATAATCCACCCAAACAGGCTTGATGATTTCCAAATTTTTACCTTGACATTGATTTTCCGTCAATGAAATGGTTTCAAAGATTTTTTTCCATAAATAATCAACTTCTGATTGCCAAGAGTCAAATTC
>Ga0114996_10007768_pt1 | contig 12069 bp, 10 predicted proteins | sample ArcticOcean_MG_C_4_FD_87039 | JGI IMG/M metagenome (GOLD analysis project Ga0114996, IMG submission 87039) | Marine microbial communities from western Arctic Ocean - ArcticOcean_MG_CB4_134 | ecosystem: Environmental > Aquatic > Marine > Oceanic | place: Arctic Ocean: Canada Basin | collected... | reverse complement strand
GTCGCTTGCCGCCCCCGAACAGATGCGGATGGCGCCCGACCATCTTGGCCACCAGTCGGTCTGTCACCGACACTGCGGTGAGCCCGCCCACCTCTTCGGCCACCACGATCTGAAAAGCGAGGTTGAGGAGCAGATCGCCCAGCTCTTCCTCGAGTGTGTCCGCGTCGCCGTCGTGGATCGCGTCTACGACCTCGTGGGTCTCCTCGAGCAGATGGGGCACCAGCGTGTTTGCCGTCTGTGCGGCGTCCCAGGGGCAATGGACGCGGAGTAGCCGTACCAGGGCTAAGGCTCGGTCCAACGTGCCCTCGGTTACGGGCACCTCGAGGGGGGTCCTGGGCATCTCACTGAGTGGCATGCATCACCTCGGTGATTTCGAAGGGAACCGCGTGGCCTCCGAGCGGTCTCTGTGCGCCTTTGCTGTATGGCAACGTTCTCCCATCTTTCGTGGCCATGTCAACAGGCCGAACGCCTTCGTCGGACCGGCGCACCCGCGCCTGGATAGAGGTGCGGGCCGAGGCCGTGCGCAGGAATTATCGGTGCGTGCTGGAAGCGGCCGGGGGGGATGTGGGCATGATCCCCATGGTCAAGGCCGACGCCTACGGTCTCGGGGCCGACCGCATGGTGACGACGATCGAGCCGGAGTCGCCCCTGGCCTGGGGAGTCGCCACGGTGCAGGAGGGATGCCGGCTGAGGGAGCTCGGAGTCGAGCGGCCCATTCTGGTAGTCACCCCTTTGCCGCCCGGGTCCTACCCCGACGCAATCGCTGCCGACCTCACGGTTTGTCTCTCGAGCCTCGACGGGCTCCGTCTCCTGGGCGAGGCTGTAGCCCGCCCGCCGCGGGCCGCGACGTTCCAGGTCGAGGTGGATACGGGAATGGGTCGGTCGGGCTTCGACTGGAGGCAGGCAGCCCAGTGGGGGCCGGTCGTGGCTGCCCGACACCGCCCTGCGATGCGCTGGACCGGCTGCTTCACCCACCTCCACTCCGCTGACGAGGATCCGACGACCGTGCCAGTGCAGTGGCAGCGGCTGGTCGACGTGCTCTCCTCGATCCCCCACCCGAACGAAGATTTTCTCATCCATGCCCAGAACAGTGCGGGAGCGCTGCGCGCGGGGCGCCTCTCGTCGGGTGATTACCGCGTGGATGCGGTGCGTCCCGGCATCTTCCTGTACGGGGGTGCGGCCGGGGCTGGATGGGGCGAGCCGGAAGGCGTAGCGTCCCTCCGGGCCCGCGTGGTCCACCTTCGCGACGTGCCACCGGGAACCACGGTCGGCTATGGCGCCACTTATGCGGCGCGTGGGTGGGAGCGGTGGGCGACGCTGGCCATCGGGTATGGCGACGGTCTGCCACGCGCGCTGGGCAACTCTGGCCAGGCGCTTCTCGGAGGACGACGGGTGCCGATTGTGGGCCGGATATCCATGGACTTGACCGTCGTAAACATTTCTGGCTCGGACGGGGTAGAACCTGGCGATGTTGCGACCCTGATCGGGGAGAGCGGCGCCGAGCGCATCACGGTCGACGAGGTCGCGAGGCTGGCGGGAACCATCTCCTACGAGGTGCTCACCGGCCTCGCTCCGCGTCTCCCCCGGATCTGGTTGGACGATGGCGGATCGTGACACTCTGCTAGATCGGGCGCGGGAAGCGAGAGAGCTGGCTTACGCTCCGTATTCCGACTTCACAGTGGGTGCGGCGCTCGAGGCGGAAGACGGATCGATCCACATGGGCTGTAACGTAGAGAATGCGTCCCACCCGCTCGGGGCGTGCGCCGAGCACAATGCCGTCGCCGCGGCCGTGGTGGCCGGACGGAGGCGGTTCCTGACGCTCGCGTTGAGCGTCAGCGGTTCGGATCCGAAGCGCCCATGCGGGGGGTGCCGCCAGGTGCTGGCTGAGTTCGCTCCGGATCTCCGGGTGATCTCGGAAGGCGTTAGTGGGTCCCGGGTGGAGTGGTCGCTGGGCGACCTCCACCCGGAGCCGTTCCTGTCTCAGGGGAGAGAGTAACCTTGACTCGATGGATGCCGCGGCTGCTGCCGCTGTTCGTGGTCGTGACACTCGCTGCTTGCCAGAACGAGATCCCAACCGCGTTGGGCGAAGGGTTTCTGCCCGTGGAACCGGTCACCCTTGAGGTGCGGCTCCCCTGGTCCCAGTTCGTGACGAGCGCTCAGGTGGTGGGCGGCTTCGGGAGGGCGGATGAGCTGGGGGTGGGCACCATAGCCAACGCGTTTGGAGGGACCCTCAACGCCCGCACCCTGCTGCACCTGGAGCCCCAGCACCTGGTTTATGACGCAAGCGACACGCTGACCACGATCGTGGGAGGCTCTTTCCTGCTCCGCTTTAACCCCACCGGGAGCAGTAACCAGGGGCCGGTCACGGTTGCGGTGGGCCGCACGTCCACCCATTGGGACGCGCGCAGCGCGAGCTGGCGGCTGGCGGTGGACAGCTTGGACGGCCAGGAGGAATGGCCCGAACAGGGCGGCGGGCCCGTTGAGCCCCTGGGAAAAGCGGTATGGGACCCTCTCGAAGGCGACTCCCTGCTGATCTCCTTCGGTCCGGCTGCGCTTGCCAATGTCCTGGATACCACCCCGCTCGAATTTGGTGTGCGCGTCGATCTGGATACGCCTGGGGAGCTGGTGCAAGTGATCTCCGGGGAGATCCAGCTCTTCGCCATGGTGGAGGGCGTTGACACGATGATCACTCTGCCGTCGGTGAGCGTCACCGATCAGACCTTCATCTACGATCCGGCCCCTGGGCCCCCGGAGGGGCTCAGGGTGGGCGGGATTCCTGCCTGGCGGACCGTTATCTCTATGGCCATTCCCGCGATGGTGGCGGGGACACCGGAGGCGTGCGCCCTGGTGACCTGTCCACTGGCCCTCACCGCCGAACGGATCAACCTTGCCAACCTCGTGCTCAGCACGCAGGCGAACGAGCCGGGATTCCAGCCGACCGATTCGCTACTGGTCCACGCGCGTTCCCTGTTCGCCCCCGGGGTGCTTCCCAAGAGTCCATTGGGACCGCCCATTTTCCTGGATGACCTGGGACTCGCTGTCGGTGCGGCGCTGGCGTCAGCCGCGTTTGCTCCCGGAGGCGAACGGAGCGTAGAGGTGCCGATCACCCCACTTGTTTGGGACCTGGTGCGGGGGACCACGGTCGGTGGCGGATCAACGAGCTCGACCATCGCGCTCCTATCCCTGAGCTGTAACCCGGTCGGCAAGCTCTGCGTCGAGTCCGAATCGATCGCATTTTCATCTTTTGCGGGCGCCGGGCAGCCCGGGGAGCCGTTCCTACGCTTGATCCTTACTATTTCCGACCGGGTGGAGCTTCCATGATCCCGCTCCGGTGGGCGCGCCTGACCGGCGCGCTGCTCTTGGCCCTGGCGCTGGGCGCGGCTCCGGCGGCCGCCCAATCGGTGTTGGCCACCTGGGGTCTCGGGGTGACCCTGGACCCGCTGGACGGGCGAGGGCGGGGGCTCGGGTCGGTGGGACCTGGGTTGTTCGGCACGGGCGTGATTCCCGGAGATCCGGGGGCCTCGCTGGATTTGATCGTGCCGACCGTCGCCGTCTCGATGCAAAGTTCGTGGCTCCAGGTGGACCAGGACGCTGGCAGCGCCACGCTGTCGGGGAGCCGTTTCCCGGCTATGGGAATCGCGTACCCGGTGCGGGACTGGGGCGTCCTCACGGTTACCTATGGCGGGGTGCTAGATCAGCGGTGGACGCTCGTGCGCCAGAGTCTGCTCGATCTGGGCGCCGGTGGCGCAGGGACCTCGGTCACCGACCAGTTCGTTTCCGACGGCGGCGTGGCGGCGGCGCGCGTGGGATTCGCGCGCCGGGTCACGCCGAGTCTGGGGGTGGCACTGGCGGTCGGGAGCTTCACTGGAAACGTGATCCGCACCTTCATGCGCTCGTTCAATTCCCTCGACGCGGGGGTGGCGGTGGCGCCATTCCAATCGGGCGGGCGGTGGGGGTACTCGGGGGTCACGGCAACCGCAGGGCTGGTCTTCGACGTCTCGGACATCGTGCGCGCGGGTGGCACCATCACGTGGTCCGGTTCGCTCAACGCCAAGCTGACCGATGGCTCCGATGGCAGCGCCAGGAAATACGACATGCCACTCGAGTTCCGCGGAGGGATCTCAGGTGCGCTGGGAGCCGGCCTCTCTGCGGTGCTGAGTGCGTCCTACGCTGACTGGTCGGGCGCGTGGTCTAGCCTCGGTGGCGAAGCCACGGCGGGAACGGTACTCTCCCTTGGCGCGGGCCTTGAATGGACCAGCCTGTCGTTCCTCGGTCGGCCTTTGCCTCTCCGCTTCGGTTGGCGCCGGGCCGAGCTGCCGTTCCGTCCCGACACCGAGGATCCGGTTGAGTCCACCCTGGCCGGTGGCTTCGGCCTGCGGCTGGCAGGCACGGACAACATTCCGCTGGCTCAAATCGATCTGGGGGTCGAGCACGGGACCCGCTCGGCAGGGTCCGTCTCCGAGGACTTCTGGCGCAGCACTGTGAGCCTGCGGCTGGCGGGATTCTGACCGGCGCGATGCGGGTCTATTTTCACACCTTCGGCTGCAAGACCAACCAGTACGACACCGAGCGCATGCGCCAGGAGGCCGAGTCCCACGGCGCGGTAGCGGTACCAGCTTGGGTCGACGCCGACGTGTGCGTGGTGAACACGTGCACCGTCACCAACCAGGCCGACGCTGAAGCGCGTCGCTTCGTCAGACGGATCCGCCGTGACAATCCCTCCACCCGCGTGGTGGTGGCCGGATGCTCAGCCGCCCTGCGCGGCGCGGCGTATAGCGCTATGGAGGGAGTGGCCGCAGTCGTCGCCGGTCCGGACCCGAGGGCGGTGGCGGCGGCCGTGGGCCGCGCCGGCGGGGCGCGTCCCGGATCGGGTCTCGTGCAGCTGGAGCTAAGCAGATCCCTGGACCGGATCCACACGGAGCCGGTGGGCGCCGAGCTGCTGAGGGAGCGGGCGGGCGCGACCCGGGGTTGGCTCAAGATCCAGGACGGCTGCGACCGCCGCTGCTCCTTCTGCGCCACCCGCCTTGCCCGCGGTGCGAGTCGCTCCCGGCCCACCGAGGTGGTGGTTCGGGAGGCCGAGCTGCTGGCGCGCACCCATCCCGAGTTGGTACTGACCGGGATCCACATCGGCCACTACGGTCTGGACCTGGATCCGGCCTCATCGCTGTCCCTACTGCTCGCCGCGCTCCTCGACCGCGTTCCCGACGTGCGCTTCCGCCTCGGGAGTGTGGAGGCCACGGAGGTCGATTCGTTTTTGCTCGACCTGATGGCGGGGGCGGGAGGACGGGTCGCTCCTCACCTCCACATGCCCCTTCAGAGTGGTGCTGACCCGGTGCTTCGGCGTATGCGGCGGTGGCACACAAGGGAAGGATATCGCCGCCGTGCGCTCGAGATTGCTGAGCGACTCCCGGTGCTCGGGCTCGGGGCCGATGTCATCACCGGCTTCCCCGGTGAGACGGATGCGGATCAAGCGGCCACGCGTGCGTTGGTGGAGGAGATCCCTTACACCTATCTGCACGTCTTCCCCTTCTCGCCCCGCGACGGCACGTTTGCGGCCGAGCTGAACGCTACCGAGCCGGTACCCCAGCGCGTGGCCGGCGAGCGCGCGAAGGAGTTGAGGAGCCTGGCCGAGGCGAAGGGACACGCCTACCGTGCGCGGCGGTCTGGAGCGTCCGCTGAGGTGACGCTGGAGGCGAGGGAGACGGTGGCTCTGACCGGTGACTACCTGCGCGTGCGCGCCGAGGGGAAGGGGTGCGGGGCGGTCGACTCTGAGCCGCGTCTGCACCGCGGCGTGCTTCGGGGAGCCGAGGGCGATCTATATATTGATCTGTCTCGCCCGAACACCCTGAATTGACCGAGGTGCCGAGGTGCCGTGGCTGTGCTGCGGCCGCTTTCACAGGGAAATGATGCACCCCAAGAAGCGCGCATACGTAGAGACATACGGCTGCCAGATGAACATCAGCGATGGCGAGCTGATGGAGGGAATCCTGGTGGCCGGAGGCTACGAGATCCTGTCTTCGCCCGAGCACGCGGACGTGGTTCTCGTGAACACGTGCGCCATTCGGGAGCACGCGGAGCAGCGCGTCCTCGGCAGGGTTTCTCAGCTCGGTGCGCTCAAGAAGGATCGTCCGGGCATCGTGATCGGGGTCACCGGCTGCATGGCTCAGCGCATGGGTGAGGAGCTGCTCGAGCAGGCCCCCCACGTGGACCTGGTGATGGGGCCCGACGGCTACCGGAGGCTGCCGGAAGCGATCGCGCAGATCGAGACGGCTCGTGGCGCCGGCTGGGCGCGGCGGCCGCTCCGTGCCCGTCGCGACCGGATCCAACTCACTGTGCTCGACCTCAACTTGGGCGAGAGCTACCAGGGGGTCCAGCAACGGCGCGCCTCGGGTGTCACCGCCTGGGTGACGATTCAGCGCGGCTGCGACCACCGCTGCACGTTCTGCATCGTGCCATACGTGCGCGGTCCCGAGAAAAATCGACGGCCCGAAGAAGTGCTCGACGAAGTGAGAGGGCTCGTAGCGGGCGGGGTCAGCGAGGTGACGCTGCTCGGCCAGACAGTGAACTCCTATCGACACAGCGGCTGGACCTTCCCCCGTTTGCTCCGTGAGGTGGCGCGGGTTCCGGGGATGCGCCGTGTGCGCTTCACGTCGCCACACCCCATCGACGTCACTGCCGAGCTGGTGCACGTGATGGCGACCGAGGACGCGGTGTGCGAGCAGCTCCACCTTCCATTGCAGTCCGGCAGTGACGAAGTGCTCCGCCGCATGCTCCGCCGCTACAGCGTGAACGCGTACCTTGAGACGGTGGCCATGGTTCGGGAATCGGTTCCGGATGTGGCCATCTCGACCGACGTGATCGTCGCCTTTCCGGGCGAGACCGAAGGTGATTTCGAGGCGACTCTTGATGTGATCCGTGCCGTGCGCTTCGACGACGCCTTCACCTATCGCTATTCGCCGCGCGAGGGCACACCGGCGACCCGCCTGCCGGCCGCCTGGTTCTTGCCCGACGACGTCGCGCGGGCACGGCTCAAGCGGCTCATCGAGGTCGCGCGGGACGTCCAGGGCCAGGTCAATCGCACCGAGCTCGGGCGGGTGGAGGAGGTCTTGGTGGAGAGGAATGGTCGTGATCCCGGCCAGGTGATGGGTCGCACCCGCCGCAATAAGGTGGTCGCGTTCGACGGTGATCCCTCCTGGATCGGGGGCTTCCCCAGGGTGGTGTTGGAGCGTACTACCGGAGCGACCTTCACCGGACGGCTGGTGGAGGAGCCGCTGCGGGAGGAGAGCGCGTGAGCCGATTCGCAGGCCCGGCGGGAGTCCTCGTCGTCCTGGCCCTCTCGATGGTGTTCGCCGCGTTGAACGGCGGTCAGCACGTCACTCTGCGCTTCGGTGTCGTGACCCTGTACCGGGTTCCTGTCACAGCGGTCGCGTTCGGAGCCCTCGTCCTGGGAATGGTCGTCATGCTGGTGGCCGGAATCCACTCGGACCTCAAGGTGCGTCGCATCCTGCGCGAGCGGTTGGCCGAGGAGGACTGGGAGGAGAAGGCTCGCGCGGTCGACCGCAGCCAGCACGACCTTTTCGAGGGGGAGCACCCTGAATGATCTCGCTGCAGCGGGACCCCAATTGACCGGGGCCCGACCTGGCGGGATAATCCCCCGCGCACACCCCGGTCGGCGGGCCAGCCTATCCTAGCGTCCGGTTCCCCGTGAACCCCAAGAAGGGAAGCCCCATGAATGACACCAGCGTTGTCACGCTGGCCCGCCACGTCGTAGAGGAGGAACGCAAGCATCCCGATGCGACCGGGGCGTTCAGCGACATCCTCTACGATATCGCACTGGCAGCGAAGATCATCAGCAGGCAGGTGACCAAGGCGGGTCTGGTGGACATCCTGGGCCGGACCGGGACCACTAACGTCCACGGCGAGAGCGTCCAGAAGCTGGACTTGTTCGCCGACGAGGTCATCTACAAGGCCATGGATCACACCGGCCGCCTGTGCTGCATGGCTTCCGAGGAACGCCCGGACGTGGTGCCGATCCCGGAGCGTTTCCCACGCGGCAATTACGTGCTTCTGTATGATCCCCTGGACGGCTCGAGCAACATCGACGTCAATGTTTCGATCGGGACCATTTTCTCGGTCCACCGGAAGATCTCGAAGGGACGGGACGGCTGCCTGGAAGACTGCCTCCAGCCGGGCTCGCGCCAGGTGGCGGCCGGCTACGTGGTGTACGGTTCCTCGACGATGCTCGTGTATACGAGCGGGGCTGGCGTCCACGGTTTTACCTTGGACCCGGGCATCGGGGAGTTCCTGTTGAGCCACCCCAACATCCAAATCCCGCAGAACCCGTCCCGGACTTACTCGGTCAACGAGTCGTACTACGAGCGGTGGCAGCTGGGGCAGCAGCGGCTGACGAACCAGTTCAAGGTCGATGGGGAGCTATCCGCGCGCTACATCGGGTCGCTTGTCGCCGACGTCCATCGAACCATCCTCAAGGGCGGTATCTTCATGTATCCGGCCGACACGAGGAACTCCCAGGGGAAGCTGCGTCTGCTCTACGAGGCGGCGCCCCTTGCCATGATCTGTGGGGAGGCTGGGGGTGCGGCCATCGATGGTCGTGGGGACATTCTCGACCTGATGCCAACCGAGCTCCACCAGAGGACCCCCCTCTACATCGGATCCCGCGACCTCGTCGACAAGGCCGGGGAGTTCCTCTCTGATAGCTCATAATTCTGAGGAATCTTCAGAATTCCACGAGAGCCAACGGCTCATCCGTGAGTGGCTCGCGGCTCATCCCCCCGGCGGCGACTAGCCGATGGAGTTTCAACTCGCCAGGCTTCTGTGCATCCTGAGTTGCGGATCTGAGTGGGGCAGGGGCTAGGCCAGACGTATTGCGGTCAGCCTCCCAACGCCGTGACATCACTTAAGAGCGTGAAGCCCATCTCCTCGTCTGCTATCATCAGCACGTAATCGATCCAAATCCGGGTTGGATACCCACGACTGGGGTCGAACTCTACTTGCACCTCGTGAGCGTCCCGGTCGTACGCATCTTGCACGAGATCGAAAAGGCCATCGATTGTCATGAAATTCTCGGGGTCACGCGCTACCTCCGATGCGAGTTCGGTGACACCGGTTATGACTCCATCCTTAACGGTTACCCGAACACCGTCCACAAACTGGCAGTAGCAGACTTTTCTAACATCAAACGTGTAATCCGCTAGGCCTTGGGATGCCCAGAGTGCTCGTTGCTCGTCCAGGCGGTTTGTTGGGGCGGTCGTGCTGTCTCCCCCACACGCAGCGAGTAGCAGCACTGTTGTTAGTCGGATGTACCGCATACTCGCAACATGCGGTCTGCCCTCGAACCACGCTATCAGCGGCGAGAGTTAGCCCTCTCTCCTATCGGGCACCACTCCTAGCGCACCTGCCGACAGTGTTCTGCGTGTCCTGAGTTGCGCGCGCGCGAACTCCCGTAGGGAATAGTCAACAGATTCGGCGTGCCGCAGGCTGTCGTACAGGTGGATGTGGAGCTCGGGTTTGGAGATGGCGAGCAGTCGCTCGGGGGTTACTGCCTCGGGGGGGCGGAGTGTCTGTCTACGTCTCAGTAGACGGGGCCGACGTTGTCCAGTGTCAGTCCCTTTTCGACGTCGACGAGGGGGGCAGTGTAGTTGCCAGAGAAGCACGCGTTACAGAACGGACCCTGCTCCGCGACTGCCCCCTCCATCCCCTCGAGACTCAGATAGCCGAGTGAGTCGACCTTGAGCTTGGCCCTGATTTGATCCACGGACATGCGGGAGCCGATCAGTTCTTCCTGGCGGGGCATGTCGATCCCGTAGAAGCAGGGGAACCGCACGGGCGGGCTGGCGATGCGGAAATGGACCTCCCGAGCCCCCGCTTCGCGGATGAATTTCACGAGGCTTAGGCTCGTGGTGCCGCGCACCACAGAGTCGTCCACCACCACCACCCGTTTTCCTGCCACCACTTCCTTGACCGGGTTGTACTTCATGCGGGCGCCGAAATCGCGGTCCGCCTGAGACGGTTGGATGAACGTCCGGCCCACGTAGTGGTTCCTGAGGAGGCCCAGCTCGAAGGGGATGCCACTCTCTTCGGCGTAACCCAGCGCGGCGGAGTTGGCGCTGTCGGGTACTGACACGACCGCGTCCGCATCGGCCGGGTGTTCGCGCGCGAGCTGCCGGCCGAAGGCGCGGCGGGCCCGGTCGACGCTGATCCCCCAGAGCCGGGAGTCGGGCCGAGCGAAATACACCAGTTCGAAGATGCAGGGAGCCGGCTGCCCGGCGGAGGGAAGGGAGCGGAGTGCCTCCATGCGACCGTTCTGGATCTTGAGTACCTCACCGGGCGCTAGGTCACGTACATACTCTGCACCCATGATGTCGAAGGCGCAGGTTTCGCTGGCCACCACATAGCCGTCGCCCTTCCTACCCAGGATGAGCGGGCGGAAGCCCCGCGGATCCCGCGCCGCGTAGAGCGTGTCCCCCACAGACATCACCAATGAGAACGCTCCTTCCAGATGCGTCAAAGCGTCGTCTATCTGGCCGTCGACGGTCTCGTGCCGGGAGCGCGCTATGAGGTGGACGATCACCTCGGAGTCGCTCGAGGTCTGGAAAATCGCGCCCTCCCCGACCAGCCGCGCGCGCAGGTCCAAGGCGTTGGTGAGGTTTCCGTTGTGGGCGATTGCCAGGTCGCCATCGAAATACCGCACCATGATCGGTTGAGCATTCTCGACGCGACTCGCGCCCGCCGTCGAGTAGCGTACGTGGGCCACTGCTGAGCTGCCCGGAAGCTGTGCCAGCCGGCCGGCGTCGAATACGTCGGCGACCAGGCCGATGCCTTTGTGCAGCTTTGTGCCCTGCGCGGAGATTGCCGCGATCCCGGCTGCCTCCTGCCCACGATGCTGGAGAGCGTAGAGGCCGAGGAAGGCTAACTCGGCGGCGCTGTCGATGCCGCTGATGCCCACGACCCCGCATTCCTCGTGGGGACGGTCATCCAAGTGGTAGGAAGGGATGTCTTTGGGCGCTGCGGTCACTAGGCGTCGGGGGCCGGGGTGGCTTCGGCCGGGGAGTCCATGCGCGCTGGAATCGCCCCGAAGAAAGCGTCCGCGAGGTCGCGGACGAGGACGTCTACCCCCGATGTTCCGGCCCGGATCCGAAAGTTCCCCTCGGGAGCGCTGACCTGGCCGATCTGAGCGCACGGCACGTTGTGGCTCCCGGCCAGCTCGATCACGCGCGCGAGTCGCTCCGGTCTACAGGACACCACGATGCGGCCCTGGCTCTCGCCGAACAGCATCGGGACGGGGGCCATCTCGTTCGTCAGAATCACGTCGATACCGAAACTGCGCTCGCCGTTCCCGAGGGCCGACTCGACCAGCGTGCAGGCCAGACCTCCTTCAGCGCAGTCGTGGGCGGAGCTGAGGAGGTCTTCCTGTACCATCGCGAGCATCGCGCGTTGGAGCTCACGCTCAGCTAACAGATCGACCATTGGAGGGTCACCGGCCACTAGGTCGTGCAATACGTATACGTATTCGGAGGCGCCCATCTCGCCCTTGTTAGTGCCCAGCAGGACGATCGCATCGCCGGTCCGCGTGAAGGAGTGCCGGCACACCCGCTCGACGTCTTCCACCACCCCCAGCATCCCGATTACAGGGGTGGGATAGATGGCCGCTCCGTCGGTCTCGTTGTAGAGCGACACGTTGCCGCCGGTCACCGGGGTCTCGAACAGGAGGCAGGCCTCGGCGATCCCTAGGACCGCCTCACGCAGCTGGTGGTAGATGGCCGGCTTGAGTGGGCTGCCGAAGTTGAGGTTGTTGGTGACCGCGGTCGGGACCGCGCCCACGCACACGAGATTGCGGGCAGCCTCCGCTACCGCGATGGCCGCGCCCCTGCGCGGGTGGAGGAAGCAGTAGCGACCGTTGCAGTCGGTGGTAGCCGCGATACCCCGGAGTGTCCCGGGTATGCGAACGACCCCGGCATCCCCACCGGGGCGGATCACGCTCGCGGCACGGACGGTGGTGTCGTACTGCTGAAATAGCCACCGCTTGGAGGCCAGGTTCGGCGAGCTCAT
>Ga0114996_10007766_pt1 | contig 12070 bp, 12 predicted proteins | sample ArcticOcean_MG_C_4_FD_87039 | JGI IMG/M metagenome (GOLD analysis project Ga0114996, IMG submission 87039) | Marine microbial communities from western Arctic Ocean - ArcticOcean_MG_CB4_134 | ecosystem: Environmental > Aquatic > Marine > Oceanic | place: Arctic Ocean: Canada Basin | collected... | reverse complement strand
GGCTATCAGCCGGCATCCTCATCGGCAACCCCTTTACGGATGTGCCCGACCTCCAGTCCAACGTCATCGTCACAACAGATGGCGATATCGACCGCGCGCAAAGGGAGGCCGAACTTCTCGCCCGGTTCATGTGGGCCAATCGCAGCCACTTCGTCGTCCGACTCGTCGCCCTGGATGAGGCCATCCGCATTGCGGCGGCCACGTCCGGGCTCACCGTCTTCTCCGACGCCGCCGATGCTACGGCGTCCGGAGCCCCAGGCGACAGCAATGCCATCCTCCGGGCCCTCATTGAGGCAGGCTACCCCGGCAGGGCCCTGATTTCCATGGTTGACGCCCCTGCAGTGGAAACGTCGTTCAAGGCAGGCGTTGGGCAGACCTTCAATCTCCCGTTGGGCGGCACCTATGACCCGTCGCGACACCTTCCCATTCGACTTCCGGTAACCGTCAAGAGCCTTACGGATGGCGACTTCCTGTACGAAGACGGAACTCCTGCCAACGCCGGACGGACAGCCCTCCTGACCTGCGGAAAACACCACATTGCGGTCACCAGCCGCCCCGTCTACGTCGTCGACAGGAGTCTCTTCCGCGCCTGTGGTCAGGATCCGGAGGAGTACGACCTCGTCGTCGTCAAATCACAAAATGGCTTCCGCACGTACTACGAATCCATCGCGGAACGAATCCTCTGTGTCGACGCGCCGGGCGCAACTACGGCTAACCTGAGATCCCTGCCCTACGAAAAATGTGTCCGGCCGATTGTTCCGCTGGACGACGACGTTCCCGCACCTCCGTTTACGCTTCAGAATGCGATCAGCGCGTGACGTGGGATGAACGTTACGGCCCCTGGGCGCTCGTCACCGGTGCTTCGTCCGGGATCGGCGCCGAATTCGTAAGGCAGATCGCCTCCCGCGGCCTGAACGTCATCCTCGTCGCCCGGCGTAAGGATCGCATGGACGATCTGGCCCGATCTGTGGAAACAGGGTACGGCATCGCCACGCGCGTTCTGGATATCGACCTCCTCGCGCCCGACGCCGTCGCCTGCGTCCAACAGGGAGCCGCAGGCCTGGACATCGGCCTCCTCGTCAACAACGCAGGATTCGGTCTCTCCGGGACCTTCGCCAACCAGGATGCCCGGCGCCAGGCGGACATGATCCTTCTTAACTGCCTTCTGCCGGTGCAACTCACTCAGAGCTTCCTGCCCGCGATGATAGAACGGGGCCGTGGCGGCCTCATTTTCCTGGCGTCAACGGCCGCCTATCAGGCAACCCCGTACCTCAGCGCGTACGGCGCCACAAAAGCATTCAATCTCATGCTCGGGGAGTCGCTCTCGAAGGAGTATCGGGAAGCCGGTGTAGACAGCCTCTCCCTCTCCCCCGGATTCACAAGTACCGAGTTCGCCGATGTCGCCGATATCGACAACGCCGGCCTGTTCCGTGTGGCCACCGCCGATGCCGTCGTGAGGGCCGGGCTGGGTGCGATGGGTCGAAAATCCTCCATCGTCCATGGATGGTTGAACAAGGCGCTGACCTTCAGCACCCGCCTCCTGCCCAGGCAGGTGGCCACGGCCATCACGGCCGCGGCGCTGAAGGGTCGGGCGCACAATCTGTGAATCGGCTCGTATGCTCCGTCTGTGGACAATCGGGTGCCCCGGACCCTTGTGTGTGGCAGTGCCCCTGCGGCGGCCCTTTCGATCTAACCTTTAGGCCCTGCCCGCCTCTGAATCTCACCGGTCGACCATACACCCTGTGGCGGTACGCAGAGGCTCTTCCGGTATCCCCTGAGCATCGCGTCACATTCGACGAGGGGTTTACGCCGCTGACTCCCGCTCTGATGCCTGCGGCGGCGGACCGCAAGATCTTGCTGAAACAGGATCATCTCTTCCCCACCGGATCCTTCAAAGACCGCGGGGCCGCCCTGCTCCTTAGCCACGCGCACGAGCTTGGCGTCCGCTCCCTTCTTGAAGACTCTTCCGGAAACGCAGGCGCTGCCGTTGCCGCCTACGCTGCTCGTGCCGGAATCGCCTGCGATGTCTACGTCCCCGAGTCCGCTTCGCCGGCGAAGAAAGCTCAGATCGCGGCATTCGGCGCAACGGTTCATGCGGTTCCAGGCCCTCGTGAAGCGGCCGCCGATGCCGCACGTAAGGCGGCCGGAAACACCTTTTTCGCCAGCCATGTCTGGAACCCCTGGTTCATTCATGGAACGAAAACGGCAGCGTATGAAATCTGGGAGCAGTTGGGGCGAAAGGCTCCGGGCACAATTCTGGCGCCCACCGGGAACGGCACTCTCCTTCTTGGCCTCCACCTCGGATTTAGGGAACTCGTCGCCGGCGGACTCTGCGGCCGCATGCCCGTCCTGATTGCCGTTCAGACGGAGGCCGCCAGCGGACTGGCCCGAATGTGGGCAGAGCACCTTCAGAGTCCTCCGGAAACGCCCGCAGCATCGACCATTGCCGAAGGGATCGCCGTCCGTCGCCCGGCACGCGCAGTGCAGATCGTGGAGGCCGTCAGGTCTACGAGCGGACGCTTTCTCGTCGTCGGCGAGGAGGATATTCGGCCCGCGTACCATGAAGCCTGCCAAGCAGGCTGGTATATCGAACCTACGTCGGCGGTTGCTTTGGCTGCGCTTCCGCAGCTGACTCCCGATCTACCGGATCCGGTCGTCATCCCTCTTACCGGTCACGGCCTCAAGTATACTGCTGATTGATCCGATCATCTATCCCGCTTAACCGGAGGAACACCATGCCGAATTCTCCAGACCTTACCGTATACCTGGCCGGACACATTCACGGAGATTGGCGCGACCAGGTGCGAGCCATGGCGGATTCCCGCGGCCTTACCATCGTCTTCAAAGGTCCATCCGAAGACCACAGTCTCAGCGACAGCATTGGCGTTCAGATTCGGGGGATCACGGAAGCAGATGTTGGCGAGAGCTTCTTCCCGCGGGTACAGGACGATCTGGGAGGACGAATCAACGATCTGAGGACGAACATCTGGATATCGAAGTGCGACATCCTTGTCGCCTTCTTCGATGAGGAGCAGCGCGGCATCCGGCAGTGGAACACCTCCAGCGACATCGGAGCAGCTACGGCCTGCGGGAAACCGGTCATCGTCGTTCACGGCCCCGGCTTCCGCCACTCCCTGAAGGAAGTCGACGGGCGAGCCGACGTTGTCGTAGACACGCTGGAGCAGGCGGTGGACGTCCTCGCCTACGTCTGTGCAGACTGATCCAGGCACTACATGTGTTTGCGTCTACTGCGGGTCCAGCGACAAATGCGACGACGACTATCTTGAAGCCGCCGAGACGCTGGGCTGCCGCCTGGCCGAAACCGGTATCCATATCGTATACGGTGGCGGATCGATGGGCCTGATGGGGCGCTCTCTGCCAAAGGCACGGTCACCGGTATCATCCCCAGGTTCATGGAATCCAGAGAGTGGTCGCACCAGGGACTGACGAGGTTGGTCGTCGTGGAGGACATGCATCAGCGCAAGCAGATGATGCTCTCTTCAGCCAACGCCCTGGTCGCGCTTCCCGGGGGGTGCGGAACCCTGGAAGAGCTGCTGGAAGCCATAACCTGGAAACGCCTCGGTCTCCACAACTTGCCGGTTCTGATCGTGAATCAGAACGGCTTTTACGACGGCATCCTCAACCAGCTCCACCGCTGCACTGAGGAGCGGCTGCTCGATCTCACCCGAGGTAGCCTCTGGACTGTCGTCGGCACCGTCTTCGAAGCTGTCGACACCCTCCATTCCGAACTCGCCTGAGCAAGACCTTTGCTCCACTCAAGACAATCCAGACAGCACGCTGTTCTAAGAAGCGGGGCGCACACTGTGCGCCCCGCTTTGCTGCCAACCATCTCTATGGATGCTCTTGCCGCCCGACCCAACCTGTTAGCTGTAGGCTCTCGCTCTCTGACCCCTGACCACTTTCTTTGCACTTGCCTTCTCCCCTCTTCTCACCCGCTTGACAATGCTGCCAGAAATTCATCGGTGCCTTCCAGCTGTTCCTGCCCTAACTCCACCAGGCGCTGCAGCGCGTTGGGCCCCAACCCAACCTTCCACATCGACCACAGCAGAACCTCATCGTGCGGATCCTGGTATACGGCCTCGCCGGATGAACCGTAGCCGAGTTGATAGGAAACGACGTTGGCCAGGTTCACAATACTTGCACAGGACGTTCGGAAGGGATGGCGATGAGGGCGCTTTGCTCATTCGGGATCCGCTGAATAGGCAGGGCCGCACGATGTGAAACATGCAGACATCGGGACGAGAGGATAGCGAGGAACAGGAGGGGAGAGGGGTTGGTCGCCGAAGAGGAACAGGAGGGATCGCCAAGAGTTGAACCGAGGCACTTCCTGACCTCCTAAAGGAACCGTCAACCTCGTCTAATGTAGGAGCATCCCCTGGCGGAGTCGAGATCGATCCTGCCAACGGCCGCAGGCTTGACTAATCAAGGGCCTCGCCCTATACTACTGCGGCCGTAACCTCTTGATTATATAACCACATCCCTCCCAAGAGCTCGTTCTGCAGGCCGGAGACACAACAATGCATATCAGGTTCTGGGGAACGCGCGGATTGGTGCCCTCACCGATCAGTCCGGCTGCCCTGGAGAAGAAACTCGTCAGCATCCTGGTAGCGGCAGCAGGGGAAGACACGGCGACCCCTGAAAAAGCGCAGGCGTTTCTGCGCAGTCTGCCCCTTTTCAGCGGGTCCACCGTCGGTGGTAACACGCCATGTCTGGAAGTCGTTGATGGCGACCGCAGAATCATCATCGACGCGGGGTCCGGACTGAGAGAGCTCGGAAGGCATCTGATGCAAAGCGAGTTCGGCGCCGGCAAGGGATCCGCCGAAATCCTCATCAGCCATACCCACTGGGATCACATAGGCGGATTCCCATTCTTCGTGCCCGCCTTTGTCCCGGGAAACCAGATAATCTTTTAAGGCTGCCATCCACGCCTTCGGCAGCGCCTGAAGAACCAGCACCATCCGAGCAACTTTCCGGTGCCGCTTGAAGCGCTGGCAGCAGATGTCCGCTTCCGCAGCCTCACGGCTCATCGAAAGCGACGGATCGCCGGATTTCAGGTAACGCCTCACCCTCTCCATCATCCCGGCGATGCATACGCCTACCGAATCCAGAGCAACGGAAAAACTCTCGTCTACGCCAGCGACGCGACGTACGCCAACCTCTCTCAGGACGTCATGGAGTCTTACTACGACTTCTACCGGGGAGCCGATGCCCTCGTTTTCGACGCCTATTTCGCGCTCATAGAATCCTATGAGAAGAGCGACTGGGGCCACAGTTCGTCATTCATTGGCGTTGACATCGCCCTCTGCGCCGGCGTCAAACGACTGATCCTGTTCCACCACGACCCGGCCAGCGACGACGATCGGCTTGAAGCTCTCCTGGCAAGTACGCAGAAATACCTGAAGCACGTGGCCCCCGATTCCGACTGCGAGGTCATCCTGGGCCACGAGGGCCTCGAACTCGACCTGTAACTTCCTCTGCCTCCTCCGTCATCAGACCTGCCACACCTTCTCCCACACCTCTCCTTTGCACGCCTCCATCGTATCTCGCACCAGTCGAACAACCTCTTCTTTCGTGTTCCCCTCGACATCCACGACGTTCACGCTGTCTTTCCGTCGCGTTGCCCATCTGCGGACGATCTCCAGCGCTTCGGGAGGCGATGGGGCTACGCTCCTCCTCGCGAAGTAGAGATCCTCCAGCGATCCTTCTACATCGGACCAGTTTGAATGGTCGCGCCGGGCGTGAATCTGCTCCAGCGTACCAGTGCGCAGGCAAAACAGTTCCACACCTTCGGGGTCTGCCGACGGCAGGACTAGGATCACCCTTTTTCCGGCGATTCTGCCTGGCTCGCCTGCGTGAACCTCAGCCTGCACGTTGAATTCTGGCTTGCAGAGCTGAATCAACCGGTGCTCAAGCAGCAGGGCCTCCAGTTCGGAGCCCACCACCTCAATCTCCACCGACCAGATCCGGTCCAGAATCCGTTGTGTCTTCTCCGGGCGTGCGTCTTTCCGCGCGAAGTACGTGCCCACGCGGCTCCTCAGATTCACGGATTTCCCAACGTAGATCACCGTTGAGTCTCTGTCGCGCATCAGGTAGATCCCGGGAGCCTCTGGCAACTCGTTCAGGTAGGCTTCGTCGAAGGCGTAGGAGTCGAAGTGAACTGGCTCCGGATCGGGATGAAGGTTCAGAAGCACCTCATCCACCGTCGCCACGCCCCCTTCCAGATAGGCTTCCAGGAGGTAGGTCGCCAGATCCGCTTTCTGACGCGCGACGTCTCCGGTCGCTTGACCCGCCATGTGGGCCCATCCGCCCGCTTCAGCCAGCGCGCTCAGGTCCGGAATCACGGCGTCGGGAAACCTGCTGCGCCCCATGCGAAACAGGCAGAGACCAACTTCAGGTTGCCACCGCCCCCCCATGCTCGCCCTCCAACGGTCCAGCGACCGGCGGACCCCCGGAAGCCTGAACGCCACGGGTACAGCGTCCCCTATGAAGTCGGCAAGGGAGTCATAGGCGCTCCCGCTCGTGCTCTCCTCCAACGACGATGTGTAGACCATGCTCTCGCCATCCAGTGAGAACCGGACGGCCGCCGCCTCGCGCACTGTCCGGAAGGCTCCATCACCCTCTGTTTTCAAAGCGATCGCTGCGAATGGGGTATCCCGGATCCTTCGCTCCCCGGGCTCACCCAACGCCCAGAGCCCGTTCGATCGCTGGGAAATCCGCGCATCACCATCCGCAGCCGCTGCCACAACCTTGTCGGCCACCGGCCCCACCGCGCCTGCGAGCCCCAGTGCCTCCCTGGCCAGAACGTCAGAAGACGCGCCCGCCGGATGCTCCTCCAGGAACTTGCAGAGACGAGACCTCAGCAGGTTTTCACCTGCCACGGACGAACTCCATAGGGTGAACTCCAGATAGAGGTGTAAACAAGTGAGGAGGGGGACACGAGTCCCCCTCCCGAATCAACAAACAAGCCCTCGCCGCGAGCCTCAGGCGGCCCAGAAAAGGGCGCGAAAACTTCCCTCAATTCTATGACGGTTCCTTCCCGGAGGGGGGTGTCTTTTTCGCACGGGAAGCCGTATCCGCATAGTCCAGCCGAATCAGCTTCTTGAGCGATTCGATCTCCTCATCCAGCGCTTCCAACTTCTCGTTCTGAAGCACAACGAGTTCTGCATACACCTTCACCCGTTCATCCTGGTTGAGAATAGTCTGGCGAAGATCTTCAACCCGTTTCAGAAGCTTCTCCGTCGACTCCAGGCCCGGCAGTCTGGGCGTTCCGCTGTTCGTCTCCTTTTGAAAAGCCTCCAGCTGCTGCTTCAGGGCGAGATCCATCTCTGCCCGCTTCCGCTCCGCCTCTTCAACCGCTCGCAGGAGAGGACGCTTCTCAACGGCGTACTTGAGGACCGAATCGAATCCTGCCTCCGACTTCTTGCGTCGGTACATCGGCTTCCCCGACGCATTCGTGCGGCGCCGGCGATAGACAAAGCCCATGGCTGCCAGGAAAAGAAGCGAGCCCACGGCCAGAGCTGGAAGGAGGAGTGTGGATCCGTCGGGCAGCCTGTCAATCCAGCGTGGCTCATCCTTCGCAGGCGCTTCAGCAGGTTCGGAACCCGACGAATCGTCCGCTGTAACCAGGAGTTCTTCCAAGTAAAAGCGAGCTTCTGGTCGCGGGCGGAGACCGTTCCCTGCGGCCCTGAAGTGCTCAATAGACTCTTCCGCCTTACCGGTGTTCTTCAGCAGCAAGGCCAGTTCAAAGTGGGCGTCGCTCCGATCAGGATCCTCCGCAACCGCCTGTCTGAAAGATGAAATCGCCTGTTCGATGTCGCCGTCATTCAGAAAGGCACGCCCCTGAACATAGTGATCGATCTTCTCCGCAGGTTCGGTTTCCTCAATAGCCTCGTCTGCCGCAGACTCAGGCTCTGGTGGAGAAAGGGGTCGGAGTACGGCCAGATCGTTGCGTACCCAGCCGTCTCGGCCGCTGGCGAGTTTGACCCGGAACCAATCGCTCTGCTTCCACATCAGAGGGAGCAGTGTCCCGCGGGAAGCAAGGTCCACCTGGCGCGCGGCCGTAGACGCACTCTCCCGGATTCGGGCGTTGGCCACCGTGATCTCAACCAGATCTCGGGCGATTCCGGGTTCTCCATAGTCTTCGAACAGATAGGCCGTACGTCCGCTCGGGTGAGTCACCCGATACCAGGCCCCTTCCTTCGCCTGCAGCTTCATCTGGGTGCCGCGGGCAACCTTACCCAGAAGCGTTTCGGGAGAAATCAGGGGTTCGGTTCGAACATTGGGCGCCGCGTGATTGACGACGGTTACGATCCGATCCCCATGTCGAATCTGTGCCCCGGCTGCCGGGACACAAACGAATGCCGTCGTCAATTCGATGCCGAAAACGGCAATGAGAACCATCGGTATGCTGACGCGTCGTTTCAATCTGATGTCTCCCTGGTCGGCTGGCTGTTCGGATAGGTTAAGAATGAGACCCAATCGGCCTCTTCAAACCGGGCGTGGGGCAAAATGCCCAACGCTGCAGCTCGTTCCAGAAACGCCCCGGATTCGGGCATTACAATACCAGAAAAAATAAGGACCCCTTCCGGCGCCGTCCGCCGCTTGAGGAATTCCAGCATCGGCTTCAGGACATCGGCGGTGATGTTGGCCACCACCACATCGAATACGCCATCTACGTCTGCAGCGGAGCCAACTACCACATCGCATCGATCAAGAACACCATTCTGCAGCAAGGTCTCTCGCGCGTTCTCCACAGCTTGCGGGTCCACATCCAGTGCTTGCGCGTAGTCGGCTCCGAGCTTCAGGGCCGCAGCCGCCAGTATACCCGACCCCGTACCCACGTCAAGAACGCGTGCCCCGGGACGAATAGCCTCACAGAGCGCCCTCAGAGCCAGGCGGGTCGATTCGTGGCGCCCGGTACCGAAAGCCCGATTGGGTTCAAGGACAACGGCAATCCCTCCTTCAGGAGGCCGCCGCAGGTCCCAGGGAGGGCAAACGACAATAGAGGGAGTCGGGTAGATGGGCTCGAAGAACCGACGCCATTCAGACGCCCAGTCTTCCGGGACAACGTCATCCACAATAATCGTAGTTTCGGGGGGAGGCTGGCCGGGTTCGCTGGAGGAGGGTGCCTGTTCGCGCAGCCATGACCCAACGGATTGGGAAACGGTCTCACGGAAGTGGCTCGAGGCATCGAAATAGGCCTGAAAGGCAGTCTGCTCACCGCTTTCCTCCACCTGGAGCCCACAGCTGCCGAGTTCGAACAGGAGCCCGGAGGTGGCGTCGGCCAGGTGAGCCGGAACAGTGAACGAGAGCTGGAACCAGGAATTCGACAAGGGCAAACAGACAGAAAGGGTTGGAAAATATGGGGATTCTGCCTGAATATAGGCCCACGTCAAAATAATGTCAATCCAGCCTGTACAAACTGAAAAGGCAGCTCGTCCCTGGTAGGGAACGAGCTGCCTCTGGCCGGCATCCTGCGCAATTCTCCACGTCCTGTGTGGAATTGGTGGGTCCGGTGGACAGCTTCCGCTGACCCAACCACCAACTACTACATACTATATCGTCCTATATGTTATTTACCTTAGATATTTCTTGTCCTTACGCCCGATTGAATCTCTCCACTGTCCCAGCCATTAGACGTTTGGCTTCTTGAACGCCTGCCTCCTCTCCCTATGCCCCAAAACAGAAAACCGGTTCCGATACAATCGGAACCGGCAGTCGTCGATTTCGCTCACCCCATACACAGGCCCTTCCGCCTTACGCGCCGAACGCCTCCTTAACCTTGTCGATGAACCCCTTCCCACCCTCCGGCACCTGGCCGTTCTCGAGTTCGGCAAGCTCCTGGAGGAGTTCCGCCTGCTTCTTGGTCAGTTTCGTCGGCGTCCACACAACCAGGCGGACGAGTTGGTCTCCCGTTCGGTAGCCGTTGACTTCCGGTAACCCTTTCCCGCGCAGGCGTAGAACCTGCCCCGATTGGGTCCCAACAGGAATCTTCATCATCGCCTTGCCCGCCAGCGTCGGAACCTCGACCTCGGCGCCAATGGCGGCCTGGCTGAAACTGATGGGGAGATCGTAGACAATGTCGATCCCGTGGCGTTCAAAGTAGGAGTGCTCCTCTTCCTGGATGACGACCAGGCAGTCACCCGGGGGGCCCCCCCGCCTCCCCGTATTGCCCTGTCCGCGAAGTGGAATGTAGTTTCCTTCGGCCACGCCAGCCGGGATCGTCACGGAGAGTTGGCTCGTCGTCTTCTTACGCCCGTCGCCGCTGCAATCCGCGCAGGGCGAATCGACGATCTGCCCTTCGCCCTGGCACTGCGGGCAGGCGGTTACGTTAACGAACTGACCGAACAGCGACCGGGTGGCCTGTCGAACCTGGCCTGCCCCGCCGCACGTCTGGCAGGGGCGTTTGGCAGTTCCCTTCTTCGCGCCGGATCCCTCGCAGGTGTCGCAGGTCTCCAGTCGACTCAGCCTTATCTTCTTCTGTACACCCTTGGAGATTTCCTCGAGGGTCAGCTTCAGGCGGATCTGGAGGTCCTGACCTTTCTGCTCTCCTCCTCTTCTCCTCCGCCCCCCACCGAACATGTCTCCAAATATCCCGCCGCCGAAAATATCATCCAGGTTGGAAAAGATATCGTCGAAGTCGTTGGCGTGGGAGAAGTCCGACCACTGGAATCCGCCTCCACGGAACGGACCTCCCAACCCTTCATGCCCGTACTGATCGTAGACCTGGCGCTTCTTGGCGTCGCCGAGCACTTCGTACGCTTCGGCAGCCTCCTTGAACGCCTGTTCAGCCGCAGCGTCATCCGGGTTCCGGTCCGGGTGATACTTCAGAGCCAGCTTCCGGTAGGACTTCTTGATCTCGTCGTTGCTGGCGCCCCGGGCCACACCCAGGACCTCGTAATAGTCTCTTCTGTCTGACATTCAGATCGCCGTCATGCCCTTGTGAGTGCTCGCCAAAACGCAAACAGGGCCGAACGCATCGGCCCTGTTCCGGCCTATTCGGCCGATTTCCGGTCCCCTACTGCCGCGTCTTCCGCCGCAGTAACGGCTGTATCTTCAGTTTCGCCCGGTGGAGATCCCGTGCTGACGACCACCTTCGCGGGCCGAACGACCCGGTCGCCCATACGGTACCCTTTTTCCACCACCTCCGAAACGACGCCAGCATCGAACTCGTCAGAAGGCATCTGCATCAGGGCTTCATGGTGGTTCGGATCGAACGGAACGCCCCTGGACTCCACTTCTTTCAAACCTCGCGCTGCCAGAACCCTGGGCAGTTGCTCCATCAACATCTGCACGCCTGCCCGGTAGCCTTCCGAATTCGAATCGCTTTCGCCTCCATGCACCAGGGCCCGATCCACCCCATCCAGAATCGGAAGCAATTCCTTCACAACGCCCTCGGTGGACCGCTGAATAAGAGCCTCCATCTCGCGCTGTGTCCGCTTCCGGTAGTTGTCGAACTCTGCAGCAGCGCGGATCCATCGATCCTTGTAATCGGCAGCTTCCTGCTGAGCCGCCGTCAGAGGATCGACTTCGACCTCCGGTTCCAAATCGGCGCCTTCATCTCCGTTAGCAATTGCGGCAGGCGCCTCTTCAGTTGTCTCTTCCACTGTCTCTTCAATTGAAGATTCATCATCTGTCGAAGTCACATCGTCCGGCATATCGTCGAACATCCTCCTACGCTTCTTCGAGGTACTCTTCGGTGAGTTCAGACATATAGCGAACCAGGGGAAGCAGGCGAGCGTATTCCAATCGCGTAGGCCCGATCAGCCCGATCAGCCCGGTGACATTCGCAACGCGGTAACTGGACGTCAGCAGGCTGCAGTTCTGTAATTCATCAGACGGATTCTCAGCGCCTATCGTAACGGTAATGCCGTCGGTGTCAGCCCGCTTGTCCAGCAGGGCGACCATCGATTCGCGCTCTTCAAGAAGTCCCATCAGCGCGCCCAGGCGTTGATGGTCACTGAGGATTTCGGGCTGGAGGAAGAACTGCCCCGCACCACCAACATGCAGATCGTCGCCGGAACTGTAACGGAAAATCGATTGGGCGCTG
>Ga0114996_10007765_pt1 | contig 12070 bp, 21 predicted proteins | sample ArcticOcean_MG_C_4_FD_87039 | JGI IMG/M metagenome (GOLD analysis project Ga0114996, IMG submission 87039) | Marine microbial communities from western Arctic Ocean - ArcticOcean_MG_CB4_134 | ecosystem: Environmental > Aquatic > Marine > Oceanic | place: Arctic Ocean: Canada Basin | collected... | reverse complement strand
GAAGCCGAATCCAACCAGGTTGAGAAAATGCCTGGGGCGGTACGCGCTAGGCGTCTGGCGTTGGCCGTCGGCGGCGGAGGGGGAGACCACGCGTCCGATGTCGACCCGACGTGTGCGGCCGGCCGCCAGCGTCCGCACCGCGTCTTCCGGGTCTGCGTAGGAGATTCCGAGGTTGCGGCCGAAGTCGTTTCCCGTGCCGGAGGGAAGTACGGCCAGTCGCGCCGCGCCCGGCCAGCTGATCACTTGGTCCGCGACCTGGCTCCAGGTGCCGTCTCCCCCTACCGCGACCACGGTCTCGGCACCGGCCTACAGCGCCGTGCGCGCCAAGCGCGCTTCGTCGCCGCCCGAGACGGTGATCGAGTGGTCAAATTCCCGAAGGTGCCGGGTGAGGAGCGCGAGATAGGTAGGGATGCGGTCCCCACCCCGCCCGCGACCGGAGGCCGGGTTGAAGATCACATGGACCCGGCCGGGTCCGGCGGGGCTCAGATGCGCTCCAGCTCCTCGAAGGTCTGCAGCCCACCTCTCAACCACTGTTCCCTGAAAGCGTAGCTCGACACGTCCGTACGGGTGAGCCCCTCTGTCATGGCATGCTCATACAGGGTAAGCGATCCACGCTCCTCCTCGTGCTCGGCGTGAGGGCCTTCCATGTAGATGTTCACCTTGTAGTGGTCCTCCCCGTCGACCATGAACGAGTTGTAGAGGTCGCGCACTGGAGCGAACTGGTGGCTAGTCACGGTCATGTCCAGAATTTTCATACCGTCGTCCGCTACCGTGACCTCCATGACGTCATCCTCCGGATGCAGTCGGATATCGAGCGCCTTCATATAGTGGGGCAGATGCCAGCGCTCGATCGCGTGCTCACGCGACGAGTCTGTCGTCGTGCCCACGATGAAGGGGAAGAACGCTGCCTTTGGTAGCAACTGGCCCGCCTCGACACGGGGCGGCACGATGATCGACAGCACGATCTCGTTGTAGCTGCCCACTGTGCTCTCGACGAACTCGAATGCGGTGATCGCGAGGATACTCCGCGTATGCTGTACCTCGAGCGGTTGGAGGTGCGTCGGCAGGAGCTTGCGTGCGTCGGCTGTGGGCATCTCGAAAAACGCCGCAACCGCCTGCGCAAAACCGTATCGCGTGTATTCCATGGTTTAGCCCGTGACTCCGATTTCTTAGCCTTTGGTTGTTAGATTCGATGTCGCTTAGAGATACTCCGTCTTCTCTCAGTCCCGGCACGCCGCGACCGGTAGAGCTCCCTTGAAGGTGAGAGGAGACGTAACCTTGGGGGGTGATTGGCGCCGCGCTAATCGCGGGCGAGCCATTTCAGTTCACCGTGGTGGCATGGCTGGCACACTTGTTCCCTTCCCGTCGGATCGCCATCCTCACTCGATGGCAGCACCTGCTCCCGCATTTCACCCTGAGAACGACGAGGACGCTCGACTGAGCACATGCCTGCGATCCAGGGTGAGGCTGGTGTGCTGGTCTTGATAAACCACCAGTCCGTGCTCGATATCCCGCTCGTGGTCGCGGCCCTGCCGATTCATCTCCGCATAGTGACCCGCGGGCGCTATGCCAGCGGCAAGCTGATAATCTCACACATGGGACGGCTGTATCAATACCCGGTGGTGGAACCCACGGCAACAGTTCCCGGACGCCTGAGAAGCATAGGGGGGGCGGCTCAGGACAGCTCTGTCCCGATTGTGCTCTATCCCGAAGGGACACGCACCCGGGACGGACTCCTCGAGAGTTGGAGTGAAGGGGAGCTCCGAGTCATCCTGGGAGCGTGGCAATGGACGGTCAAGCTGATTGTAGCGGACGGCTTGTGGCAGACGGACCGGCTCACGGATTTCGTGAATAAGGTGTCGTCTATAGACAGCCGCTCGGTGGTGGTCGGTCCGTTCGTGAGCCCTGAACCTGGAACGGATCCCGAGCCTTTCATCGCCTTCATGCGCGTCCGCATGAAGGCGGTCTTCACCGGTCTTCACTCCGAGGAGTTGGAGAGGTGAGGGAGATAACTGGATCGCTGATGGGGTCCGTGCCTACCGATCCGCACGCGGAACGGCTGGTCCAGTCGCTGATAGACATCGCCGGCAAAGATCAGATCTGGACCGTCCTTCTGTTCGGCTCCCGGCTGGTGCAAGCGTCTCCCGATCGGTTCAGCGCGTACGACCTGATTCTGGTCGTAGAGAACTATCGCGACTTCTACGACGCGCTGGCGCGGGCAGGTCTGTCCCGGCGTCCTCCCGCGCTTCAGGCCGCCCTGAATCGCCTGCTGGCTCCCAACGTCGTCGCGTTCGCTCCCGAGGGATGGGACGACGGACCGGTGGCCAAGATCATGGTCTTCGAGCCGGCCGCGGTGGCGCGCGCTCTCTCGCGCCGTGCGCCCGACCATTTCGTGAAGGGCAGGCTCGTTCAGAGGGTGGCTCTACTACACGCTCGCGATAGTGTGGCGTCGGACTGGATCGCGGGGCTGGTGACCGGCGCACGGCACGACATCTTGCGCTGGGCGGGGCCATTTCTGGGGGAATCTTTCACACCGGCCGATGCTGCCTTGCGGATGCTGCAGGTATCCTACCGGGGGGAGATCCGGCCCGAGGCGGCCGACCGAGTGCTGGACGTGTTCGAATCGCAGCGGCTGTTTCTACCAGACGTGTTGACTAGGGTGCTCGCGGATGCGGCGGCCGCGGGTGAGCTGACGCGAGCCGGGCTGAGCTATCAGTTCGTCCGCCCTCCGAGCTCGCGTGAACGCTGGAGTGTGCGGCTTTATTTTGCGCGCTCTAAGGTTCGAGCCGCAGCACGCTGGCTGAAGCATGTCGTCACCTTCGACAACTGGCTGGACTACATCGCTTGCAAGGTCGAGCGGAGGACGGGAACACGGGTGGAGATCACTCCCTGGGAGCGCCGCCTGCCCTATTTGCTGTTATGGCCCAAGGTCATGCGGGTATTGAAAGCGCGCACGGCGCGATCGAAGACTGGAGCAGCGGAAGAGTCACGCTTTGGAGCACCACGGTGAGGCAGGAGCTCTGGGTGCTCGTGGGTGCCCTAGCGGTGGGGCTGCTCTCGGTGCCGGTGTACACCGCCGGGCGCCGCAGGCGCGGCGCGGATCCGCTCGTTGGTGCCGACCGCGGCAGTTTTGTCTTCGGCCCCTTCGTGCGGAACTGGTTCTATTGGTTCATCGGACCCCTGGAGCGGGCGAGCCTGGCGCTGGGCCTGGGACCCCTGTTCTACAACGTCGCGGGCGTGGTTTGGGGAGCGCTCGGTGGGTGGGCCTTCGCCAGCGGACACCACGTGCTTGGCGGGTGGGCCGTGCTGCTAGGTGGCGTGGCCGACATCCTGGATGGAAGGGTCGCGCGTGCGTGTGGGGTCGCCTCGCTAAGAGGCGCCTTCCTCGACTCCACGCTGGACCGGTTCGCGGAACTCGCCGCCTTCGTTGGGCTGGCGGTACGCTTCCAAGGGTCCCCTTGGGCGCTTGCCGTGGTCGCCACCGCGCTGGGTGGGTCGCTGCTCGTCAGCTACACTCGGGCCCGAGGTGAGAGTCTGGGTGTGTTGTGCAAGCTTGGAGTCATGCAGCGTGCCGAGCGGCTCATCCTCCTCGGGTTCGGGGGCATCCTCGATCCAGCCGCATCGGCTGCGTGGCGAGGGATGCCCTGGGCTGATGGAGCCGGGGGGGTTCTCCTCATGCCAGCTTTGGCGCTGATCGCGCTCGGTACGGTGGGTACCGCGGTATTCCGCACAGTGTGGATTGCCCGGAGGCTTCCCACGGTCGAATGACGGTGACGCAGAGCTACGGGGCTACCACGGTCACCTCATCTAGCCGCTGCTCCGCCATCAACTGAGTTCGGGTCACCTCCACGAGGAAGCCGGACTCCCGGTGGATAGTGGAGAGGACGATAGCGGCTAAAGTACAATACGGTGTGTCTCTTATTGCGCTTATCACAACTCCGGCGGCTGGACTCGAACCAGCGACCCGGTGATTAACAGTCACCTGCTCTACCAACTGAGCTACGCCGGAATGGCTTGGTCCAAAGGCCTGGAAAGCTAGCCCTGGGCGGCGGCGGGTGTCAACGAATGCCCGGGCCGGAAATCGTTGTGCTCGTTGGGTTTTCACCCATCTACCTGTCGAGCCTTGTTTCCTCCACGGGGCCGTGGGCACGGCGGTTTGCCCGCTTCAGAATACCGACGATGGCCGGGTTGATGTCGTGGGTCTGTTCCTAGACTTCACCGAAGCGCTGGGCTGTTCTCGCTGCCGTCCCGTGGAGAGAGACCAGCTCCGGACTTCGGTGGAGCGCGCTCCCGTCGAAACAATGTGGGCCGACGAGCACGGCGAAGGACCCGGTGTGGTCACTGAACAAGGAAAAGCTGGGAGCCCATCCACTGAGCGGCGTCGAGTGCACCTCAATGCGTCCACGGCCCACGAGGGCTACCAGCCGGCGCTGCTACGGTCATCGAACAGCCGAGGAATCGCCTCGAGCCAGAAATCCTTCTTTCGTGACTCAAGGACAGGGATGCCTTGCCGATCGGGGCAAAGCTCTTCCGCCCCCCGGCCCTTGCGGCGCAATCCAGTAATCGCCATCCTAGTATCGAATTAGGATTCTAATTCTTTTTACGGAGGTCGCCGTGGTGTCCGCGGGCGCAGTTGAATCCTCCCCCGTGCGTCCCCCAGTCCAGGCCAGAAGTCGGCGCACCCTAGCTCGTATTCTCGATGCCAGCCTCACGTTGCTGGGTGAGCGCGGGTGGGATGGGCTGACCGTTCAGGACATCGTGTCGCGCGCGGGCACGTCCGTGGGCTCCTTTTACGCCCGCTTCTCGGGCAAGAAGGACCTCCTCTCGTATGTGGAAGAGAGCGTTTGGACCCGGGCCCGAGAACGATGGGACGAACAACTCTCCGCCCGGATCGGACAAGGTGATCTGTTGAGGGAGCGCATCCGGACGGTGGTGGAGTTGCTGTTGGAGGCCCAAGAGAACGAATCTGTGAAGCGCTTGAGTCCGGTCTGGGGCGACGCGGGGGGAGGTAGCGAGTTTGGTTGCCATCTGAGGGACACGACGGCGGCAATGCTGCTCGAGCGGCGCACCGAAATTCGGCATCCGGATCCACTCGCGGCCATCTGGCTGGGTCACGCCGCCGTGACGGGGGCGGTTCGCGAGCGGCCTGAAGGCTGGGAAGACGGCCCGCTCGCTGAGGAACTCGCTCGTCTCTGGCTCTGCTATTTAGGGCAGCGAGAGTCGGACTATCGCGGGAACGCAGGCGCCGTTGATTTCTTTCAGGTGTGGACCTGAACCAGAGCGTATGCCCGCGCAAGGACGTGACGTGCGACCGACCCTGGACACGCGGGCCGTGCTCGAGGCGGTGATTGAGGGGACCTTTGACCTCACCCCCGCTCAAGCCGACCGGGTTTTTTCTGGCTCGCGAGGGGGTGCGGGGCCTTACGCGATTTCATGGCTCCGTTCCTCTGGATCGGGGGGTGCATGACATCGCGGAGGCTAACGCCGTGGAAGACTTCGGAAGAGCCAGATCCCGGCCGCGACGAGCAGCAACCCCACTCCGACCAGAAGAGGATCCCGCGGGTGCCGATAGAGGCCGGCCGGTCCCGGAGTGACGAGCAGCTCGCCATGGCGACCGGTTGCGTCCGCGTCTTGTAACTCGCTCCGCACATGATCTTTGTCCTGTTCGAAGTCACAAGACGGACACTTAAGGAACCCGCGTTCGCGGGCGGTGCGATTCGCGTACTCCATCTCGAAAGAGCAGCGGGGACAGGGTAGCCCGGCACCAATAGGCTGGATCAACCCGTACAGCATTCCCTTCGACAGGTCCATCTCATCGGCAATCTGGTTAACGCTCTGTTGCGACTCCCAGTACAGCGCGTTCACCCGCTGCACACGGGGATCATGCTGCTTGAGGGGTTCCATGCCGTTCCTCTACTCCCTTGACCCGCTGCGGCGGGCCGTCGAAGGTAGGTCATGCGGGGCTGCCCATCAGGCGTCCGGGGCCATCTTTCCCCGGCTTCGCTGGAGCGGACAAGGTAGCGGCAGCATGGTTCACTGACGAGGCGAAATGAGGATCTACACGCGTACCGGAGACTCAGGTGACACTGCCCTATTCGGGGGCGTCAGAGTGGGTAAGGATCATCCACGGGTAACGGCCTACGGCACGGTGGATGAACTCAACTCTGTTCTTGGCTGGGCGCTCACGCAGGTATCGGCCGGCGCCACCACCGAGCGTCTGGGCCGAATTCAACACGATCTTTTTGCCCTTGGCTCCGACCTGGCTAACCCGCTGCCGGCTGAGGGCCGGCGGCGCCCCGACACTCCGCCGCTGCCGGGCGAACGGATCTCGGAGATGGAGGGCTGGATGGACGAAGCCGACCGAAACCTTCCTCCCCTGCGGAACTTTGTGCTGCCCGGAGGTGCGCCGGGGGCCGCAGCGCTTCATGTAGCACGCTCTGTGTGTCGCCGTGCGGAGCGCGCGGTAGTGAGCCTCTCGGCGGGCGAATCGGTCGATGGCGGCGTGCTTGCCTACCTCAACCGACTTTCCGACCTCCTGTTCGTGTTCGCGCGACTGGAGAACGCACGAGTTGCTCAGGGAGACGTGTTGTGGGAGCCCTCATAAAACAAGAGACCATGACTCACTATACGTTCCAGCGCGAGCCTATCCCGGGACGTCTTCTGCGTGGGGATGTCCGGATCCCGGAAGGTCCGCCTCCCCGCTCCGCGGTGGTCGTGATCCACGGGTTCAAGGGCTTCAAGGATTGGGCGTTTTTTCCCCATGTCTGCCGATCTCTGGCTGTGTCCGGTCACGCGGTGATCTCCTTCAATTTCTCTGGGTCCGGTATCGGGTCCCATCCGGAGCGATTCACGGAGCTTGAGGCATTCGCAGCAAATACGCTTTCGCGGGAGGTGGAAGAGGTGGGGTGGGTCGTCGAGTGGGTGATGACGGGAGACCTACTTCCGCGTAAGCCGGCTAGCATCGGGCTTCTCGGGCACAGTCGGGGGGGCGGTGATGCCATCCTGCATGCTTCAGATGACCGGCGCGTAGGCGCCCTGATCACCTGGTCGGCCATATCCACCTTCGACCGGTGGAGTTCCGAGAAGCGGGCTGAATGGCTCGAGGCAGGACGGATCCATGTGCCAAACAGCCGCACGGGCCAAGAGATGCCGCTGGACGTCGGACTGCTGCAGGATCTGGAGAGGAACCGTGCTCGCCTGGATGTGGAGTCCGCCGCCAGCCGGGTGGCCGCACCCTGGTTGATCCTGCATGGAGAGGCCGACCAGACGGTGGGGCTCGAGGAGGGCCAAGCGCTGGCACGCGCTGCGCCCTCTGGACGACTCTACGTAGTCGCGGGTGCGGGGCACACCTATGGGGTTGGCCATCCCTTTTGCATGCCTTCGCGTGAGCTCGACGAGGCGGTGGAGGCGAGCGTTACCCATCTGTCGCTCCACCTCGGTGAGGGGTGAGCCCCGCTGACGTCGCTCGCGGTCGCGCCATGGAAGCCCGGATCGGTCGCACGCTTGAAGAGGCGGGGTTAACCGCTTCCGATGTGACCCTGGTACGAGCCGCGCACCGCTTGGCCATGGGGTCACGCCAAGAGCACCTTCCTAACCCGCGTCACCCGGATTTCCTACATCCGGGCCGGACTGTCCTCATCCTGGTGTTGGACAGCGGGTTCCGTGACGCGATCGGGTTGGCGGCGGCGGCGCTTGTGGACAGCGAGCGGGCGGAGCTCCGGGCGGATCCCAACCGTATCCGCCACGCAATCGGTGACGAGGTGGCCGAATGGGTTCGGTCCGTTCCCCTCCCCGGCGATGCCTTGGCCGAGGCGCTCCTTGGCGCGCGTATCCCGGTGCAGGTGGTGGCGCTCGCCGAGCGTCTGGATCAGTGTCGCCACGCGAAGTTCTGGTCCGATCATGCGGCACGCGTGCGGGTCCACGAAGAGGTTGAGACCATCTATGGGCCAGTCGCGGAGCGGACCGATGCCGCGCTCGCTCGCCGCTTCGCCCACTGGTCACGGGCATTCAGCCGCACACTAGAGCGTGAGGTTGGCGGCCCGGGTGCGGGGTGAGCGGAGCAGTGCCTTGCGGCTACCAGAGCCTTACGACACTGTTGTGCCACTTCGCTCGGACTACACGGTAGCACGGACAGGGGCAGCCCTTTGGAGGCGGACAAGTGACCTACATAATCGCTGAGCCGTGTCTCGAGACCAAGGATGCCAGTTGCGTCGACGTCTGTCCTGTGGATTGCATCTACGAGGCGGACGCACAGTACTTCATCCATCCCGAGGAGTGTATCGATTGTGGTGCCTGTGAGCCGGAGTGTCCGGTACAGGCAATCTTTCCCGATACCGACGTTCCTCCCGAATGGACCGACTATATTGAGAAGAACTACGAGCACTTCGACATGCCACTGCCTGCTTAATGAGGCCCCGGCGACGGGAGTACCATCCTCGCTGCCGATCGCATTTTAGGGCGCACACGAGTCGACCCCGGCGCGGTTGCGAATGAGGTCGGTGTCCCGCGCGTGGGGTTGAAACTGGCCGGAAGAATCAGAGAATCGCTCGCGTCCGCTGTCTCATCCGGGCGGATGGACAGCGGACGCGAGCGATCAGTACCCGAGCTTCCGGAGGCGCTCCAGGGAAATAGTGCCGGACTGGCTCTCACCTGCGTGACTGTCCCGTTTTTTGGGAAGGGGTTGTGGACCCTTCTGGTTGAGGAGGACGAGACCAGCGGTGAGAGCAGCGGCACCCAGCAGGCTGACTAAGAGAGTTCGGATAGGCCCTTTCCAGGTAAGGGGTAGCAGTCGCACGCGCGCCTTATGCCCCTCTGCGCTGTGGAGGTTCCCGTTGCGCCATGTAGAGTTCTCCCTGCGGTACGTCTTTCGGCTTCCACGGTGGCAGGCATTGGCGCCAGATTCCTGAGATTGACGAGCGGGGGATGACAGCGAGCGTGGACGAGGAGTTCGCCCGAGTGACGAGCGGTACGGCAGGGTTCCACCTTTCCTTCGACCTCGACGGAATCGATCCCATGGTCGCTCCGGGTGTAGGCACTCCCGTGCAGGTGGTCTGACGTACCGGGAGGCTCCCCTCGTCTGTGAGAAAGTGTCCCGCTCGGGGAAGCTCCCCAGCCTCGAGGTGGTGGAGCTAAATCCCGTTCAGGACGCTGAGAACTGAACCGGGCGACTCGCGGTTGGATTTCTGGCCAGCGCGCTGGGTAAGACCATCCTTATGAACTGGCCAATTCTTTTTGAGAGTGCGGTGCTCGCCCCACGGCGCGGGGCGGCTGCACGGGAAGCAGGGAGATGATGACGAGCGCAGGGGCACAGAGCGGGGCCAGCCACTTCTTCTTGAATCTGATGCGGGTCGGGGCGGCGCTGGCGTTCATGCAGCATGGTGCGCAGAAGCTATTCGGTCTATTGGGGGCGCAGGGAAGCGCGACATTTGCGACCCAGTTCTGGCTCGCGGGAACCCTGGAGTTTTGGGGCGGGCTCCTGATCCTGGTCGGACTCTTCACCCGACCGGTGGCCTTTATCCTGGCCGGGGAAATGGTGTGGGCCTACTTACAGTCGCACCTCCCGGGTGGCTTTTTCCCAGTCGTGAACGGGGGCGAGCTGGCGGTGCTGTTCTGCCTCATCTACCTGTTCCTGGCCTCGAACGGCGGGGGCGCGTTCAGTCTCGATGGGCTGATTGAGGCGCGGCGACGGCGGAGAGCGGCGGGATAGCGGGATCAGCGAGCGCGGGGGATCTCAGGCTGCGCAGTGCTCATCGTAGGCCCGCTTCAGGTCCTCGGCGATCTGCTGAGGGGAGCGACCCTGGATCTGGTGCCGTTCGAGCATCCAAATCAACTCGCCGCCTCCAAAGAGAGCCACCGCGGGGGAGGAAGGCGGATATCCTGGAATGTAGTCACGGGCGCGCTCGGTGGCCTCCATGTCCTGGCCTGCGAATACCGTTGCAAGCACTTCGGGCTTGTTCTCGTTCTGGAGCGACATGTGGACCCCGGGCCTGGCCGCGCCGGCTGAGCAGCCGCACACCGAGTTCACGACCAGCAGCGTGGTACGCTTTTCCCCTCCCAGGACGGCATCCACCTCGTCCGGGGTAGTAAGCTCCTTGAAGCCGATGTTGCGGAGGTCATCACGCATCGGGGCGACCATCATCTCAGGGTACGGCATCGTGCTTCGTCTCCTGCGGAGGATTTGGAAAAGTATAGCGCAACTTGGCGTATCCCTCCAGAGCATGGCTGTGCCAGGTTTCCACTGGACCTTTCCTGAATTTTTTTGTGGATCGGCCTCCCGATCCGCGGGTATCACCTGGTATGGATCGTCAGGCGTGTGTAGGCCGTCGCGGGTGGGTTCGCGTGCATACGGGCAAGGCGAAAGCTATGGGGGTGGTGCTTACAGCCGCGGGTACCGTCGCTTGTTCCCCCGGGCCGGACCGGGACGCACAGGGAGCGGAAATCCTGGCCGACGTGGCGAGCCTGGCTTCGGTTCGGCCCCCGGCCGAGGGGGATGACCTCGTACAGGGCGACACCGTACCTGGACTCCCGTCCTGGACACGTCAGGACTGGGAGGTGCTCCAAGAGACGGCGACCTGGGCCTGGCAGAATAGGGTCGATACGCTGGCGGTGGGTGACCGGATCGCTCGTATTGGGGAGACCTTTGTGGGGACCCCCTACCTTCCCCGGACCCTCGATCCTCCTGGGCCCGAACGGCTGGTCGTGAATTTGCGAGCTATGGACTGTGTCACGTTCGTGGAGAACATGCTGGCCCTGGCCCATTTCGTCACGGAGGCCCCGCAGGACGTGCTCGATCGGCCGGAGCGGGCGATGCGGAGCTACCAAGAGTTGATCACCCGCGTCCGGTACCGCGGCGGACGTTTGGCGGGCTACCCGTCCAGACTCCATTATTTCACCGACTGGCTCCTCGACAACGAGGACAGAGGTCTGATCGAGATCATCACCGCCGATCTCGGCGGAAGCGTGGATCCCGGGCCGATCTCGTTCATGACTTCGCATCGGGATCTCTACCCCCAACTCGTCGACGAGCGGAACCATCAGGAGATCGGTAGGGCCGAAGCGCTACTCAACGCCGTGCCACGCTACTACATCATCGAGGGCGACGTAGAGGCAGTGGCCGACCGGGTCGAAGATGGGGATATCATCGCGATGGCCACCACGGTGGCAGGATTGGATGTGGCCCACACCGGCATCGCCCTATGGAAGGACGGAGGGCTTCACCTCATGAACGCTCCCCTGGTGGGGAAGAGCGTGCAGATCAGCGAGCAGAGGCTTTCCGGCCGCTTGCAGAGGATCACGTCCCAGGACGGGATCATGGTTGCTCGCCCGCTGGAGCAGCCGCCCCTAGCAGTTGGAAATTGAACTAGGGTGACCCCGCTCAAAGAAGCGCCGCGGCGTCCCGCCGAATCGCAGGGCTCGGTGTCCGAACTGATGATGCCACACCACGTCAACAACCTGGGGCACGTTTTCGGCGGCGTGATCCTGGCTATGGTGGACCGCGCGGCTGCGGTGACGGCGGTGCGCCATTCCCGACGGCCCTGCGTAACCGTGTCCATCGACCGGGTGGATTTTCGGGAGCCCATCTACGCCGGTGAGTTGGTAACCTGCCAGGCCTTGGTGACCTTTGTGGGGCGCACGTCGATGGAGATTGGGGTTCGAGTGCTGGCCGAGAATCTGTTGACCGGCGCGGAACGCCACACCAACACCTGCTTTCTCACCTTCGTGGCAGTCGACGACCGGAGCCGACCGGTGCCCGTACGTTCCCTCAAGCTGGAGACGGACGAGGAACAGCAGCGCTTCCAAGATGGCCGCCGCCGCCGAGAGGTACGGCAGGCCTTGGCCAGAGAGCTAGGGGAGGACCAATGAGCTCGCAGAAGCTGGAAGCACCGGCCAAGTGTTAATCGCGGGCAGTTAGACCCGTTCCAGCACCATCGCGAAGCCCGTTCCTCCCGCGGCACATACAGTGACGATTCCCAGCTCGACGTCGCGTCTCCTCATCTCGTTGAGGAGCGTGATGGTGACCCGGCCTCCGGTTGCAGCGAACGGGTGTCCGATCGCGACGGATCCGCCCATG
>Ga0114996_10007763_pt1 | contig 12072 bp, 7 predicted proteins | sample ArcticOcean_MG_C_4_FD_87039 | JGI IMG/M metagenome (GOLD analysis project Ga0114996, IMG submission 87039) | Marine microbial communities from western Arctic Ocean - ArcticOcean_MG_CB4_134 | ecosystem: Environmental > Aquatic > Marine > Oceanic | place: Arctic Ocean: Canada Basin | collected... | reverse complement strand
CCCTCGCACTGAGTCGCACCTAGCCGCAGTCGTCATGAAGGTGTCCAGGAAGGCCCGGGATGTGGGAACTGCCATCAGTCTAATCTCACGCGTCCCAGCGAAGACGCGCCGGCGGCGGCCGTGTGGGGCTCGGTATGTGACTAATGGTGGCCGCTCTGCTTGGGCACACGCCGCAGCAAAATGCGACAGGCGACCACAAACTCGCTTGCCTTGATCGCAGATCCTTCGGCGGCCGGCATTTCTTGCGAGAGAATCAGCTTCCCTGTTTGTGACGAGAGAATCGCAAAAGGATGCTAATCTTCGAGAAAACATGATGTATCTTGCAAGGCCGCAAACAGGGAACTAGAATGCGTTTTTCCCCGGTAAGGGCGTGTTTTTTGCGAGACTTTTTGGCTGCCTCATAACCTCGAGGTCGCAGGTTCGAATCCTGTCCCCGCCACTTTTCTAACCCCCGGGTCAATGGGACTCGGGGGTTTTTCATGCGCCGCTGGCGATCCAAACGGCGATCAGACTTGCATTGTCGAATGCGACGCGAGGGACTAGAACTTGGGAGTGGCCGCAGATCGTATCCAAGCTCACAAACGATGAACGCCATCAAGGGGGTGGCCGCATGACCCGCCAAGAAGAACTGCTTGTCGAGCGTTTGTGCGAGGTAGAGAGCCCTCGCGAACTGAATGACTGGGAGAACCACGATGGCTATTACGTGGCGGCATGTCGCGTTTCGGCTGAGGATGTCCCTGGTCTGATCGACATTGTACGAAAATGGAACGATTTGGACTGGCCAAACGACGCGGACATGGCGGACATCGACCAGGACGATGTCGAGTTGCTGCCGGTAACAGCCTGGAGAACACTCGCCGACTTGAAGGCCGATGCGGCGGTGGAACCGCTCGTCGACATGCTGCGTGAGTGGGACGACGAGTACGACGACTGGTTATCGGAGGACTTGCCGCACGTTTTTGGCAAGATCGGGGAATCCGCCATCGACGCGCTGACTCGCCTCGCCACGGATGCCCAGGCGGAGGAGTTCGTTCGCTCGATTGCGGCGCGCGGGCTGCGCTACGTGGCTGACTATCATGCGAACACTCGTGATCGCATCGTTGCTTGTCTAACGGAAATGATGACGCGCGCGGCCGACGGCGTTATCGAGTTCAACACGACGCTGCTCTCGGAATTGGTCGATTTACAGGCCGTTGAGGCGGCCGAGCCGATCGAGCGCGCATTCGCGGCCAACCTTGTTGACGTTGGCATGATGGGCAACTGGGAAGATGTGCGACGTGAGTTGGGGGTGGAGGGTCTGGGGCTGAAGATGCCTGAGAATCCCTATGATTCCATCGACCAACTTCGAACAGCGATGGGCCTCGGCATCTTCTCCGATCAGGCGATCTTCTTCAATGGCGAGATCGACCACGACGCCGAGCAGGCGTACTACGAGCGAGCAAACGAGACGTTTTCTAAGTCGACCGAGGCCCAACAGGTTGTCGACCGCTACGGCGACACGGGATGGTCTCGCATGCTTCTTGACTTTGGCATCAACTATCTGGGTGAGGTCGTCGATGAGATGACGCTCACAAGTGTCAGCGAGTTTGTTCTCAGCTTCGTGCCAAGCAAGGTCTCGACCGAACCAGATGTTGCAGCGGAGATCGTCCACGCACTTACCATGTTCTGGAAGTACCTCGACCGCGTCTACGAGATGCCGGAGGCGAACGCGATCGTCGAGTGGCTTAAGACGGATAGCTTGGTCGCTCGGCTGGAAGCGGAGTTATCCAATTCTTCGAATTACGGCATGGCCAAGTCGATGTTTATGTCAGGCAAAAACGCCGGCTACGACATGACGTCGGAAGCGGGTCTTGCCGAGTTCATGTCGGCTCACAACCAGTCGTTGCTCTCGGACAAGACGCCGCCAGTGGCGTCACCCGTTACCCGGAATCAGCGGGTTGGCCGCAACGATCCCTGTCCGTGTGGAAGCGGAAAGAAGTTTAAGAAGTGCTGCCGATGATGCCAAACCGATTTTCCGAATAACAGACATTCAACGAACCAAAAGTAGTTTCGCGTTCGCGTCCACGCGGCATTCTTGCAAGTGGGTGCCCCACACCCACTATCATCGAGCCCAAACGGCGAAAGTGCATATCTCACTCCGGCAAATTCTCCATGTCTCGCCGTCGCTTCGTGGCGACCATGGCCATCAAACCAAGCGACAGAAGCAAGAGCGCCGACGGCTCGGGCACCGACGTGTATTCGATGCGGAGTTCGGGCGGGGCAAAGGCGGTCGCCGTCTCGAGAGAAACGAGATGCAAGATGGCGAAGCTGTCGGTCACGATCCGGAGAGTGAGAAGATCGTTGGCGGAGTTAAGGGCATCCTGAAGCGGGACTCCCAAAGTTAACTGACAGGGATTCCGATACGGGCCGCGGACCAGAATCGGACCAACTGAGCGTCATTAGGCGCGGGAAGCGTCTACGTCGGCGGCAACTACTTGACCTCAATCACCTCGATCTTCAGTCGCCCCAGCACCTGGGCGACCGGCAGAAAACTGCTCAGCCCCGACGCGCCTTTCATGTTCGAATCGGCCAACTTCAGGTGACCGGCGCCGATGCCGCCTTGGCCGAGGGTCGCGTCGAGCGGAATCCAGCGACCCTTCACATGCACCTCAGTCCACATGTGATAGCCGAATCGCTGCTGCCGCTGCATATAGACCAGGCCGATCGCCACGCGGGCCGGAATTCCACGCGCCCGAGCCATCGCGGCCAACAACACTGCGTGCTCTGTGCAGTCGCCGGAGAGCTTCTCGGCGACTTCGGCGGCCGTGGCAAAGGCGGTAGAAAAGTCCTTCTTCTTGATCGCTCGATAGACAAACGTCTCGAGTGCTACGGCCAATTTCCAAGAATCGGTTTCGTCGGGGGCGACTCGAGTGGCGAGCGCCATCACCAAGGTGTCGTCGCTTTGGATTAGATTGTTCGGTTTTCGGTCGGCGTCCTTCACGGTGCGTCCCTTGGGCGCATCAACCCCGGGGCGAACGGCTCGGACCGTGATCTCGGCAGTGTTCTTGTCGATCGACTTGACCAACTGAGAAGGGCCGGAGAGAAACGTTGCGGCTGGATCACCGCCTTTGAGACGAATTCGATAGCGAACCGTCTTCGTGCTGTGGGCCGCCTTGATTGGCTTGTTGATGCGAATCGTCGCGTCAGCGCCGAGGTCGAACTTCATGTCATCGACCTTACTCAGTGCCACTGATCGTGTCGTGCGAAAGGTCTCTTGCCGCATCAAAGGGACTGTCACCTTGCGGACTTCGCCGGTGCGATCAACCCACATCGTCGACTTGATCTTGGCGCCGCCCGGCAGTTTGGTCAGCGTGCTGACCTGTAATAGTTCGACTTCACCGTTGAGCAGAGTGGTTTTCGCGAAATGTTTGGCGGTGAGCGTCGTCGTGGCCACCTGATTGAACACGGGGGCCAGCGACTGATAGGTTCGCGTCTCGCCCGGTTTGAGCATCTCTCTTCGCATGATCTGTTCGGCCCAAAAGAAACCGCGATAGTCCTTTGACCAGGGGATCGTGCTCTTCTGCGTCTTGCCTTGGGTCGTGACCTCGAGGTGAAGCTTGTCCCCGGCCACGCGACCGCGGACTTGAATCGGATTGGGGCCGATTTTTATGGTGCTTTCGACACGCACCACGTCCCCGTCGGGCGTCTCGAAGCTGGTGTAGCCGATCTGCTGACTGAACGTGCGGCCGAACCGTTTGAGCGTCATTCGCACTTCACCGTCCAATTTGACCAACTTGCGATCGTTCTCTACGACCTGAGTCTCGGCCGTGTGAGCGTGGCCGATTTTGCCGCCCTGGATATAGAGTGCGTCCCAGGTCTCTCGCGTTGGCTGAGCCGCGGCAGTCTGATCTTCGGCCGCCTGAAGTGAAGCGGCGGTCTGTAGCGCGAGCGTCGTGAAGAATCCCACCCCCACGATCAGGCGAACGATGGGTCGGCGAACTACGAAAATATCTCTGGTCATCTCGGATGCTCCTTCATGCATGAGACCGCGCAAACGTCGTCAGATATCGCTGCAAGCGTGCCGCTAGAATCGAACAATCCGTCGAGGTCCCTACGTGGCACGTAACTCTAAGTATAGTCAAATTGGGCGAGAGTCAAGCAGGGCAATTTTTTGTTCATCCGGGGATATCGGGGAACACCTGCTGACAGCCTTTCCTGTGAGCTTGCAAGGAACCGCGGATAAACACGGATAGACGCGGATGCATTTTTCTCACATGACGTTGTTGTTTCTCTTTTTTCCCCTCAAGCAGTTGTAGCCTTCGCCAATAACGCATCCACGAGAAAATCCGCGTTCATCAGCGTCCATCCGCGGTTCTTTTCCTTTTTCGCCCACGACGGTCCCCGCAAGTACCAAATGACCCATTTTTCTCCCTCGCAGGGCGCGACCCGATTGAAGTCGGATTTCGTAGTCAATAAGAGGCCACTGATCGGTCTCTTGTTGATTGCAGCCATGACGGCAACGGCGGAAGTTCGGCCTGCGTAAGGTCGGCCGCTGGAAAAGTCCAGCTATTCCACACCGGTCGCCGCCCGACGGCAATTTGATGGGCAAAAAGATGCACATTCTTCGCCGCCGTGCGCCGGGTGGGTGCTAGACTACCTTAGACGCCCAGCGGACAGCCGCCCGGGCGTTTCCTCATGCGGTTCTCTGGGGACGGAAGTGGCGTGAACCGCGGCAGGAAAGCGAATTGGAAGAATTAGTCCGGTTGTGCCGTTTCTGTCGCTGTCCTTGATAGCGGCGGGCGGAGAGGAACACCCCCGGTGACCACCCGTGACATTACGTGACCTAGAGTTTCAGTGGCAGGAGTTCTGGGGCGAACGACATGCCGTCCCGCAGCCATGCCGTTTGGGTACCAGAGAGGTTGAGCAATCGATGGGCTTCTTGCAGAAATTTTTTCGTAACGTCTTCCACGACGACATGCCGTCGGTCACGACGAGCAGCTTCGAGCATCTGAGCGAAGAGGAACTGGAAGCGCATCTCGAAATCAAACGCTATGGTCGGTTCGAACTGACCGACGCGGTGCGGCCTTCCTACGACTTGCAGGTCGTGCCTCGCCAAGGATATCGCCACGACACCTACAACGATGACCAGTCACAGTCGAGCGTGCCAGTGCTGATGGCCGCTGCCAGCAAGCACGAGCTATTCGATCTGTTCATGGAACTACTCGACCCGTTGGGGCCGTCGGTTGATGTCGTCCTCGAGACGAGCCATGACCGCGATCAACAGGGCCATCAAGATTTGTACCGCGAGCATATCGATGCACCGGTGCTGAAGAGCATTCTCTGGGACTTTGAAGATCTGTTGCTCAACGACGGTTGCACCGGCATCGCGGTACTCAATCCGGCCGTGCCGATCGAGTTGCAATTCGACGAGCACAAGCTGTTGATCATGTACGGTATGGATCTCAGCGGATTTGAGAACACCTTGGCTGATCGCGACGTCTATCGCGACGACGAGATCAAATTCGTCACCGAGGCCGAACATGTTCACTCGTCTACCGACGAATATGCCGAGCAGTTCGAACAGTTGAAAATGCGATTGGGAATGGACGGCGCCGGTCGGGACGAGGAATTTGAGTCCGAGTCATTTTACGGCTAACACAGTACGGCTAACACAGTACGGCACGCTCAACTGGTCCCGCACTATCGGCTCTAGCTAGCAGCCGTCTACAATAGACCGCATCCGCTTTGTGTGGTCTGTTTCCCGTTGTGCGATCTTCGCGCCTGACCGATGTGCTGTTTCGATGAGCGTATATCTTCTCGCCACGCTCGATACCAAAGGAAATGAGGCGGCGCTGTTGCGCGATCGCCTCGTCGAGTTGGGCGTCACGGTCGTGATGGTTGATACCGGCTGTCTGGGAGAGCCGCAGGTCGCCGCCGACGTAACCCGACAGGAAGTGTTCGCCGCGGCAGGCACATCGCACGCCGAAATGCTCGATCGCAATGATCGTGGCGTGGCGGTCACTCAGGCCGCTGAAGGAGCCACGCGCCTGGTGGTCGACGCACTGGCTCGCGGAGAGGTCGAAGGGGTAGTGGCCCTGGGCGGTTCCGCCGGCACGACCATCGGCACCGCGACGATGCGGGCATTGCCGCTAGGAGTGCCCAAGGTGATGATCAGCACCCTCGCCTCGGGTGACGTCCGGCACTATGTGGGCGACAAAGACATTCTGATGTTCAATTCGGTCGTCGATCTTCTTGGCATCAACCGCATCAGCCGAATGGTTCTTTGTGGTGCCGCCGCCGCAATGGCCGGCATGGTGCAGAATCGACTCATTGAATCGGCGGCCGAGGACAAGCCGCTCGTGGCCGCGACGATGTTTGGCGTGACGACCCCCTGTGTTGAACGAGCCAAAGAGATTCTGGAAGCAGCCGGTTATGAAGTGCTCGTTTTTCACGCCACGGGCAATGGGGGCGAAGCGATGGAGTCGTTGATTGCCGAAGGGATGTTCGCTGGCGTGTTGGATATCACCACCACGGAGCTTGCCGATGAGTTGGTCGGCGGTATTTTGTCCGCCGGACCGGAGCGATTGACCGCCGCCGCTCGCTGTGGAATTCCACAAGTGGTATCCGTCGGCGCAACCGATATGGTCAACTTTGCGGGGAGAGATTCCGTTCCGGAGCGATTCGCCGAGCGGACGTTCCATCGCCATAACGCCAACGTGACGTTAATGCGCACAACGCCCGAAGAATGTGCCAAGCTGGGCGAAGAAATTGCCCGCAAGATATCGGCGTCAACCGCTTCGGCAGCGATCATGCTACCCCTGGCAGGCGTGTCTGCGATCGATTGCACAGACCAACCGTTTGATGATTCTGCGGCCCGACAGTCGCTCTTCGATGCGGTGCGATCGCACAGCGGGGCATGTGAGGTAATCGAAGTGGATCACCACATCAATCATCCGGCGCTGGCCGAAGCCGCAGCGGAAAAGCTGATCGAGTTCATGGAGCAGAAAAAAACCGCTACGAAGTAATTCCCTTGGTGAGCGCCATGAACGCCGTTTCTAGATTCAACTCTTCTTCGCGGAACAGGGTCAGCGCATGACCCGCCTCGACCAGAAGGATGGACAGGGCGCTGTAATCGGCGACTTCTTCCTTGACGCGGACCACGATCAGATCCTCTCGCGGCTCGACCGATTCGACGATGTCGTGCGATTCAAGCAGCTTCGCCGCAGCTTCCTGATCACCCGTCACGGCCACGTGCAGCACGACTTGAGTGCGAACCTGCTTCATGACGTCGTCGACGTCGGCGTTCACCAGCAGTTCGCCCCGTTCGATGATGCCGATCTTGTTGCAGATGTCGGCGAGTTCCGGCAGGATGTGGCTCGACACCATAATCGTTTTTCCCATGTTGCGCAGCTCTTTGAGCAGCCCGCGGATCTCGATCCTAGCTCGAGGATCCAGTCCGCTCGCTGGTTCGTCCAGCAGCAGCACCTGTGGGTCATGCAGCAACACCCGAGCCAAGCCGAGGCGCTGGGTCATCCCGCGAGAAAGGCTGGTCACGAGCGCCTCGCGTTTGTAGCCAAGGTCGACCAGTTCCAGCACCTCGTCACAGATCTTGCGTCGCTTCGGCCCGCTGATGCGATACGCAGCGGCGAAGAACTCAAGGTACTCGATCACCTTCATGTCGTCGTACACACCAAAGAAGTCCGGCATGTAACCGATCAGCCGGCGAATATCTTTGGGGTTGGTATAAATCGAATGGCCGCAGACGTATGCCTCGCCCCATGTCGGATTAAGCAGTGTCGCGAGGATCCGCATTGTGGTCGTCTTGCCGGCGCCGTTGGGTCCGATAAAGCCAAACACGTCGCCCTTCTTCAGGTCGAGATTCAACGCTTTGACGGCAAACAAATCGCCGTACTTCTTGGTCAAGTCTTTTGTTTCAATCACGGCACAAACAATTCGTTAGAGGCAAAATGGGATTGATGATTGCTGATTTAGGACTGATGATTGGAAGTGTGGAATTGTGGGAGGAAGATTTCAATCACTCACCGTTTCGCGGCCGCGTCCACGCGGCACTCTTGCTAACAGACTTTCCATCATATCAACCAGAACGTGCCAATCATTCGTCCGTTGACACAGATCCCCTCGCCACGGGAAAAACAACACGATACACCGTCAACCGCTGGTCACCTTCGCCACCAACCGGCTCTGAATCATTCAGCAAGGTCGCCGCAGAGTGTCCCGCGGGACCATAACCGACCAACACCGCTTGACCCGACTTCAGCAACGCACTCATGTCGATGAAACGCTGGTATTGATTCACCAGACTCGTGTGACTCCGCCCGCCCGCTAAGTCATGAAACATCATGGCCCGCAGGATGACACGAAGATCCGTCCCCTCGGGATCATAATCCTTCTTGCTCGATCGACGGGGACCTCTCTGCAGGTAGGTGCGGGCTTTTTTCGGCGAGAGTTCCTCGTCAAACACTATCTCCTCATGCGGCCGGATCTTGTCAAGCGGATAGGCCCAATCGGCGTAGAGCATCACGCAGTCCGTTAACTCCAGATCGAACGGATTGGATGCCGTCCCGCGTAGCAGTTGGCCAGCAGCCTCAGAGAGCTTACCTTCGATCGGCATGTCGGCCGACATGCCCCAGCGCGCCGTGAACATCTTGGACGACCAAACCGGAATCGGTACTTTGTCGAGTTGGTTTTCAGTTGGCGAGCAATCATAGGCCGCGAACATTCCTCCGCGGCTGTTCTGTTGCATTCCGCCGAGCGCATCACCGGGCAGTCCCAGCCAAGAGAGCACCACGTCGGACTCTGTCTCGCCGGCGCCCGAAAGAGAATCGGGACGCAGTGTGAGATCATACGGCACGTTGTGAGGGCTATAGACCGCCATCCATGTTGTGCCCCGAACCGCTCCGCTGGATGCGTTCAGGTCGACCACATCGACTTGATTGAGCCGCACCTCGGAGCCCTTGAGCCAATACGCCAGCAGATAGACCACCACGCTGATCGTGATCACGGTCGCGGGAAATGTGATCCACGTGTAGTGCATCTTCTTGAAATACTTCTTCACAAAGAAATAGTCGACCGGGCCGATCAAAATAATGTAGAAAATCAACAGGCCCGCGATCACCGAAAACGGCAGCACACGGACCCCCGGAAATTCGTCGAGTCCGCTACGAAGTTGGCCGACATGATCGTCGTAACCCCAGTATCGAAACTGCGCGATGTTGGTCTGGGTGTCGCTCTTGCGGTCGCCGATTTCAAAGTCCAGCAGTCTGGCCACCAGCCGTCCACGCCCGCTCCATCGGCTCAGCGGCGGACGATCGAGATCGAGGGCGACGAAGATCACTTGGCCAAAGTCACGTGCCGTGCGGATCACCAGCGGAAGACTCTGGCCGTCGCTCATCAACACGCGGCCTTGGGGGGTACCGATCCGCGGTACATCGAGCCGGAAACCGACCGCGGCGGACGTTGATACACCGTCGTGAGTGCCAGAGTAATCAGCGAAAGCAAACTCTTCGATTGCTGCGCTGCTTCGCAGTATCGCCATATCACCCGCCGCAAATTTACCCGGCGAAAACTGAGACAGCCCGTGTCCCGAATCAAGAACCTCTGGGGCCTCTTTGCCGACACACAATACCAGCTTGCCGCCGCGGCGAACCCAACTGTCGAGCGCTGCGGCGCGGGCACTGTCGCCAGTTAGGTCACGATAGAGCGACGCCTCACTGGTAGAAAGCACTACCACGTCGACGCCATCGTAGCCATACCAGCGCGTCGGCAGATGGCTCGCGTCGGTGAGACGAGCTTCGACCACCGGTTCGTCTTCCCAGTCGTTCTGGCCGCGAAGTTTGATCGCTTCGGTGATACCAATCGGCTCTCCTAGCGACACGATCAGTTGCTTTTCGGACGAAAGAAGGCCGTCCAACGCCTCATCTCCGAGATCAAACGTCCGCGTCGCAATGGTTTCCTCTTCATCTTTCACATCGACCGTGATGGTTGGTTCCAGACGCCCAAGCTTGACGTAGAGCAATACGGACGACTCCTGGCCCGGCGAAAGCAGCACCGGCTTTTCACCGCGTGTCGATATCCGACTAGCCGTTCCGTCGCTGTCGGGCACTGTGACCTCGACCTGCGCGGTGAGCGACTCTGCGCCGCCGCGAAGCGCGATCTGCATCGGAATCCAATAGCCGACTTTGGCTTTGCCATCGAAGCCGAGGCGGATCGAGGTAATCTCGACCGCCTGAGGCTCGGCGGCTTCGACCCCAGCCGGAGCCCCCGATAGCGAGATGCCCAGCAGAAGGGGACACCACCAACCGTGTTTCGCCAAGCGAGCAATCATGGCTTCTCCGCGTCGTCGCATTGACACACGAGGCCGCCACAGCCGGGACAGCCGGAGCCGTATTTTTCGCTCACGGCACGCCCCAGATCGATGTCGACGACGTTGGCAATCGTGGTGAGCCAAGCCAACACATCGGCGAATTCGTCGGCCTGTTCCTGTGGAGTCCCTTCTCTCAGGGCAGCGGCCAGTTCGCCGATCTCCTCCGCGAGCCACATGAACGTGCCGTCGACGCCGCGGGCGACGTCCTTGGACATATACATATCGCGGATCAACTGCTGGAATCCGGAAAACGTGATCTGGTCACCGGCGGGCGAGGCGTCGTCAGAGGGGGCGTCAGTCACTTTCTTAGCGTCTCCAGCAGTTCCCGTGCAGCGGTAGACTGAGCGTCCATTTCCAGTAATTCCTGCAATACTTTCTTTGCCTGATCGATCCGCTTCGCCGCGACACACGCTTTGGCCAAGGCAAGTCGTAATCGAACATCCTTCGGCGAGAGCATCACGGTCGTTTCGTACTCAAACACAGCGTCGTCGTGCCGGCCACACTTGCCAAGCGCAACAGCCGCCGTGCGATGCACCGCCAGATCCATCACGTCAACATGAATCGCCTCCTGGCACCAACGTGCTGCGGCTTCGTAATCCTTCGCCGCCAGCGCCAGTCGGGCCAGCTTCTTACGAATCGTGATGCTATCGGGTTCGTGCCCCGCGATCGTAACGAGCACCTCGCCAAGTTTGGCATCGTCGCCCGACTTCAAATAGACATGAGCCAGAGCCTTGGTCCACTTGAGATTTTCCGGGTCCTGCTTTGCAGCGAGTCCGTATAATCGAGCCGCTTCATTGTACTTCTCTTCCTTCAGTCGCATAGCGGCCAACAGGCCCACGACATGTTCTTCGGGCTTCTTCTCGTCCAACACCGCCTCGAGCATCTTGATGGCGGCTGGCTTTTCGCCGATCGACAGAAACAGTCGGGCCTTGACATACGTGGCCAGCGGATGTTTGTCGTTGATCGCCAGTGCTTTGTCGGCCAATCCGCGTGCTTTGGGGCCCGCGCGGCGACGGAAATACTCCAGCGCCAAACGAGCCGCTGTGTCGGCGTTCTTGGGATCTTCGCGATGAGCCCGATCGAGTTCGGAGAACGTCATCCGCTTCGGCTTTTTTCCGCCAACGACCAGCGACGCCACGACTTTCTTCACGTGGGCCTGGTAGCCTTTCTCAAAATCCTCGGTTTCGATGCCGAAGCTTCGCTTGATGGCCGCCGGAGTCGTTAGGTTGTCGGCGTAACAGTCGAGCATCTTGGCCAGCGCGTCGTCGCCAAACCGCTTGAGCATGTACTCGGCATAGAGTTCTGCTTGGCAATAGGCCATCTGCCAGTCTTCGCTGCTGCCCGGTCGCACGAACCCCATGTTGATCGTGTCGAGATTGAACATGTCGCCCTGTGGCACGCGACGGGCGAGCATCTCGTTCCAAGATGCTGGTCGCGGAGTGCCTTCGTAGTGGACGGCCAGCGCTTCGGTGTACCAATGCGGGATATTGAAGTTCGTCTGCTGCAGATTCACTACGTGGACAAACTCGTGCTGGAGCACCCGCGCCCAATTGATCGGCGACGGCATCGCGGTGGGCGAAACCATCGCGACCATTTTCCCCGCACATGCGCCGATCGTATGGACATGTGGCAGGCCGACCATTCGGGCGCTAAACCATCCATGTCCGCTGGTGTTGCGTGACTTATTGAACAGTTCGAAAAGCGATTTG
>Ga0114996_10007761_pt1 | contig 12074 bp, 10 predicted proteins | sample ArcticOcean_MG_C_4_FD_87039 | JGI IMG/M metagenome (GOLD analysis project Ga0114996, IMG submission 87039) | Marine microbial communities from western Arctic Ocean - ArcticOcean_MG_CB4_134 | ecosystem: Environmental > Aquatic > Marine > Oceanic | place: Arctic Ocean: Canada Basin | collected... | reverse complement strand
ACCGGATCGGTTGACCCAAACCGTCTTAAATCCAAAGCCAGCGCCTGCTGAAATATCCCATCCGTTAGAAGAAACAAAAAGTACCTCTAATCTTTTACAACAAAACCTTTTTTCTATAAGTTCATAAACCAGAGGATCAGGCTTAAATACCCCCACGTCCTCAACACTCAGTACCACATCTAAAACGGTCGAGATGCCCGCCGACTCTACAGCCGCACTTAGCATTTGGGGAGATCCATTAGATAAAATTGCTGTCACAAATCCATCTTTTTTAAGTTCTTGCAGCATTTTCTTTACTTCAGGATAGGGTGACAGATTCCAATATAACCTAAGAAGCTGACCGCGAAGCTCAGTATCAAAGGAAAGCCCGTTTTGTTCCATCGCCCAGTCCAAACCATCTTCAGTAACTGACCAGAAATCCTTATGGTCCTTCATGATAGCTCGTAACCAAGTATACTGAAGTTGTTTCAACCTCCAATCTGTCGCTAACTTAATCCAACAGTTTTTGAATTGCTTATTCTCTGATTCTAAAGCCAACTCCCTTGCAGCAGCAGAAACATCAAATAAAGTGCCATAAGCGTCAAAAACAACAACTTTTATAGACATTAAGTATCTCCTTTTAAAATTTAGGGTAAATCGAAATACGTCATTGACTGACTTATAAGTTTAGACTCTGTGGCATCCCCAAGACATGATAACCCCCATCCACTCGAATAATCTCACCCGTCGTAAAGGCTCCCATTTCAGATGCCAAATAAACAGCAGTTCCCCCAACTGCTTCTAATGTTGCATTTGAGCCCAAAGGTGCATTAGTTTCGGTGTGCCTGAAGGTTTTTCGTGCGCCACCAATCGCCGCACCAGCTAAAGTTTTCATTGGCCCAGGACTAATTGCATTTACTCTGATCTTATCAGGCCCCAAATCATTTGCTAGATACCGGACGGAGCTTTCAAGGGCCGCTTTTGCTGCTCCCATAACATTATAAAATGGAGTAACCTTATTTGACCCCTGATACGTTAAAGTAATTAAAGCTCCGCCGTCTGGCATTAATAACGAAGCTCTCCTAGCAACATCAATAAATGAGAAGCATGAGATTTCTAACGAATTTTTAAAATTTTCTCTACTAGTATCGATAAAACGCCCAATTAATTCAGCTTTGTCAGAATAAGCAATGGCATGAACAACAAAATCTAAGCTACCCCATCTATTTTTTATAGTGTCAAAGCATCTATTTAAAGAAACATCCTCAGCCACATCAACATCAACTAGAAAATCTGACCCTAAGCTAGCGGCGAGTGGCTTAACCCTCTTACCAAAAGCCTCCCCTTGATACGAAAAAGCAAGTTCTGCTCCCTCTACCGACATTGCCGATGCTATCCCCCAAGCTATAGACCTTTCATTTGCAACGCCCATAATTAAGCCGCGCTTATTTTTCATTAAATCAGCCATCGTTTTTATCCATCATATTTAGTCAACAGCATCGATCCATTTGTGCCGCCAAAACCAAAGGAATTAGTCATAAGCGTATCTAAGCAAGCATTCTTAATCAAACTAGTCGCTATCTCATTTTCTTCCAGCAAAGGATCTAAGGCGTCAACGTTGATCGAAGGAGCAATAAAGTCCCCAATGAGCATTAATAAACAATATATTGCCTCTAAGGCTCCAGCAGATCCCTGAGAGTGACCGGTCATTGACTTAGTCGAAGATATCAATGGCGTGGAACCCTTGCCAAAAACCCGGCGTACAGCTTCAACCTCTCCTACATCACCGACGGGAGTGGATGTACCATGCGCATTTATATAACTCACTCTATGCCCGTCCGGAAGCGTTTCCAAAGCTAACCTCATAGCTCTTTCGCCCCCTTCTCCCGACGGCGCAACCATATCGTGCCCATCCGAAGTTGCCGCAAAACCAGTTATCTCTGCATATACTTTTGCTCCCCTAGCTCTAGCATGTTCTAATTCTTCTAAAACGACAATTCCTCCACCCCCCGCAATCACAAACCCATCTCTATTAGCGTCAAAAGCACGAGAAGCTTTTGTAGGTTGATCATTATACTTAGAGGACATCGCTCCCATTGCGTCGAAAAGGCATGACAAAGTCCAGTCAAGTTCCTCCGCACCACCAGCAAACATAATATCCTGCTTTCCCATTTGAATCTGTTCAGAGGCAGAACCAATACAATGCAAAGATGTCGAACAAGCAGATGTAATCGAATAATTTATACCCTTTATTTGAAACGCCGTTGCCAAATTAGCTGAAATAGTCGACGACATACATTTGGGCACCGCGAAAGGCCCAATTCTTTTTGGAGATCCTTTTTCTAGTACAGTTTGATGAGCGGCAAACATTGAAGAGGTAGATGGGCCTCCAGATCCCGCAATTAACCCGGTTCGGTTGTTTACTATATCACTTGGCTCTAATCCTGCATCAGAAATTGCCTGCTCCATAGCCAAGTATGCGTAAGCAGCACCTGGACCCATAAACCGTAAAAGTCTCTTATCTATTTTATCTGACACATCAATCTTTAGAGTGCCAGCGACTTGGCTTCGAAAACCCTTCTCAGCCATTACCTCTGAAAACTCGATTCCAGAAATCCCTTTAGTAAGCGAGTTGGATACCTCTCCCGATGAGTTGCCTATGGGAGAAACAACTCCCAACCCTGTAACAACGACCCGACGCATAATTTTCCCCTAATAGTTAATCCGAAAATAAACCAACTTTCATATTTTCGGTCACATAAATCTCCTGATCATCGGCAAACATTCTACCATTTGCGATACCCATCTTTAATTTTCGGTTTATAACCCGAGTAAAATCAACCTGATATCTAACCAAGGTCGTTTTTGGGGTAACCATGCCAGTAAACTTAACTTCCCCGACTCCTAACGCCCTTCCTCGGCCTAGCATTCCTCTCCATCCCAAATTAAATCCTGTCAATTGCCAGAGCGCGTCAAGACCAAGACAACCCGGCATCACTGGATCCCCAGGAAAGTGGCAATCAAAAAACCAAAGGTCAGGATTTATATCCAATTCCGCTACTACGTGGCCCATTCCACTTAGTCCTCCTTCCAGGCTGATGTCTACGACCCGATCCATCATTAACATAGGTGGCATAGGGAGTTGTGGGTTTCCTTTTCCAAATAATTCGCCAGATGCACACTTCAACAGTCCATCCTTATCAAAGGTGTTTGGGTGTTCTGACATTCATAGAGCCCTTCATTGCTTTATAATTTTTTATCCAATTAATACTACCATTTGAATAGCTATAAGGTCCAGCTATAGATTAGCCACAATATTAATTGAAAATTTTTAATTTGAAATTTCTCTAATAAACATACTATAATAAATTACGAATAGGATTTAAATATGAATAGAACAACTTTTAAAATAGGAGAGAACTGGCTGGCCCAAGTAGGGTTAAGACCAACCCGCCAAAGGGTAGTATTAGCAACCCTATTAGTCGGTGACGGCCGTAATCGGCATGTTACGGCAGAGAGCCTTTACGCATCAGTAAAACAATCTGACGCAAGCGTTTCATTAGCAACAGTTTACAACACTTTAAAAGTGTTTTCTGAAGCGGGCCTTATTAGAGAAATCCTAGTGGATGGTACAAAATCCTATTTTGATACCCGTATAGACGATCACCCCCATTTTTTTTGGGAGGGTGAAAATAAACTTACCGATGCCCCGAAGGAACAATTAGAAATTACTAGCTTGCCAAAAGCGCCTAAAGGAGCAGAAATTTCAAAAGTAGATGTTGTCATTAGACTTCGACGAAAAGAAATTTAAAATTCAAAAATTTTAAAAAATAGAAATACTTAATTAGCGAGTGAACTATGGCAACTTATAATCCATTTGAAAAATTCATACGGCCTAAAACTGAAACAGGTGTGTTTAGCGAGACCGAAGTTAATCTAGCAAACAGAAATTCGGGGCTCCCCCTAGAAAGCCTTGAGTATGATGTGACGCCTATTGGTCAACATTATTTACTTATTCACTTTGACATACCAAAGCTAAATCAATCCGACCACATTATCTCATTTACTGGTGATTTTTTAAATCCCTTTACTCTAAACTATAAAGACATAAAAAAGATGCCATCTCAAACGATTCCCGTTACTTTAGAGTGCGCAGGAAACGGTCGTTCCAGTATGGAGCCTCGAAGTTTTTCAATGCCATGGTCCTACGGAGCAGTTGGCACCTCCGAATGGACAGGCACACCTATGAAAGCCTTGATCAAGAGCGCCAAACCAAAAAACGACGCTATTAATTTTATATTTACTGGAGCAGATCGTGGATTCGATTCGGGCCTCGAACATAACTTTGAGCGCAGCTTAACTGTAGACCAAATCAATAACCTAGACGTTCTTTTGGTTTATGAAATGAATGGGAAACCATTGTTACCACAACACGGGGCCCCTTTTCGAATAGTTGTTCCCGGGTGGTATGGAATGGCAAGTGTTAAGTGGTTGAGCGAAGTTAAGGCCTCAACAGAACCTTTCCAAGGTTATCAGCAAGTAGGCACTTACAGATATAGACAAAAACGTGATGACGAAGGGGAACCGATAACGTCAATGAAAGTGAAATCCCTGATGAAACCGCCGGGAATTCCAGACTGGACGTCTAGAAAACGGATAGTTTCTTCTGGAAAAGTTGACTTAATGGGCCGTGCCTGGGCTGGTAGTGGCAGACAGATTATCAAAGTAGAAGTCTCAATAAATGGTTCATGGTATAACGCGATAGTTGACCAAGACAGCTCAAAATATGCTTGGACAAAATGGAACTTCGAATGGACCGCTATCCCTGGAGATTATATTATCTCCTCTCGGGCAACAGACGAAACAGGAGATATACAACCGCTTGAAACCCTATTTGACGTGGGTGGCTTTGCAAACAACTCTGTGCAAAAAACCCATGTATTTGTTCGCAAGGCTGAGCAGTAAATTTAGTTTTAGAATTGCAACTAAACGGACCTAATAAGCCCTCCGTCACACCTAATTTGACTACCCGTTATATAACTAGCGGGCTCACTAACCAAAAATGTTGCAACTGAAGAAAACTCTTCGACTGTTCCATATCTCGCTGCTGGTATAGTTGCCATTGAAGCTTCTCTGACAGCCTCAAGGGAGGACTGAGTCCTTGCCGCTGCGGCCGTATCAAGTTCTCCTACACGCTCTGTATCTATGCGTCCAGGCAACAACATATTAACAGTTATACCTTCTGAAGCAAGATCATTAGAGAGTGATTTTGACCAACCGACTAGAGAAGCTCGGATAAGGTTAGATAGAGCCAAATTTGGAATAGGTTGGATTAAACCAGATGAACCAATAGTGATAATTCTTCCCCATTTTTGAGCTCTCATATGTGGAATTATTTTATCTGTTATTTGTACGACCCGAGTAACCATCGTATCTAACTGCTTCGGTAATGCTGCTATATCAATATCTACCATTCTTCCAGGAGGTGGCCCACCGGTATTATTTACCAATATATCGGCACCACCAAGGTAGGTTTCAACGGCCTCCACTATTTGCTTTACTGAACCCGGATTTGCCAAATCAATACAAACATAAAATGCTTTACCCTGACCTTTCTTATTAATGCGCTCTACATTTTCTTGCAGGCGGCCCTCGGATCTTCCGGTTAACAAAACATCAACACCCTCAGCAGCTAAATTTTCTGCGATCCCCATCCCGAGACCTCTACTAGAAGACATGACGAGAGCTTTCTTGCCAGTTAACCTTAGATCCATAAAAACTGTCCTTTTAAAAATTATTATTAATTTTGTTTCATAATCAAATGTCTATTGAGCCGATTTTAAGCCACTTGCAACACAATCTACATGATCTACATAATTTGTGCGAATGAAACTTAAAATGCGATAGACTTAAAGTTGACTAAATTTAACATCTCTACCAGGTGCGGCTGCTAATAAATCTTTTGTATACTGATGCTGCGGATTATTATAAACGTCGGTTGTCTTACCTTGTTCAACTATCTTTCCATGCTGCATAACAATGACACGATCGCATATTTGAGCTGCAACCCTCAAATCATGAGTGATAAAAAGCATAGCTAGGCTAAATCGCTGACGAATATCTAAAAATAAATCTAAAACCTGTTTTTGAACCGACACATCAAGTGCGGAAACGGCTTCATCAGCAACAATTAGTTTTGGTTCCATGACTATGGCTCGAGCAATACAAATTCTTTGTCTCTGACCTCCTGAGAACTGATGCGGGAAACGGCTCATTGCCTCCGAAGAAATGCCTACGATGCTAAGTATTTCTTTAGCTCGGCTTTTTGCTTCAGCTTGACTAAGTCCAAAATTCATAGGCCCTTCGATTAAAGACTGCTCAATGGTCCGTCTCGGATTCAGAGAGCGATATGGATCTTGGAAAATAATCTGAAATTCACTTCTGTAGGGTCTTAAACTCCCTCGAGACAATGTTGAAATATTTCTTCCGTCGATGGTTATATCTCCACTAGTCGGATCTATTAAGCGCACTAGACACCGAGCTAGGGTAGACTTTCCAGATCCTGACTCTCCAACAATACCAACTAGCTCCCCACCAAATAGTTCTAGCGACACATCTTGTACCGCATTTACCACTCTCCCAGATCCAAATAAACCTCGATATCCATATGTTTTATTCAAAGACAAAATATCTACTATCTTCGTTTTTTGTGTCTGCTCCTGAGAACGATCTGGAGGCACTAATGAAGGCACGGAGCTAATAAGCATTTTAGTGTACGTATGCTCTGGTGAGTGAAGTATTTTATCTCTTGTTCCTTCCTCAACAACTCGACCATTCTGCATAACTATGACCCGATCGGCGATCTCTGCAACAACTCCAAAGTCATGCGTTATGAATAGAACGCCCATTCCTTTACTCTGCTGAATTTCTCTAATTAGAGAAAGTACCTCAGCCTGGGTCGTAACATCTAATGCTGTTGTGGGTTCATCTGCTATAAGTAAGCTTGGCTCCAAGGCTAACGACATCGCAATCATAATTCGTTGTCGCTGACCACCAGAAAGTTGGTGAGGGTACGTATTAAAAATTTTCTCTGGTTCAGGCAACTTAACCGACTTCATCGCATCTAGAATTCGGCTTTTTCGATCGGCTTCTTTAAGACTTGTGTGGATGGTGAGAAGTTCTTCAATTTGTCGTCCAACCTTCATGACAGGATTAAGTGCAGTCATTGGCTCTTGAAAAATCATGCCCATACGGTTGCCACGGTATTTCCGCATTTCCTTATTATCTTTAGTGAGTAAATCTTCGCCCTCGAGTAAAATTTTTCCTCGAACTGGGGTTAACTCTTTTCGCGGAATAAGTCCCATAATTGTAAATGCTGTAACAGATTTCCCAGATCCCGATTCCCCCACGACACAAACAATCTCACCCCTATCGACTTGCAGCGTCACATCCTCAATAGCGAACTCTCTATCACCACCTTTTGGCAGTTTGACGGTTAAATTTTCAATTTTAAGGACCATTCAATGGCTTTCTTTAACAATTTATTTTTTACATCTTACGCGCAATGCGAGGATCCAAGGTGTCACGCAAACCATCTCCAACAATATTTACTGACATAACAGTAATAGCCAATGCAACACCTGGGAAAAATATTATCCAAGGACAAATTTGGAAGTATGTTCTTCCTTCTGACATGATATTACCCCAGCTAGGAATTTCTGGCGGAACCCCAGCTCCCAAAAAACCAAGAATACTTTCTGTAAGCATTGCTGATGCACAGACATAGGTTGCCTGAACAATTAAGGGAGCTATCGTATTTGGTAAAATATGCCTTACCATAATGTTAGTCAAATTAGTTCCAGCCGCTATTGCTGCTTCAACGTAAGCCTCTTCACGTACTGTAAGAACAACAGCCCGTACTAACCTCACTACTCGAGGCACCTCCGGTATGACGATTGCTATAATAACAGTAGTCAGTGACGCGCCAGATAATGATATCAGAGCAATCGCTAAAAGAATTCCGGGTATAGCCATTAACCCATCCATGACCCTCATGATTAAAGCATCTAACAATCTTATATATCCAGCAAAAAGCCCCAATATTAGTCCAATACCAACAGATATTAGGGCAACAGTTATTCCGACAGTAAGCGATACTCTTCCGCCATTTATAACTCTAGAGAAAATATCTCTACCAAGAAAATCGGTTCCAAAAAATATGTCTGCGCTCGGTGGTTTAAGTCTATTAGTCGGGTTTATCGCTGTTGGTTCAACCACAAATAGTGGTCCAATGAGAGCAATCAATGCCAAAAAAATTAAAATTGAAATACCAATGACTAAAGCCCTATTAGACATAACAGTTTTAAGCACTCCAGCTTCGTGCTTTACCTCTATATCAACAGTTCCGGACATTAATATCTTATCCTTGGATCTATCAAAGTATAACTTAGATCGATCAACAAATTAATAAATATATAAATAAAGCTAAAGAAAAGAATTAATCCTTGAATGACCGGGTAGTCGCGCGCCTGAACAGCATCTAACACTAAACGACCTAAACCAGGTATATTATAAACACTTTCTGTTACAACAACCCCACCAATCATAAGAGCTATGCTAATCCCAAGAACTGTTACAATTGGAACAGCTGCATTTGGTAACGCATGTCGGGCAAGAACCTTGAGTTCGGTTTGTCCCTTTGCTCGGGCAGTCCGCACATAATCTTCATTCAATGTTTCTACTACTGAAGCTCGGGTCATTCGTGCAATTAAAGCAATATATATTACGCTTAGAGTGCAAGCAGGTAATGTAATATGCTTTAGATATAATAAAAACCCGTATTCAAACGGACTTTTGTACCCTTGAACAGGAAGCCATCTCAATTCCATAGCAAATAAATAGATAAGAACATAACCAAGAACAAAAATAGGAATAGAAAAACCAGCAACGGAAAAAATCATAACAAATTTGTCGATCCAACTTCCTGCCTTATAAGCTGCAATAGTTCCCAGTGGAACTGCAACCACAATTGTTAAAAAAATTGTTGCAGCTGCCAGCATAAGGGTTGGCTCTAATCTCTGACCTATCAGGGTGGTTACAGGTAAACTTGAAAAAATTGCAGTCCCAAGATCACCACTAGCCAGCTGCAAGATCCATCTCCACATCTGGACATAAATCGGATCGTTTAAACCGAGCTGTGTTCGAATTCGTTCGACATCCTCAGCTGTGGCGTAATCACCGGCTATAACTGCCGCGGGATCCCCGGGGCTCAAGCGTAACAGCAGAAAAACAAAAAGTGCTACGATAACCATAACTGGAATCGTTGCTAAAGTTCGTTTTACAACATAAAAAAACATTATTTCTCCGTAGACTTAAATCTTTTTAGATAAATTTTGGCCGCCTGAAAAACAGACGGCCAAAATAAATTTATAGCAGGCTTTACTCTACTGACATATTCCAGAAGAATTGCACAGGTGATTTAATCAAACCTTTAACGTTATTATTATACGCAACGGGTGTAAAAAATTGACCAAGTTGTGCTGAAGCTCCAATCGCCCAAAGTCTTTCTTGGGCTTTTGTTGCAAGAGCCTGTTTTTCTGATTTAGAACCGGCGGTAGCAAAACTTGCACGCGCAACTTCTAGCTCAGGATCTGTTGGCCATCCAAACCATCCTGCATCAGGGTTTCCAGAGAATGCAATTGCCATTGGATCCATAACATCAGCACCGATCCACCAAGTGTGGAAGATATTCCATCCGCCATCGGCAACTGTATCACGTAAGGCTCGACGAGAAGTCAGAGTAGACCAATCCATAGCTTGTAATTCAACTTTAAACCCAACCTTACGTAATCGCTCAGCTGAAATAAGTGAAAAGCTAGAAAGTAGAGGAACATCTGTAGGTTGCATTATTAATACTGGTGTACCATCATAACCAGCTGCTTTTAGAGCTTCTGCTGCAGCATCTATACTGCCAGTTGCTATAAGATCTGACCCAGCATCATTTTCCATTGGTGTTCCACATGGATAGACAGAGTAGCAAGTCTTCCAAAATTTAGAATCCCCAACTGCACCAGCTAGATAGTCTTCTTGCTTAACAGACATGATTGCTGCGCGCCGGATAGCCACATTATCAAAAGGTGGCAAAAGGTGATTAAAACGCATAAACCCAATGTTACCTAGAGGGTCATTAACCTCGACAGTAATGTCAGGTGACGCGGCAAGGATGGGCACCAAGTCATTTGCTGGTGCTTCGAAATAATCTACTTCCCCAGCAATCAACGCATTCATAGCTGTAGATTGATCCGGGAAATAGTCCCACTCGACACGATCTACCAACGCTAATTTACCACCAGAAGCAGCTGATGCTACTTCACTTCGAGGTTTGTAGTCTTTGAACTTAGTATAAACAACTTTTGCTCCGGGAACCCAAAGATCTTTTTCAAATACAAACGGACCAGAACCTGTGTAGTCAGTTATTTGCTCAAATGCATCCGTGGCCGCAACACTGGCTGGCATAATAAATGGAACGTTTGAAGAGATCTTACCTATTGATTCCAGAACCAACCCAAAAGGCTTAGCTAGTTTCATTTCGATTGTTTTATCATCTAATGCGGTAAGGCTACCCATTGAACCCATTAGTTGCTGGCCCATGCCATCTCTTTTTCCCCAACGTTCTAATGAAGCAACGCAGTCTGCTGCTGTCACAGGGTCACCATTGTGAAATTTGAGCCCGTCACGCAGAGTGAAAGTCCAAGTCAGTGAATCATCCGATGTAGTATAAGTATCGACCATTTGCGGTTGAGGTGTAAAGCTCTCATCCATCGCAAATAACGTGTCATATATCATATAACCATGATTCCGACTTATGTATGCTGTAGTCCATATTGGATCTAGGTTCTTCAAGTTAGCGTGCGGAATAACACGCAAAACAGACTCGGCTTGTGCAACAGAGAAGATTCCTAACCCTCCTACGACCAATCCTGTAAAGCCGACTAACATTCGGCTCCCTACTCCAGAAATTAATTTAAACATTTTATCCTCCTAAATTTTAGCCTTCATTTGTCATTGATGCCGTTTTAGTAGCAAACAAAACCAAAGGCCGGTTCTATAAGATCAGTTTGATACACCCGTATTGTCAACCCAACCCGGTTATTTTTTCAGATTAAAACAATTGATTTAATATATAATGTATATATTTTTGCTATTTCACTACTTTATTTCAAAACGTGACTATAGCGTTGACTTGCTCAACGACCATTATTAACCATCAGCAGTGTTATCAATATCTATTTTTACCGACTAAGTTAGAAGCGCTTACAAAAAATAATTCTGGAGTCAAAAAATAATGCACAGAAAACCTAAAATTGCCTTTGCTGGCTTTCAACATGAAACAAATACATTCGCACCCTTCCTAACTGAATTTAATAACTTCGAAACCCCAGGAGCATGGCCAGCCTTTACCGAAGGAGAACCAATAAAAACTATTTGCGCTGACTTAAATGTTCCAATTAGCGGATTTATGGAAGCGAATGAGAATTTCGATTTAATTCCGCTAACATACGCGGCAGCAGAGCCTGGTGGATTAGTTACAAAAAATGCATTTGATAGAATTAGTAATAGTATTATTGAGGGAATCAAAAACTCAGGACCCTTAGACGGGTTATATTTCGATCTTCACGGCGCAATGGTTACTGAGGGCTTTGATGACGGTGAAGAAGAACTACTTAAAAGAATTCGGGACTTGGTCGGACCAAACATGCCCATAGTTGCCAGCCTAGATTTACATGGAAACATCAGTCCGAAGTTTATTGACCTCGTAAGTGCTGTAACAATTTATAGAACTTACCCCCATATTGATATGGCTATGACCGGGCGTAGAGCAGCGGCTTTATTAAGACAAGTACTGGATGCAAAAACACCCATTTTCAAAGCGTTCAAGCAAGCCAATTTCCTAATTCCTATTACTGCCCAATCAACACGCCGGGAGCCGGCAGGGGAACTTTATAAGAAACTTAGCACGTTAGAAAAAGAAGGGGTGTTATCTGTGGATTTGGCTTTCGGTTTTCCTCCCGCAGATATTCCGAATTGTGGAATTT
>Ga0114996_10007760_pt1 | contig 12075 bp, 8 predicted proteins | sample ArcticOcean_MG_C_4_FD_87039 | JGI IMG/M metagenome (GOLD analysis project Ga0114996, IMG submission 87039) | Marine microbial communities from western Arctic Ocean - ArcticOcean_MG_CB4_134 | ecosystem: Environmental > Aquatic > Marine > Oceanic | place: Arctic Ocean: Canada Basin | collected... | reverse complement strand
GGCTTGGGACTGCTCATCGGAGCCTTGGTGACTGTTCGGCCTCTCAATGGCGCTGTGACGGGCTTGGTTGTGGCAGGGCTTGTGCTGGCTCGTGCGCCGCGGCCGCCCTGGTGGTCCATGGCCCAAGGGCTGGTGTTGGCCATCATGCTGGGCGCGGCCTATTTGGCCGTCAACTCGATGGTCACTGGGGATCCATGGACACCGGGTCAAAACCAATACATCGGACTTACGGAACCCACGCCAGATTGCCATCGCTTGGGGTTTGGTGAGGACGTGGGTTGTGTTCATGCACACAACTTGGCGTCCTCGGGGTTTGGCCCGATGGATGCGTTGGGGACCACGGGCGCACGGCTCACGTCGTTGGGACAAACTGGGCTGGGTCCCGGTCTGGCGCTGCTCTTGCCATTGCTCTTTCTGTGGCGGCGGCCATCGGAGTCAGTGTGGCCTTTGGCGGTCTTGCCGCTGGCGCTCTTGGGCGCCTATGGGCTCTTCTATTTTCACGGCAACTTCTTGGGACCTCGGCTGCTCTTCGAAGCGTTCATTCCCCTCGTCGTACTGATCGCCGCGGCGGCTTGCTCGTTGCGTTGGGTTGGCGTGGCGGTGGTGCTTGGGGGATTGCTCGGTGGCCACGCGCTCTTGACGCTGGAAAAGGACAACGCGCAATGGTTGCCCGTTGACGAAGTCGCCGAAAAGGTGGCGTCCGCGCCCGGGGCCCGGAAGCTGATCTTTGTGAGTACGGAAGGATTGCAGCCCAGGGCTCGCTGGACCCACTATTCGTTGGGGATGATTCTGGGCGATGCGCCCACACGCAATGCGCCTTTGGTGTTCGCCCATGATCTAGGCGATGCCGCCAACCAGGCGTTGCTGGCGTCGGTGGAGAATCGCAAGGTCTACCGATTGCGCTTGGCGATTGATCCCTCGTCGGTCCAATCCTATCGTGCACGACTTGTACCCACGTTGGTTCCGTACGCGCCTCCAGCGCTTCCTGAACACACGGTGTCGTTACTGGGTCGTTTTCCATTGCCCGAGCGTTCTGACTGCGGGTTCGCACAACCCGTGGCGCTGGCTTCCGGGGAGCATGTGCTTCGCCTGACCACGAAGGGTGAAGGCCCCTGTACGTTTGCGCTGGGTCGTGTTCAGGCTCCGGATGGGGAGTGGACAGTGGCCTTGGATGCCTTTCCAAACCCGAAGTCCGGAACATGGTCTCTCGAAACCACCAGCGACATCGTCATTGGTGCGGCATCGCTGGCGGGCGATGGAGGCTCAGCGCGATCGTTTGAATTGGGCGTGATCGCATCCAAAGGACCCCAGTCCGTTCGTTTGGTGGGGCACGGTGTAGCCGACCTTAGGGCGCTTCGGTTTCTTCCTCGGGAACGACCAGCTCCGCGCACCGAGTGATTTCGAATTGCCCCGTCACGTCGTATCCCACCTCGTGACCATACCGGGCGGCGATCCCCCCGCGGAGGATCGTTTCGGTCACTTCGGAGAAATACAACTTGCCGGCGGATGCGGAGACTTGGCTGCTCGTCATGACGGATCCTTCCACCAGCTGACTGACAAAGCGTACGTTCAGGGTGGCTTCTTCCACGCTGTAGGAGTCGGTCTCGGGTGTGACCACAATGCGAACTTGGTGTTCACCCTCACAGGGGGCGCAGGGATCGGATAGCGCTTGACCACAAAGAATGATCGTTTCTTTGCCGAGGGTCGTGAGCAGAGGATCGCTGGTGCCTCCCACGAAGGCCCAGGGTTGCTCCGCCACCAATCCGCTCAGTGGTGTGTCTTCGATGATTATCGGGGCCGGATCATCACCGGTCTCACCGGCGCATGCGAGGAGCGTGACCATTAACGCACCCCAAAGTGCCCATTCTCGTACTTGTCTATTCATCCTTCTGGGAATGGTGGCCTTTCGTACGGCACTTTGCAAGGGTTGCAGCCTCATGGTGCGCTTTCCCCCTGTCTCCCAGCAGGGGTGAGTGTTTCCACAAGCCATCCTCGTTTGGTGGCTTCGGCGGCCAGCTTTTGTTCACTTCGATAATGGAATCCCGGATGGTCGGACGCAAAGGACTGGACGGCCACCGCCGCGTGGCGGGCCAGCGCGAGCATGGGGGCGTCGCTGCCCGAATTGCCCACGGCGATGTGGACTGGTCGTTGGATCCATGTGGCCACCGAAGCGGCCTTCCCCTTTCGGAAGGGCAGGGGAGGGATCACCTCGGCACTCAACACCCCGTTTACGATGTGGGTTTGGACGCCGATCACCCGTTCGGGGGGGATGTCGTAAAAACGTTTTGCCGCGCCTTGGGCCAACCAACGGGGGCCCCCCGAGATCACGAAGATTTGGAATCCGCGCTTCCGGAGCAGGTCGATGAGTTGTCGCTGGGCGGGAAAGGTCTTGCGCTCAAACCCTTGGAAGAACGTGTTCATATCGTTTTCAAGCTGCTCCAACCTCAACCCCGTATAGAGATACGCGGCTTGCGCGATACAGATCGACACATCGTGCTTGCAGGTGGCGTAGAGCCGTGCGGCAGCCTCTTCGGGAGTCTTGGCGGCGTCGTAGGGGAAGTGCAGAAGTCGACGGGTTCGAATGGATTCGGTGAGAAATTCTCGAGGAATGTCTGCGTGCCACAGGGTCCCGTCTCCATCGAAGAGGGCCACGGGGGTCTCGGCCGCGCCGGCCCGAAGGATGGCTTGATGCAGCCGAGCACGAGTAGCCGGGGACCAGTGACTTAAGCTCTGCGCCATCAACGTCGCGTCTTTGGCTTGCTCGATGGCCCGCAAATCCATCCAGATGCGATGATATTCGTACGCTCGGGTTCGGTGAGGGCTCGGGTGATGGTCGGGGCGTAGGGTCAGATCGCCGGTGGACAACAGGAGTCGAAGAACCCGCGGATTCTGTTTCAGCTTGGCGCTCATCGCCCGACGGATCAGGGTGTAATGTGCGTCCGCATCCGCGCCCTTGTACTCCAATCGTTTGCCACCATAACTGATCCACGAGATGCTGGCTCTTTTGAGCAGCGTGCTCGCTTCTTTTCCCGCACCTTTGGCGTCAAAAGCGACCATTTGGGCCACGGCCTGGCGGGTGAAGGTAAAGGGCCCGGCGCTCTGTCGAGGATCGTCGTCGCCTTCGGGGTATTTCATCATCTGCCAGAAGCCTTCCACGCTGGCGTACCGCACCCCGTCCAACACAAAGGGCGTGGCTGCGAAATTGGAGAGCAATCCCAACTCGTTTCGTTTGGACAAGATGACTTCGCCCTTGTCGGCCTCGTCGGGACCGATCTCCCAAGATGCCTTCGGGGCGTGTTGGATGGGCATCCACCAGTGCTCTGGATAGTCCGCTGGGGTCGTTCTGATCTGCGCTGTCGCGCATCCGAACGTGAAGCCAGCCAGCATCACGAGTCCCACCATAATCCGAATCCTAATCACCCAGCGCGGCTCCCTCACGGCGTGGATCGGCCCCGCCTATCCACGAGTCTCCATTGCGGAGGATGACGTGGAGGCCGCTGTTGAGATCGCGGATGAGTACCTTGTGTCCCAGGGCTTCCAATTGCGCTTTCATTCGTTCGGTCCACGCTTCGTAGCCAGGGAAGGACTCAAGCTCCGTACGTCCGTTTCGGTTGGTCACGTTGGGGCGACTGATCGCGGCTTGAACATCCAGCCCGCCGTCCAAGATCCCGAGGAGGGCGCGGGTGACGTAGCCGATGATTCGGCTCCCACCCGGCGAACCAATGGCCAGGTGAAAAGCGCCCGTCTTTTGATTGAACACCAGCGTGGGCGACATAGAGCTGCGCGGGCGCTTGCCGCCTTGGACCCGATTAGCGATGGGCCGTCCGTCCTTTTCGGGCACGAACGAAAAGTCGGTGAGTTCGTTGTTAAGCAGGAAGCCTCGCACCATCAAATGGGCGCCAAAGGCTTGTTCAATACTGGCGGTCATGGACACCACACGCCCTTGTTCATCGGCCGCTACCACATGCGTGGTGGATGGGAGCTCCAATGATTGATCGGGGGATCGCTTTTCGTGAGCGTTTCCAACACGACCGGGGGTGGCCACCCCCATGCTCTTGGCGGGATTGATGTGCTTCGAGCGACTTCGGAGATAAACCCGATTGAGCAACGCATCTACCGGCACGGGGACGAAGTCGGGATCGGCCAGATAGAGTCCCCGGTCTGCGTAGGCGAGGCGGCTGGATTCCGCGTAGAGATGAATGGCGTCCGGGGTGTCAGCGCCCACCCGCGCGGAGTCGAAGGCTTCGAGATGTCCCAGGATTTGAAGGGTGGTCACGCCCCCGGACGTTGGGGGAGGCATCGTACATACGCGCCATTTCCGATAGGGGCGGCACAGGGCGCTTCGGGCCTTGGACTGGTACTGTGCCAGGTCCTTGAGAGACATCCGGCCGCGACTGTTGCGGGCATTCCGTACGGTCTTGATGATGTCTTCGGCGATGGGGCCTGTGTAGAACGTGTCCGCTCCATGTTCCGCGATTTGGCGCAAGGTGTCGGCCAACGCGGGATTGACCAAGAGGGTGCCCACGGGTTTGGGCTCTCCAGAGGGCAAATAGAAGTAGGGGCCGGCGTTGGGGTCGGCCGCCAAAAAGCGGTCGGTGGACAAGAGCGCGTAGAGCCGTTCTGAGAGCGGGAAGCCTTTCTCGGCGCGTTGAATGGTGGGCTCAAAGAGCGTCTTCCATGGCAACTTGCCGTGGGCTTTGTGCACTTGCTCGAAGAGGCGGATTTGTCCTGGAACACCGACCGATAGTCCACCCACCATGGCGTCGAAGAAAGCCTTGGGTGTGCCGTCCGTATTTTGGAATTGATTGGCTGTGGCCGTTTCGGGCGCCGTCTCACGCCCGTCATAGGCCTCCACTGCCTGTGATTTTGGATCGTAATGCAGCAAAAAGGCGCCCCCGCCGATTCCCGAGGATTGGGGCTCGGTCAGCGTGAGCATGATACCCATGACGATGGTCGCATCGGCAGCGCTTCCCCCGTGTCGCAACACCCATCGCCCCGCTTCCGCCGCTTGGGTCGTGGCGGCCGCGGCCATGTGACGTTGGGCATTCTGCGAGGTGTGAAGGGCAAAACCCGACGCGGCCTCCGGCGAGATGTCTTCGTTGCTTTGACCGGCGCCGGTGGTGGCGCAGGCGGCGAGGGCCAGCGCGAGCCAAACGGTGAGGCAGCGTTTCAAGATTGGGATCCCAGATCTGGTGTGGAACGCTGGGCCGGGCGTTTGCCCACAAAGAGCCAAGCGGCACCGAAGGTCAGGGGGGTGGCTTCCACGGACTCAAGCCCGGCGTCGACCATCAACTGTGAGAAGTCCTCCGGAGCTGGGAACTTGTCGATGGATTCTTGGAGATATCGGTATTCCTTTCGCCCAGCCACCATGGCGCCAATCTGAGGCATCACGTACCGCATGTGGAGTCGTGCAAAGGGAGAGAACCAATGTCCTTGGGGGATACCGAGCTCCAAGACAGCGACTGTGCCGCCCGGTCGTGTGACGCGAACCATCTCTTGAAGGCCTACGAATCGGTCCGGCACGTTGCGGATCCCAAAACTGATGGCGCAGGCATCAAAATCATGATCGTCAAAGGGCAAGGCTTGGGCATCGCCAGCCACCAATTGGATCCGATCGGCCAGGTGCGCGTTTTCAACTTTTTCCCGGCCCACCGCGAGCATTTCATGGCTGGGATCGATTCCTGCCACCGCCGTGTCGTCCATGGCGGTGGCGATGGCCAGGGCCACATCGGCCGTCCCCGTGGCCACATCCAACACCCGCATGCCGGGCGCGAGCGAGAGGGCGTTCACGAGCCGTTTGCGCCATCGCTTGTCTGTGCCCAGGCTGATGACGCGATTCATGCGGTCGTAGCGTCGGGCGATGCGGTCGAACATGGCGCCGCTGCCGTCGGCTTGTCGTGTTTCCGGTGTGAATTGGGTCATCACAGTGCCAGGGATGGTACTCCAATTGAGCCGCACGTCCACGGAAAAAACCTCCTCTCTCTGGCCCTTGCCTGCATGGGGCATTCGGGCTAGCGTGTCCAGGCATCGCCGAGTGCATCCCAAGGAGGGACCGATGGGTTGGGTCGTACGGTACGCGTTGAGAATGATGATGCCATCGGGGGGCTCTTTGCCCGGTGTGGTGGACACCCACATGGTGACCTTTCTTCGTCAGCTTCGTCGCGAAGCCCCCTTCACTGTTCGCCTGGGGTTGATCCTGGGTTCCTGGTTCTTTGTGTTTGGTCCCATCCTGACCATTTTTGTGCCTTTGCCGGCCTTCTTGTTGTCAAAAAGACTGCGCGAAAAACACGCTCAAAGAGCGACAGTTCATCGATTCTATCTCTTTCGCCAGGCGGTTCTCCTTGTGAAGATGTTCGCGGGCCTGTGCTGGGGCCGCGATCCCAACGTGCGTGCAGGCTTTGAGATGGCGCCGCTGGACCCGGATCCGGGTACATGGCGGGAGGGATCATGAGTCACACCGCTTGGCAGCCCAAGGGCTCCCATTTTGAATTGGAGGCGGACTATGTCGTCGTCGGAAGTGGGGCGGGTGGTGCCAGCGCGGCGGTGACTCTGGCCCGTGGCGGTGAGACCGTCGCCATTGTGGAGGCGGGGCCGTGGCGTGCGCCGAAAGACTATCCCTCGTCCATGTACGGGACCATGCGCGACATGATGGACGATTGGAGTACGCTCATCACGCGAGGGCGGGCCTTGTGGCCGGTCGTCCAGGGGCGCTTGGTGGGCGGAACGACGGTCATCAACTCGGCCATTGTGGTCCGCACGCCCGGCGACGTGTTTGATCTGTGGCAAGACGAGCACGGGTTCGGTGGGGACGCCATGGCCCAGAAGGTGTGGGCCTGCCAAGACCGAATCGAAAAAGAACTGCATGTCACGCCGGTGCCACTGGAATACGAAGGCCGATCCAATCGACTGGCCCGGGAGGGGGCCGAAAAGATCGGGCTGCACGACCACCACATGACCCGCAACGTGAAGGACTGCGTGGGTCAGGGGCAATGCCTACAGGGCTGTCGATTGCACCGAAAACAGAGCACCAACCTCAACTACGTGCCTGAGGTTTTGGAGCGCGCCGGCCATGTGCTCTCCAATGCACCGGTCGAGCGGGTGGTGTTCGAGGGCAAACGTGCCCTGGGCGTATCGGGTACCTTCCGTCATCCGCAAACCCACAAGAAAGGGGCCGCGTACTTCGTTCGTGGACGCAAGGGTGTCGTCATTGCGGCGTCCGCCACCCACAGTCCGGCGTTGTTGCACCGTTCGGGGGTGCAATCGCCCGCACTGGGAGAGTATTTCCGGGCCCATCCGGGTTCCGGTGTGTTTGGGTGTTACGACGACCCCGTGCACCCCAACGCAGGCGTTACGCAAGGGTGGTCGTCGTTGGCCATGCGACAAGATCGCGGCCTGAAGTTGGAGACCTTGCATCTTCCTCTGGAGTTGACGGCGGGGCGATTGTCCGGCGGTGGCGCGCAATTAATGCAGCGTTTGGAGGAATACGCGCACCTCACCATGTGGATTGTGGCGGTCCGAGCCACGTCGGTGGGCAGCGTGAAGAACGGTTGGGGCAGCAAGCCCGTGGTCCGCTACACCATGAACCAGCACGACATGGAGCGCATGCGATATGGGATGCACCAGGTGGCACGGATGCACTTCGCCGCGGGCGCCAAGGCCGTCATCCCTGGGGTGCTGGGGTTGCCCTACAAATTGGGTCCGGACGAGATCGACCAGATCTTGGCGGTGTCGTTGGATCCGCGTGACTGGACATCCATCCTCTCCCATCTCTTTGGTGGTTGTGTGGCGGGTGTGGATCCAAAGACATCGGTCTGCGATGGCCGGGGGCAGGTGCACGGCTATGAGGGGCTCACCATCGCGGACGCCTCCGGTCTGCCGACCACACTGGGGGTCAATCCGCAGCACACGGTGATGGGTATGGGGATGTTGCGGGCGGAAGAGCTGCTCGACCGTTAATTCGACGCCGGCTCCCAAGCGTTCCAGGCCCCCGCCACGAGATACACCACAAAGCCTGCGGCCATGCCGGGCATGACGTCATAGAGGCTGGCCGAGAGTTCCCAACTGTAACGCCACAAGAGCACGGTGACGATGCCAGTCACCATCATCCACACAGCGACTCGCGCGCTCACCGCACGATTGAGTGCTCGGACGATCAGCAAGGGGCCCAAGCCGGCGGCCAGCGCCGACCACGCCAACACCACCAGTTGAAACACGCTCTGGCCTGCGAACGTGAGGCTAAATACCAGGATGCAGACAAAGACTGTGCCGAGCTTCACCATGATGTGCCGTTTGCCCGCCTGGGGGAAGAGATCCTGCGTGAGCGCGGCCGAGCATGAAAGCACCTGTGAATCGGCAGTGGACATGGTTGCAGCGAAGAGGCCCGCCAAGACCATGCCGACCAGCACCGGTGGAAAGAGCTTGCCGGCCAAGAGCGGCAACGCCAGTTCGCGATCCGCTGCGATGGCGTCCGGAAAGGCCGCCAGAAAGTCCGCGTCCGTGAGGGCCGCTCGGGCGGCCAGGCCGACGGTGATGGCGGCGGCCGCGAAGAGCAGGTTCCAGACGAAGTAGACGTTCCGTGCCGTGTCCATGTCTTCTGGCGATGTGATGGCCATAACCCGAATCATGATGTGGGGCTGACCCACAACACCCATGCCGGCCACAAACCACCCCGCAATAAAGAGGACGGTGCCAAATTGAGTGGATGCTGGGTTGATGGCGATCAACTGCGGGTCTTGCTCCGCCAGCGTGGCCCACATGGATCCAAAGCCTCCCAGGTGATCGACGGCCACGGCGCAGAGCCCCACCATGGCCAAGAGCATGACGATAGATTGGACCACGTCTGTCCAAATGGAGGCGCGGATACCACCTGAGAAACAGTAGATCAACACGATAGCTGCACCGATAGCCGCGCCGATGACCTCTTCCCAACCGAAGGCCGCCAAGAGGGCTTTGCCGCCGGCGGTCAACTGGGCTGCCGCGTATGTCCCCAGAAAGATCAAGGTGATCAAGCCGGCCACGATGGTAACGATGCGGTTCTTGCCGAGTCCATGGCCCAGAAAGGAGGGGATGGTGACCGTATCGGTCGCCTCAGAATGGGTTCTCAGTGCCCGAGGGATCCCCCAGAGCCACATCAAATAATCCCCGAACACCCAACCGATCATGATCCACATGGACGAGATCCCTTCGGTGAACGTGGTACCGATGAGGCCAACGAACATGAAGCCGCTGTTGTTGGTGGCCACCGCCGAGAGCGCCACAAACCACGGGTTTACGTTTCGGCTGGCGACCAGGTAGTCGGCGGTGGTGTCTTTTTTGCGACGTACCGACAGGATACCCACACCGAGGAAGAGCCCCAGGAAGGCCAGGAAGCTGATGGCTACGGTACTCATTGGCTAGTTCGCAGGGTAGAGGGCGGTGGTCATGGACAGCCAACCAGACCCGTTACCTCCGTCTAGCCAATCGGCCCCTTGCACCCAGAGTTGTCCCTGATCCGTTGAGTGATAGAACTGTCCGCCATAGTAGGCGCAGCCGCTGGCGCTGCCCGACGGGTCGCAGGGTTTGCTTCCGGAGGCTGACGTCACTGTGGCCACGTAGATTGTGCCATTGGCATCCAAAGTGATTCCGCTAACGGGCTTGGGACCCGTTGGGACATCCGAGACCAATGGAACCCAAGAATTCCCACTGTCCGGGGTGTGGACAATCGTCTGCTCTGCAGTGCGGACATAGACGTGGCCGGCGTGCTTTTTGCTGGTTGCGATGACCGCATTGGAATAGTTCCCCGGTTGGGTCGGGGAAGGCGATTGGTTCATCGAGCTGCCTCCATCGGTGGAGATCCAAAAGTCAGCACAGGGGCCGGTGGCGGGGTCACAGAACCCTCGATAATGCGCAAAGAGAGCGCCGTCATAACCCACCGCGCATGCGATCATCGAGCCTTGCACGGTCCATGTCGTGGACTTGTTAAAGTTGAGGCCGTCGTCGGAACGGTAGAGGTCCCCTAGCTTGTCTGTGCCGTAGATCGGGAGACCGCTGGCTGGGTGGCTACAGAGCGCAACGGGGGAAGCCTTCGGATTGGTGTTTTGTCCCCAGGCGCCGATGTCGGTCCAATTGGCACCACCGTTATCCGATCGCATGACATGAGGACCGTCATACACATAGTTTCCGCTGCTGTCCTTGACTTGCTGGTATGCCGCAGCGAAGAGGGTTTGCTCTTCAATGCGTGTGATCGATGGAATCATCGCTACCTTCTTGAAGGGTACCGTGCCCACCGTGTCCCAGGTTTGTCCTTTGTCAAAGCTTCGCCGAAGAGCACCACTCAACCCATCGAGAACGAGGACCGCTTCCACGGGTGGGGTACAGACGTTCTCTTCGTCAATGTTGCCGTCGCAGTCGTTGTCTATGTTGTCGCAGATCTCCACCGGCACGTCGCCGCAGGTGCCGCAGATGTTGAGCAAGCCTTCGTCAATGTTGCCATTGCAGTTGTTGTCTTTGCCGTCGCAAATTTCCTTCGGGACGTCGCCGCAGGTGCCGCAGGCGTTGAGCAATCCTTCGTCAATGCTGCCGTCGCAGTCGTTGTCCACGCCGTCACAGATCTCCACAGTACCCGGTGGAGTCGTCTCTGCGCATGCGCTTGTGCCTTCCACCGTACAGGTTATGACGCCGTCCTTGCACAGATCATCGTCCGGGCCGTCACAGGCTTGCCCTTTTTCCGGGAAGTTCTCGTCGATGTGGCCGTCGCAGTCGTTGTCGATGCCATCGCAGATCTCTTTGGCGCCGGGGCCACTGCCTTCCTTGGTGCAGACCGTACCGAGTTTGTCGGGCGCGCACGCCAGAATGCCGTCTTTGCATAGGTCGTCGTCGGGTCCGTCACAGGCCTCTCCCACACCGGGATAGTCCTCGTCGATCTCGCCATCGCAGTCGTTGTCCAGCAAGTCACAAACCTCCTCGACGGGGGGGAAGGGCTCGCAGACTTTGGTGCCGGCGATGCATTGGGTCTGTCCACCGCAGGGATAGGCGGGATCGCCTTGGCCGCAGGGCAGGGCGTCCGTGCCCTCATCGGTGTCGCCGTCGCAGTTGTTGTCTACGCCGTCACAGACCTCCACGGCCGCGTCTTTGGCTGAGCAGGCGTTCAAGCCCTCGGGGCCGCACTCCCGGCTTCCAATACACGTCCCGATGGCGTTTTTCGCATAACAGATAGTGGACGCACCCTGCGTGATGGCTTGGTCGGAACAAGCGCATTGCCCCGAGGTGGGCCAGCAGGATTTGTTGCTGCCTTCTTCCCCGGTGTCGGTGCACGTGTATCCGTCGTCACAGTCGGCATCGTCGCTGCAGGCCGGGAGGCAAAAACGTCCCTCCGGACCAAAGTCTACACAGCTCTTGTCGGGCGCCACGTCCGATGGGTCGCATTGGCTGTCTTCCAAGCAAGGCCGACAGAGCTTGGGATCACTCGTGACCACAGGGGGGGCGGTGTCGGTGCCCGTGTCGGTTCCGTCGGGTGTTGGGTCGACGGTGTCTGGGGCATCCGGCACCGTTCCGGAGTCCGTATCTGTATTCGTGTCTGTGGGGAGCGGCTTGGTCTTTCCACAACCGAGAATAACGAGGGCCGCAAACAGTACGACGAGGGTGCGGTGAGAATAATCCGTTGATTGGGCGGGTTTCATATGGGTCCTGTTTCTATCTTGTTTCTATCTTGTTTCGTGGCGCGAAATATAGAGACGCATCCCGTGTCGGTCAAGACTCTTTCACTCCGACACCAGTAAGCTTGCTCCTGACCGGCCTGGTGACTACTCTGAGGTGGTGAACGATAAGCGAATCAGAACCTGTGTGACGGGGCTTGTGATCGTCCTGTGGGCGGTCGTTGCCTGCTCGTCGTCGAAGCCCGGCACCGTCGCCGACGCGGACGGCGCCGATGTCGATGGCCAGGACGTGCCCACTGACACGACGCCGGAGACGAAGGATACGCCCGAGACCGTCGAGATCCCCGACACCGCACCGGACGAGGTCATGCTGCCCGAAGAGTGCCAGTGGTTTCAGCAATGCGGGGTGTGCGGCGAGTGCGACGATGGAGATCCGTGCACG
>Ga0114996_10007750_pt1 | contig 12088 bp, 10 predicted proteins | sample ArcticOcean_MG_C_4_FD_87039 | JGI IMG/M metagenome (GOLD analysis project Ga0114996, IMG submission 87039) | Marine microbial communities from western Arctic Ocean - ArcticOcean_MG_CB4_134 | ecosystem: Environmental > Aquatic > Marine > Oceanic | place: Arctic Ocean: Canada Basin | collected... | reverse complement strand
TAGCGTAACGGGAATAGATCGCGACCGGGAACGGGTCGAGGCGGTCATGCGCGGCGAAACCCCAATATACGAGCCCGGATTGGCAACGTTACTGGGCGGGGCCGTGGCCGGGGGGAGCCTGGAAATAACTGACGATGCCGCCGCCGCCGCCGATTGTGACGTGGTGCTGATCACTGTCGGCACGCCGCTTTCAGACGACGGGGATGCTGACCTCGGTCAGTTGACCGCCGCAGTTGAGGGCTTGGCTCCTCACCTTCAGGGCGGGCAACTGGTGATCCTGAAATGCACCGTACCGCCTGGCACCACGCGCGATCTGGTGCTGCCAATCCTGGCGGCCGCGGCCGACGTGCATTTGGCGTTCTGCCCCGAACGCATCGCCGAGGGACGCGCCGTTGAGGAACTGACCCGCATCCCCGTCGTCGTCGGTGGGATCAATGAAGAGAGTACGAAACGGGCCTGTTTATTCTGGGAAAGAACCCTCGGGGTCGAGACTGTCACCGTTAATAACCCGGAGGCCGCCGAACTGGTCAAGCTGGCGGACAACCTTTGGATCGATCTCAATATCGCGCTGGCCAACGAGTTGGCAAAACTCAGCGACGGTATCGGCGGGATCGACGTGCTCGAGGTTATCCGCGCCGCCAATACGCTACCGAAACTCGATCACAACGTCAATATCCTGTTGCCGTCGTTGGGGGTCGGGGGCGCGTGCCTTACCAAGGACCCGTGGTTCGTGCGCCGTCTGGGTGAGCGGCTCGGTCTCGATTTGCTCACCCCGGAGATATCGCGCCGGGTCAACGATGCCATGCCCGCCTATGCGGTCGAATTGATCGAGCGTCACCTGACGGCCGACGGCGACAGGACACCGGAAGATTGCCGCATTGCCGTGCTCGGGCTGGCGTTTAAAAGCGACACCGGCGATTGCCGCTTCACCCCGGTCGCGCCGGCGTTGGAAGCGCTGTCTCGACGCGGTTTCAGGTTAGTGCTTTATGACGGCTGCGTGAGCGCGGCGAGGCTGCCGCCGTTACCGACCTGCCGCTTGCGCCCGACATCGAGAGCGCGGTCAAAGGGGCGGATTGTGTCGCTTATTTCACCGGACATCAGGAATTTCACGATTTCCCCCTCGATCGGCTGGCGGCGCTGGTCAAGCCGGGGGCGTTGGTGGTGGATGGGCGTATGTTCTTTAGCCGCGAGAGGATCGCAAAAATCGAGGAACTTGGCCTTCGCTTCAAGGGCATCGGTAGATGACGGCGAGAGATCGACGATGACAAGAAGCTCGACGCCGAAAACCATCGCCGTCATGCAGCCTTATTTTGTTCCCTACCGTGGCTATTTCCGCCTGTTCGACGAGGCGGACCTGGTTGTCCTCTACGATTGTGTTCAGTTCCCCCGGCGCAGCTTCGTGCATCGCAACCGCCTGCCGGATGCAAAGGGCAAGCCGGCGTGGCTGACGCTGCCGCTGGCTAAGGCTCCGCGTGAAGCTTTAATTTGCGATCTTGAGTTTGCCGCGGACGCCGAGGCATCGCTCCGCCACCGGGCGCGCCGGTTTCCGGATCTGCAGCCGCTCCTGGAGGATGAACAGAATCCGTTTGGGCAGTTATTGTTCGACCTTTCCGGTACTCCCGTCGAATACATCGCGGGCTGGCTTGAAGCCTGTTGCGGGGTGCTCGACATTCCTTTCCAGGCCGTACGCTCCAGTACGTTGCGGTTGGCACCGGACCTAAAAGGACAGGACCGGATACTGGCGATCTGCCGCGAACTGGGCGCGACGCGATACGTCAACGCGCCCGGCGGTCGGGAACTCTATAATGTGGATGCTTTTCAGGAGGCCGGGATCGAGTTAAAAATCCTGGATGAATTCGACTGTTCGAATTGGAGTGTTCTTTATCAGTTGATTACCAAACCACTTAAGGGCCGACTTTTAAATGACTGAGGAAAAGAAACAGGAATCGCTAGAGGTTGTGTTTTGGGGTGACGGGCTGTTCGCTGATCAGCTTTTTGGCCATCTTCAGGGTAGCGGCGTCAAGGTTTTGGCCGTCATCGATCAGGCGACGACAAACCCTGAAAGCGAAGTGCCGAGTTTGTCTCCAGAAGCCTTCATGGCAGATCATTCGTTACGGCACATCCCGATCGTTATCGCCGCGGACAGGCAGATGGCCGGCAACTTACCCTCAATTTCATTTGTTAGCATGGGTATTTATCTGAATACTTTTAAACTGCTTTGTTTTCGCTACGAGGTCCCAAACAAAATTCTTCACCCGTCCGCGCTATACGACCACGTTATAACGACCGGTGAATGACGCGCCATCGGCGTCGGATTTACTGGAGCCGGAAACGGCATCACGCTGAATTTCCTGAACTACCTTATCGTCCACGGCGATTACAAGCCGCAAAAACCAATCCTGGCGCGATACTTTGGACGCGCGGATCACACCGTTTCTGAAAGAAATATGTTTTTTGCGCAGCTTCCTATGGAACACTACCGGCTCAACTATGACGCCGCGAGTTATTTCATGGCCGGCGAAGGAATTTGGGGTATCGCAGGTCAACCCGGTGATTTTTAAAGCTGTGGCTTTGAGTTTCATAACAACGACCAAGCCATGGTTCAAATTTTTGGGATACCGGCTAAGAGGCGCGCCTATTCTCACGCGATGGGCTTTCATCATTGCCCCTCCGATGAAACCCTGGCGGCTTTGGTCAAGGCTAATTTTGCTTTATTTCTTTTTGTCAGGGACCCCCTGGATATCATTGTTTCGTGTACAAGGAAGAATGACACATCCTCCAACAAACCAGATACCCTTTTGGCAGATTTTGACTGGTTCACAGAACTCGCGAAACAAATCCGCGATTTTTACGAACATGCCCTAAAATATGAAGGGAGTTTCTTTGTTACACATTACGAGGACCTGATAGAAGACCCTATTGCCAAAATTTAAGCGTTTGCCGATTATTTGCACCGGCCTATCGGAAAGCAGGAAGCACAGTCCATATGGGATACATATGGTTTCAAACCACTGCCCGGCAGCCCGGAAGGTCATTTCTGGAGCGGCAAAAGCGGTAAATGGAAGAAACATCTTTCCAGGGCACACCTGAGCGTCCTCCGCAGTTTGGAATACAGTTCCTAGCTGCACAGGCTGGGATACTCCGCATCTGCAGTGGAAATTGAGGGTGTGCCGAAAAGTGAAGGGAAAGAAGGGGATTCAACTCGGATTATCGATTCAAAGATATTGGAACACAAAGTGGCGGAAATTATGACCACCTTGAACCAACGATCGGGTCGGAAAAGCAATTGCGAGCTGGTGGGCGATATCACCTTGGTTTCTAATGATGAACATCTAATGACTGCGGGTAAACGTTTTGCTTCGAACGAATTTTATCATCGGTTGCTTATGTCGGGTCGATATAGTCCTTGAACCAAGTTGAAATCGGCCCTCAGTCCTGCCGAATCCAATGAGAAAAAACGAGGAAAGGTATGAAACCGCTTTTATCCCTGTTGATACCATCCCGCCGCCCCGACCAATTGATAGGGCTTTTGGACAGCATCGAAAAAACCGTTTTCGACCCATCGTCGGTCGAGGTTCTTGTCAAGATTGATGATGATATGCCGGAGGCGCTTTCTATAATTGAACAAGAAGCCACAAAACGATTGTTTAGTGTCAAATATCTGAACACGCCGCGGCTGGGTGGAGTTTTCACGTTGTGGGTGGGTTTAGATGATCTGTTTGGAATGAGCGATCTGGAATCTTATTTCGTAATGGCTTTGACAGACGAGTCCAGATTTCTGACGCCAAACTGGGATGAAGTGCTGAAAAAATATGTCGGATTTTTCAGTGATGACGCGTTTCGCTTGCGCATTTCCAACAGCAGGTTCGTCAACAATCCCAGCCATTTCAGTTGTTGCACAAAACCGGAAAGTTTTCCGATATTCACTCGGCGCTGGCTTGATCTGACCGAAGGCATTTGCAACCTGTGTTACGGTTCAGACTCCTATCAACAAAGCATTGTCTTTCATCTCGGGCTCGGTAGCAGAAGCTATTTTGACGTATGGCAGAATGAAGCCCGTTTTCGTGACGTTCAGGTTCACGACATTTCTTTCGGGGGGTTCGAGTTCGGGCAGGATATCTCCAAAAACGAACAATTGACCCGGTCGTTATATATGTTCCGCGAATGGAAGCGGATAAATTCGTTCAAGGAACAAAGAAATATTGCGTACCTGTCCAAGAAAATAACGCTGTACTGCTGGGCGGTGGAAAACGGGAATTGTGATTTTTTCATATCGAAACGTGAAACTGATTATACGGTTGCCGTTGTTGATCATGCGACGGGCATCGCCCTGAGGCGTGTTTCCTATAATCCGCCCCGGTCTGCAATTTATTTTAAAAATTTATGGCTGAAAATTTCCCTGTTCCCCCCCCAGTTTCGTTTGTTTCTCGGTCAACTTGACTTCATGGGGACGAAAATTTTTGATTCCTACCGTGAGTGGGGTGCGGAAAATATTTCCAGTGAAAAAGAGAACGTCATCCTGGCCGCAATCGAAAATGCGGGGCTGATTTTCTGGGCGCCCGTTGCACTTGCCTACAGGGTTTCCCGTCGTGCCATTCTAAAAATTTATTTAGCCAAGCCTGCGTTGCCGTATGATGCAGAAGGAATTAAATGCATCCTTCATGAGACATTGGAGCGTATTTATTGCGGCCTCATAGGAATAAGTAAAAAGTCTGAAATGTCAGAGGACGACCTTTTTTTTGCACGGTCATCAGGGGGAAACTTTTTCACGCACATAGGGCAATACCTTTCCGATTCGGCGTTTCGAAGGGCACAGAGGTTGAAATTGAAAAAGGCAATCTTCTTTATGCCGGTGTTGATTTTGTTTTTCCCCTATTTTTTGGCCAGAAAATTAATCTTTGTCTTTGGCCCAGTCGTTCGATTTTTCATCGTTCGAACGGGCGATTTCCTTCTTAAACCCCTGGATTGGATATTTGATATTCCCCCGGCGGGGCTTGAACGCCCACAGCCGTACAATCCCTTCAGCTTCTGGTACAGATTTCGTAAGACGCGCTATCCCACCGCCGATTACGATACAATGAAGCAGATGCGCGACAGGCAATTGGAAATAAAATCTGAATGGGCGAGCCGGATTTACGATCAGGAATCCCCTCACGGTTAATTTCAATGACTGTTTGGCTGAGCGAAAGAGGGCTGCATCATAGTGACGGAAAATATTTTTTAGGCACTAGCCTGGACCGCATTTTCATATAGCCATGCAGGTAACTTCTAATTATAGAAAGCAAATTATGATTGATCCTACTGATCGATGTTTCGTCAAAAATGTTGAACAACTGTTTTCTCGTGACGCCCTGATCAGGACTAGAGAGTATCTTAAAAATATTTGGAAGACGATTGACCCTGACGCCCTATCTGCCAGGGAGAAAAAAAATCACCTAATATTTGGAGTCGCTCCAGATGAAATTCGATTTGACCACACTTGGTACAATCTCTGGAAATCTGTATCACCAGAGAAAATTTACGAACTGCGCCCGTACACCAGGTTGATGTTTCCGATTCAGATAAGGCGTATTTTGCAGGATGATATGCTTGTTCCCTGGCATCAGGATGTTACATATCAGTATTTGCGTAAAAATGGAGGCCAGGACCATTTGATCACATGTTTCGTTCCTGTTGAGCCTGAACCAACCACAGTTCCGACGGTTGAATTTGCGGTTGGTGAATTTCCGACGATCACATATGAACAGCTTGGGAATCATGGCGCAACGCTGGAATTATCAGATTTTCCAGATACAATTCATTTTGAATTAAATTGTGGAGACGCTCTGGTGTTTGGCGATCACGCGCTACATAGGACTTATGTGCCCGCCAATGTTGAAAGCTTCGCTCGATGGTCTTTCGAATATCGACTGGTACGACCTGAAGATTGCTTGTCCGGGAGTGATTATTTCGATATTGAAGAAAAAGTTTTCATCAGAATTTGAAGGAAAAGAAGTTGTCGGAAGAATTTTCAGACGGACGTCGAAATTTTTCTGCAGATGATGATATTGAGGCTTTATTAGATGCTCATTTCGAGCAGTTTAATATCCAGCCGAAGGATATTTGGCGGAATTTCCCCCTGTATACGCGACGTACGTTTCTCAAGAGATTCTTGTCTCACTACGAATTATTTCAACGTACGATCAACTTACCCGGCGATATCATCGAGTTCGGGGTGTACCGCGGGACTAGCCTTATGTCGTGGGCGAACTTTCTTGAAGTGCGCAACATGGGCGACCGGCAAAAACGAGTTTACGGGTTCGACAATTTTGCCGGTTTTGGAGAATTGACCGAGAAAGACGGGCCGGAAGACGAGTCCGTAAAGAAAGTGTCGGGCGGTTTCGACAGCGAAGACTTCGAAGCGCCGTTGCGGGATGCCATCAGCATCTTCGATCGCGATAGATTTATTCCGTACAAGGATCGGGTCGTGTTGATCAAAGGGGATATCGAGGAAACCCTGCCGCGATTTGTCGAAAAAAATTCGGGCATTCGGATATCTTTGCTCCATTTTGACGTTGATCTCTATCGTCCAACTCTTCTGGGGCTGGAGCTTCTCTGGGATCTCGTGGTTCCGGGAGGCGTTGTCGCCTTTGATGAATATGGAATTGCTCCATGGGAGGGAGAATCAAAGGCCGTCGATGAGTTTTTTGCTGGAAAAGACATTACAATTCAACGCCATGAGTGGTGCAGTAATCCAGGTGGCTTCATCGTCAAGTGAGCCATGAAAATTTTGTATACAAACCCTGTTTATGCCGGGCGCCGAGGAAATTGATTGGCAAATAGCTGGTTGGGGAGGATGATGGTAGTGGAATATCTAATGTTATTTTTAAGCTCGGGAAGAGTGATGAAATGACGTCGGTTCATATTATTTCCGATCCAATAAGTGATGTTCAGCGGCGGAAAATGATATTCGATGGACATATACTTATTTTCAGAAAGGTGCAGAAGCTTATTGAGCTTTGCGCCTTCGCTGATAAGTTAATTCGGGAAGCATTTGGTTCGTTAGACCCTGAAACTGCCCACGAACACCTTGATGGTGATGAATTCATCGCGACCGTGGACGCCTTGCAGCGACGGTATACAAATAACAATCGTACAAAAGAATTGACCAATCAGGCGTTGATAGATTTAGGCCTTGATGAGAAAAAAACCGGACGGGACTGGACTCCGCTAAGGATTCAGCCTCCCGTTTCCAAATCCAAACATGTAGACAGACCGACAACCGGCTTGGGTGTTCATCGGGATTCTTGGTATGCGAATTTGCACCAGCAGACCAATTGGTGGATGCCGATCTATCCGTTGGAACACGAGCGGTCTCTGGTTTTTTATCCCCAATACTGGTCGCGCCCCATCAAGAACAACACGAAAGGTTGGAATCTTCAGGAATGGCGCGCAAAAAGGAAGCAAATGACTGAAGCGGGAGAGCCATTTAATAAAATTAAAGAGGCTTGTCCCGGGCCTCACCCAGATGAGCCGATAGATGTATCAGAGGGAATGTCTTTTATCATTGATCCGGGGGATATACTTAATTTCTCGGCGGCGGCTGTTCATGGCGGAGCGACTAATACATCAAAGGTGGCGCGGTTTAGTACGGAAATAAGAACGGTACATGCTGATGACCTGAAAACGGAGGCGGGCTGTCACAATATCGACGGAGAAAGCACGGGATCCGCTTTGGTTGATTTTTACACAATGACCGATGAAAGGCCCATCCAGGAAATTGTTACCTAGCGAGATGCATGGCGCGATAAAGTATGTTGCCCCATTCTTTTAGAGGCTAACCGTAGGGTTGATTTTGCACTTTTCCTTCCACAATTTAATCAAGCTTCCTTCGAGAGCCTGCATAAATCCTTTCCGATCAAAAAGATTTGAGCCTAAAAGAATATTCCTTTGATTCTTTCGCATGGCGGTTAGTTTCTCAGTGTTTGAAATCAGACTTTCGATCTTTGCAATACAAGCGCCGAGATCCTTTGTGATCAAATCTTTAAAGCCGCATGCCTCTAGCCTTGATGGGCCAGACAAAGATAACATTCGATCTCCGCGAATTGTTACGCACGGAACGCCTTGCCACAGGGCATCATTAAGCGTTGATCCTCCAGTCGCAGGATACGGTTCCAGGGCAATATCAACGTCTTTATACTCTTCCAACATTTTTTTATAGGGGCTTAATCCGCGAAGTTCTACGCGATCTTCTCCTATAGAATATCTCTTGAACATTTTTAGTATGGAAACACGAACTGCCGCATGGTCAAAACCGCCAGCCTTTAAAAGAATACGTGTATTCGGGAGTGATTTTAAGATGGTTGACCAATTCTGAATCGTTTTTTCATTTAGTTTGTGCGATGAACCAAAATATCCTAGGGTCGCACCGCCATTCTTGATTATGGGTGGCGGAGATACCGGAACCTGCTCCTCGTAAGTGTCATGGTTTGGTAATGAATATCCGATAAAAAGAGGATTTCGAATAATCCGCTCGGTGAAGAATTTTTCTTGCTCAATCGGTATTAATGTCTCTGAAGCGAACATAACATCAAAATGAGGGGCGCCGCCTGTCGCGCTGTAGTTGGGGCCCCCGACCTGAATAGGCGCGGCCCTCATTGCGAAAGTTTTTGCGCGGCATTTTGCAACTGGCCCGCTGAGATCTACGAGAATGTCAATTTTGTCGGCACGAATTCGGTGTAACAAGTCGATATCGCTGTCATCAAAGGTTTCTTGCCAACAGTCGGCGCAATCTCTGTGTGCGTCGGGGATGCGACCGTCGCTGTAACAAAATATCTCGAAGCGGTTACGGTCAAATCGCTTCAGTATTCCCAGCATACCGGATGCCATGACCGAACTTTCAAAAAACTCGCAGATGTACCCGATCCTTAGTCGTTTATTGAGTGTAAAATCGAAATCGTGATCCGGAATATCATCCGTTTCAGCAGGGTCGTAGATATGGGCATATTGTTTTGCAGCGGCCAAGAGATCCTGGTTCCTTGTTTTCGGAGCCAACAGAAGACAAAGTAGATACGATTGGTGAGCTTGTACCGAGTGCGTGGAAACGAGACAGGACTTGAACAAAGCCAAAGCCATGTCTGGATGCCCGCATGTCAACAAGGTGTTCGCTAATTCCAGACGAACCCCACCAAAAGTTTTGTTTTGGCCGAAATTCAGAACGTTTAAGGCCATGCCGACAATATTGTTTTCGTCGAGCCCGACACGTTCTGAAATAATTGGCATCAGGTTTTCCACCCCCGCCGCGTGAACAATAGCATGTGGTTTTTTGCGGGAGTTACCGTTTGGCCCATAGCCTGCTTCAATTAGCGAATCTGATAAATTCTGGCTAACGGCATTTTCTTCGTCGATGCGACCAGCCGGTTTTTGAAAAACATCGCCCGCAGAAAAAATAAATGACCGAATGGCTTTTTTTAGGGTAGGTGTCATCAATCACTCCACCCCGAAATACGAGGTTCCATCTTTCTGAAACTTTTCCAATGTAGAATTAGATCAGTTGGTTATCCAATCGAAGTATAAACGAAGAGAATGACATTTCACCATTCTCCCTTATAGAGCCTCGACGTATTTTGAGACGGTCTGGTGATATGGGGGGAAATAGCCCGTTGTGTCCGGCGCCATTCCTGCAGTTCGGCAAAGCGCCTCGAAACGCTCTCCGTCAAAAATCTGCTTTATGGAAAAAAACGGGCGCCGTTCGGTTGCGAAGCCTGATTTGAAAAAAGTCAATGAATCCCCGTCTTCAATTCCCCCGCCCATGTTGAGAAGTGCTACATTTCTTTGTTTGAAATGTTTAATGGCAGCCCAGTAAATTGCGCGGGAATGATCCTGAATGCCCGGCACGTTAGCCTCGAGGAAAGCGTCGGCAACGTTCGGGGTTGAAATAAAACAGCGAACCGCCTCGATGGTGCCGCCGCGTTCCGCACCGATAAGATACACATCCTCCAAACCGAACAGGGTCGAGAAGGTTTCATTCTTTAGGTCGTAGACATCGCCCGCCCCGACATCATCGATAAAATTCGGATAAAGTTGGACGAAAGCGGTTTTTAACCGATTTTGATCGAACAGAAGCATCGCCCCTGTCTCGGCCCATCGCTTCAAAAGACGCCGATTGTTGCGTCCGATCTTGTCGTTTAAATCATCAAGGCCGGAAGAAAGATCAATGCTGAACATGGTGCCCTGTCGGTGAAGTTGTTCGACCGGGAAAAGACAGGTCCAATCGAAGACCTGATTGAGCGCGATATAAGCACAAACGTACCCCTGATCACGCATGAAAGAGCTCCATTCAGAAGCAAAATCAGGGATCGTCCCGATGCCGGTAAAGCCGCCGTTTCCAAACAGGCTGACGATATCGAAGTCGTTTTGATACCGACGCTCCGCCACTGGGCAAACGACGCGCCCTGCTGGACCTTCGGCGGTATAAAGAAATGTTCCCTGCCCCGTCGTTTGTGCGATCGCCGAACAATACCGGGATGTTTGGGCAAAGGAATGTGGCAGGTCGTGCAGGGCGGCTTCCCATTCAACGGCATCTTCGAGCGGGATTAATTGTTGCTTCACGGCTGGATCATCCGAAGCTGTCCATAATAGCATGGCCAAAACCTGTTAGCCCGAACCCGTTGCCATTATAAAACATGTGCAGTTTTCCATCAGTTTCCATGACGCTACAAAAGCAGATCATTTCCGAATCCCAGCCGTCCTTCGAAACGTTGATACCCGCGTTTTCGTCATCGCGAACCCAGTTTTCGTGATCGGTGGAATGGGCGTACCCAATCCGGTAACTATTGGTGCCGCCCCGGAAGTCCTCGGCGGTTCGAAGCGAATACCACATGTGATAGACACCGTTTCGCTTGATAACCGCCGGCCGGCAGTTCACCTCCAGGTGGTGGTCCGGGGGAATGCAGGTTTTGTTCGGCCGCACCCAGTCAATGCCGTCATCCGAATAGGCGTACTTGATCTCGAACAGGCCTTCCGCCTTGCCGTTGACTTCCTCCCAGGCGGTGCCCGACCCGTACCACAGGTGCCAGCGGCCATTTTCGATCATAATGTTGGGTGTATAGGCGAAATAGGGCTCGTCCTTGGTGCGGTCAAGAACGGGCCCTTCGAAGGCGCGTTCGAACGTTTCGCCACCGTCGGTGCTGACAGCGAGACCTGTATTATTCCTCGCCAGGACCGTGGTTCCGGGATTCCAGCCGAGATAGTACAAATAAACGCGATCGTCGTGAATCAAGGCCTGCATCGGTTGTACGCCGCAATCGTCGAAGGTGCCGAGTTTGCCCTGTGTCAGCACGGGTTGGTCGTGAACCTTAAGAACCGTTGTCGGGTCTTCGCGATCAACATCGACAAAGCCAATGACGCTCTGCCTATCGCGCCCCCGTATCGAGATATAAACCCGGATACGATCATCCAAAAGAAGAGGCGTTGGGAATGCGGCATGAGACACCATCCACTCGATACTGTCATCCGGGCAGTAAACGACCCCCTTTTTTGTCCATTTCAAACGGCTTCTCCTCTTTAGGCCGGCTATGCGACGGCGTCAAAGACGCCCAATCGCGGGCGGACGGTTTCTGCAATTTTCGGGTGTAGGCCCGGTTCGATCAAAACCTGCGGGTGCCGGTTGTTAAGGTCGATATAGTATTCAAGCCAGAACCAAAACTTGGAAAAGTCGTCGCGGAAGTCCTCGTGCTGTGCGGTCTCACCGATCCACGACATTTGGCTGAAGGTAACCTTGCCCTCAAGAAGCGAAGCCCATACCGCACGCGGGATATAGAAGGTTTGATCGGTGTCCGCGGCGTCATCCCATAAAACCCGAAAGCCCGTTTCCGGTGAAATGTCGAGCACGAACGAAAAATCCTGCCCTGCCCCATCCTCGATGGCGATCCGGCATCTGATCGTGAAATCGATATCTTCGGCCCCGTCGATGTTTTCCTCGACGTTGGACATGTACGCCTGGGTGCGGTCAGGCAAATCCGCCTGGTCCGACTCTTCCAGCCAGGCGTTGATGGCGTCGATCTTGGGCTGGAACTGTTTTTTCAGTCGCGCGATTTCGTCCAGGTAG
>Ga0114996_10007749_pt1 | contig 12088 bp, 7 predicted proteins | sample ArcticOcean_MG_C_4_FD_87039 | JGI IMG/M metagenome (GOLD analysis project Ga0114996, IMG submission 87039) | Marine microbial communities from western Arctic Ocean - ArcticOcean_MG_CB4_134 | ecosystem: Environmental > Aquatic > Marine > Oceanic | place: Arctic Ocean: Canada Basin | collected... | reverse complement strand
TCGGAGAGCTGCAAGCGCTGCGCGGCTCGTATGCGGTACTGGGGCGTCGATTCGAAGTAGCGGGTGGGACGGTTGCTTTCCCTGGGACGCCTGGAATGAACCCGGCCCTCGATCTGCAAGCGGTGAGCCGGATCCGACGACTCGGGGGTGACCCGCTGGAGGTGAACGCCAACGTCGGGGGCACGCTCACGCTTCCCTTGGTCTCGCTCTCGACCGAGGAGGCGGGGCTCGTGCAGTCGGACCTCGTAAGCTACCTGGTGTTCGGGCGTTCGAGCGCGGAGCTGGCCTCAGGCCAGCAAGCCTTCCTCGAGGGAGCTGCGGGCTCCGTCATGACGCTCGTTTCTGGAGCTGTGGTGTCTCAGATCGGGGCTGCGCTCGCCCAGGGAATCGGTGTCGACTATCTGTCGATCACGCAGGCTGGCGACCTCGCGCTTGCTTCAGGTCTCACGAACTCGCTCGCGAATGCACAGGTCGAGATTGGCCAGTACGTAGGGCCGGACACGTTCATCGTGATCGTATTCCGCCCCCTGTCCGGCCAGGCGGCCGGCGGCAGTTTCCTAGGAGGAGCGCGCATCGAATGGTCGCTCTCCGACGACTACACGGTCGAGGGATTCATCGAGGATCGGTTCCTACGGAGCGGTAGCCTCGGGCTTGGGCGTTTCGGGGCTCCGCCACCGAAAGTCTGGGGCGTATTCATCTACCGGGAGACGGGCCGCTGACGCTGGGGTAGCCACCCCATTTCGATCGCGCCCCCGGGATTGAGCGTGACTCGCACGCGCAGTTAGGTTTCCTGGCTATGGTACAATCCAACGTGCCGAGCCACGCCGACAAGCTCATCGTCCGCGGGGCTCGCGAGCACAACCTGAAAGACATTCACGTCGAGCTGCCTCGGGAGCAGCTGATCGTGATCACCGGTCTCTCGGGTTCGGGTAAGTCCTCGCTCGCCTTCGACACGATTTACGCTGAGGGACAGCGTCGGTACGTCGAGTCATTGTCGGCGTATGCACGCCAGTTCCTCGGCTTGATGGAGAAGCCCGACGTCGATGCCATCGAGGGGCTATCGCCAGCGATATCCATTGAGCAGAAAACGGTCAGCCGGAATCCGCGCTCCACGGTGGGGACGGTCACGGAGATCTACGACTACCTGCGTCTGCTCTGGGCCCGCGTAGGCACGCCGCACTGTCCGACCTGCGGCGAACCCGTGATGCGGCAGTCGGCCAGCCAGATCGTCGACGCGTTGCTCAGGATGAAGGAGGGCACACGAGTCGAGCTTTTGGCTCCCCTGGTGCGTGGTCGCAAGGGTGAGTTTGCCGCTCTCTTCGAGCGTGCTCGCAAGGATGGGTTCGTGCGGGTCCGCGTGGACGGTGAAACGCACGACCTAACCGAACCGCCATCGCTCAACCGATACGAGAACCACGACATCTCGGTGGTCGTCGACCGTCTCGTACTTCGAGAGGAGGATCGAGACCGGCTGGCGGACTCGGTCGAAACTGCGCTTCGCACAGGCGACGGCATCCTCGAGGTGATCGAGCATCGGAAGAGGGCTGACGAAATCGTGCACGTGTTCAGCGAACACTACGCGTGCGGAAACTGTGGCACGAACTTGGCTGAACTCGAACCCAGACAGTTCTCGTTCAACTCCCCGTACGGCGCCTGCGAGGACTGCGGCGGCCTCGGCACTCGCAAAGAAGTGAACGTGGATCTGCTTCTGGCAGACCCGAGCGTGTCGATTCTCGAGGGAGTCATCCTCCCGTGGGGCGATCCATCGGGACACCTGCGGCGCTCTGTTATCCCTGGCCTAGCTGAAGCCTACGAATTCGATGCCAACACGCCTTGGGGAAAGCTCGACGAGTTGGTACGCAATGCCGTGATCCACGGTTCGGGCACGATGAAGATCCGATTCCCGTACAAGTCCGGCAGCGGAGGTTCCAAGGGCCACTACGAGGACCTTTGGGAAGGCGTGCTCGTGAACGTCGATCGCCGGTACCGAGAGACCAACTCGGAGGTGATTAGAAACCAGCTCGACGACTATATGTCGACGTTGCCGTGTGGGGCGTGCGAGGGTAGCCGACTAAAGCCCGAGTCACGGTCGGTCACCGTGGGTGAGCGCTCACTGGGTGACCTCGTCGATATACCGATCGGGGAAGCTGCGGCCTTCATCGATTCGTTGCCGGTATACGGTGAGATGGAAGGGCGAAAGAGTGTGGCCCCGGGCCCGCCTCTTTCCGCTGAAATCGCTGGCCCGATCCTGAAGGAAGTTGGCGAACGCCTGCGCTTCCTCAGCGACGTGGGACTCGACTACCTCACGCTCGGCCGTGCCGCCGGCTCGCTCTCGGGTGGTGAGGCGCAGCGCATCCGACTCGCCACGCAGATCGGAAGCCGGCTGGTAGGGGTCCTCTATATCCTCGACGAGCCCTCGATCGGACTTCACCAACGGGACAACGGTCGACTCCTCAGTACGCTCGAGCACCTACGTGATCTCGGAAATACCGTGGTCGTGGTCGAGCATGATGAGGAGACGATTCGACAAGCCGACTATGTCGTCGACCTCGGTCCCGGTGCGGGGCGTCATGGCGGGGAGGTCGTTGCTGCCGGTCCGATCGAGGTATTGCTGGCCGAGAAGAAGTCGCTCACGGGCGCGTATCTACGAGGCGAGCGTCAGATCCCTATCCCGGACAGCCGCCGACCGGTTGTAGCTGAGCGCGCACTGACGGTCCGGGGCGCTCGCGGTCACAACCTGCAGGGGCTGGACGTGAGCTTCCCGCTCGGCCTTTTCATATGCGTTACCGGTGTGAGTGGATCAGGAAAGTCTACGCTCGTCAACGAGACGTTGTACCACGCGTTGGCGCGCAATCTCTACCGGAGCAAGCTCGTTCCGGGGGGGCACGATTCCATCGAGGGTCTCGAGCTGATCGACAAGGTCATCGATGTCGATCAGTCTCCCATCGGACGAACGCCGCGTTCGAATCCCGCGACCTACACGGGCCTATTTACCCCCATTCGGGAACTGTTCGCGAATCTGCCCGAGTCGCAGATGCGGGGCTACGGGCCCGGGCGCTTCTCGTTCAACGTGAAGGGCGGACGTTGCGAGTCCTGCCAGGGTGATGGGCTCGTGAAGATCGAGATGCACTTTCTGCCCGATGTCTACGTTCCCTGCGACGTGTGCCGCGGTCGCCGCTACAACCGCGAGACGCTCGACGTTTTCTACAAGGGCAACAACATCGCGGACGTCTTGGACATGACCGTCGAAGACGCGCTCGAGTTCTTCTCCGCCGTACCTCGCATCAAGGTGAAGTTGGAAACCCTGAACGAGGTGGGCTTGGGCTATGTGCACCTCGGGCAGTCGGCCACCACGCTGTCTGGTGGAGAGGCCCAACGCGTGAAGCTCGCGACGGAGCTTTCCAAGCGAGCGACTGGGCAGACGCTGTACATCCTCGATGAGCCGACGACCGGTCTCCACTTCGAGGACGTTCGGGTCCTCTTGGAAGTCTTGCACCGGCTCGTGGAGTTGGGCAACACGGTCATCGTAATCGAACACAACCTTCATGTCGTGAAGACCGCCGATTGGATCATCGACCTCGGTCCAGAAGGGGGGTCGGGTGGTGGTCATATCCTCGTGGAGGGCACCCCTGAAGACGTGGCCGCGACGAAAGCGTCCTACACGGGCCAGTACTTGGCTCCGATGCTCGACACCTGAGGTCGGTCTCGGGCCGTTCTCATTTGAGGACAACCGTCGGGGCCTGCATCGGTGGTGCTTACGCTTTACCTTTCGAGCCCGGAAGCATGTGGGCGAGCTCGGAGAGAAACCAAGCTCGCGTGGGCCCGTAGGGTTGACTTCAGGCAGACAAGTCTATCCTCCGCTCCTGCGGAGACTCAGATAAATGGAGACGGTCATGGTAACCCGAGAGGATCTCGAGAGCTTTCTGATTCAGATGGATCTCGACTACGACGAGGTCGACGCGGGCATGTTCCTCGTGCAAGGCCGCAACAGCGGCCTCCCGGTTGTGGTCCATCACGCGGACGCGCTTCTCTTGATTCGCCTGAAGGTCATGGATCTTCCCGAGTCGATGGCCGACGAGGTCGGGTTCTTCCGTGCACTCTTGGAGCTGAACGCCACGGACGTCGTGCACGGGGCCTACGGGATCGAGGACGGAGAACTGATCCTCAGCGATACGCTCGAGCTGGAGACGCTCGACTTCCACGAGCTTCGGGCCTCAACCGAATCGATCGAATTTGCCGCTACGAGTCACATCGAGCGGATCCGCGAGCTGGCCGGCGTCACCGGCGCTGGCGCGGGCGACAATACGGGCACGGAAGAGGCGGAGGGTTAACGACAATGGGCATGTTTACGAAACTGTCGACAGTCATCAAGTCCAACATCAACGATCTGATCTCGCGGGCTGAAGACCCCGAGAAGATGTTGAACCAGATCATCATCGATATGCGCGACCAGCTGGCGAAAGCCAAGCGTGAGGTTGCGGCCGCGATCGCAGACGAGCGCAAGCTCAAAGCGCAGCTAGATGACGAGGGGAAGCAGGCGAGAGACTGGGAGCACCGCGCGATGCTCGCGGTGAAAGAGGGTCGCGACGATCTCGCAAAGCAGGCGCTGATGCGTCAGCAAGAGCACGCCGAGCGCGCCCAGGTGATCCAGCAAACCTGGAAAGAGCAGGCGACGGAAACAGAAAGCCTCAAGGGCTCTCTACGCCAGCTCAACGACAAGATCGAAGAGGCGAAACGCAAGCGGAACCTGCTCATCGCCAAGCAGAAGCGGGCACAGGCGCAGCGCCGCATCCACGAGACGATGTCGGGTCTATCCGACACTTCGGCCTTCGAGGCGTTCAATCGCATGGCCGACAAGATCGATGAGCAGGAGCGCCAGAGTATCGCGCACGCCGAGGTCACAGAGGCGTTAGGGGGCGACAGTCTGGAGCAGGACTTCGTCAAGCTCGAATCCGGGACCGGCGGCGGCGGTGCCGGCGTGGAGGACAAGCTTCTCGCGCTCAAGAGCCAAATGGGTCTACTGGGCGATGGCGCCGAAGAGCCGAAGCAGCTCGAAGCCGGTGACGCGCCGGCGGCACAAGCGGCGGCACCTCCTGTGCAGGACGCCCAGGTCGAGGAAGTCTCGGAAGCTGAGGCTGACTCGATTCCCGAGGCACAATTGCTTTCTGAGTTCGAAGAGCTCGAGGGGAAGCAGGCGGGGTCCTAGCGGGTAGGCCCTGCTAGGAGGCTGAAGCGACAGGCTGGTCGGGGGAGCGCTCTCACGGGCGCTCCCCCTTATTGTTTTGATGCCGCCTGGTCATCTTTGGGCATATTTGTTGTGATTAAGTGGACTGTATCGGCACTCTCGGTGTCCACGGAACATCAGATACAGTCCACCGGCCGTTGGAGCCCTCATGAGCATCGTATACCTGAACGGCGAGTTCCTCCCCAAAGCCGAAGCGAAGATCTCTCCCGACGATCGCGGCTTCCTGCTCGCGGATGGACTCTACGAGGTGACGCCTTTTTACGAGGGCACTCCCTTCTGTCTGGACCGACACCTCGCGCGACTCGAGCGCGGTCTCCGCTGGGCGCGGATTCAGCAGCCGGTCGACTTGCTCGCGGAAGTGCAGCGACGGCTGATCATCGAAAACGGCCTCGAAGCCGCTGAAACGTCGCTGACCTACATCCAGATTACGCGGGGCGCCGCGCCGCGCACGCACTACTTCCCGACGGAGCCCGTGCAGCCGACGGTGTACGCATATGCGAGGGCGTGGGATCGTCCGTCTCCCGACCGGTGGTCTCAGGGGTTCACGGTAGCCAGCGTGCCAGACCGTCGGTGGAGCCGGGTCGACATCAAGACGATTGGTCTGCTTCCAAACGCGATGGCGTTCCAAGACGCGATCGAGGCCGGCGCTGACGATGCCCTGCTGGTCCGCGACGGTGTCGCCATCGAAGGTGCGCACATGAATTTCTGGGGAGTGTTCGACGGCGTGGTGGTGACGCACCCGACGACCGGTCACATCCTGCCGGGCATCACCCGCGGCGTGATTTTGGAGTTGGCCGCGGAGCACGGCATTCCAGTCGAACAGCGACCCATCCAGGTCGAGGAACTCGCCGAAGCCGATGAACTCTTCTTCACGGGGACTACAGGCGAGGTGCGGCCTTGCGTGCGGGTGGACGGCACCCCCGTGAGAGACGGGAGCGTCGGTGCGGTAACGAGGCGGCTCTCCGATCTCTTTAGGGCTCAGGTCGAAGCCGCCGAGGGTGCTGGCGAGGTGCTGGTCCCTTGAACGGCTCCGATACTCGCGGACTGCTCCGGCCCTGGGGCCCGGTACGGAGCGCCGGTTCGGCGACGGGGTAGGCGCGTACTCTACCGGAGACCGACTTTTCACGATTCTCATCCTCCTCGAAAGGATTGACGGTCGACTGCTCACCGTTGGCGATCTGGGCGATGTAGTCTACGTCGACCCCGCTGATGGCTCGTTTGCCGGTCAGGGCGATGCCTGTCAACCAGCGCGGATAGAATCTCAAGTCGCTGCCGAACTTGTGGTTCTTGTTGGTACTGTGAGGTTCCTTGACGGTCAGAGTGGCCGGCTTCGCCGTATGGATGTAGTTGTAGATGCCGAAGTGTACGAACATTTTGCCGGCCCTAAGGCGAAGGGCTTCCGACACCGTGTACTCTCCGAATGCGTATTCGACTGCCGCATTGCCCACCTGGTCCTCGGACGCCACTCCGTGCTCCCAGGTGAGGTCGGCGGCGACACGCAGCCGATCCGTGGGCCGGAAGTTCAGGACGATATCGAACAGGTCAGCATCAAAGGACCCGTTCGGATCGCCCTCGCCGTCGGACGAGATGCTGCGCTCGAACTCGAAGCTCGAGTATCCGTTGATGCGAATGCGGTCACTCAGCTGCGCCGTAGACGGCGTTGCCGAAGCCAGGACGACGACACCCGCCAGCAATACTCGGCCCGTCGCCGAGTGTACACGGCGGGGTCGGTCTCTTAATGCCAAGATCATGGTCGCGTCCCTCATCGGCGTTAACCGAGAGTCTCGGCACTAACGTCCTGACAATGAGCCTCGGCACGAGCGGACCAGCAACGTGCCTCGCCGAAGTGAGCGGGGGATCGGCGATGGCGGCGAGCGATCGGTCCGGACCAACTCAGTACATGAGGTACGGACCCCGCAACTGCTCAAACTCCACCACGCCTTCGTCCCAAGCCGCCGTCAGCGCCGCAAAGCCCAGTCCTGCCTCGATGCCCAAGCGCAGCAGGTCCGTCCCCGCGAGACGATCGAAGTGGGATTGGAGCCACGCCCAGTTGTCGCCGGACATCGCATAGGCCTCGAGCAGCATGGCGACCGCGGCTTTCGACGCATCGTAGTTCGTGTCTTGGTGGACCAAGCGAACGCCCTGGACCTCCTGGCCGTCGAACTTTCCGTCGCCCGCGTTCGTCGGCGTGAAGGTCGCCGCCTCGAAACGCACGCCTTCCAGGCCGTATGCGTTCAGAGACTCGGCGAGCGCCGGACCATCCAGCCACGGGGCGCCGACCCACTGGAACGCGCGGTCGGTGCCCCGGCCCACGGAGAGCGATGTGCCCTCGAACAAGCACGTGCCCGGATATGCGAGCGCGCTCTCGAACGTGGGCATGTTCGGGGATGGAGCCACCCATGGCAGCCCAGTGTCGGAAAACGTCATGTCCCGCTGCCATCCATCCATGGGCACGACGTGCAGGTCGACCTCGATGCCGAACTCACCCACGTACATGCGAGCCAGCTCGCCCACGGTCATGCCGTGACGCATCGGTACGGGGTAGAGCCCCACGAACGTGGCGTACTCGGGATCGAGGACGTTGCCTTGCACCGCATCGCCGCCTAGCGGATTCGGTCGATCGAGTACGATGAAGGGGATTCCAAAGTCCCCTGCGGCCTCCATCGCGTATGCCATGGTGGAGACATACGTGTAATAGCGAGCGCCGACGTCCTGCATGTCGAACACGAGCACGTCCACGCTTTCGAGCATCTCCGGCGTCGGTCGCAAGGTCCCGCCATACAGGGAGTGAATCGGCACGCCAGTCTGCTCGTCGACCGCGCTCTCGATTCGTACTCCCGCCTCAGCGACTCCGCGAATCCCGTGCTCGGGGCCGAAAAGCGCGACGAGTTCGACGTCCGGTGCTTCGTGGAGCGCATCGATCATGCTGCCGAGCTCACGTGGGGACCCCGCTACCTGACCTACGGCCCGCTGGTAGATCCCCGTGTGGTTGGTCACGAGGCCGACGCGCTTCCCCTGCACGAGGTGGAGAGAGTCAGAGAGCAGTACCTCGACCCCGACGCGCACGGTCGCTTCTGCCGCTGCCGCACCAACGGATGCATCTCCATCAGGAACGCCGCAGGCGGAGAGGGTAACACCCAGGACCAGGGTGGGGACCCAGGATTGTGACGTTTTCCGGGAGCCGATACCTTCTCGTCCGTCAGCGCTTCGGTGGAGCGCGCGCATTCGTCTTGTTAGTGTCATACGGCAAGCTGCGGGGACGCGCCCAACGCCGTCAACGACCGAGACCCGCAGGGAAGAGTCGCCCGACCCGATGCCGCTACGAACCAGCCTAAGACATAGCGCCACAATTCGGCCCCTGTCGGCCGGAATCCTCGTGGTAGCGTTGATCTCGTGTAGCGCTCTTCCTGGCGTGACGTCTCGCCCGGCAGGGACGTCCTCTCCGGCGGGGACCTCACCCCCAACTTCGACGCCGCAGACGCCGGCTTTCGACTCTGACGGTGGGGCGCCGGCCAACGAGGAGGGCAGTCGACCACCGATCCCGCCCTCCGAGCCGATGATCCATCCGGAGGCACCAGGGGAGGAGGCGGAGACACGACGGTGGTCCGAGGTAACGCTCGAGCGCATGACGCTCCGCCAAAAAGTTGGACAGCTCATGATGCCGTGGGTGCTTGGTGACTTCGCGCCGGATGGCACGGCCAGTCATGAGCGCGTGCTCGCTTACATCCAGGAGCAGCAAATCGGCGGCGTGATCATGTCGGTTGGCTCTCCCACCGAAGTCGCTGCGAAACTGAACGATCTTCAGGAACATTCGGAGTTTCCGTTGCTCGTGGCCGCGGACTTGGAGACCGGCGCTGGCTTCCGGATGCGTGGCGCGATCCAGATGCCAGGCACGATCGAGCTCGGCGGGGCCACGGATTTCCCATCCTTGATGGCGGTGGGCGCCACGGGAGACGCTCGCCTCGCGTACGAGATGGGCCGGGTCACCGCCGTGGAGGCGCGTGCGGTTGGCATCCACGTGCCGTTCGCGCCGGTGCTGGACGTGAACAACAATCCCGATAACCCGATTATCAATGTGCGCTCGTTCGGGGAGGACCCGGCGCAGGTGTCGGCCTTGGGGGTTGCCTTCGTGCGGGGGATTCAGGAGAACGGAGGGATTGCTACGGGTAAGCACTTCCCAGGTCATGGGGACACCGAGGTCGATTCCCATATGGCGTTGCCCCTCATTACCCACGATCGGGCTCGCATGGACTCCATCGAGCTAAGGCCGTTCCAGGCAGCCATCGATGCCGGTATGGGTGCGGTGATGACCGCGCACATCTCGGTGCCCGGCTTAGCAAACGGCGACCGTGCGCCCTCGACGCTGAATGCTGCGATTTTGACGAAGCTGCTCCGTGAAGACATGTCCTTCGACGGACTGGTTTTTACCGATGCGATGGACATGAGCGCCATCGCGCGGCAGCACAGTGCTGAAGAGGCGGCGGTGCTCGCAGTCGAAGCGGGTGCCGATGTGCTTTTGATGCCGCCGTCGCCGGCCCGTGCCGTTGACGGCATCGTGGCCGCGGTGGAATCTGGGCGAATCTCGGAGACCCGCATCGACGAGTCAGTCCGCCGTTTGCTCGAGACCAAGGAATCGATCGGACTCCAAGTGAACCGTAAGGTCCGGCTGGAGGAGTTACAGGCATCTGTAGGCGTCCCTGCTCACACAGAGATCGCGAACGAAGTCGCCGAACGCTCGATCACGTTGCTGAGCAACGGTGGGGACCTGCTGCCGCTGCTTGGGACTCGGACTGCCCGGGTCATGTCGGTCTCGTTTCGGAGGTCGTCGGACGTGCTCGCCGGCCGCTACTTCAACCGCCGTCTGAGGGCGACGTATCCGCGTCTGTCCACCGCCGATGTCGATCGCGAAGTGAGTCCGACGATTTACCGTGGGCTGCTCACCACGGCCAGCCAGCAACAGCTCGTCATCGTGAGTACGTACGTGACTGCGGTCTCGAACCAGGGCTCGATGGCGCTGCCGGAAGAGGTGGTCGAGTTCATCGAAAGCCTCGAGCAGATGAATGTCCCGCATATTCTGGTCTCGTTCGGCAGTCCCTACCTCATTACATCGTTCCCCGACGTGCAGGCGTACATGTTGGCGTGGAGCGGGTCGGAGGCGAGCCAAACGGCCGCAGCACGGGCGCTTTTCGGGGAATTCGATATCACTGGGCGCACGCCCGCGAGCATACCCCCGCTCTTCGACCTCGGCGCCGGACTGATGATTCCACAGAAGCGGAGCACGAGTGGCGGTAGCTGATGGGAGGTCGGTAGCCGCCAGGCACCTGTGGGCAGTCGCCGCGCTCGCTGTCGCCGGCTGTGTCGCCCCGCCTCCGGTTGTGGTGCAGACGCCATTCGGCCGCATCGTCGGTCTCGACGCTGAGGCCCAGCGCTGGGTCGATGAGACGCTCGAGAGCCTCACGTTGGAAGAGCTCGTGGGTCAGCTCGTCATCGAGTGGATTCCGGGCGGGTACGTGTCGCCCAGCAGTCCAGACTTCGAGCCACTCCAGCGCTGGGTAACGGAGGATGGGATCGGTGGCGTATCGCCTTCGATCGGGACGCCCCACGCGTATGTCGCCAAGCTCAATGCGCTACAGGCGCTCGCCGAGATCCCTCTCCTGGTGACTGCTGACTTCGAGAACGGCGGTCCGGGCATGCGCATCAACGGCTCCTATGCGTTGCCGTCCATGCTGCCGCAGGGCGGTGGCACCTCGTTCCCACCGACGATGGCGTTCGGCGCGATCGGTGACGAGCGCTTCGCGTATGAATACGGGCGTATCACGGCCGCCGAGGCACGGGCGAGCGGGGTGCATTTGCTCTTCGCACCCGTTCTCGACGTGAACAACAACCCTGACAATCCGGTCATCGCGAGCCGATCCTTCGGAGCCGATCCCGAACTGGTCGCGCGCTTGGGTGCCGCGTTCATTGGTGGCGCCAAAGTAGGTGGCGCTTATACGACCGGGAAGCATTTCCCTGGCCACGGAGACACTTCGGTCGACTCGCACATTGGCCTCCCGGTGATCGATGCGGACCGTGCGCGTTTGGACTCTCTCGAGTTGGTGCCTTTTGATCGGGCGATCGTGGAAGGCGTCGACGCGATCATGACAGCACACGTCGCGCTGCCCAACGTGCTCGGGCCCGACGCGCCCCCCGCTACGCTCTCACCGGAGATTCTTACCGGCTTGCTGCGTGCGGATCTGGCGTTCGATGGCGTGATCTTCACAGACGCGCTCACGATGCGCTCGATCACGGACGCCTATGGGATCGGTGAGGCCTCCGTGCGTGCCGTGGAGGCTGGCGCTGACGTGATCCTGTCACCCACGGACGTACACACTGCGATCGGCGCGGTCGTGCAAGCCACGCAAAATGGGAGACTCTCGCGGCCGCGTCTCGAGAACTCGGCGCGCAGACTGCTCAAGATGAAGGCCGAACTCGGTCTCCATAAGAATCGCTTCGTATCGCTCGACGCTGTCGATGAGGTGGTAGGCTCGGGCGCACATTTGGCGCTCGCGGACACGGCGGCTACGCGTTCGATTACGCTGGTACGCGATGATGGCGGTCTGGTCCCGGTGGACACGGATGCATCGCTGCAGACCGTACATGTGCGCTACGCGCCCTCCAGTTGGTTGTGGGCGAGTCGGGCGTTCTCCCAGGGTCTGTTGGAGCGTGTTCCGGGCGCCCAAGAGGTGCGGTTGGATGAGCGTAGCGACGAACGCGCGTACGCCGCCGCCGCCGAGACGCTGGCGGCTGCTGGGCGAGTCATCGTGAGCGTGTACGTACCCCCGTCCGTTGGCTCTGGAGAGGACG
>Ga0114996_10007746_pt1 | contig 12093 bp, 13 predicted proteins | sample ArcticOcean_MG_C_4_FD_87039 | JGI IMG/M metagenome (GOLD analysis project Ga0114996, IMG submission 87039) | Marine microbial communities from western Arctic Ocean - ArcticOcean_MG_CB4_134 | ecosystem: Environmental > Aquatic > Marine > Oceanic | place: Arctic Ocean: Canada Basin | collected... | reverse complement strand
GAAACGGCACGCCACGTTGGTTCAGGAATCGTGATGAACCTCAAAGAGGACTCACGAACCACGAACCGATGGTATTTCATCATCGCAATGGGCCGCCATGCAGGCCACCTAGCACTCGGAATTGGCAAGTCAGCAGCTTCAACCGTCACTCTCATCCCAGAAGAATTCCCTGGTAAAACCGTTAGCCTTTCCGAAGTTTGTGGTGTCTTAGAAGGCGCAATTCTGAAGCGACGTACTCTCGACCGGCCCGACGGAATTGCAATCATCGCCGAAGGTGTCGCCAGCAAGCTCAACATCAAAGATCTTCTAAACATATCCGGTGTCGAAATTCCTCGTGATGAATATGTAAACATTCGACTCGCTGATCTGCCATTCGCACGCATCCTAAGAGCGGAAGTTGAACGTCGATTTTCCGAGCGCGGCGAAGCGATGAGCGTTGTCGATCTGACACTCGGATACGAGCTGCGATCTGCACCACCTATCCCGTTCGATATTGACTACACCCGAACTCTGGGTCACGGTGCGGTGCGGTTCCTGCTTTCAGACCCAGAAGAAGACAAAAGAACGGCTTGGGGGGCAATGATCTGCACAGTCGACAACCGACTTCAACCTGTTCCTTTCGCAGACATGCGAGATGCAAACACTGGCAAGACCATCGTCCGAATGGTCGACACCGACAATCTCTACTACGATGTGGCACGTCGATACATGACTCGAATCGAACAATCCGATCTCGACGATGAAGAGATGCTCAGTAAACTCGCCGCTTCCGCATCGATGCAGCCTACCGTCTTCAAAAATCGATTCACAGTCAAGAGTTAACGAAACACCTACCAGTGGTTAGCCAAGCGACAAAACTAGCGGTCAAAGCCGAAGCCGTAGTTAAGAACTTCGGCGAAACGGCTGTTTTACGCGGGCTTAACCTTGAACTACCGACAGGCGAAGTTACTGTTCTCCTAGGTACCAATGGCGCTGGTAAATCGACGTTTCTTCGCATCCTAGCGATGCTCACTAAAGTCGATTCAGGGGATATTTCCATGCTTGGCAACGACATCGCCAAACACGGTCCAACCGTTAGATCTCTCACAGGATCAATACTCCACTCTCCAATGCTCTACGGAGACATGTCAGTGCGAGAAAACTTGATGTTTTTTGCCGACTTGTACCGACTCAAAAACGTCGAAGATCTGATAGCGACCATCACCGTCAAGGTAGGCATAGAACCTCGGCTTGATCATCGAGTACGAACGCTGTCGCATGGTTTTCAAAAACGAGTGGCTCTGGCACGGGCCCTAATGCACGCACCCCAACTACTGCTTCTAGACGAACCAGAATCAGGTCTTGACAGTCGATCCGTCGCCCGACTCGACCAAATAATCGACGAATATCGTTCGCAGGGTCGCACGGTCATCATGACCACACACATAGTCGAGCATGCTCTTGAAATTGCCGATCGCGCAGTCGTGCTGACTAACGGAAACGTAGGTCTTATATCGACCAATACGGCGCAGGACAAGGCCGAAATTATTGCCGCTTATTCATCACCAGATGAATCTGATGAAGGCGGCTATTAATGGACTCCCTCTCGATCATTTGGGCAATCGGTCGTAAAGACCTACTTCTGGAAATTCGCAACAAGGATGTAGTCGTTTCAGTAGCCGGATTCGCATTGCTAGTTCTGGTCGTATTCACGTTCGCAATCGATCTCAATCAAGACAATGCGAAGCTCGTTGGTCCGGGCGTGTTGTGGGCAGGAATCGCCTTTGCCGGCGTAACTGGTCTTAATCGAGCATTCGCTCTCGAAGTTGAAGGCGACACCCTAGAAGCGCTGATGCTCGCCCCGATCAGTCGCGATCTCATCTACCTCGGCAAGGCTCTGGGAAATTTCCTATTCATAGTAATTGCGCAGATCATCGTAATTCCAGTTTTCGCCGTGCTCTTCAATTTGGTCGTGTTCCGATGGGAGATGCTCGCGATCGCATTGCTCACAACTATCGGATTCAGTGCAGTCGGTACGCTCTTCGCTGCGATGTCGGTAAGGGTGCGAGCGAGAGAAGTAATGCTTCCTATCCTGTTTTTACCTGTGGTCACTCCCCTCCTAATGGCAGCTGTCGAATCGACCAGCCACATGGTCTACGGAAGGAGTTGGAGCGACATGGCGCAGTGGTTACAACTTGCCGTTGCTTTCGACGTGGCATTCGTGGTGGTGTCAGCATTTATCTTTCAGCACATCCTCGAAGACTAGCCTGAGGTAAATCGACACGTCATAACCATGCAAAGCTTTATCTGCAATAAACCGCGTTCGTGATAAAATTCTCTAAGTATTTGCTCGATAGAAATTACTGGCACACCACTACTCGATGAACAAAATCCTCGATCTAATCGACCCATTGTTGATTCTCAGCGCCGCCCTAATGGCTCTTGCGCTCTATCTGATCTTCATCTGGGTTCCCACCGAAACAAATCAGGGCGCAGTCCAGCGCATCCTATACTTCCACGTTCCAGTGGCATGGGGCTCGATGCTAGGCATATTTGTAGTTAGCGGTAGCTCGTTCATGTACCTGCTCAAAAAAAATGAGAAGTGGGATCGACTCGCAGTTGCCTCGGCCGAAGTCGGAGTCATTTTCGGCGGTCTGATGCTCCTATCAGGAATGATCTGGGCTCGCCCAGTTTGGGCTGTTTGGTGGACCGGAGAAGCAAAACTAACCACAGCGCTTATCCTGTTCTTTGTATACGTCGCCTACCTGATGTTCCGGGGCTACTTTCCACCCGGAGCCCAGCGCCAACGACTTGCAGCGATCATCGGTGTGATCGGTGCAATCGACGCGCCGATCATCTACTTCGCCGCCAACCTGTGGTCGCAGGCACACCCGCCGATCGTCACTGGACCTGCCGCCGATGCTGAGTCGACTTTAGGTAGCGATCTTGGAATTGTGCTTTTGGCATCGACTATTGCGTTTAGTTTCCTGTTTATTTACTTGGTTCAGACCCGTTACAAAATCCGTAAGTCTGAAGACGATCTTATCGAACTAAAAAGAGCCTCATCTACGTCAGCAATGACGGGAGTCAATTGAAGTTGATACCGACCTTGACCAATACCGCTATCCGAGTTCGAACGCTACGAATTGCTCTAGCGATTATGCTCGCACTCACCGTTTCGGTGAGACTGACTCAGATTTCTTCTGCCGAGGACACACCTCCCATAAACGGCATCGTTGTAGGTGTTGAAACCGACGATGCCGGGGCACTAACCCGATTCGCAGTTGCAGATTCCACAGGAACGATCCACACGTTCACGATCTTCAAGGGAACTAAGTACGGCCTGGAAAATCAGGCTGGCGATCGTTGGGTTTCGACGCAAGAATCAGAGCCTTCTGAATCCGCTCGACGATTACGAGATCACCGCGGGCGATTTGTCCCAATCACTGTCACATCAGAAAACGGAACAGCCTTGTCCGTCGTAGAACGTGAAGAAGGAAAGCTGGAAACCAACCTCGGTTACCTGTTTGCAGTCTTCGCTGTAACATGGGCTCTATTCTTCGCATACGTTCTATATTTGGGACGAAAACAACGAGTGCTACAGCATGAAATTTCCCGACTTAAAGGCGCGCCAAGCAAGTAGATAACGAATATGACTAACGAGCCACAAGAGAACGGCGACCAACCACAGCAAGCGCCAATTATCGAAGCCACAACAGCCCAGACATCCACACTGATGGGTCCTCGCGCCAAGCTAGCGTTCGCGTTCATATTGGTCTCAGCAGCACTAGCATACTTCGCATTCACTGCCTTTGAAGGCGCTACCGTCGACTATCTCTCGGTCGCACAGGTAGGCGTAGCATCGCCGACTGAAATTGACCGGCAAGTTGGAGTTACCGGCAAGCTCGTGCAAGATTCGTACGTCCGAGATGCCGACGGTCTCACGGCACACTTCTCTATCAAAGACGAAGACGGCATTGACCATCTAGACGTTATCTACAAAGGTGAAATCGGCCAGGTATTTTTTAACGATCATTCGGAGATCATTCTTCAGGGTCAAAAGCTTGTCGATGGATCGTTCAACGCCGACAACTTAACGGTTCGATGCCCTTCGAAATATCTCACTGAATCCGAACAAGCAGAAATCGACGCTCAGAACGACGGCGACCCACTCGCTCCACCGTATCAACCCAACTACTTCGACCAAGAAGCCTAATCACTCGATTCGGCTTTGCCTAAACCGACTGCTTACCGATGCGACGACGATAGTGAAGATGATTAGTCCGATCGCGAGTACCGTGAGTGCAATTGGTGGCTCAAAGATCGCTGCCAATGATCCGCTGACTAGCCCGCCCAATGGGAATCCCGACCATGCGATCTCGTAAGCGCCAATCACCCGGCCACGAACCTCAGCAGGAACGTTGAACTGAATCACTGCAATTCCCAACGCAACGTGAACCGAGTTGAAGTATCCCAACAAAAATGCGAACGGCAAAGCGACAATCAAACTACTGGTGTTCGCCCAAAAGATAACGAAAATACCGAAGAGTAAATCGGTTATCAGCAGCGCCGGACCCGCCCTGCGCACGCCACCGGTCCACGACATCGTCATCGCTCCAGCGACAGCACCGATACCAACACCAGCGAACAGAACTCCTAGACCTTTTTCATCAATCTCGAAAATATCTTTAGCGAACGCCGGAATGATGAAGACCATCCCACCAAGCACCAGAGCGTTAACTGCAGTGAACATCAGATTGATCCGAAGTAGCGGTCGCTCTCGAATCACATTAATTACTTCAACCAAATCCGGGATCACTCCCTTGGATTTAGCCTTCACGATCTGCGATACCGGTCGGAACGTTGTGTAGATCAAGAACGCCATACCAAACAATCCAGCGATTACTCCGTAAGCAGCACCCGGTCCAGCCGCTCCGAGCAGGAATCCACCAATCAACGGGCCGACGACACGTGCGCCGTTAAACACTGACTGATCAATAGAAATTGATCGCACAATAATCTTCTTGGGAACGACGTCAGGAAGAAGCGATAATCGTGAGATCCAATCGATCGCCAACCCCGATCCCTGAAATACTCCACCGACCACGATATGCCACGGCTCAAGTAGATCAGCCGAATAAAGAAGCGCTATTATCAACATCGGCGTCCCGGCTATTAACGCCCCTATCTTGAGCAATCGCGTCCGCGGCACCCGATCAGCTAAAACTCCGGCCATAACTCCAACGATTACGTTCGGAATACCAACCGCCGCACCCAACGCAGCAAGCCAAAGAGTCGATCCAGTAAGTTCAAATAGTAGGTAGCCCTGCGCCACATTGATTAGCTGATGGCCTGTGCCCCAAAACAATGTAGCCGCCACGAATCGTTGCAACGCTGAATTACGTATTGAATCTAGAAGACCAACATCTCGTTGTTCTACTGCGTTACTCGAATTAACATCCGTCTCGGAAATATCAGACATAGCAGATAATTATGAACCCATCCCACCGGCAAAAGTAGGAGGTAAATCACAAACAATTACATCCCCGTAACAGGCAAAAGTTCGATCGCTGATATAATCAAACACACGATATGAGTTCTGAAGTAACCTTCACAACATACCTGCTCGCAGCAGCGATTGCGTTCGGATTCGGCGCAGTTCCAGTCGCGTACACAGTTGGGCGCCTAAACGGTGTCAACGTGTTTGAAGTTGGTTCACGGCAGGCCGGTGCAACAAATGTGTGGCGCGAGGTTTCTCGTAAGCAAGGATTCATAGTCACGCTGATCGATGCGATCAAAGGCGTCATAGCCATCATAATGGCACGACAACTCGGGCTCGATGGTGTGCAATTCCTTGTTCCAGTCACCGCCGCAGTTGCAGGCCATTGGAACTCACCCTTCACGAGGTTTAAAGGTGGCGACGGTGTCGTAACTATGATGGGCTCCTCATTAGCGATAGCTCCTTTGGAAGTTTTTGTTTCGGCTGTGATCGGAACCACACTGGCGATTTCGCTAAACCGAAAATTGGCTCATCCAAGCCTTTTTGGCGGAATCTTCGGCTACATCGCGTTCATTTCACTGTCGTTTCGACCAACCTCGAACATCGACCCCAACATTGTTTATGGTCTCACTGGAATCGGATTAGCCATAATGTTTCATAGCATGTATTTCCACAAACGGCACAAGGACTACTTCCGAGACCATTCGACTATCGAAGATGAGATTGAACCAGCACTTCGCCACGACAATAATATTTAGTTCTTTCATTCGTTAAACAAAACAGCCCCGTCATGTGCGGGGCTGTTTTGTTTAACGAATTATTCGAATGGCTATTGAAGCAAGTAAGAATCAAGTAGTTCGTCATTTGTTCGCTTCGGAGCTCTCGCCATCAAACCTTCATAACGATCCTGAAGCGTCTTACCCTCCTTCTTGAAGATGACTCCAAGTGGAACGCCAGGTCGGCTCAATAGATCGTTAGCATCCTCGACACTAAACGGGTCATGGTCTTCAGGAATCTCAAAAGCGAGGCCCTTGATACCTTCCTTAGGTTTGCCCTTCAGAATGTCGTAAGTGTCGTTGTACGTCGTGCAAGGCGACTGAACGTGAACAATGCTGAAGCCTTGGTGATTCATAGCTTCCTGAATCATCTTCGCCAATATACGAGGTTTGCTCGAGTAATACGAAGCGATATAGGTGACACCGATCGACATGTACAGCTTCAAAGGTGAAACAGGGGTTTCGATCTTACCTAATGGAGTCGAAGTGGTAACAGCGCCAAATTCACTCGTTGGCGACGACTGTCCTTTTGTCAAGCCATACACTCCGTTGTCCATGACAACAGCAGTGATGTTGATGTTTCGGTTCGCAGCTGGTCCAAGATGTTCGCCGCCGATTGAAAGGAAGTCACCGTCACCAGCAACCACAACCGTGTTCAACTTGGGATTACCCTGCTTCACGCCAAACGCGATCGGTAGAGACCGACCGTGAATACCGTGGATGCCAAATGGTTGGTCGCCTTCAACAAGGTGAACCATGTTTCCTGAACAACCGATACCAGCTACAACAACGTTGTTAGCCTGTGGCTCTTCGTGTTCTACCGAGTATCCCTCGAGTGCTACCTGAAGTGCTCGTCGCACGCCAAAGTCACCACATCCCGGGCACCAGGCGAAATCATATTCAGGATTACGCTTGCTCATGCTGTTACTCCAGCTCTGATTCGCTCGCCAATTCTTGTCACAAGATCTGCAGGTCTGAAAGGCAGACCAGTGTATTGAGTCACTGACTCAGCGTTGTATCCCTCCATCCGAAGAAGCGCTGACCATTGACCTAAGTAGTTTAGCTCAGGAACAATGATCTTCTTCCCAGATTTTAGAATGTTCTTCACTTCTTCTGGCAACGGGTTGAGCGCTACCGAATAAAGCCAGCCGACGTTCTCACCCTGATCACGAAGCCTGTCGTACGCTTCACGAGCCGGACCCTTCGAGCTACCCCAAGGCATGATGATGACATCAGCATCGGCATTCTCGATTTCGTAATGAGCACCATTAAGAAGATCAAGCTTCTTGAAACGTCGCTCCATCAATCGCACGTGGTGTCGAGGCAGGTGTGTAGTATCTCCAATCTCGTCATGCTCTGAACCGTTCGCAACGTACGCACCAGCGCCACCAGGAATCGGCATACCGCCAAGAGGCGTTGAGCCATCCCACGAATCGTATCGCTTGCCGGTATCACCTTCACTTACCATTGCTCGGGTTTCACTGCTAATTGCTGAGAGGTCAGGACGTCGGATGTTCTCACCACGATCTGCAAGACCGAACTCAGTAACGAGAATCACCGGACCTTGATATCGCTCGGCCCAGTTCGTGGCCAACGCACCAGAGAAGAAGCATTCTTCGATTGTGCCCGGAGCCAATACCGGCATCTTGATATCGCCGTGAGCAGGGTGCATACAGCTGAAAAGGTCAGATTGTTCAGATTTGGTTGGCAGGCCAGTAGCCGGCCCTCCACGCTGCACGTTAGTTACAACGAGAGGAATCTCTGCCATCCATGCCAGACCCAAACCTTCGCTCATTAGAGAAAAACCAGGACCTGCAGTAGCTGTCATCGCCTTTTTGCCGGCGAATCCTGCACCGACAATGGCGTTGATTGCTTCAATCTCAGATGCGACCTGGTGAACGAATCGTCCCTCGCCCCACAGGTTGTTCTCCATCCAAACCAGAATCGTAGTGGCAGGAGAAATTGGGTAGCCAGCGTAGAAATCGAGACCGGCAGCAACAGCACCCATTGAAATCGCTGCGTTACCTGTAATTACGATCTGCTTATAGTCAGGGGCGTTCGAATGTTCGAGCTGACCAACTTTAAATCCGCTGGATGCGGCAACATCTACACCGAGGCGAACTGCCTTGATGTTGGCTTCGATAATTTCTGCATCGCCATCGCGACCACGAGTAAATCGTTGTCTAATGAATGCATCGATCTCTTCAAGTTTGAAGTCGATCAGTTGCGCAACAGCTCCAATCGTAACCATGTTCGCTGCACGAGCGTTACCTGTCGATTTAGCGAGCTCATCCGCCTTAATGCCGAAATAGCTACCACCTTCAGGTAGATCGTACTCTTCCGCGTTGTAAACGGTTACACCACCGGGAAGAATATCCTCGTTGTGATGGTCATAGGCGTACTGGTTGAGAGCAACTAGGACGTCGACGCCATCACCCGAACTCAATACTGGTGTGGTAGAAATTCTTACCTGAGATGATGCTGGACCACCCATGATCTGCGACGGGAACGTCGAGTGGGTCTGTACGAAATACCCGGCATGAGCTGCTGCTCGTGCCAATGCATCTGCAGATGTGACCAGTCCCTGTCCGCCCTCTCCGGCGAATCGGATGACGAAGTCGTGCTTATCCAATATTTACTGCCTTCTCGCGAACTTACGGTTCGGCGAAATGTTAAAAATTGAGCTTGAATGGTTTTGATTCAGGCGCAAAAAAAACCGCATTACTAGAAAGTTATGCGGTTACTAATTATCTGATAAATCCTGTGAGTGACTCGAAAAATTAAAAAACGCAATGCTGACCACCGCTCTTACCGAGCGAGGAATAATAATAGTTACTTGAATTAATCGCGTTTTATGAACTGGCATCTTTGTGCGTTTACTCAATCAACAATTATCGAATTCGATGAGTTCAGTGTCAATTTATTTAAGTGGTAATTTTGTCATAGATCCCCAGTTGCCTTGAAAGTTCTACCGCTAACGTTTGACCGCTGGCACCACCAAACTTAGAATCCGCTCACACATATACTGAACTCAATTGAACTTTCATACTCAATCTAACTCGTAACTACCGTTTAAATGAATCGTCAACGCACGACAGATCACTCAATCAACCGCTGGTCAGCCGGTGGGGTAGTGCTGCGCACCGACGTAAATAACGGAGGGAAATTATCGGTTGCGCTGTGCCATAGGCGGGCAGAATCCCTATGGGCACTGCCTAAAGGCACACCGGAAGACGGAGAATCAGTGGTAGAAACTGCCGCCAGAGAAGTCACTGAAGAAACCGGCCTGCAGGTCGAAACAGGCCCAGCTATCGACGATACGTATTACTCCTTCTTCCGCACAGCGGCAGAAACGTTCGGCGATTTGCCATTTAAAAAAAATAGTACCGTTCGAATAGATAAAACTGTTCACTGGTACCTGATGAAGTACATTGGCGGCGATACATCCGATCATGACCATGAGTACGATGACGTTGAATGGATAGAGATTAAAGAAGCATCACAGAGGCTGACCCATCGAAATGAAGCGCGAGTCCTGGAAAAAGCTGTGGCCTTTTATGAAGGGCGAGCAGGAAGCAGCGACTGAGCTGCGCCTCGTCGGAAATAAAACTGTGCTCCGCACTAAGTCGATGGACGACGCTGAGGCCGATTATTCATGGCGTATCGACCCCGAACTTGCGGGCCTCGACGCAACACGCCCTGTAACTCTCTCGTTCAGCGAATATCTCCGCTACCACCGTGAGGATGTCGCTTATCCGTCCCCATGGTCAGTGCGCATGGCAATAGACACCGACGATGGCCGCCATATCGGCAACTGCATGTACTATGACATCAACACCGAAAAATTGCAGTGCGAACTCGGAATTATGATCGGCGACCGAAATTACTGGAGCCAGGGCTACGGCACCGACGTCGTAAAAACCGCTCTCGCTCACATATTCACAACAACAGAGCTTCATCGGGTCTATCTCCACACGCTCTCGACCAACTTACGGGCGCAAAAGTCGTTTACGAAATCCGGTTTCAAGCCCCTGCGGGACGTTCGGCGCGACGGCTACGAATTCATGTTGATGGAAATTTGGCGAAAAGAATGGGAAGCCGCAAATCCGGTTAAAACCCAACCACAAACTGAAAACTCGATGCCGGTCTCTACGTCCGAGGCCGCTCCTCAGCCGGACACTGACCCACTAATGGGTTCCTAATCCAAAGCTACTCAAAAAACTCAGGAGAATCCTCAATGAATTTACTTCTAATCACGGGCGGCAAGCATCCGTATGAAGATTCGACGCCGGTTTTACAGGAATTCCTTAAGGCAGCCGGGCACTCGATTACCTTGTCAGAATCCGCCAACGAACTTTCTGGCGATCTGTCGGTCTTCGACGCTATCGTGCTCAATACGCTTAGACAGGAAGCCACCGATAACGATCTCAACGACGCACAACGCGCTGGGTTCGAATCGTACGTTTCAGGCGGCGGCTCTCTTCTTTCAGTTCACATCTCAGCAGCTTCATGCCCTGATTGGTCACAAACCAAGAAGATCACCGGTGGCGGATGGGTTCTTGGCGAAAGTTGGCACCCGCCATTCGGTTGGTTTGAAGTGATTATCGAAAACCCTAACCACCCGATTACAGCGGATGTATCACCAAGTTTCTGGACCTACGACGAGTGCTACTGCGGTCTCGACATTCAGTCTGGCATCGACGTGTTCATGCACGGCGTAGTAGAAGGCGACATCAAGCCGCTCGGTTGGACTCACCAGTTCGGCGAAGGAAAAGTAGCCAACATAGCGCTCGGGCACGCAGGTTCATCACAACAACACCCGCAGTTCCAAAAACTAATCCTCAACGCCCTCAACTACTTGAGTTAATGTTCCGATCGGTAATCCTGAGCTCCTCTAAAGGACGACAATCAGCTGACAACTCATTCCACGGAAAGCACGATCGATAACATGCCATCTAACCGCCGACCCAACATCGTTCTCATCATGTCTGACGACCTCGGATACGAAGCCATAGGTGCGAACGGCGGCACGTCGTACGCGACGCCGGTTCTCGATAATATGGCCGCCGCCGGGGCACGCTTCGAAAACGCCCACGTACAGCCGCTTTGCACCCCAACCCGTATTCAACTGATGACGGGCAAGTACAACTTCCGAAACTATGTTGGATTCGGGTTAATCGACCCCAAAGAAGTCACCTTTGGACACTTGTTTTCCAATGCCGGCTATAAAACCTGCATCGCCGGTAAATGGCAGCTTCATTCGTACAACCCACCCGACGAAATGCCTGAAGCTCGATCAACAGGTCAAACTATCGAAGATGCCGGGTTCGACGAATTCTGTGTTTGGCACCCGCACCACACCGAGGACAAGGGCTCCCGTTACAAGGACCCAATCATCTACGAAAACGGCAAATTCCTCGAGAACATGGACGGCAAGTACGGTGAAGACATCTTCGCCGACTACATTATGAATTTCATGGAGAAGAACAAGGACGATCCGTTCTTCGTTTACTTCCCTATGGCCCTGACTCACCGTCCGCTAGAGCCAACTCCCGATAGTCCTGAGTACGACGATTTCATCCCGCCTTCCAACCTGACACTCGGTGGTCGTACATGGGACGAACTGGAAGGATGGGATGACGATGCGAAGTACTACAAGGATATGGTCGAATATCACGACAAGGTGATCGGACGAGTCAACGACAAACTCGAAGAACTCGGCATCGCCGATGACACGCTGGTTATCTATGTTGGCGATAACGGATCGCCGATCGAAGTCTGCTCAACCGTGCATTCACACACTGAAGTCTGCGGAGGAAAGGGCTTAACTGTCGACCG
>Ga0114996_10007742_pt1 | contig 12095 bp, 10 predicted proteins | sample ArcticOcean_MG_C_4_FD_87039 | JGI IMG/M metagenome (GOLD analysis project Ga0114996, IMG submission 87039) | Marine microbial communities from western Arctic Ocean - ArcticOcean_MG_CB4_134 | ecosystem: Environmental > Aquatic > Marine > Oceanic | place: Arctic Ocean: Canada Basin | collected... | reverse complement strand
TTCCCACATACGCATGTTCTCAAGCCCTTGAGCTAAAGGCGGAGGCGCCTCACCGATTTCGGCCACCAGTTTGGCGGTGCATAGCGATGTGTCTTGTGGACGGTTTGCGTCTAATCCACTGATCCGGGTGGGTACGACGAGGTCAGTGTCGAGGTTCCAAGTCTTCGCAACGGCTAAGCCAAAGGCGAACTTACTTAATCGCTCTGCCCCTGCAACGTTGAAGAGGCCTTGGACCTCCAGTTCCATCATCCTTAGCAGGATCTGGGCCAGGTCGCCGGCGAACAAAGGCGTGAAAGTGACGTCCTCCCATGCGGGGATTCGTACGCCCGCCCTCATTTGTGCCAACATCCATTCTGCCAGACTCTGCTTCGGCTGAGCGTTCCACCCATAGAAGTTCGTGCGGACCACCAGGGCGGCAGGTAGGGTGGCCAGGACTGCCTGCTCCCCCTTGAGCTTGGTGAGGGCGTAGTGGTTCACAGGGCCGGTCGCATCGGATTCCTTGGAGAAACTCGAGGTACCGTCGAACACAGCATCCGTTGAGATATGTAATAACCGTGCTCCGAGCCGGACTGCTTCCTGGGCCACGATCACACTGGCGTCCACGTTCTGTTGTTGGGCCAGCGGGGGTGATTTCTCACACAGATCAACGTCGGTCAGAGCAGCCGTGTGGCAAATCCAATCTGGCTTGAAGCGGTCGGCCACCTTCCTGAACGAAGTACCATCCCTCAAGTCGAACTGAGTTGCTTGAAAGCGATCTGCTCTGAGTCGTGTCCTCAAAGAGCAACCCATGATGGTGTGCTTGGTTCTCCCCAGGTAGATAAGAGTAGCACCAAGCAGGCCGCTTCCCCCGGTCACGAGAATGCGCATTAGGGAAGGTTCATCAGTTCGGGCTTCGGAGCGAGTCGGTAACGAAGCATGTCGGGAGCACCTGGGCAGGCGTCACCCTTCCAATGTCCAGGTCGACCGAGGGGTGGAGCCGTTCTGCCAAAGGCTATAGTCTAGACCATCGATGAATCGTTGGGAAATGCCTCGCCATATCCTGTCGGGTCAAAAGTATCATGACTAACGGACAATTAGTTGATGATCGGCAACCAAGTACTACTGGAATGGGATAGGCCGTGCCCTGGACTTCCCGATCTACTGTCCGGAGCAATGGCGGACACTCCAGCATGAAAGATACTGATTCATTTTCTAATTTATCCTTCAGGGTGCTGTATAAGCAGCTGAGTGCATCGGTGCTGACCTACGGGACGGGCATGATGCTGGCAACGGGTGCGCAGTTCATCCTACTGCCGGTATTCCTGCGCTATCTCACCCCTGCAGAGTACGGCGTCTGGGCTCTCACGAGGGTGGTCGCTCCTTTCTTCGCATCGGTTCTTTCACTCGATCTTTCCGGTGCCATCATTAGGCTTTACTACGAGTGGAAGAAGGAGGGGCGTGAGAAGGAAGCCCTTTTCAGCCTTTGGATGTTTACGCTTGCTTGGGGCGGAGTGATGACCATTCTCCTCGCATGGTTCGGAGAGAGGTTATTCTCGCTCATATTCACGCAGCTGGATTTTGATCCCTTTATTCGCTTGGCGATCCTCGCCGAAGGCATCAACCTTACTTCCCTGCTTGTCCTAAAGGTTCTGAGGATAAAGGATCAGGCAAAGAGCTTTGCTTGGCTCAATTTGCTCCAGGTTCTGAGCACCATGCTCCTCACGATCTACTTCGTTGCCTTTTTGCGGCAGGGAGTCACAGGCGCTCTCTATGGAGTTCTGATAGCCAATACTGTCATGATGGTCATATTCTCCGCCGTTATGATGCGAAACAGCCGTGCGTGCCTGGACGTTGAAGCCCTGAAGGAAGCCCTGCGGTACTCAGTTCCTCTGGTCCCGGGCAACATTGTGAACAATGTTACTAATGTCCTCGACCGCTGGTTTCTTGACAAAATCGTGCCGCTACAGGAAATAGGGCTGTACTCTGTCGCGCGAACAATTGCGAACCTTCTGACCGCAGTCTTCTCCGCGTTTCAACTTGCAGTGATGCCGTTCCTTGTTAAGGTGTCGATCGCACGGGATGACCACCGTGAAATCACGGGTAAGACATTTTTGGGGCTCTTCTCGGTGCTCGTCCTCTGTGCTTTTGCCGTAGCTACTTTTGCACCAGAGGTATTGCTAATCTTGGGCAGGGATGCCTATCTCGAATCGTACAAGTATGTTGGCCCGCTAGCCTTTGCGTTTATGCTGAGCTCCTTCTCTTTCTTGCCGGAATTCCAAATTACGATGTCAAAGGAAACAAAATATACCAGTGCTGTTTACGTTCTCAAATTCCTGATTTTCGCGTTGCTGGGTAGCATTCTGATTGTCAATTATGGTGTCGCTGGAGTCTTACTCACTTATGTCGTCACCAACGGGTTGGCTCTCATCGCCCATATCCGGATCGGACAGAGACTCTATCCGATTGACTCAGGAATCCTCGGGTGGGTGGCTAGCGCGTTTCTAGCAGTCGTTCTCTACTTGGGAACTGCCTACTTGCTTCCGGCCCAGAACACCATCGATGTGGTGACGGTAGCGTGGAAGGCACTTGTGTTCCTCCTCCTCGCGGGCCTGGTTAGCCTTATTCCTAAGCTGCGATTTAGGCATTTTGCTATGCTGTCGTGAACACTCGCAGAGTGAGGGCCCCCCGGTGCGGTTGTATGTCTCGTGATTGCACAGGGCGGGCCGGAAGACTATCCCCAAGAGCTAGGGCCGGACACCGTCACCCGAAAGATCAAAAACTATGAGAAAAGAGGTCTTGTGCATCATCCCCGCTCGCGGAGGATCGAGAGGGATACCAAGAAAGAATCTCACAGCCCTGGGGGGCCAGCCTCTCATCTATTACTCGATTAGCGCAGCACTCGGGGCTGAGGGTGTCTCAAGGGTTGTGGTTTCCACCGAGGACGATGAGATCGCTAAGGTCGCGAAAGGGTTCGGTGCCGAGGTCCCGTTCTTCCGACCTGAGGAACTTGCGGGAGACGAGGTGCACTCTGTTTTCCCGATCATTTATACGGTCGAGAGATTAAAGGAGACAGAAGGATATCTGCCCGATGCTGTCGTCATGCTCCTGCCCACCTGCCCCCTTACCCGCCCCCATCATATTAGCGAGGCGGTGGCCCTCTTTTTCTCTAATAGATCGGGGGCGGTGATCAGTGTCTCTAAGTTTGACAAGCCCCTCTCCTCTATCCGAAAGGTAGTTGGGGACCAGATCAGACCTGTTACTTCAGTCGAGCATTTCAACGTACAGAGGCAAGACTATAGCTTGTACGTCGTGAATGCTGCCATCTACATCGCGACGCCCCGAGATCTTTTTGATAGCAAAACATTCCATCTCGATGATGTATATCCATACGCAATGGAGGATGAGGATTCTTTGGACATCAACAGTCCTACCGATCTGAGGATCGCGGATTTCCTGCTTTCGCAGCAGGGCCGGGAATAGGGATATGGATACGCCAAGCCCTGCTTCGTTTTCCGGTTTCGTTATCGATCTAATTGTCTACGACTTCGACGGGGTCATGACAAATAATAGGGTCCATGTATTCGAGGACGGCAGGGAGGCTGTCCAAGTCAACCGCGCAGACGGGTTGGGCGTCAATATGATAAAAAGCATCGGGATCCCCCAGATCATCCTCTCTACCGAGACTAATCCTGTTGTCTCTGCGAGAGCGAGGAAGCTCGGCTTGGAGTGCCTACAGGGGGTCGACGCTAAAGAGGTGGCTCTCGAACGATACTGCGTGAGGCATGGGTATCCACTTGAGGGAGTTCTGTACGTAGGCAATGATCTTAACGACCTTGAGGTTATGCGTGTGGTCGGCATCCCGATTGCACCGGCCGATGCGCATCCTCAGATACTGCGAACAGCCAAGCTAACCTTAGCGAGCAAAGGCGGTGACGGCGTTGTTCGTGAGTTGGCAGGCTACCTTGAAGAAATCAAGCCAAAACGTAATGGGAGAGACGATGCTGAAGATTAGTGAAAATCCGTTTGTTATTGCTGAGATCGGGATTAATCACAACGGAGATATCAGTATAGCGAAGCAGCTCATTGATATGGCGAGTGATACTGGTTGTGACGCCGTGAAGTTTCAGAAACGAACGATAGACTTGGTCTACTCAAAGGACGTGCTAGATGGGCCCCGTGATAGTCCTTGGGGAACCACGCAGCGTGAGCAAAAAGAGGGCCTGGAGTTCGGGCAGGATGAATACGATGAAATCGACAGATATTGCCGGTCATTGGGTATTGAGTGGTTCGCATCGGCGTGGGATTTGGAGAGCCAGGCATTCCTCCAACGCTACGACCTAAAGTACAACAAGGTTGCATCGGCAATGCTGATTCACATGCCCCTATTGGAAATCATCGCTCAAGAAGAGAAGCATACGTTCATTTCTACGGGGATGAGTACGTATGAAGAAATTGATCAGGCGGTTGAGATCTTTCAGAAGCACAATTGTGAGTACACCCTGACACACTGTGTGTCTACATATCCTTGTAAGGATGAGGACTGCAATGTCAGTGCGATGCTAGCACTGGGGGACCGATATAATTGCCCGGTTGGATACAGTGGTCATGAAGTAGGGATTCTTCCCACGATCCTTTCAGTAGCTCTGGGTGCATGTGTCGTGGAAAGGCATATCACACTCGACCGATCCATGTATGGAAGCGACCAGGCCGCTTCTTTGGAAAGGAGCGGCCTCGAGTACGTCGTCCGGTATTCGAAGTCTATCCTGGGGATCTTTGGTGATGGTATAAAGACGATCACCGATGGTGAGAAAAAGGTAGCAAAGAGCCTGAGATACTTTCTCACCAGGTAGGCGATCCACCTTGAACTTGATGCTGAGATCTCAATGCTGAAGGACTTCAAACGCATCTTCCATATCGCCGCTTGGAATCGCAACATTGGTGATTGGACCATGGGATACAACACCCACAGGATGCTCGAACGAGAGGCCGCGTCCCGCGGGATTGGCCTCTCGTTCTATATGATTGACAGCCAGAGGAGTGAATTCCACGACGCCCTGATCGACCAGATCAACGATGAGGCGAGCCTTCTTCTGATTGGTGGTGGGGGAATGATTTTCAACAGGCCCCAGGATCAAAGCGCCTCAGGGTGGGCGTTTAATATTCCGGAAGGAAAACTCTCTTCGATCACGGCACCAATGTTCGTTTTCGCGATAGGTTACAACAAGTTCTATTTCGATAAGACGAAGTGGCCCGACTCTATGGGGAGGCACCTGAGGACGTTACAGGACCTGGCGACGCATTTCAGCGTGAGGGATATAGGGTCCAAGGTACAACTCGTGAGCGAGTTCGGCCTAAAGGAGGAGGAGATCGAGGTTGTGCCGGATCCTGGCATGAGACACTTCGACCGGCATATTGAAATCCCTGAGATAGCCAAAGCGGGGAATGGGCCGCTCATTGGTATAAACTGGGCGGGCGACAGGCCGGAAGAGAGGTTCGCACACCCCTGGAGAGAGACGCGGCAGTACTTCATACGGGAACTAACGAAGTGCGCGCGCCGCCTCATCGAGGAGAAAAACGCTCGTGTCTTATTCATCCCGCACCTTGAGGATGTAGACGTCGATTTTTTTCGTGAGCTACGTGAAGAAATTGCGAGCCCAAACCTATTCTCTCTCTTTGATTTAATGGGACACCTCTATCCGCCTGCCGGCGAGATTCTGTACCATCACATCCCATTCTTCACGAACGTGTATCGGCAGTTGGATCTAACGATCGGCATGAGGGGCCACAGCTGCATATTCTCATTTGGTGCGGGGACCAAGTTCATTCCTTTCGGCAGTCACAAGAAGGTACGCTATTTCATGGAGGAGATCGGTGGCCCGGATTACTCAATAAAGATGATTGATCCGGAGGTGGAGGATGCGGGCACCATGTACGATACGATCGTTGCTTGCCTAGATGATGATGGGTACGCCCATTTGATTGATGATGAGCGGCAGGCGCAATTTGAGAGACTCGAGACTATTTCTAATAAAATGCTGGATTGCTTGAGATGACTGAGCCGAATGTCGCTAGCAGGTAAGTTCGATCTAAGCGACCGCGTATTTGCGATAACCGGCGGTGCTGGCTTCTTAGGAGAGCAGCATGCTAGGGCCATTGCCGAGTTTGGTGGCCGACCGGTCATTCTGGATGTGGACGTGGTGAGGGGCGCCGCTGTCGCAAGCGAGATCAGCAAGACGTACGACGTGCGGAGTCATTTTATAGAGTGTGATATCTCGGACGAGGCGGACGTGTCGGCAGCCAAGGAGGAATGCCTCAGGGAGTTCGATCGGATAGACGGCCTGATCAATAATGCGACGATTGATCCGAAGGTCGGTGCCTCAGAGGGCGGGTCTCTTTCAAGGCTAGAGGATTTCGCTCTTGAGCAGTGGGAGAGAGAGCTGAAGGTAGGGCTCACAGGTGCTATGCTCTGTAGCAAGGTGTTCGGCCAAGAGATGGCTTGCCGGGACCGAGGCGTAATCGTGAACATTGCATCCGACTTGGGCGTTATCGCGCCCGACCAGAGATTATACAGACGAGATCAGGACTCGGAGGCTTCCCAACCAGTAAAGCCGGTCACCTATTCGGTCATCAAGCACGGTATCATCGGGTTAACGAAGTACCTGGCGACCTATTGGGCGAGAAGTAATATACGGGTCAACGCGTTATCTCCTGGCGGGGTTTACAACGGACAGGATGAGTCCTTTGTAAACAAGGTGACGCAACTAATCCCCATGAGCCGGATGGCACACGTGGATGAGATGAAGTCGGCTGTCGTGTTCCTATGCTCAGACGCGTCGTCATACATGACTGGCCAGAACTTAATCATCGACGGGGGCAGATCAGTCTGGTGAAGGGTGATATGAGGGTCCTAATCACCGGGCTGGGTGCCATAGGTCAGCGGCACGCTAGGTGCTTGCGTACGAAGTACAGTGATGGCATTGAGATTCATGCGTACAGGCGTCGTCGTCTCCGGCAGATCATCCATGACGACCTGACGATGACTGAGGGCGATCCCGCAGCAGAGTACGGCATCATTGAGCATCGTGACTTCGACTCAGCGTTAGGGGCCGACCCGCAAGCGGTGTTCATCACAAACCCGCCGGACCTGCATGTCGACACCGCGCTTCGGGCGGCCGAACGTGGCTGCCATCTTTTTATAGAAAAGCCAGTTGCCCACAGCTTGGCCGGCCTTGATGAACTAATCAGGGTAGTGGACGACAGGGGACTCGTGTGCTTGGTTGGGCAGCAATTCAGGTTTCACCCGTTCACGGCTGCCTTCAAGCGAACCATTGACGCGAGCGCTCTGGGTGAGCTTTCGTCTGCAGAGTTCATCTTCAAAGAGTACCTCCCGGGCATGCACCCCTACGAAGACTATAGGTTGAGTCATGCCTCCCATGGGGAGCGGGGCGGGGGTGTTATCCTTAGCCTAAACCACTATCTGGACATCATCTATCTTCTCTTCGGAGATCCGATCGAAGTCGTGTGCTTCGGTGGGACGAACGGGACTCTCGGCATTGAGGCTGAGGATACTGCGGCCATCCTGCTCAACTACCGGAAGGAGAATGGCCGGCTCTATACGGTCACAGTCCTTCTCGACTTCATCAAGCGCCCCAGGCAGATGGAATGGCACCTTACTGCAGAGCGGGGCTCTCTGTTCGCAGACTTCCAAGATAATGTTCTCCGGCGGACCGATCATGGAGAAGGCGAGACTTCGGAGGAAACAGACCTAGTGGGTTTTGAACGGAACAGCATGTTCATGGATGAACATGCTGAGTTCTTTGGGATGATCTCAGGAGAAGATGTGGATCAACGTCTGCCTGGTCTTGTGGAGTCGCAAAGTGTCCTGGATTTGACCCTGAAGATTCGTGAATCCATGCATACGAGGACGATTGTCAGTATATCTCGGTAGGAACCCAAGGCCGGTTGGCCGAGGCTCGGTGGTGTAACTCAAGGGCTACATCGCCGCCAGCGGGGACTATTTTGTGCATGTAGAGGCTGTGTTGGACTTGATACTGCAAGGGAAGAGGGTGACGAAGCTCTTCTCTCGGACGCCCGAGTTGTTATGCGACAGGCCGTAGATCCCTACCTGACCGGAGAGTCGGCGAATAAGCATTTTGCCGGCAGCAGAAAGATGTTGGCCGAGCTGCACTCTTCTGAGCAGGCCTTCCTTAAGAAGGAGTTTGTGTCACCGGGCAGTAGTATCATCGATGTAGGCTGTTCATCCGGGAATCTCGGAAATATTGTAATAGATGAGGTCGAAGAGAGCGCCAGTTATACGGGCATAGATGTTGATGGCCGAGCAATAGAGAGCGCTCGGGGGAGGCACGCTCAGCCCAATATTTCCTTTGTCGCGGGTCGATTTCCTGAAGCCGTAGCGGGCAGGACATTCGATTATATCTGTGTTTTCAACCTCTTTGAGCAGGTCGAAGACTGGAAGACTTTCCTCTTAGAGCTGGCAGGCGTCTCGAGTAAATACGTGAATATCGGGGTATCCTTGAGACTGCGTGGCAACACCGTCATAGATGTCGATACGTCCTTCGGGTACTATTTTGATTCGGGAATGAGGGTGCACAAGATCGTCCACAATATGTATGAACTGTTCAACTTCTGTTGTATCAGCGAAATGCGAGTCCGAAAGCTCAGCTTCTACGGATACAACATCCAACGCCCGAGTTCCTCGCGGTGTGACTTCCGGGCGGTGTCGCAAGAGGATGAGATACGCGGCAATCTGTTCCTGGAATTGTTCCCGAACAATGTCAGGGTGAACCGCTATGGGGCCGGGAGTCAGACAAGCGAGCGTACAGAAGACGTGGTCCACGCCGGGAGGCCAGAATATTCGATCATCATCAATGACGAAGAGGTAGTCATCTGAAGCTGACCTATAGGGTCTTCTTGAAGGTTACGCGTGCCCTGTTCCCAACCCTGTTGCGGTACCTCGTCAGGAAGCGACGTTATCGGCAGATCTGTGATTGCCTGGTGCTTCTGATCAGGGTCAATACGGTGCTCTGGCACCGTGTAAATGGGGTGGCGCGATCTGGCCGGGTACGGGCTGCAGAGAGAGAGACGAAAACACTGTTGTGTTTTGACAGGGTGATCTTCGACAAGGATCTACGTGAGATTGCGAGGCGAACGACGCTCAACATCGCACTGTTTCACAATGAACATTACACGTTCCTGGCGAACACGTTTCTCTCAGAGCATATCCGACATCAAATGTACTATTTTGATACGGATGATGACTCCAAGGTCACTTTCTTCGAATTCATTGACGATATAATTCTTAGGTTACAAGAGAAACTCGGTTTTAATGCGCTGCTCAATTCGAATATCATCTACTACCAGGATCATGAATGGTCCAAGGTGGCGAGAAAGCGGGGGATCCCGTTTCTGACTCTTTGTAAGGAGGTGCCTGCCACCGAGAAGAACGAGCGTTTATGGGTCGAAGACTGGAAGGATTTGCCCTACTACGGTGATGCGATCGCTGTGTATTCCGACTGGGCAAGGGACACGCTGAGAAACGGTTGTAGTATCGGGACACATGCTCAATACGGGATCACTGGGTGTCCGCGAACCGACGCCATATACGATGTGTTTCAAGAGGAGGATAACTCTGGGGTCAAACGTTATGTGGTGATGTTTGACTTCATCGAGTATCGAAAAGAGCGACTCTGGGAGACGGCAATGACGCAGTTCCTTCGAGTCGCGAACGACGTCGCGAGCAGTCATCCGTACCTGAGATTCATCATCAAAACAAAGTATAGAGAGGACATTGCGGGGATACGTGAGTTTATTGGAACGCTGGGGCTCGCGGATAAGAATGTCGTGATCACTCCTGACATGGAGTTAACGGACATAGCGAGGAACGCACGTTTGATTTGTGGATTCCGAACGACGGCGATTATCAAGCTTATGTGTAGCGATGTCGAGACCATTGTGGTCAACTGGGCTGAGGCTTTGGACGAGCCAGACGACACTCTGATTACCGAGGATTTCAGCGAGTCTTGTGTCCATGCTGGATCGGAGATGCATTTCTACGACGCCCTCCACGAGGCACTCGAGAGTGAGAGCAGACCCGGTGGCGCCAGAAGGCTTCAAAGAGATGAATTGATCAAGAAGAACTTACATATAATCGACGGTCGAAGGTCTCTAGCCTTTGAAGACTTTGTGGGCTTGGTGATATAGATTGGATAGCACAACGTAATTAACTGAGCAAATGGAAAGACTATGAAAAGAGGGATTCCGTTGGTATTCAAGCGATCACCGCTTTATCAGACGGTGAAAGACTTGTTACCTCAGCCTATCCGTCACGCTTTGGCAGGGGATTTAGTGCGTCATCAGCAAAGGATGCTGATTGATTCTGCAGTGAAGAACAAGGCCATCCTACCCACGTTGATGTGCATAGAGCTGACGAATCACTGCAACGCAAAGTGTACGTTTTGTACTCAGCCGGAAATCATGACGAGGCCGAAGAAGCACATGCCGGACACCGTGATGGAGGAGTGTCTTACAGCGATCAAGAAATACAATATTTCGGAGGTGATGTTGGCCGGAATGGGGGAGCCGTTCCTGTACAAGAAATTGCTTCCAGTGATCGGGCGACTCAAGAAAATGGGCGTTCTCGTGTCGATCACTACGAACGGGAGCATCCTTCATATCATGGAACCTTCCGAAATCGTCGAGTCGGGGTTGGATAAGCTGTTGATCAGCATGGATGCCATTGAGACTGGGTGGCTGCATCAATCGAAGCCCGGCATTAAGAAGACCGTAGACGAAATAGAACAAGACATCCGCGGCATCTACGCGTATAGAGAGGAACGAGGTCGCTCGACGCCGCTGATCAGATTGAAGTATCAGGTACTCGAAGACTCGAACTTCATGGCAGACAAGGAAAAAGAAAAAGAAATCATCCTGTCGAAGGTGGGGGTGCTATGCGACGAGGTGGACCTGAGGAAACAGCACGACTGGCTCGGTGAAGCCGCTGAAGGCGTGGGGAACCACACGCTTCCCAAGGCAACGATGGACAACATATGCGGCCAGCTGATCAGAACTATGGAGGTGTCCTGGAACGGAGACGTTGGTTTGTGCTGTATGGATTTCGATAACAAAGTGATATTGGGAAATATCCTAGAGAGTGATATTAAGACCATCTTCAATGCGGAGCCGATCAAGGAAGCCCGACGGATGTACGTCAACGGCTCGGCCGCCTTTCATCCGATGTGTTCGGGTTGTTACGCGGAAGGCTAAAGAGTTTATCAGCAATAGCAATGGATGAGCTTCCTTCTTCTTCGACAGCCCGGAAAAGTCCGCAGCCCCCTTCCTAAGCCTCTAAAAGGTCCCTGGCTGTCGCGCTGTATTGTCAATGATCTCACTACCCTTGCCGAAGATGCCGCGAATGCATCCAGCTTTTTCCAGCTCTGAAGATGGGGGCATACGCATGACCGAGTCGATGGTGCTCGCTTTCGACTCAGCTGGACAGCCCCCGGCCCTCATTAGGTTGTCCAGTGTGCGACACGCCGGCCATTGTGCTGAATTGATCAACTCAAGGGGGTGAAAGATGAGCGACCAGAGTGAAGTCTTCCTTCGCTCCGAGGGCGATGAATGGTATAGGCGTAACCGTAGCACCATAGAGTCGGCCGATGATGACTCGGTCATTCGGGCTATTGAGTTCCTGGACCTAGAGATCGGAAGCGTTCTCGAGCTAGGATGCGCAAACGGTCATCGTTTGGAGAAGCTGAGGACCCGAATGGGATGCGAGGCGTTCGGCCTCGACCCATCGGGACAGGCGATCAAGGATGGCGTACGGAGCTTTCCGGAGCTTGATCTGCGAGTTGGCACGGGCCTCGAGGCTGATGTATTCCAGCGCGACTTCGAATGTGTCATTTTCGGATTTTTCCTGTACCTAGTGGACCGCACCGATGTGATGGAACAGTTCAGCGTCGCGGATCGAGTGCTAAGGGATGGTGGCTACGCAGTTTTCCTGGATTTCTCGCCTATGGTTCCCTCGGTTAACGACTACCACCATCACGAGGAGCTAAAGTCGTACAAGCTCCAATATGAAAACGTGCTCCTGGCGTGTG
>Ga0114996_10007741_pt1 | contig 12097 bp, 10 predicted proteins | sample ArcticOcean_MG_C_4_FD_87039 | JGI IMG/M metagenome (GOLD analysis project Ga0114996, IMG submission 87039) | Marine microbial communities from western Arctic Ocean - ArcticOcean_MG_CB4_134 | ecosystem: Environmental > Aquatic > Marine > Oceanic | place: Arctic Ocean: Canada Basin | collected... | reverse complement strand
TTCGCTCACGAAGCGGGCACCCGCCACAAGGCTCCGAACCAGTACCTCTTCATGGCACGGCGTGCTTTCAAGGGGAGCCCAGGCCGCGCCAATCTCCAACCTGCCGTCCGATACCAGGCGTCCAAGCGCTTCGACCTGCCCGGGAACGGCATCTGCGTAGGCGGCAATCAACCCGGAGTGCCCGAAATGGAATGCGTAGCGAGGTTCCTTGTTCAGCAGCTCCAGCACACGCGCTACAATGGCCCAACTGCGCGAGACACAGGCCACAGGGTCGCCAAACCCTGAACCGGTCAGTCTGGAAAAAGGAAGAACAGAAAATATGGAATTCGTCATGGGGAGGGAAACGAGGCCTGAATACACGCTCTTCGCCAATGCCGGAAGCGCTGGAACAGAGCGCCGCAAACGACGCTGGAACCGGCGTTCATAATAGACAAGAGCCCCTTTGCTGTAAAGCGATTTCGACTGTTCGCTGCGTATGGGCACCCCCGAGAAAAGGGGCCCGGATCTCGGCGCCAACAACACTCCCGCAACCTCACACAAGAGGCGTGGGCACGGGCCTCAGGCTACCCCTTGATCGCATTGGGATCTTCCAGCACGGTAACATCGTAGCGACTCTCGAGCTTCCTCCCGGACAAGGGATCTTCCAGCTCACAACGGAAGGCGGAGCCGCAAATCGTTTCACCGGCAATCAGGGGTATCGTACCGCCAAATATCACAAGACCGTCTCTGTCTGACACGCCTGGCGCTGACAGCACCCTCATGATCAGGTCATCCGGCGGCAGCAAGGCGCCAAGTACGCCATCCTGGTAAAGCACCTCGTCCGCTCCGACCGAGGGAGTAACCCAGCTTCTCAGAACAAGCTCATCCCACCTATCGTCAACATCGCCAAAGCGCCAGGCCTGTTTCGAGCAAACGTTCAGACAAACCTGCTTCGACTCCAGAACGCCGTAAGCTTCCAGAGCTCGGTCGGTGTGGTCGCTCCCCACGCTGACGTAGACCTCCTCCTCGTCCAGAAAGAGTACGTATTCTGCCTCGCCCGACGTTCTCTTGCCCGCCACCTGCACCTGATCGCCCGTCGTCAGGTTGTGGCGCACCACCGGATAGAGAACCGGCACAGCGGGAGGCGGGGCGACGCCCTCTGCCGCCAGTTCAGCGATATGCGCCTGCACCGAGGCTGAGTCACGGCCCGTGAATCCGCCGTTGATCATCCTCTGAACAGTAAAACATAGCGACTCTGTCCCCTTCTCACCAACGATGGTCAGTTCCACACGGTCCCCTTCTCATAGCACTGTATTCGCCAGCTTCCCAACGTGGGCAGCCGGCGCCTCTCAAGCTCCATATAGAGGGTCGAAGTAGTGAGACTCCAGCAGAATGCACCCCTCGTCACTCCGAAATGGCCCATGGCTGACGCCGGGCGGCCGAACGGCATAGGTCATCGGGCCGAACGTCTCTCCTCCCACCGTCAACGACCCCGTCAACTGGAACACCTCTTCCCAGTACTCATGCTCAAAGGGAACTGTAGTAGCCACCCCTGGCTGAAACCGAAGAAGCCGGGTTCTCATACCTGTTCCATTCGGTTCATCCAGGTGCCCGGACAGGATCTTCTGATCGATGCCGGCGGGGTAACCGGGAACCTGTTCCCAGCCGGATGTCAAATCGATCTGGTAGAACTCCTTGTGCTCTCGTAACATGTAACCTGCTCCTCTGTCCGCAGTCCTGATTCCGTTTTGCCCAATTGCCTTCTGACTTCTGTCATGCATCTTATCTTAACGCTCCAGATCAGATCCCGTCAAGCCGCTTGAACGTCGCTCCCACACAGAAGGATTTCCCATGGACCCGCAAGGACAACTCCTCTATTTCAGATCTTCTGTCGACGGAAAGCTTCATCCGTACGCCGCCTGCGCCACCGACGACTCGCCGGAACCGAAGGCCCTCATCCTCGAAGTAAGCCCCGGAGCCATAAGCAATCTCACAGCATCTGTTCGGACCACCGAATGGATCGCCAAGATGGCCCGGGAAGCGGGCGGATCAGCCGTCGTCATCCGCCCCACCGGGCGAGGGCCGGGCACCGTCTACCAGAACTACGGCGAAGTCGACGTATTCGAGGCCATCGGTCACATCTCGAGTATCACCAACATCGATGCAGACCGGATAACGATTACGGGCTCATCAATGGGCGGCGCCGCGACATGGTATCTCATCTCGCACTACCCGGATGTTTTTGCGGGCGCTGCGCCTTACTGCGGATACTGCGACTATGCACTCTGGGAAAAGCCGGGCGGGCATACCTTCCACACGCACCCCTGGGAGGAGCCATCGTGGAAAGCACGGTCGGCTGCCTATGTTGCAGAAAACCTCAGGCATACACCCGTGTGGATGGTCCACGGCGAGTGGGATCGGGCTATCGGAGGCGGCGTGCCCGTCGAACACTCCCGTAAGATGAATCGCCTGCTGGACGACCTCGGTTACCCGCATCGGTACACCGAAGTGCCAAAAACCGGACACGGATGTCGTCAGGATGGTCAGTTCAAAGAGGCTGTCGCCTGGCTGCTGGAGCAGAAGAAGGTTCGAGATCCGGATCACATCACCCTGGCGACTTACAGCCTTCGCCACAACCACAGCAGCTGGGTGACCATCGAGCAGCTATCCACGTATGGCAGTCGCGGCTTGGTCGACGCCGTCCGGGCGAGCGGGCGTATCGACGTCACAACAGCGGGAGTTCGTGCGCTGACCTTGGGATCGGTCGGTCCAGACGCTGCTCTGACCATCGACGGCTCTGATCCGGGCCAGTCTGAGTCCGGGCTCTGGATCAAGTCTGACTCCGGAGGCTGGGCGCCCGCTGGTTCTCTTCCTATCGGAGAGAAACGACACGCCTGCTCAGGTCCCATCGGCGACATGTTCATCGACGGCACCCTTTTGGTCCCAGGGACAGTCGGCGAGGAAGCCGCCTTCCAGAACGGTTGGATCGCGGGTAACGCAGTCGGCTACTACAGATCGCGCAACGGCGGGGTTCACAGAGGGGGTATTATGGGAGAGGCGACGATTGATCTGCCAGTGGTAAAAGACGTTGACCTGGCGGACGACGAACTGGCTGCTAACAACCTCATCCTCTACGGATCATCCCAGTCTAACGGAGTTACGAAACGGTTGCTGTCCGACCTTCCGGTTGCGTTCGAAGGCGATACGCTCCGGCTGGCGAACAGAAGCTGGACGCACCCGAACGTTTCAGCCTTTGCCGTATTCCCCCACCCATTGAATCCAGAGCGAACAGTCGCCGTTCATGGTGGCCCCGCGCCCGACGCTGTGACGTGGGGCAGCCACCTGGACATGAACCTGCTGCCCGACTACGTCGTCTACGCGGGCGGAGAAACGCTCGACTGGGGATTCTGGGACAACGCGTGGAGAGGGTGAGAGGCCTGACTGGTAGAATACAAAAAAGTGCCCCCGGAGAGGATCATCCAGAGGCACTTCAACCGTTGACTTGCTGAGGTCGTCAGAGCTTTCGCATCAGGCCCACGATTTTCCCCGCGATTCGGAAGTCCTGAAACTCCGGGTCGACTTCGATGGGATCGTAGGCGTCGTTCTCGGGCAGAAGGCGAATCATGTGGCCTTCGAAGGAGAGGCGCTTGACCGTGGCCTCCTCACTGATGATGGCCACCACAATATCGCCAGGATCGGCGGAATCCTGCTGACGGGCCATAACGTAGTCACCATCCAGAATGCCGATGTTCTTCATGCTGTCGCCGCTGACGCGGAGGGCGAAGATTTCTGCGGAAGGGACGAACGATCGATCGACCGTAAGGGTTCCTTCGACGTTTTCGGTTGCCAGAATGGGCTCACCTGCAGCCACCCGGCCGATTATGGGAATCTGCCTCACATCCGGGGCATCGGGTCGATCCACCGAACGATCGGATGCATCGGTAAGCTCAATACCGCGAGAGAGCATTGGCTGGCGGTTGATATAACCCTTCTTTTCCAGGGCGGCGAGCGTGGTCCGAACGCCGTTCGTGGAGGCAATCTGGAACTCCTCCATCACCTCCCGGATCGTTGGCGGATACCCCTTCCCGCGAATTGTCTGAGCGATGAATTCGTAGATGTCTCGCTGCCGATCCGTCAGTTCGCGCCGCATTTTTTCATCCTTGTTTGGGTGCAGGCGTCAGGGTGAACGACCAGTTCTCGGTGCACCGGGAAGTGCGCATTTGAGTATAGTGCACATCGGTGCAATGGTCAAGAGCCAATGGACTAAAAACAACAACATCGAACTCGTTTGGCCCGCGCTACCTCGAATTCCTCAACTTTTCAGGCGCCCTGAAGCGACAGGGGCTTGGGTTCAGCAGAACGTACCCAAGTGTATGTCATTACGTGCGTTAGACCGCAAACTGCTTGACGGGGCGTCTGCGCCCCCTTACCTTTCCGCATCCTAATGAAACCCACTCTGCCTGGAGTTTATATCCCCCAACATGAAGACGCTCCGTTTTTCAAATTGGTCCACCTTCGCATGGTACGGTGTCCGGCTTAGCGTCCCTGGGGACTGGAACCCCGGACAGCTGACCGGTGAAGCAGGATCTGGAAATGCTCGGTTGGACGACGCTGAAATGGTGCGACTGGAAGTCGAGTGGAAGGACGCTCATGGGGACACGAACGTATCGGATCTTCTGGACAGGTATACCGAAGGGCTGGTAAAGGAAGCATCAAAGAAAAAGCGCCCACTGCAGCTTGAGCGCCACGTGCCGCTGGAGGGGCTTCAGGTTCAGGGGGTTGAATCAGCGGAACACTTCGCCTGGGCGAACGGCATCCACGTATACGCCCTTGCCGGCTACAGTCAGGCGTCGGACCGGCTGCTGTTCCTGCGGGTTATGGGAAGGCCGAACGAGGACCTTTCAAGCCTCCTCCCCACGATCTTCAACTCGCTTACAGACACACCTCGCGACAGCTCGAAGCTCTGGTCACTGTACGACAGCCGGGCGATCTCGCCGGCCGGATACGCCATCGACACGTATGAACTGAAATCGGGACACATTCGGCTCCGCTTCGCAGAAGGAAAGCGCCAGCTCCAGTTCGATCGCCTGAGCCTTGGGAAATCGCTTCTCAAGAACCAGAGCCTGGCCGAGTGGTTTGACGCCTTCTATCAGAAGGACAACCGGCACTCCAACCTGGACGTGACCGAAACTGAATGGCTGGCCTGCAACGCCGTTGAGTTCACCGGTAGCCCGAAGGGGAAACTAAGGGCGCTGCTCCAACCGCTCCCCTTCTGGAACACCCAACCGGCCCTCTTCTTCAGCGGAAGAGCCTGGTTCAACGAAGAAACGAACAAGATTCATGTGGTGAAGGCGCTCTGGAAAAATGGAGTGGAACCACCCGATTTGGACGCAGCCTGCCGAAGTGTCGTCAGCGGCGAACCTGACGCTCAACCCCTGGAAGTCTAACGCTGTTGGGCAGAATCACTCCACGACTGAGCAGTCAGGAGATATCGGGAATGGACGTTGAGAAAATCGTCGAAAAGATCCCCTTCTTCAGAGGGCCTTTCCCTTCGTCAGATTCAGAACATCCTGCACGTGGGCCAGATGGCCTCCTATGAAAAAGGGAGGCACCTCTGCAAGGACGGCGACAAGAGCCGCGAGATCTACGTCCTGATGTCCGGAGAACTCTCCATAAAGTCAGAGGATGTCGAACTGGCTCACCTCAAAGGCGTCGACATCGTCGGCGAGATGGGGGTGATCACCGGAGAACCTCGCTGCGCGGATATCGAAGCTGTTTCCGACACCACCACGATCATGGTTATCCCGAAGATCGCATTGGATAAACTGATGAAAACGGACCTGGAATTGGGGCTTATCATCCACCGCAACATGCTTACATCGCTCTGCCAGAAGCTGCGAGGGAGCAACGTGCGCTCCCGCCAGTCCGAAAACATAACGTCATCCGTCATGTAAGCCTTCGAATCTGCCTGATCGGTTCGCCTTACCGGTTCTGCCAGTAATCGCATCTTCTTGTAATCGCATCTTCTCTCAGGTTCCGCCTCCCTATGTTCGGAAAAGGCCCCAAACTCTCCCGTGAAGCCATGCTCCGTTCGAAACCGGTCCGCAACGACCAGGTCGAGTGGGTGCAGAATGACGACGGCGAAATCGTTGTAACGCTCCGGCGTTCAGACACCTGGAAAATCAAAATTCTGGCGAAGGTCTTCTGGGTACCGGAGAAGCGGACTCTCGTCCTGGACGAAATCGGGTCTGAGGTCTGGGGCATGTGTGACGGGCGAACCAATGTCAAAGCGATGATCAAACGCCTTGGCGACGCCCACCAGCTCAACGCGAAAGAATCCGAAATATCCCTGCTGGCCTATCTGAAGCAGCTTGGCGAAAAGCGCATCATGGGCTTCGTGGTGGACAAGAACGATATGCCAAAAAACAGAAAGAAGGACCCCAGTGGAAAGGCCTGGGGCAACTGATCCCCAGGCCTTCATCCTCTCTTCGCCCCATCCTCCCAACGCATCCCACATCGTCTCCCCCAGCCTGCCCTTCTTCCTCCCGCCTGCGCGTGTCCACGTTTCGCAGTCTGGCTTCGTCTTCCGCATCTCGTCTACTCAGCATCCATCGTTTCCCAGAACGCACGAACGGCCGAAGACGTCAGCCGGCTCCGCTTCGTGCAAAGCCCCACGCGGAAATTGGGAAGCGCCGGGGAAACATCCAGCACCTCCACATCCGCCTGAATAAGACTTTTTTCCAGAACCAGGCTCGGCACCACTCCAACGCCCATTCCAAGGCTCACAAGCGACAGAATCCCTTCGTGCCCCGAAACCTCGCCGTAGATCCTCGGAACCACCCCCCGCGCCCGGAACCATTCCTGCAAATAATCCCGAATCAGACCCGACTCCGGTAGAACCATCGGCGTCAATTCCCAGTTGACCTCGCCGGTCGGATACGCTCCCCGCGCTGCAATGAACACCAGCGGGGTTTCGGTAACGATTCGGGTCTGGATACCGGCCGGAAGACGCTCGGGCAGTGCTGCGACAGAAATGTCTACGGCTCCATCCATCACACGATCCACCGCAACGTTCGCGTCGCCCGTAACAAGCCGGATCTGGACAGCCGGGTAATGCTGTCGAAACGCGCTGAGGATGTCGGGGAGTATGGCGTAGCTGGCCGTAACCGAGCAGTAGACACTGATCTCGCCGCCCACTTCATCTGCGTCCCCCGCCACGTCTTCGTGCAGACGCTTCCATCCCGACAACGTTTCATCCGCGTAGGCGCGCAGACGATCTCCCGCCGGAGTCAGTCGCACAACACGTCGGTCCCGCTCAACCAGTCTTGTACCCATCTCCGCTTCCAGCCGTTGGACGATCCGGCTCAGAGTCGAAGGGCTAACGTGACATTCCCGGCTTGTCTTCGCGAAGTGAAGGGTTCGGCTAAGATGTTGAAAAAGCAACAGTTCTCTCGTATCCAGGGTAGCCTCATCAGCAAGAGTCAGTGCTGGTGGCGGACGGTTCGGGTAGACCCGTTCACCGAGTGAGTTTCATTTTCTGCAACAAACTATGTCATTTTATTCACTTTTCCGCAACACTCTTTTATGGCATCTTGGATCTTACCGGCCAAACTGCCGGATTTCGCAGACTTTTTTCAAGTTTCACTTCTGACGTTTCACTTCCGGAGGCTTTCTTATGGAGTTCGAACTCTTCTCCAGACATTTTCAGAGCGAAGAGATCACGCTTGCCGACACGAAGGAGCATATCATCCGCGGCGGGCGCGATCGATTCTCGGAAATCCCGAAAGCCTTCGAGGGCATCAAGCAGATCGGCGTCATCGGCTGGGGGTCCCAGGGCCCTGCTCAGGCGATGAACCTGCGGGACTCGCTGGAGGGCGGCGACATCGTCGTCAAGGTTGGGCTGCGCGAAGGCTCGTCCTCCGCTGCCCAGGCTCGAAAAGCCGGCTTCACAGAGGAGAGCGGCACGCTTGGTGAAATGTACGCCGTCATCGGAGAGTCCGACCTCGTCCTGCTCCTTATCTCCGACGCCGCCCAGGCGCGCAACTGCGAACGTATTCTCGCCGCCATTCAGCCGGGAGCCACCCTGGGGCTCTCCCACGGCTTCCTGCTGGGCCACATGAAGTCTGTAGGCGCAGAGATGCGAAAAGACATCAACGTCATTGGCGTTTGCCCCAAAGGAATGGGGCCATCGGTCCGGCGACTCTACGAGCAGGGGAAGGAAACCAACGGGGCGGGCATCAACGCCAGTGCCGCCATCGTTCAGGATGTCAACGACCGTGCCGCGGACTACGCGTTGGGATGGTCTGTCGCCGTGGGAGCCCCCGTCACATTCCAGACCACGTTGATTCAGGAGTATCTCTCGGACATCTACGGGGAGCGGGGCATCCTTCTGGGAGCCGTTCACGGCATCGTCGAATGCCTCTACCGCCACTACATCGAAGGAGGCATGTCGAAGGAAGACGCTTTCCTGCATTCCGCCGAAGCGGTAACAGGGCCCATCTCGAAAACGATCTCGCGACACGGCATCAAGGGCGTCTACGACATCCTGGATGACAAGGGCAAGGACGAGTTCAGGGCATCCTACTGCGCCGCCTACGGCCCGGCGATGGACATCCTCCTGGAGATCTATGAAGACGTCGCTAACGGGAATGAAATCCGCAGCGTCATCGCCGCCAACCACCGCCAGGAGCGCTTCCCCATCGGCAAGATCGACGGAACGGACATGTGGGCGGTCGGCGAAAAGGTACGGGCCGCCCGTGTGGAAGAGAAGATTCCGCTGAACGCCTTTACCGCAGGCGTCTACTGCGCCACAATGATGGCTCAAATCGATGTACTCATCGAGAAGGGCCACTCTTACTCCGAAATCGCCAACGAATCGGTTATCGAAGCCGTCGACTCCCTCAATCCTTACATGCATTACAAGGGCGTCGCTTACATGATCGACAACTGCTCGATGACGGCTCGGTTGGGCGCCCGACGCTGGGCACCTCGGTTCGACTACCAGCTTTCTCAGCAGGCCCTCGCCCCCGGTGCCCCGAAGCCCGACGCCTCCGTTTTCGACAGCTTCATCGACCACCCGATTCACCAGGTTCTGGAAACGTGTGGGAAGCTGCGACCGTCGGTGGATATTTCAGTGGTGGGGTAAGGAAAGGCAGAACCAGGGACGATACAGAAGTCAGAAGGCCCTCCAGGATTGCTCCTGGAGGGCCTTTTTCTATTTCGGCTCGCGAAGAAAGAGGTGTTTCCAAGCTGGAGGCCAGGCCATCAATGTCCATTCTCCATTCCGCAATACGGAATGGAGAATGGACATTGATGGCGGGCGGTGGTGAAAGTGTGGGAGCGGGAAGGGGCAGGAGGGAAGTGTGCGGCCGTGTTGAGGGGGAGAGGCCGCCTTACTTCAGATGAGCCTGCATCGTGTCCATCGCCGGCAGGTAGAGAGCCGTCGACCGTTCTGCCAGGTCGGCCAGCGGAGCCCAATAGAGGCCCAGTACCAGGGTTCCGGCGAAGAGCACAAGCAAAGAAACAGATGCGAACCCGGGAATCGACAATGGGCTCGGATCCTTGGGTTTTTCAAGATACATCATCCGAACGATGCGGGCGTAGTAATAGAGAGAGACGGCGCTGTTCAACGCGCCGACAACGGCCAGCCAGTAAAGTCCACCGTCGATGACCGATGCGAAGAGGTAGACCTTCCCTACGAACCCGGCGGTGGGAGGCAGGCCGGTCAGTGAAAAGAGGAATCCGGTCATCGCTGCCGCTATCCAGGGCGATCGCCATCCTAGCCCTGCGTAGGCGCTAATGTCTTCGCTCCCCAACCGCTGTGCCAGGATCAATACCACGAGGAATGCGCCGAGGTTCATAAACAGGTAGGCGCCTGAGTAGAACATCACCGCCATCAACCCCGATGATGAGAGCATCACGATGCCCATCATCATATACCCGGCGTGAGCGATGCTGGAGTAGGCCAGAAGCCGCTTCAGATTCTGCTGCCAGATGGCCGAAAGATTCCCCAGCGTCATCGTTGCAGCCGAAATCAGGGCCAGCAGTTCCGGCCAGTCCAGGCCCAAGAGCGTTCCGCTCGTACCGTCGTAAGAGGACAACCCAAGGTAGAAAAACCGGGCGATCATCGCGAACCCGGCAGCCTTCGGGGCCACTGACAGGAATGCGGTAACAGGCGTCGGAGCGCCCTCGTAAACGTCCGGGCACCAGAAGTGGAACGGGACAGAAGCGACCTTGTAACCGAACCCAGCCATCGCGAACAGGGCGCCCACGAACAGCGTCAGGGGGTAGGGATTGGACTCTGCCAGGACTTCGCCGATCCCGTAAATATCGAGCGTTCCCGTTAGACCGTAGATCAACGAAAAGCCGTAGAGCATAATGCCCGAAGAGACACCGCCGTAGATAACATACTTCAGGGCAGCTTCGTTCGATCGGCGCACGCGCTTCTGATATCCGGCCAGCACGAATGAAGGAAGGCTCACCAATTCCAGGGATACATACATCATCAGCAGGTTGGTCGACGACGCCATGAGGAACCCGCCCAGGACCACGGACAGGAAAATGGCGTAGAACTCACCCAGACGTTTTCCATCGATATCCGGAGACTGCAGACCGAACACGACCACGACAATCGTCGCGGAAGCAATCAGCAGCTTGAAGAAGAGGGCGAACCCGTCGAGGGCGACCATCCCGGCGAACAGGCTCCGGGGCGCCTCGTCGTAGAGCGACGAGGTGGCTACCAGAGTTGCTCCAAGAGCAACCAGCGTCATCACCGTAAGGATCGCCCGCTTCTCCCCCGTCATCACCAGATCGACAACAACGATCAGAAAAATGGCGATCGTGAGGATCAGTTCGGGCCAGGCGTATGCCACGCTGCCGATGTTAAGGTCGATGGCCTTTTGGAATGCTTCGGTCAAGAGAAACTCAATGGGTAACGTGAAGAGTGAAAGATGAAAGGTAAAAAAGCCGCCTCTTCTGTCTTCTCGCTTTTCGCTTCTGACTGCCCTTTTAGAATCCTGTCGCCATCCTCGTTGTTTCGAACACCGTCACCAGCTGACCCAGCGATGCAGAAAGCATATCGAGTACAGGCGCCGGGTAGACACCCAGGATCAGAACGATGACCCCAAGAGGTATGAGCGTGAAGAGTTCGCGCCCGTTGATCTCCGTAAGGTCCTTGCAGCGATCGTTGAAGGGCCCCATGAAGACCCGTTGAAAAGCCCACAACATGTAGGCGGCGCCCAGAAGCACGCCGAGCGTCCCGGCGATAGTCAGCGCCGGGAAAGCTGGGAATGCGCCAAGGAAACAGAGTACTTCGCTTATGAAACCCGAAAGCCCCGGCAGCCCCAGGGCGGCGAAGTAGGCAACCATTGTGATCGAACTGTAAATAGGCATATGGGACCAGAGACCGCCGAATGCCAGCTTGCCGCGCAGCTCAGGATCCTTGTAATCTGAAGGGAATTCGATGTAGCGATGGTGAGCCCGATCGTAGAGGACACCCACGAGCAGAAAGAGCATTGCCGTAATCGTTCCATGGTTGAACATCTGAAATACGGCGCCGTTGATACCATGGACGGTGACAGCCGACATCCCCAGCATCACGAAGCCCATGTGGCTGATACTCGAGTAGGCCACCAGCTTCTTGAGATCTGTCTGCGCGAGGGCGCATAGTGCGCCATAGATGATATTCACAACGCCGATAACCGCCAGGAACTTGCTGAAGTAAATCGTGGCTTCCGGCAGCATCGGGTAGTTGAATCGCAGAATACCGTAGGTCCCCATCTTCAGAAGCACTCCGGCCAGAATGACACTGACCGGCGTGGGCGCTTCCACGTGGGCGTCGGGGAGCCAGGTGTGGAAGGGAAAAAGAGGCACCTTGATGGCGAACCCGATGAACATCGCAAACCAGACAACGAGCGGAGCCGACTTACCGAAGACGACGCCCGAGCGAAGCCATTCAGAGTGATTCGCCTGATCCATCATCACCAGCATGTTGAACGTATGCTTGCCGGTAGCCGGGTCCGTGACATTGAAGTAGAAAGCCAGCATTGCCAGCAGGAGCAGAACGCTTCCCGCCAACGTGTAGAGGAAGAACTTGATGGCCGCGTACTCTTTGCGTGGA
>Ga0114996_10007739_pt1 | contig 12100 bp, 8 predicted proteins | sample ArcticOcean_MG_C_4_FD_87039 | JGI IMG/M metagenome (GOLD analysis project Ga0114996, IMG submission 87039) | Marine microbial communities from western Arctic Ocean - ArcticOcean_MG_CB4_134 | ecosystem: Environmental > Aquatic > Marine > Oceanic | place: Arctic Ocean: Canada Basin | collected... | reverse complement strand
TATTTGGTAGATTAAAAGCCGCAGAACTTTCGTTAGTAGCTTCTCTTAAAGCTAAAGCTGTAATGTCTGCATTTACTCCTGATAAATCTGTTGCTGTAACGTGTTGTGTTACACTACCTGCTGTTATTGCACTATTTCCTAATCTTGTTAAAGCCATTATGCGTATCTCCTATTCCAACTCGTTGTTTCTTCATTCCAATTATATAATTCTCCATCATCAGGTCTTGCTGTTGGTGCTTCCCAACGACAAGTATCTTCATTTAATACCCAGCTATTAAAACCTTTAATAGGAATGAAAGCATCTCTTATACTATCGTATTGCATACCTGTTCCTGCTGGATTTTTTCTTGTTCCATCATAAAAAGATTGTTTCCAATATGAATAATTATAAAGTTGAGTTAAAAAATCTATTCCAGCTTGTTCTGTTGGTGCGTCATTGTCGTGAACGCAAACAACATTAATAACTTTGTTTGTATTATCTAATTTTGTAAAATATTTCATTATGCTGTATATGTTCCTGTTGTTAAAAATTTTATTACTGTATCTGAACCATCTGTTGTAATTGTTGGTGAACCACTTGTTGTTCCTGAATAATCAGCAGTTGCCATTCTTAAAATAATAACACCTGTACCTCCGTTTGGATAAATAGCTGGTGAATCACTATCTCCACCACCACCTCCTCCGCCAAGACCATCTGTTCCTGCTGTGGGTGTACCAGTTCCAAAATATCCAATTCCACCACCACCAGCTCCGCCAGTTGTGACTGAACCTGAAGCATAATCTACAGAACCACCACCGCCACCAGCATAAGTAACTGAAGCACCTGTTATTGCATTTGCAGTTCCATTACCTCCATGTCCTCCTCTAACCCAAGAACCATTAGAAGTAGTTTGGTCGGCATCTCCGCCAACTTGACTAGCACCGCCACCGCCACCCGATGAAGTGTGTATTAAAGCACCATCGTGTCCTATACCTCCAGCATATCCTTGAACGGGAGATGTACTTGGAGTATTTCCAGCACCAATAGATGTACCACCACCGCCACCAAAATTGGGTGCACCAGCTCCTCCGCCTGAACCCCCAGCACTTCCATGTGTTGAATTTCCTCCACCAGCACCTCCGCCAGTAGAAACTATATCAGTTATGTCAGAACCGCTTAATGTGCTATCGCCACCATCAGTTCCTTGTGGAGTTGCACCTACACCTCCAGCACCAATAGTTGCTGTATAAACTATACTAGGAGTTAAAGAGATTGCTGTACCGCCATAATTTGTACGATAACCACCAGCTCCGCCACCAGCACCAACACTTGTTCCTCCGCCACAACCACCACCAGCGACAACTAAATATTCAGCATCATAACTTTGTGGTGTTTCTAAAGTAACATCATCATCAACAGTTGGTAGCCAACCTTTTGTAGCATCTACATAAGTTAAAGTTACTGCTTGTGCGTTTGTATTATAAATTGGATTTGGACTTGTGTTGCCTTGAAAGTTTAAAGAATTTTGATTTATTGTTAATGCGTTTGTTCCCCAGTTTCTAGCATAATCTACAAATTTAATTGTATCTCCTACTGAAGCTGAAGCTGGTAATGTAATAGTACAAGCATTTGATGTTGTATTAATTGGATAACCTCTACCTGCTACTGCTGTTAAAGTTGCCGCAGTAACTACTGATTGCCAAGCAATATAATCTGATGCGTGTGTTGTAACACTAGCCGCAGGTAATGTAACTGTTTTAGAACCAATATTAAATGTTGCATTAATATCATCTCCAGTTATAGCACCATCAACAATCTTTGCAGATGTAATAATGTTATCCTGTAAATCCGAACTTTCAATCGGTACTGCTGTAGGTTTGTTTCCTAAATATCCCAATTTATTTTCCTTATGTACTTATTGCGTCAATATATGATACAACAGTATCAAGTGAACTTGCTACATCACTAACTGCTGTTATCTTATCGCCACTTTTCAAAATTATTTTAGAGCCACCATCAATAAGTTCTAAACTAGAACCTAAAGGAATGGGTGCTGATTTTACTAGATAAGTTGTTACTGGGCCTGTGCTTATAATGTAAATACTTACATTAATTGCAGAAGATGCGTGAACATTCACTAATCTTATCCCAACAACTGTATCATAACTATCAGCCGCAGCTAAAATATCTACTGGACTTGTTCCTGTGTTTCTTGCCAGTTGATTTTTAAAGTTTTGTGCCATTGTTTCTCCTTATATTATAATGCGACAGACATGGCAATGCTAAATCCAGCACTAGCCATTGTTGATGTATCTACTGCTGCACTTACCCATGATGAACCATCATAAATTCGTAAAATACTTGTTGATGTATTAAAATATAAATCACCAGATGTCAAAGCATCCCCGTCATTATCAACACTTGGATCAGAAGTTTTAACTCCTAAATATTGATCTTGAAATGTGTCTAAATCTCCTAAAGCTGCTGCTGCTGAACTTGCTGCTGCTGTTGCAGAACTAGCTGCCGCAGTTGCTGATGTAGCAGCAGCCGTTGCAGATGTTGCTGAAGCTGTAGCAGATGTTGCTGAAGCTGTTGCACTATTTGCTGCATTTGTTGCACTTGTTGCTGCACCATTAATTGCTGTTTGTTCAGAACTTGTAGGTTTAATTGCTACCCAAGTTGAACCTGTATAAGAGAAAATTTGATTAGTAGATGAATTCCAATATAATGCACCTGTTGCTAATGCATTACCATCATTATCTACTGATGGATCAGATGATTTAGAACCTAAATATCTATCATCAAAACTATCATAACTTGCCGCAGCACTTGTAGCACTTGTAGATGCTGAACTTGCTGAAGTAGATGCATTACTAGCTTGTGTACTTGCTGTTGATGCAGATGTTGAAGCATTACTTGCAGATGTACCAGCCGCAGATGCAGATGATGCAGCCGCAGTTGCTGAAGTTGCTGCCGCAGTAGCACTTGTTGCTGCTGCTGTAGCAGAAGTCGTTGAAGATGCCGCATCAACTAATAAAGACCATTTAGCTACATCTGTATTTGAAGATATTGGGGTACTACCCGAACTTGTATGTAAAGTTAAACAAATATAAATATTATTATTAGAACTATCTTTAACTATATCTCTTACAACATAAGCTGTACTTGCTGCCCAATTACCTCGGACAGTTCCTAATTCTTGTGTAACTGCTAATTCTCCAGAACTATCAAATGCTAAAATTTTAGATGCTCTATCAGTTGCCGAAGTAGTAAACTCCGTACTTGTCATAGTATTGGTTCTACTAATTTTTAATGATCTATCTATTTGCTCTTGTAATTCTTGTGCAACAGATAAATTTTTATCAAATGCACCTTCCATACTATCAGCAGTAAAGGGATCATTTTCTACTAAATCTAATGCTTGTGTTTGAGTTGTACTTCTTCTTATAACTAATGTTTCACCTGTCGCTGGTGGAGTACCCATAGTTACATTTCCACCTGAAGCAGAACCTGCTCCACTTACTGTATAGTGAGTAGTTAAAGATTTGACAGTTTCCGTTCCTGTAGAAGATCGGATAATAACTTCCATATCAGCAGTTGTAGCTATCTTAAAACTGTAAGCAAAAACTGTTGTACTGCCATTACCACTAAAACTGTTCTTTATTATGGTTGTTGTAATTGTCATTTTCTATATACTATCATTAATTATCTCTAAATTAAATGTTATTTTTTCCTTATCTCTTTTTTAATCTTTATAGATTGTTTAGCTATATCTATCATATTTTCATAAAAACCATCAATTAATTGTCTTTTATCATTAGCTGATATACCATCATTTTTATAAATTAAACTAATAACATCACCCATTTCTTTAATAGGTTTAGCCATTTCTATTAAGTATAATAATTCTGGATCAATACTTTCCCATACTTTCATAGCTTCCTCTACATTATTATCAGACATTAATTTTTCAAAGGTTTTAAGTTTTACATTAATAGGTCTATACATTTTCCAAAATTTATGTACAGGTTCAGCACTAGAACTAGGATGTCTTACTACAAATGATTGAATAATAGGCATATCTGCAAGATTTCTTACCCAATTATCTGACCAAGGTTTTATAGGTGGTTTTGTTACTCCTATAGTTTTAAAAGAATAATCTAATATAGCCATAACATGTTTACCTAATCCACCTGTCCAAGCCCTTATATAATTTTCTACTTTATTTGGACTATCTAAACTTGGCCCCCATAATTCTTCCTGCCCTAAAGTATCTCTTAAAGAAGCAAAAGCCCTTGCAATAAGTTTAGCTGTTTCACTTGTATATTCTGTATATTGATATTCTGGTAATATCTGTTCTAAATTATAAGGTACAATAGGTCTTTCAAAGAAAAAATTTTCATTTTTAGCATCTTCCATAAAAGGTCTAGCAATTTCTGGTATTGGCCCAAGTGTCATAAATAAATCTTTACTCATATCTAAAACACTTTCTTTAAAAGATTCTGGATTATCATTATACATCCAATCTGCAATTCTTTCTGGTAATGTTCCAAATAACCAACCTATTTCAAAAGGTTTTGGTATTCTCCACACTACTTGATCTGGTGTTCCTTCATTTGTTATTACAATCCAGCTTAAATCTTTTTGCCATTGTGGTATATTTTTATATACCTCACTATCTTTATTTTTATACCATAATAACATTGTGGGTACTGTTATCCACATAACAGATTTAGCTAAAACTTTATTTCTTATTTTTGGATTTTTACTAAAAACTCCTTCTTTAATTTTTAATAGTCCTTGTACTCTAGCATTAAAGAAAGCCGAGATCATATTATACCCTTGCATATGATTACCCATTTTTCTAAAATCTACTGTTAAATCTCTTGCTTCAAAACCTGCTGATTCTATTATTTCTCTTTCACTTAATTTTTGATTTTTAGATAATTTAACATTTTCTTTTTCTAATCTTTTAACTGTCATTCTAAAATCTTCTAATCTTGAAGAAGTTTCCATTATTTCAGAAAATACTCTTAATGATTCTAACCAGTTTTTAGGTTTAACAGCATTATGTAAATTTCTACCTGTTAATTCTGATAATATTTGGCCATCTCTAAAGTAAGCCCTATCAAATGATAACATTGTAGATTGCATACCACCAGATTTCATAAATTTAGCATATAAAGCATTACCAGATTTTTTATCTTTAACCATATGAAATAAACCTTTTAATGAACTCCATATAGGAATAAAATTATTTTTTGAAAATGCTGTAGCAAAAAATGTATCTCTACCAAAGTTTTTAATAATAAATGCTGGATCAAGTGTAGCACCTGCTCTTAATGTTTTTGTAGGTATAGAAGCAATTCTCGCAAAAATATTAGCTTGGTATCTATTTACATCTTTTAAAGCTGTTGCATATTCAAGACCTACATCATAAACTTTTAATTTACCCTTTTCATATATAGCAATCTCAGAATCTTTTAACCACCCATCTTGTTTTCTTAAAACTGTTAAACCTTGTTTAGCATTTTCACTCATTCCTTTGCTATCTATAAAAAGACTACTTAATTCCTTTTCAGATACTTTAATTTCTTTTAAATTTTTTACTTCAAAAATATCTGCAAATGGATCATATAAATTTTGACCATCTTTTTCATATACTGCTTTTGTTTTTTGTGCTTCTAATGCCATTTTAATAAATGCTTTATTAACAGAATTTCTTTCAGCTATTTGTACAAAGTGTAATGTATTTAAAAACATTGTTTCAATAGGATCAATATTAACTTTAGTATTTATACTTCCTTCCATTTTCTTTAATGGATTTTTAACCATTGTACCTAATCCTGTATTACCTTTTTCGTTCATTATAGAAATATCTAAAACTTTATTTAAAGGTGTATAATCTCTATTTAATTCTAATACTCTTGAATATAATTCTGGTGATAACACACCAGCATCTTTTAAATATGTTAATACTCTTTGTTGATATAGATTTAATTCTTTAAATGTTTCTCCATACTTACCTTCAAACTCTTTAATTAATTTTACTAAATCTACTCTTTCAGCTTTTGTAAGTGAATAAACAGTAGAAATACCTTGTTCAAATTTTTCCATAGCTCTTTTAGCTATCATAAATGCTGTAAATTCTTGATAATGCTCTACTTTGCTTATAACTTTATCCATCACTTCAATAAAAGATTTTCCGTTATCTTTTAATGTTTTAAAATCAAATGTAGCTCTTTTAATGAAATGAAAACCTTTGCCAATATTACCCATTTGAATACGCATTTGTCTATAAACATCCCAAGCATCTTTTATAGATACTCCTCTTTGTCTAGCATTTTCAACAAGTTTATATAAAGGATATAATCTATCTATCCAAGCCTTCATAAAACTATTTTTAACAGATTCAGTAGTAGTATTTTTTAATTTTATTTTACCCATTGCTGTTGTTTCCATAATTTTATTAATGATTGGATTTTTATGTGGTTTAAAATCTTTATTCTTTTCAAATGTTTTAATTACAATTTCACCATTTTCTGCTAATTTCTTTTCTATTTCTGTTATTCTTTTATCTTTATTAAGCAATGTTCTTTTATTCTTTATTTCAATAGTATTTTTCTTTGCTTCAGCTTTAAGTATTTGCAACCTAGAATCATTATAAAATTCATTGTTCTTTTTTCTTAATTTTAATGTATGTATTTCAGCTTGAACATCTGTTTGTTTAGATTCTAACTCTACTAATTCTTTTTCAACTCTAACATTTTGTTCTTTAGTAAAAGTTTCTACATCTTTTTCTTCAATAACTTTTGTTCCTTTTTCTTCTTTTAATTCTTTTAATTCCTTTTCAAAAGTTTCTAATTTAGTTTCATTTAGACTTTTAATAGATTCGGTTTTAGCTTCTTTAATATTTTGTTCTAATGTTTTAATTTCTGTTTCTATTTTTTGAGTTTCAGTTTTTATATCTTTAACTACTTTAGGTTTAGATTCTTTATCTAATTTATTTAATTCAGCTAATTCTTCTCGTAATGTTTTAACTTCTGATTCTATAAGTTTCTTATCTTTAGAAAATGTTGTTTTATTTTTACTGCCAGCTTCTTGTTTCATAACAGTATCTTTTGATAACTGTTCAATAATAGTTAAACCATCAGTTTTATTTTTAACAGAACTTTTATTTACCATTTCACTTGCTTTAGGATCAACAAAACCAAACATTCCAAGTATTAAAGCATTATTTACCATTGTTTCTTTTGTTGGTAATTGACCTTCAACTGCCGCACCTACACCTGTTAAGGCAGCCCATCTTGAAGATGCTACTGTGAATTTATTAACAGGTAATGTATATTTAGCAGTTTTTAAATAAGGTAATGCGGCTGGTGCAGCCATCATTGCTCCCATAGTTAAACCACCTTTTATACCTTCTTTAACTCCGTGTTTTAAAAACATTTCCCAAAATTCTCCAAATGTATCTACATCTCCTCTTTCTAAAGCAGCAAGATACATATGCTTAACTGAATCATTTACAAAACCTGCACCAAAACCTGTACCAAAAGGATTTCCAGACAAACTACCTATAGCCATACCTACACCAAAAGTAGGGGCATCTGCACCTATACTAGCTAATGATTCAAATAATCTTTCTATAGCACCTGTATCATCTGGTTCTTCTGAAAATGCTTTTCTCCAATCATAGCCATGTTTTCCAAATGTAGTTTTTCCTTGACTTGATCTGTGCTGCATCCATAAATTTATATTTGATTTTCCTAGACCTCTTTCCCAATATGTTTGCCAATCAGCATCATCTCCTACTGCCCAATCTTCAATAGCTTCTATTGGATTACTCCAAAAAGAAGTCATTTCGTTTTCTAATAATATTGATTTTTTATTTGTTCCAAGTATTTCTTCATCACTAGCCCCTGAAGCCTTTAACAAAAGCATCTTTCTTGTATTATATTCTATTAATGCTTCTTTATCATCTGCAACTCCTGTAGCTTGATGTATTGCTTCCCAATTAGCCATTAAAAATTATTCCTCTTGAAGAAATCCTTTATTTTTAGGAGTTCCATCTCCATTATGTGTATTATTATATACTTTTAACCATTCGTAATATTTTAAAGTTTTAGCTTTTGGTTTTGGTTCAACACTTCCATCATCATATTCTTTAAACTTAAATACACCACTTTCTTTTTCATTAGTAATTTGTTTTGTTTTTACTTCTCCAGATGCTACTACTGTTGCGTCTGCATTTTTAGTTGCTTTATCCCATTTTTTAAAACTTTCTGTTTTAAGATAAGTTTGAAATTCTATTCCATCATAAAATTCATCTGCTGTGGTATATTTATCTTTATAATTATCCCAAACAGGGCCTTCCCATTTTACTTCACCAATAACAGCAGATTTTTTTGCCATTTGTTCTGAAATTATTCTGGATTGTTCAGTTATAGTAACAGTAAATCTTTCTAATAATGCTGGTTTTAAAATAAAATCGTCATGAAAAGGATCAAGCATATCTTCTGGTTTTTTTCCATCTTTTAGACCTTTTATAAATTCTTTTTCCGCTAATGTTTCTAATTGATAAACTCTAACATCTGCTTTTAAATCATACTTACTTAAAACACCTCTAATTTCCTTTTCGTGTGCTTTAATCATTTTACTAAATTCTCTTAAATTAGTTGTTAATTGTGGATCATTTACAATAGAATATAATCTTTGGTAATCATCATCACTTAAAAATCCTTCATTAACTCTTTCCATAATACTCATACCTACAAATTCACCTTTTTTATTAAGGTATTTGACTTTTTGAGTTTCAGTAAATTTAGCTACAATTTTACTATCAGAAGGTAATACTACATTTTCTGTTAAAGATGTTACATTCATTTCAACAACTTCTGTTCTTAAATGTCTAAACATAAGAATTTCTGATTCATCTGGAATATTGCCTAACATTTTATTTCTTGCATAAGTTACAAGTTCATTTTTTAATTTATTTCCTGTTTCATCTTCTGTAAATTCTAAATTTTCTACTTGGCTAATAGTCGTAGTACCATCTCTAATAGATTCAATATTGTCTTTAAATAATTTTTCGTTATGTTGATCTTTTGATCTCATTTCCCAAAAGTCTTGTTCTGCTGCCTTATTCTTTGAATAATCTAGTAAACTTTCTTTTTCATCTTTATTTAATTTATAACCAAAGTATTCTTTATCTGAATTTATTTCTTCTACTATCTTTGACCAATTATAACCTGTTTTGTTTCCGTTAATACCATCACCAAATAATTGTTTTTCGTGTGTTGAAGTAATTGCTTTAATTAAAAATTCATTATTTATAGCTTTAATATTAGCTGTTAAATCTATATTACCAACACCTGAACTTACTGCTGATGCAAACATTTCTTTTTCTTTAGCTATAAGGTGATCTCTTTTTAACCACATTGTATCATCAGCTTTAATATTTTTAATATCATTTCCTTGTGATGTTTTATAAATTGACCAAGCTATCGCAGTATCTGCAAGTATTTTCTTTTTATTACCTTGGTGTGAACCTAAATCTGCCGCTTTTAAATTATTCCAATAATAAGATGCAAAATGTTCCCATGCTGCATCATCATCTTTATAGATTTTATTTTTATATTTTTTTTCCATTTTTGTATTAAATTCAGTTTGTTTTGTAGTGATTTCATCTAAAGTATAAGGATCATAAGTTTGTGTTTCTGAATTATATTTTCCTATTTCTATATCTTGTGAAAAGTTGTTCACATCTGTAGCCATTAAGGCATTATACTTCGTACTTTTATTTGTAATTCTTCTTTGGTTTAATTTATCATTATGAGAATTAATTGTTTGTGCAATAGAAGATAACTCATTAGTAAAACTTTCGTAATTTATTCTATTAGATTTTACTGAATCTAATAATGTTGAACCTCTATTACTAATAGATTTTTGTTCTATTTCTCCCCTAACAGGATTAATTTTTATTGGCATTTGTTTCCTCGTAAGTTATTCTATATTGTGCTGGTTGAAAGACTGCTTGTTGTACAGAACCATTTTGATCTTTTGTAATAGTCCATGCTTTAAAATCTTCACCCGCTTTTGGTATTGTTTTACTATATCCTTTAAATACTACATCCATTTCTTGATTCCTTACTATAATTTTATAAACCATAAATTATACCTACACATTTCTTGTTTGATAAGCAGTATAACTTTTACCCATACCCGATAATAAAGATGTTTTTCTTGCATATGATTCTTGGCTTAAAGCACCAGCTAATTTAATATCCATTGTTCTCATATCCATTTCAACACCTTTATCTATCCAAAATAATGCGTCTTCTAAATTTTCTACAACACTTTCTTGTTCTAATAATGTTGAACCTGTAAATGCAACACCTCTTGCACCAATAGCGGCTCTCTTTTCACTTATTAATTTTCTTGCTCTTTCATTAGCCATAATAGTATCTTGCATTTTTCTAATATCTAAATGGTATTTATCCCAAGCAGAAGCTGCTTTGAGTTGTTTAGATTGTTGTACACTTCCCATATAGGAAATTGCTGTACTACCAGCTATTGCTACTGCTAACCACGGAAATGCCATTTTATATTTTCTCCATATTAATCACTTGTTGTCATTGTTCCTGTTATACCTAAAACTGTCATTGGTAAGGGTTGTGTTTGTTCAATTTGTATTTGCCCATCTCTATCCCATCCTAAATTACTTACTCTTTTATCTCCAGTAAAATCTGGAATATCTTGCCCCATTGGTGTAGCAGATGTTCTAAATGGTAATTGATCTCCATTTATTGTAACTCCAACACTTTTTAATAATCTTACCATAACTTCATTATACCTTTTTTTTCTTCCTTGTGCAGTACCTGCTTGTGATCCAGCTTCTACTCTCATAGTTTTAATTTTAGAAGTATAACCTAATCCAATCTCAATACTTTTATATCCTGTTTGTGCAGGTAAAGTTACAGAAATAGAACCACCTGATACAGTTTGATTAGGATAAACAGCATCTCCTACTAATACTTGTACACTTTCACCTTCTACATGATTTAAACCTGTTACAATTGTAGTTCCAGCATTAACTAGAGCAGATAATGTACAATCCATATTTAATGTACTATCTAAATATTCTATGTATTGTATTTTTGCTCCATTAATTCTTCTTTCTACAACTATCCATACTTGATTTTCAGATAGTGAATTTATAGATGTAACTGATTTAATTCTTGCTTTTGCTGTTATTGAATGACTAGCACCAGAACCAACAGCTATTTGTGTTATTGTTCTATCTATAGCTTGTGCATAGGTATCTGCTAATTCTATTGTATTACTATCTCTAGCAAAAACATAATAAGTTTCCCCTTCTGTTAATTGTGGTATTTTAGTTCCTCCACCAGCACTATAGGTAATTGCATCACCTGTAGATAATCCGTGAGATGATATAGTAATATAACCATTAAAATTTGCATCTGATGTATAAGTTGTTACTCCACTTGCTCCATTAAATGTAAATTTATTTGAACCACCAAAAATATGTCTATGCCAAGCCACTACATCTTCTTCCCTTTGATATGTCATACCTAATAGTGTGCCATCTGTTCTACAAGCCCAATAAATTGAATCTGGTTCTTGTGCATAATCAACATCAACAATTCCTGTATCAGTTATATGTTCTGCAAGTAATGTCATATCTGGTGCTAAATATGCATCATCTTCAAAACGATATGAAAATTCTCTAACTTTTCTTTGTTGTCTTTGTACAAATAAAACTGCGTTACCTATTTGAATAGGTGCTGTTGTATAACCACCATATGTAGTTTGTTGTGCAATATTAACATTATCTGGTTTTAAAGGTTCACCTGTTGGTCTTCCAACTTTAAATTCACCACCTACAGTACCTACAATTAAATCTCTTGCTGGTGCTAACCATCTAATTACATTTACTCTATTTGCTGCAATTGTATAAATAAATGCATCTGCTGCACTTCCATCTCCAGAATCAAATTCTTCGTATAATCCAGATTCACTTGCCCATACTGTTTGGGGATAATTTGTTGATCCGCCAAATACTAATCTTTGTTCAAAAAATGATACAGTTTTAGGATAACC